>Ga0307933_1000247_pt1 | contig 52123 bp, 47 predicted proteins | sample OrgLakmetageno88_FD_201811 | JGI IMG/M metagenome (GOLD analysis project Ga0307933, IMG submission 201811) | Saline water microbial communities from Organic Lake, Antarctica - #88 | ecosystem: Environmental > Aquatic > Non-marine Saline and Alkaline > Saline | place: Antarctica: Organic Lake... | reverse complement strand
ACGTGATGGCGAGCGCGGCGAGCGCCGGCACACAGGCTCGAGTCCCGGGGGGGATATCGTCGGATGTCTATCGCGGGGCCACGGTGGTTTTTGGCACTCAGCACGGTAAAGAGGCTCAGGTGGCTCCCGCTTTTCTCACGATTCTTGGCGCCACGGTTGTCGCCCCCACAGTGCTTGACACTGACCAGTTTGGAACCTTTACGGGTGACGTGCCCCGAAAGCTTTCCCCGCTGGATTCGGCCCGCGCAAAGGCTCGACTTGCGATGGCTTCCACCGGAGGCTCCTTGGCGTTGGCCAGCGAAGCCAGCTACGGGTCGCTGATGGGGATGGGATGGGCCGGGCACGAAGAGATTTTGGTGTTCGTGGATGACGGCAGGGGCATAGAAATTGTCGAAGGACACCGTACTTTGGGGACACCGGGCCGTGTGCTGCGCGCAGCTGCCTATGCCGACATTTCCCAGGAACTTACCCGTGCCGGGTGGCCAGCCCAAGCCGTCATCGTTCGCCCCGCCAGCCCTACAGCCGGGGCAGTTGGGGGACTGACCAAAGGCATCACCGATCTCGACACTTTGGCCGACGCCATTGCCGGGGCTTCAGAGCTTTCTGTCGATGGGCTTGCTCTGATTGAGCCGGACTTGCGCGCTCACCACAACCCTTCGCGCAGAGATGTCCTCACCCACCTCGGGGTGTCTGTGGCAGAGCGACTCGCCACGGCGTGTCCGGTGTGTGCAAGCCCTGGGTGGGGCAAGACTCGCACCTACTCTGGGCTTGCCTGTGGCCAGTGTGGACTTCCTACCGAGCAGCCCTTGGCTGATGGATGGAGTTGTGTTGGGTGTGCTCACGAGCACACCGCGCCACGGCCCGGGCCGGCTGCCGACCCCCGCTGGTGTGATCGGTGCAATCCGTGAACACTCCGAGATTTCTGCGCTTGCGTTTTTTCTCTCCTACCCCCATCCCAGAAAGGCACCACACGAATGGTTGATACTCGACCCCACAGCCGTACCGTGACCACAGGAGCAGCGAGGGCACCGGCGCGAGCAATGCTGCGCGCGGTGGGATTCCAAGACGAGGACTTTGACAAGCCCCAAATTGGAATTGCCGCTGCCGGAAATGACCTCACTCCCTGCAACGTGACCCTCAATGATCTGGCCGCCAACGTTGCCGGCGGGGTGAGAAGCGCCGGTGCGATGCCGATGCCCCCGAATTCTAGTTCGAAGTGCAACACATCAGGTGATCGCTCCTTTCGAGCATAGTTCGTGAAATACTTCCGCCGGGGTCAACCACCCCAACACTTTCCGGGGCCGGTTGTTGATCTCTGTGATGTATTCGTCGAGTTCTTCCTGGGTGACATCATGAAAGCTGGTCCCTTTGGGTAGGTAGCGTCGGATGCGGCCGTTGAAGTGTTCGTTCGTTCCCCGCTGGAAGGACGAATACGGGTCACAAAAATAGGTGGGCACCCCCATGGTGTCGGCGAGTGTGTGATGAAACGCGAACTCGCTGCCATTATCTGCGGTCACAGAGGCGACCGCGTGGGCGGGCAGGAGGGAAAACATTCGATACTGCGCACACCAGGTTGCCTCCGCGGTGATCGCAGGAATCTTCACAGCACACAGAAACCTGGATTGGCGCTCCACGCTGGTGTGTATCCCACCAGAGTGCCCACGGCCAACAATGCTGTCTGATTCCCAATGTCCAAAGGTGGTCCTGGATTCGACGTCTAATGGGCGGTCATGGATTGACACACGCCATCTGATCCGGTCCGAATGGACTCTCCTTCCGGCCCGTTTCCGGCGTTTCTTATGGCCCCTGGGCAAGTATTGCCACAATTGTCGCTCCTTCCTGCCGGGCCCATAAATCCACGCGTATAAGGTTTCGTGACTGACCCGCATGCGTGGGTCGTCCGGGAAATCGTGGGGCAGCCGGCCACCAATTTCTTCTGGTGTCCACCCGTCACGCAATCGGGAGAACACGTGGTGAACTAAAGGGTCATAGCTCATCCGATACGGCTGATGAGACAACGTTTTCCGTTTCGTCGCGTGGTGTTGGGCTTGCCAGGCAAGATAGATTCGCTCCCGTGGCATCCTGGTGTCGAGTTTGTTGCGCAAATATGGTCGCAGGTTCGCATGGTCTCGTTCAGGCGACCAGGACCTGCGCCTGACACCCGTGAAATCGTGGAACGGTGACAGCCCAGCTGGGCTGCGATCATCGTTTGGGAGTGGCCCGAATCGAGAAGTTTCTTAATCTCGATTCGGTCAGACAGAGTCAAATGCCGGTAGTTTGTTAACAAGGAAGCGCAACCCTTCTTCAGGTGGATGTGTGGATAACAATCACCTTAGAAGTTGTTGCGCTTCCGTTTAGAACCCGGGGCGTTTCTCCACCGTGGCGATGTCTGATGGGATAGCCATGGGGCATGACGGCATGCGGGCCTCACTTCCCAGCCGGGACATCATCGCCGATTCGGTGGAGTGCATGGTGCGCTCGGAGCAACTGGATGCGCTTGTTACCATCGCGGGGTGTGACAAGAGTTTGCCCGCCATGCTGATGGCCGCTGCTCGTTTGAACGTGTCCTCGGTCTTTCTCTATGGAGGCAGTAGTCTTCCTGGCCAACACGCAGGTCGCGATGTCACTGTGCAGGATGTGTTCGAAGCGGTGGGCGCGCATGCGGCCGGTCGAATATCTGATGCTGAGTTGGAAAGTGTGGAAAAGGCAGCCTGTCCCGGTGCTGGGTCATGTGCCGGGATGTATACCGCCAACACGGTGGCCGCCGAAGCGGAAGCACTGGGTCTCGCTTTGCCTGGCTCCGCCACGCCGCCGGCTGCCACCGCTGATCGGATTGCTTTTGCGGAAGCCAGTGGGCATGCGGTGGTGAACATGCTCGAGCAGGGGATTCGCGCCAGGGATATTCTCACCCGGCCCGCGTTTGAAAATGCCATCACCACGGTGATGGCATTGGGTGGCTCCAGCAACGCTGTGTTGCACCTGCTCGCCATTGCCCACGAAGCGCAGGTGAAGCTGAGCCTCGATGATTTTGACCAGATCAGCAGGCGTGTTCCTCACCTGGCAGATTTACGCCCGGGTGGTCGTTTTGTGATGAGTGATCTGCATCGAGTGGGCGGAGTTCCCGCCGTGCTCGACACGTTGTTGAAGGCGGGCCTGCTCCACGGCGATGCGTTGACCGTGACCGGCTCCACCCTGGCGGAAAACCTCGCAGCGCTCGCTCCGCTGAACCCGGATGGCACGGTCGTGAGGGCCTGGGACAACCCGCTGAACCCGGAGGGTGGCTTGGGAATTCTTTACGGGTCGCTAGCGCCGGAGGGAGCGGTGGTGAAGCTTGCCGGTGTGAGCCGCAGTGTTTTCACCGGCACTGCGCGCGTGTTTGACACAGAACCTGAGGCGATGCACTACGTCACCTCCGGCCAGATTCGCGCGGGCGACGTCATTGTTATCCGCTACGAAGGCCCCCGCGGCGGGCCGGGGATGCCTGAAATGCTCGCTGTGACTGCGGCGGTGAATGGTTCAGGCCACGGCGCTGATGTTGCTCTCCTCACCGATGGACGATTCTCGGGGGCAACCACGGGAATCAGTGTGGGTCACATTTGTCCAGAAGCCGCCGACGGCGGACCGATTGCGCTGATCCACAACGGTGATTCCATCACCCTCGATATCGAGAGGCGTCGCCTGGATCTTGGAGTGGACGAGGCGGAATTAGCCAAACGTCGCGAGCAGTGGCGCCCTCCCGCACTGCCCAGCGGTAACGGGTTTCTCCAAAAGTACGCGCGACTCGTGGGGCCTTCCTCCCACGGCGCTCTCGTTGGAGCCTGACACAAAACAGTGACACAGGCCATGTGGGTGTCACAGGAATCCCCTCCCCGGAGGGGATTCCTGTGACACCGCCGTAGTCTTGGTGGATGGCGAGCAATCACCGAGTGGCTCTTGTGCAATATGGGCCCCATCAGGATTCGGGTGTGAACCTTGGCGCCGTGGCTCGTCATGTCCAACAGGCAGCTGATTCGGGGGCGTCCTTGGTTGTTTTTCCCGAATATTCGCAGTCTTTTGCTCCGGCATTTTCTCCATCCTGGGTGGTGGAGGCGCAGGGTTTAGACGGTGCTTTTGTGAGTTCTGTGGCGGAGCTGTCACTGACTAATGGAGGAATCACCATTGTTGTGGGCATGCTCGCAGCCCACCCCTCCAGCGAGAAACCCGCCAACACGATGGTGGCTATCGGAGCCGGGGGTGTTGAGGCGGTGGCAGAAAAAATTCATCTCTATGACGCGTTTGGTGCCAACGAATCGTCCTGGATTCGCCCCGGTTCACTGACTGCCCCGCAGCTTTTTTCGTGGGGTGAGCACCGGGTGGGAATGATGGCCTGCTATGACTTGCGCTTCCCTGAAGTGACCAGGCGCCTGGTGGATGAGGGCGCAACGGTGGTGATCGTCCCCGCACAGTGGGTGCCTGGCGAACATAAAACGATGCACTGGGAGACTCTTCTTCGCGCGCGAGCCATTGAGGCACAAGTTTTTGTGGTGGCGGTTAATCATCCCGTGCCACACGGCGTTGGCCATTCGCAAGTGGTTGATCCTGCAGGGCAGAGCGTGGTGTGTGCGGGGGAGGGGCCGGCGGAGCTGGTGGCACATCTTGACCCCGAGCTGGTCCACCAGGTTCGCGCAGCAAACGCCATGGCACACGCTCGACGTTTTGGCGTGGTGGAAAAAAGCTAACTGTGCAGGGGTTGTCGAATCGACGAATCGAGTGATGTTGCCCAGTGGTAGAAAATGATTTTCCCGGGTGCGGTGTCGGTGACATCGGCGTCAAAAGTTCTCCCCACCATCCCCAGAAGCTTTTCGACGATGTCCCCCAGATTTTCATGGGGTGCGGTGAGCGCAAGACCACCCGAGAGCACGCTCAGTGATGCTGCCACGATGAGCGGATCGACATCGTGTTTGATCATCCCCGCTTCTTGGAGCTTGGAGGTGAGTTCTCCGTGAATGGTGACGCTTGGAACATACGTCTTGGCATGCTGATGTGCCATCAAGTCGTGGAGGGCGTCCCTATCGATCATGTAGAGGGTGCGGGCAACGGGGCGCTCATAGACCTGGGTAAACATATAGGTATACATTCGAGAAATCAGGCCGCCTTGAGGGTCACGCTCCACATCGTCCACAATGCCCTGATACATGCGAGCAAACTCGCGGTTGAGCATCGCCACCTGCAAATCGAGTGCGCTCGGGAAGAGATCCTGGATGCTCTCTATCGAAAAGCGGGACTGATCTGCCACGCATTCCAGAGTGGTGTCGTGGAACCCATGATCGAGGAAAATTCTTTCCGTCGTCGTGAGTAAGTGGTCCAGGTCTTCATTGGTCTGGAACGTTATTCCTGTCACAGCTCTTCACCTTAGGGAGTCGGGACAACGAACTTATGTTGACCAGCGTAAAGGGTTACTCATTTTTTACCTTAGAGTCGCCTGTGGATAGTTTGCGCGGGCTCGTACCGTTTTTTCCTACTGTTTTGCCATGCGCCCAAAAACTTTGCTGATTGTTTTTTCTGTTCTCTTCGCCACCGGGTGTCACGCTGCTCCAGGCAGCGACGTGGCGCCCTCTCTCGGGGGGAGCGCTGACCCAGTCACCCAGCGGGTTTTGCCCAGCCGCGAACTCCCACCTAGCCTGTATGACGACGCCCACACGGCGGCTCTAGAGCTGGTGGGCACCTATTTGGCTACCACCGATGCGATCACGGCGGTTGCTGGCGCTGATGCCCTGCGCATTGCACCGGTCGTCAGCGCAGACTGGTTGGCCCAAGAAAAAGAGGGATTTGAGTACTACCAGACCAACAACCTGAGATCCGTGGGCACGACGGCGATGAGTCACCTGATGGTGCAGAGCGCTCATGTCACGGCGGAGGGGCATGTCGAGGTGGGGGTGCTGGTGTGTGTTGATGGCACAGACCTGTTTGTCATTCCCGCGGAATACGGCGACCCTCCCGAGTCAGTGCGCCAAGTGCACCCCGACTACGAAGATCATTCCGGCAACGAAGCGCAGTGGCGCGAGATTCAGGACTATCTTTCCCAACCCGGGGTGATGTGGGGAGACATCGCCGCAGTCGAAGCGTGGCTTACTGGCCCCTCAGTGGATGCGCTGTCTATTGACAGCTGGGAACAGTGGTGGGGGGTGTACTCATGCTGAGCAAGAGCATTCTTGGCATGATTCTGGGAATCCTTATGGTGGTCGCAGACGGCAGTTCGGCGCACGCCGATGAGTGCTCACAGGCCGCTTTGGCCAGTGGCCAATGCCCCACGGTGATCACTGAAGTGGGGGAGGGTGGGGTCAGTATTAGGCTCTCGACCGGCACGCCGGGAACCCCGGGAGACACCCAGACGAGCCAGCCTCCCCCCTCTGGTTCTCCTGGTTCTCCTGGTTCCTCGTGGACCCCGCCACCACCACGGGCCCCGGTGCTTGGGACTTCAGAGTGCGAAGTGATTATTTCTGGATATTGTCGGGCTACATCACCGCCCAAAAATCCTCCGTCACCCCCCGTGGTGGAAGTCACACCACCCACTGCGCCGACCCGTGCGAGTGACCTGGCAAATTTTTCCCCAGGCTCCCCCCAGATTGCGTTGGAGCCTGAAGGCTGGAGCTTGCCGGGGCTCCCCACCAACATCTTTGCTCGCGCGGGGCAGAGCGTGGAGGCGGGGGAACTGTTGGGGTGGCCCATCGAGGTGCGTTTTAGCCCGTCGACATACTCCTGGGGTTATGGGGATGGATCGACGAATCGTGCGTCACGTGCCGGGAATTCGTGGGGCGGGGAGCAGTTTCTTCCGACGGCGACCAGTTATGTGTATGACCGCCCAGGGTCCTATCGCGTAACTCTCCAGGTCGGATATGAGCTCGCATACCGATTTGAGCAGGGTCCTTTCATCGCGATACCCGGGCTTGTCTGGCGGGGGGCGGGGGAACGGGTCGTCCAGGTGTTGTCAGTCACCCCGGTCCTGGTGGACCAAGGGTGTTCGGTGGGGAGCCTGGTGGGCGGGCGATGTTAGGGGAATCTCCAGGTATCGTTATGGCTCACCCAAGGTTCTCCACAGGTTGAGGCACAACAATTTCTGATGTCGGGAAGGACACCGCTATATGACCGCATCAGAAAAACCCGGGGACGCGTCAACACCCGATGAACCCGTGGCAGACGGTGAGCCATTTGTAGCTCCCGATGAGCCTGCGTCAGCAGAGACCACAGGGGCTTCAGGCCACCCCGAAGTGCGCGAGACTCCCGGCTCTGCGGATACCCTCGAGCCGCCCGAACAAGTGTCCTCGGCATACCAGGGATCACCATTTGCACCCGGTGTCTACCAGGGCGTTGCCGATAGTCAAGCCAGCGAGCGCACGAAAACGCTCGATGCCGACAAGCGCAGAGCGAAAACTTTGGGGGTGTTTGTCACTGTTGCGCTCCTGGTCGGCGGGCTCTTGGGTGGCACCGCTGGGGGCGCTTTCGCCATCTGGAACCTGTCCTCCCGTGGCCTGGTGACCGCAGGTGTTCAATCTCCTGCGACCATCACCGTTAACTCACCCCTCCAAGCTACGCAGATCACTGCTGTTGCTGCCGCTGCGATGCCCTCCGTGGTGACGTTGGAAGTTGCGGGCGAAGGTGGTGCGGGCAGCGGGTCAGGAGTCATCATCAGCGAGACTGGTCACGTGGTGACCAACGCTCACGTCGTCTCCATTGGGTCCTCAGAGCCTGCCATTAGGGTCACCATGTCCGACGGTCGGCTCTTTGAAGGAACGGTGGTGGGCAGAGACGTGATTGCCGACATTGCCGTGGTTAAAATTTCCAATCCCGGACCCTTCCCCGTCATGCCGCTTGGCAATTCAAGCTCGCTTAATGTGGGCGATCAGACCATCGCCATTGGAGCCCCTCTGGGGCTCCCCGGCACCGTGACCAGCGGGATTGTGTCTGCGATTAATCGCAGCATCACCGTGGGAGCGTCTCAGGCACCGGGGGAAGAGGACGGCCAGTTTGACTTCGACCTTCCCGGTGGTGCCTTCAGTGGTCAAGCAATCTCTATCCCGGTGGTTCAAACAGATGCCTCCATCAACCCCGGTAACTCTGGTGGCGCGCTCCTTGATCGTTCAGGCAACCTCATCGGTGTGAACGTCGCTATTGCTTCCACAGGGGGGCAAAGCTCGGGCAGTATCGGTCTCGGTTTTGCGATACCGGTCAACCTCGCCCTGCGTGTGGCCATAGAAATTATCGAAACCGGTCAAGCAAGCCATGGACTCCTCGGTGCTCTGGTGACCGATGCGCAGTCCATTGCTTCATCAACGGTTACCGGTGCCTACATTGACAGCGTTACCCCCGGTGGCCCCGCTGCACGTGCAGGGGTTCGCGCAGGTGACGTGGTCACACGGTTTAATTCTCTTCCAGTCACCAACCGTATTGATCTCACCGCGCAGGTCCGCGCTCTTCCCGGCTTATCGGATGCCACACTCACCTATGTGCGAGGGGGGAACTCGTTCACCATTGAGGTCACCCTCGGAGAGCTCTAAGCCTTATTTGTCTTTGAGTTTTTCGTAAATTGCTTTGCAGCTCGGACACACCGGGAACTTCTCGGGGTCTCTTCCTGGCGTCCAGATTTTTCCACACAGGGCAAGAACAGGTTTGCCGCTGAGCGCGCTGGCAAGAATTTTGTCTTTTTTGACGTAGTGCGAATAACGATCGTGGTCGCCTTCGTCAAGCTTTTCCTCACTGAGGAGTTTTTCCAGTTCACGGTCCAAGACGTCGACGCCGCCGGGGTTTTCTTTTTCAGTCATGCTTTTATGCTAGCTCTGCTCGATGAAGGAAGTAGAGAGAATGGGGTCACCCGGGCTCAGGGAAAAAGCTTCATCGGGCAATTCAGCAACAGCCATGCGATGGTGGTCTCTGGCTCTCAACACTCTCTCTTTCGGAGTGAGATTCTCCGCTACTTCACCCTCGCTCATCAACGTTGTGACGAGGGGGCGAGTGTTGGCGGGAGCGTCTCCGCCGCCAATGATGACCAGTTCCTCACGAGCAACGGAGTGCTCGTAGCGACGGTAGGAAAACTTTTTTCCACCCGGGTTGCCTTTGTGTGAGCTCTTTTTTGCCACAGAAACCCATTGGCCATCATCATTGGTGCGCGAGACCAATTTGTAGACAAGTCCTACGGCGGGAAACCCCGAACCGGTCACCACGCTGGTGCCGATGCCAAAAGCATCCACCGGCGCACCTCGCAACCCTGCGATCGTGTACTCGTTCAAGTCGTTTGTCACAACAATCCTGGTGTTCGTGGCGCCGAGTGCGTCAAGTTGTTGGCGGACGGTGGAGACAACAACGGGGAGGTCTCCAGAATCAATCCTCACCGCACCCAATGAGGTCCCTGCCACGGCGATTGCTCTTTCCACGCCCTGCGCAATGTCGTAGGTGTCAATGAGCAACGTGGTATTCACCCCCATGGTGCGAACCTGGGACCGAAACGCTTCGTCTTCATTGTCGTGAACCAGGGTGAAAGAGTGGGCCGCCGTGCCGCGGGTGGGAATACCGTAGCGTCTGCCGGCCTCCAAATTGCTCGTAGCCTCGAAACCCGCAATATATGCGGCTCTCGCTGCCGCGACGGCAGCGTGTTCGTTCGCTCGCCTGGCACCCATTTCGATCAGCGGACGGCCCTCGGCAACCTGCACCATGCGCGCCGCTGCACTGGCCACAGCACTGTCGTAGTTCAGGATGCTGAGAATCACCGTTTCCAGCACGACCGCTTCAGCGAATGTCCCCTCCACCGTGAGGATGGGGGAACCCGGTGCGTAAATCTCGCCTTCCTGGTACCCGCTGATGGTGCCAGAAAAACGGTAGTTCGCAAGCCACGACAGCGTGTCCTCTCGGACAATATTTTGCTCGGCAAGAAAATCCAATTCTTCTTGACCGAAACGGAACTCCGTGACGGCCTCCAAGATTCTGGCCGTGCCAGCCACGACACCGTAGCGTCGACCGGCGGGAAGGTTTCTCGAAAACACTTCAAACACGGAGCGACGATTGGCGCGGTTGGACGCCCTGGCGGCATCCACCATGGTGAGTTCGTAGTGGTCAGTGAACAAGGCCGTAGTCACACCCCAACCCTAGTTGGTGGCTCTCCGGGTAGGTCGTCGGGGGACGACCGGTGCCCTCTACAATGAGAAGCGCTAGCCACCACAGAGCGCGGTGGTGTTTTGCCAGAAGGGGGTGTTGCCAGGAATGGTGTTTGACCCCGCTGTCTACACCGAATTTCGCTACCTGGCCGCCCGCATTTCGCCGGAGAAGGGCACCGTTCACTTTGAGTTCGCCCTGGTCAGTGACGACCATGTCGAATCCTTCACCGAAGTGCTCCACTTCACCCCGGTTCGTGCCGGCCACAGCGTTGATTGGCCTCGGGTGCGGGGCCTCGTCGTCATTCTCGGTGCTGTTATTGGTCTGAGCTACTACAAAGCTGCGGCGCCGCCTCGATATGTCATCGCCACCGAGGGAATGACCGAGGCCGGCCTGAGCTATCTGGCCGAAGTGCTCACCCACGGCCTTGCGGAGTTTGCGTACCGAAACGGTTTTGACTCCCTGCTGCGTCCCGAAATCGTGGTGACCTCTGCCGTCTCGGATCCCTGGCCAGACGATACTCATCTGACCCCTGACGGTGACCCGCTTGTACCCATCGGCGGTGGCAAGGATTCTGTTGTCAGCGTGGAGCTGCTCGCAGCAGCCCGGATGCATCCGGTGCAGTTCGCTGTGAACCCCAACCGCGTTATCTATCGGGTGGGCCGAATTAAGGGCCACCCCGTCATCGCTGCCCGGCGCGAACTGGATGAGAACATCCTTCGACTCAATCGCGACGGCGCGCTTAATGGACATGTTCCGGTCACCGCGATCAACTCGCTGATTGCTCTCGTTCAGGCTCGCATTATCGGGCTGGGGCCGGTGGTGATGTCGCTGGAGGCGTCGGCGTCGGAGCCCACCCTCGTCTGGAATGGTGTGGGAGTTAATCATCAGTGGTCAAAGTCCGAAGCTGCAGAGGAGCTTCTGCAAGACATGCTGGGGCCCCAAGCGGGGCTCTCCCGGGGTGCCTACTTTTCGCTCCTGCGCCCCTACAGCGAAATTCAGATTGCCCGGTATTTCGCAGCGCTTCGCGAATATCACCCCGTGATTAACAGCTGCAACCGCGCTTTTCGTCAAGGGGTCGACGATGCGCGGTGGTGTGGTGACTGCGATAAGTGCCGCTTCATCTTCCTTATTTTGAGCCCGTTCATTCCCTCCACCGCTCTCACACGGATGTTTGCCGACAATCTCCTGGATAATCCCACTCAAATCGAGGGCTACCGAGCGCTGTTGGGCTTGCACGAGCACCGGCCCTTCGAATGTGTGGGGGAGCAGGCTGAATCGATGGTGGCGCTCACCTGGGTTGCCGCCCAAGAAAGTTGGAGCAACACCGTTGTGGTTAAGGCGTTGATTGCGGAAATACCGGAGCTCACAAAGCCCCACCCCGATCTTGAGGCACAAGTGTTGGGCCATCGCCACTCACCTATTCCCATGCCGGGGGCCTATGAAAGCTTGGGCGCCCCCCTTGCCTAAGGCCACGGTGGGTGGTGAGTCACTCGCTCTGCACACCGTGCTGATTGTGGGCGTGGGGAGGGAAGCTCGCGCACTTGCAGATCGCCTGCTGAGCGAGGATCAGCCTCCTCGCATGGTCGCTCTCGATGGTGTGGAGGGCAGTGATGCCACAAGGTGGCGCGCAGAGCGAGGGAAGCACATCCCGCTCTATGTGATTTCTGACGAGAGTTCGCCGGTCCCTGCAGACGTTGCCGAAGCCTCCATCGCCGTGATGTCTCCGGGGGTAGCGATGACCGGGTCACTGCACGCGTGGGTGAGAACACTGGGAATCCCGATGACCTCGGGTAGTGCGCTGTTTGTGGCTGATCATCACGCCACCATGATTGGCGTGACCGGGTCCAAAGGAAAATCCACCACCAGCACCCTGATCCACCAGCTCCTTGTCGGCTCGGGCGTGCGTGCGGCTTTGGGGGGGAACATGGGCATCCCCCTGCAAGGACTCGATCCACAAGAGGCTCAAGTGGTGGAACTCTCCAGCTACCAGTGCCACTACCTGGATGTCTCTCCCGATGTTGTCGTACTTACCGCACTGTTTCCCGAACACCTCGATTGGCATGGGTCACAGGAACAATATTTTGTGGACAAACTCTCCCTTGTTTCCGGAGCTCCGCGCGTGGTCATTGCCAACGGGGATGACCCGATGCTCCGTGAAGAGGTTGCGGCGCGCTATCCCGATGTGCCCATCGAATGGGTGGGCCAGGGGGAAGCGTGGCATGGAGAGCCCGAAGGGGACCAGTCCTGGTTGTGTCACGGCACCAATCGACTTTTCTACACGGGAAACTCCACGGTGTTGGGCCGCCACAATCACGTGAACATGCTGCTGGCGCTTGCTGCAGCAGACGCCAGTGGCGGCCTTGATCGGGCGGTTGTGCCAGAGGTTTTGGGCACGTTTGCTGGGTTGGCCCACCGGTTGGAGCGGATTGTGGACCCCTCCGGGCTGGTGTTTGTTAATGACTCCCTTGCCACTAACCCTCAGGCAGCAAGAGAGGCCTTGCGCTCCTGTTCGTCTGCGGGAATGGTGTGGTTAGTTGGAGGGTATGACCGCGGTGTGGACTACCAGCCACTGGTGGATCAGGTGGTGGCCTCCACACCCCGCCATATTTTGGGGCTGCCGGGAAACGGAGGCATGCTGGTCGAAAAATTTCGGAGCGCCTTGGCACAGCAGGGCTTGGCCGGTGAGGTTCACCTCGAAGTGATGGCCTCCATGAAGGATGCCGTTGGTCGCGCCCGAGAGCTTGCGGGGCCCGGAGACTATGTGGTGCTCTCGCCGGGGGCGCCCAGTTTTGGGCACTACCGCGATTACGCCCATCGAGCAGAAGATTTTGTCCAGTCCATCAGAGATACCGCAGTGAAGGAGACACCATGAGCCGAGTAGATGGTCGAGATCTTGACCAATTACGCCCCGTCACGATTGAGCGAGGCTGGAGTGCGCAAGCCGAAGGTAGTGCGCTGATTAGTTTCGGCAACACCAAAGTTCTTGCCACAGCCTCTTTCACCCCCGGTGTTCCGCGGTGGCTATCGGGTTCGGGGAAAGGATGGGTGACGGCGGAATATGGCATGCTGCCACGGTCCACCAACGACCGGATGGCCCGCGAATCGGTCAAAGGAAAAATAGGCGGTCGTACCCACGAAATTTCCCGACTGATTGGTCGTAGTCTGCGCGGAATTATTGATCTGGGAGCGCTTGGAGAAAACACGGTCGTCATTGACTGTGACGTTCTCCAGGCCGATGGGGGCACCCGAACCGCCGCCATCACCGGGGCCTACGTTGCCCTTGCTGATGCGATTGCGTGGGCACAAGCTCACGGCCACGTGTCTCCCACCGCGCAGGCGCTTCGCGACTCGGTCGCGGCGGTCAGCGTGGGGATTGTTGAGGGCGTACCCATGCTTGATCTTGCCTATGTCGAAGACGTGGAGGCAGATACCGATATGAACGTTGTGGTTACCGGGAGCGGATCGTTTGTGGAAGTGCAGGGCACCGCGGAGGGCACACCCTTTGATCGGCGTGAGCTCGACCAGCTTCTGGACCTTGCCCTGGTGGGAACTGCGCAGCTCACACGCTTCCAACACGATGCTGTGAGCGCGGGGTAGCGCGGAGATGAAACTGGTCGTTGGCACCCACAACACACACAAAATTGCTGAACTGTCGAGGATTCTCGGCCCCCTCTTACCAGGCGTTGGCCTGCTGGCTGCTGTCGGGGAGGCGCCGGTGGAAGACGGGCCCACCTTTTATGCCAACGCGCTGATCAAAGCGCGCGCGGCACACCACGATTCGGGTCTACCCGCCATTGCTGATGACTCCGGTATCGAGGTGGGTGCGCTTGGTGGGGCGCCAGGGGTGCTCTCGGCCAGGTATTCACCCTCGGGAAAAGATGAAGACAACACGGCATTGCTGATCACCGCGATGGAGGGTGTTGCCGATCGTCGTGTGGCATTTGTGTGTGCAGCAGCGTATGTGTTCGAGGGCGAAGAGTTCGTTATTGAGCGTCGCTGGGAGGGCACCCTTGCCACTCGCCCCCAGGGCGCTGGGGGGTTCGGGTATGACCCCGTGTTTATTCCCGAAGGTCACCAACGAAGTGCTGCAGAGTTTTCTCCAAACGAGAAAGATCAGCTCTCCCATCGAGGTAAAGCTTTTCGCGCACTTGCACCGCTGATCGCGCAGCGTCTCTGAAAGCAGCGCCTCGACGAGGCGCTTTTGATTGCCGAGCGCCTGGCACTATGCTGGAAAAGCGCAGTGTCTCTGACGCTGTGACTTCGCGTGTCGAACCAAGGTCCGTACTGCTCGGTCCTCTTCGCTTTCGAAACTCTTTTATCGGAGTGCAGAAATCAAGAGGTGCAGTGGTGGCCTCGGCACCAGGCTCACACCGCCGGTGTGGGGAAACCGAATCAAAAAAAGGAGTGCAGCCATGGCTGCCGTCACCATTAGAGAACTACTCGATAGCGGTGTTCACTTTGGACACCAAACCCGTCGGTGGAATCCGAAAGTTAAGCGCTTTATCCTTACCGAGCGCAGCGGCATTCACATCATCGACCTCCAGCAGTCACTGGCCTACATTGACCGCGCCTATGACTTCATCAAAGACACGGTTGCCCACGGTGGCACCGTATTGTTTGTGGGAACCAAGAAGCAGGCGCAGGAATCCATCGCCGAGCAGGCGACCCGTGTTGGGCAGCCCTATGTCAACGAGCGTTGGCTCGGTGGGTTGCTGACCAACTTCCAGACCGTGTCCAAGCGTCTCGAACGCATGAAAGAACTCGAAGCGCTCGACTACGAAGACACCACTCAGGGTTTCACCAAGAAGGAGCTTCTTCTCAAGAAGCGTGAGCTCACCAAACTTCAGAAGTCTCTGGGTGGTATTCGCACGCTGCAGAAAGCTCCCAGTGCCATCTGGGTTATTGACCCACTGCGCGAGCACCTGGCCATCGATGAGGCAAAAAAGCTTCGGATCCCTGTTATTGGAATTCTTGATTCCAACGCAGACCCCGATGATTTTCACTACCCGATTCCCGGTAACGACGATGCCATTCGCTCCGTCGCGCTGCTCACCAAGCTCATGGCCGATGCTGTGGCCGAAGGTCTTATCGAACGTCACCAGAAGCCCGAAGCGGAAGGCAACGTTTCTGCCGTCGAGCCTTTGGCTGAATGGGAGCGAGAACTACTCGAGCAGCCAGCGGCCAGCCCTGAGACTGCTGTGGCCCCAGAGACCACCGGCGAGACTGCTCCCGCAGAGGCCGCAGAGGCCGCAGAGCCCGCAGAGCCCGCAGCCGAGGACGCCTCTGCGAAAGCTGAGCCCGCCACCGAGGAATCTGTGAAAGAGGCAGCTCCCGCGAAGAAGGCGCCCGTAAAGAAGTTACCCGCCAAAAAGGCTGAGGAAGAGACTGCAGCTAAGGAGGCTCCTGCGAAGAAAGCGGAGCCCACTGCGAAGGATGAGCCTGCAGACGAGGCTCCCGTAGCCGAGCCCGCTGACGAGAAGTAAGGAATAGATTCATGGCAAGTGTGTCCTTAGAAGACATCAAGAAGCTGCGCGAGCAGTTGGGAACGGGGATGGTTGACACCAAGAACGCTTTGGAAGAAGCCGGTGGCGACGTGGAGAAGGCGATTGAAATCCTTCGCCTCAAAGGCGCCAAAGGTAACGCAAAGCGCGCGGATCGCTCCACCAGTGAGGGCCTCGTTGCCGCTCATGAGGGCGATGGCGTGGCGTACCTTCTGGAACTGGCCTGCGAGACCGACTTTGTCGCAAAAAACGACAAGTTCGTTGCACTGTCCGACAGTGTCCTCGCCGCGGTCGTAGCTGCGGGCGCCGACAGTGCAGAAGCAGCACTGGAGGCTCCTGCCGGAGGCGGAACAGTCGCCTCCATGATCGAAGATCAGGCTGCGATTATTGGTGAAAAAGTTGAGCTGCGTCGTGTCACCAAACTGTCCGGTGAGCACTTTGCGGTCTATCTCCACAAAACCAACAAAGACCTGCCTCCGCAGGTAGGGGTTGTGTTGGCCTACTCCGGTAGCGATGCCGACACCGCTCGCAGTGTTGCCCAGCACATTTCTTTTGCTGACCCCCAGTACCTCTCCCGGGATGACGTCCCCACCGAAGTGGTCGAAGCGGAACGTCGGATCGTGGAGGAAATTTCTCGCGGGGAAGGAAAGCCTGACGCTGCCCTTCCCAAAATTGTGGAAGGTCGCGTTGGCGCCTTCTTTAAGCAGGTCGCACTCCTGGAGCAGGATTACGCCAGGGACAACAAGCAGCAGATCAAACAGGTCCTGGAACAGGCGGGTATCAGCGTCAGCGGTTTCGCGCGCTTCCGCGTGGGTTCCTAACACCGGATCTCGTGCGTGGGGTCAGTGCACGTGCGTGCCCTGACCCCACGTTCCATCCCCGCTACGCTAAGGGGTGCGGAAAGGGTGAACATGGCTGAACGACGACGGGTACTTCTCAAGCTTTCTGGTGAAGCATTCGGGGACGGTCAGGTAGGGGTGAACCCTGATGTTGTCGCCCAAGTTGCCCGAGAAATCGCCGAGGGTGCGAAAAAAGCGGAAGTCGCCATCGTTGTGGGCGGTGGAAACTTTTTCCGGGGTGCGGAGTTGAGCCAGCGAGGAATGGATCGCCGACGTGCGGACTATATGGGAATGCTCGGGACGGTCATGAACGCTTTAGCCCTCCAAGATTTTTTGGAGCAGGCTGGAGCCGAGGTCCGCGTGCAGTCGGCTATTGCGATGACGCAGGTAGCCGAGCCCTACATTCCCCAGCGTGCCATTCGCCACATGGAAAAAGGTCGAATTGTCGTCTTTGGGGCGGGGGCTGGACTGCCCTATTTTTCTACCGACACGGTTGCGGCCCAGCGAGCTTTGGAAATTCTTGCTGACGTGGTCCTGGTTGCTAAGAACGGTGTGGATGGAGTGTATTCCACCGATCCGAAGAAAGATCCGACGGCTAAAAAATACGAGGAGCTCACCTACCAGGAAGCCCTGGTTCAGGGGTTGAAAGTCGTGGACTCGACGGCCTTTAGTCTCTGCATGGATAACAAAATGCCTATGGTCGTCTTTGGCATGGAGCCCCTGGGCAACGTGACCAAAGCCATCCAGGGCAAACGTTTGGGAACACTCGTTTCTTAGCCACCCCGATAGAATCCCCCAAAGGAGAGTCACCATGATTGCCGATGTTCTCGCTCAGGCGAAAGAAAAAATGGACAAAGCGGTGGGTGTTGTTCACGACGACTTCCACATTGTCCGGACGGGCCGTGCGAATCCCGCGCTTTTTCAAAAAATTATGGTCGACTACTACGGCCAGCCCACCCCGCTGGAGCAACTTGCGAGCCTGCAAAACTTTGAGGCCCGCACGTTGATTGTCACCCCGTATGACAAGAGCGCTTTGAAAGAAATTGAAAAGGCTATCGCGGTCTTCCCCAATCTGGGGGCCAGCCCCACCAATGACGGTGAACTGATTCGGGTGACCATGCCGGAGTTGACCCAAGAGCGGCGCAAAGAGTATGTGAAAATTGTGCGTCAAAAAGCAGAAGATGGGCGAGTGTCGCTGCGATCTATTCGTCGCAAAGCGATGGATGAGCTCGGAGCGTTGACCTCCGAGGTCGGCGAAGATGATGTGCGCCGGGCCGAAAAAGAGTTGGAAGCGATGACCACAAGCCAGGTCGACCATGTGGACACTGCGCTGAAAAAGAAAGAAGTCGAGCTGCTCGAGGTCTAATGAGTTCACACGACACCCCTCCACCTGCTGGAGCAAAGAAACGTCTGACGCGGGGTTCGGGGTCGGAACCCCTGGCGCAGTTTGAGGCAGCAGTCTCAGACATAGAGGACCAGGTGCGCGAAGTGAACGCTCGAATAGACCAACGGGCGGGACGACCCCTGTGGCAGGCAATCACCTTCGGGTTGCTTCTTGGCGGGGTATTTCTCGCGTCACTGTTCTGGGTCGACTGGTTATTTATGGTTTATGTCACCGCTCTGGTGGTCTTTGCCTCTCTGGAACTGGTGGGCGCGCTGGTCGATAACGGTCGTTTGCGTTCGCGGTGGACGCTTGTTGTTATCTCCGGGGCCACGATTCCTGTGGTGTTCTTTTTTGGGGCGCAAGGACAGTTGTGGGGGTTGGTGGGTGGTATCGCGGTGGCCGGTGCGTTGCGCCTGGGACGGGCCGTGATGGCTCCTCGTTCCCGGGCCTCGACGCTGCCCGATCTCGGCTTGGCTGTTCTCGTTCTCACGTACATCCCCTTCCTTGGTGGGTTTGCCACGGCGGTTGCGGGTGCACCGGGCGGTGTGTGGTGGGTGTTTGCCGGAGTGATTGTGGTGGTGTGCGTCGATGTGGGTGCCTACGCGACCGGTCTGAGTTTTGGTAAAACTCCCATGGCTCCAAAAATTTCCCCCAAAAAAACGTGGGAAGGTTTTGCTGGTTCTGCCGTGGCCGCCCTCGTCGCCGGAGGGCTCTTAGGGCCGCTGATGCTCGGTCAGTCCCTGATGGTGGGTCTGCTCTTGGGCGCAGCACTACTGGGTTCCGCCACCATCGGCGATCTGATCGAGTCGCTGATTAAACGCGACCTGGGAATAAAAGATATTTCGTCCTGGCTTCCCGGTCACGGGGGTTTCCTCGATCGGCTTGATTCGATTCTTCCCTCGATGGCCACGCTGTTTGTGTTCTACCAAATTTTTGCCTAGTCGGTCCGTTGGTACCGGGTTCTTGGGGGACCGCTGGCACAATAGGGACATGGAAAAACCTTTCGCCACCGCCGGTAAGGGCATGCCGGGATATGACCCCCACGTGGTTCAGGAGTTCCTTGACAAGGCAAAACGAGTTTTTGAAGGTAATGAAGACGATCTCACCTCGGGGGACATTCGCAGCAAAGTGTTCCCTTTGGTATCGAAGGACGGGTTTTCTACCAAGGCGGTTGACGAAGCTCTGTGGCGTCTAGAAGAAGCCTTTGCCGATAAGGAGAGAATGTCTCTTACCGCCGCGCGCGGTGAGGAAACGTACTACCAGGAGGTCCGGGAGCGGGCGCAAGAAATTCTTGATCGGGTCGCCAGGCCAGCGAAAAGTAAGTTCCGCGCCAGCTCTCGCCTCCGTCCGGGGTATCACCAAGGGGACGTCGATGAGCTGTGTGAACGCATTGGTCGCTACTTTCAGCAAGAAGAGTCCCTCTCGGTCGCGGCTGTCCGTCGCCACACCCTTCGCACCATGCTTGGCGGGTATGACGAAAAACAGGTGGACTCACTCATTGATGAGACCATTTCTGTCATGTTGGCTGTGCGCTAGCGGGGGAGCCCTCTGATGCCCTGCCCTAGACTGACACGGTTGTGAAACACCTGATTGGCCATTTGGCCCCTTCTCATCGAGCCGTCCCGCAGTGGCGGGGCTCTGTGCGTTCCACACTGGCGTTCTTCGCTGTTGCTGCATTTGTTGCCGTTCCTCTTGCTGGCCCCTCGACAACGGTGGCTAACGCCTGGTTTGAGCCCGGCACTGCCGCCGCACAGAGTGTTCTTGTCACGGGCTCCGGAATGGGGCTTAAGAGAGAAGAAATTAGTGTCTCTGGCGGATGGGGTGTAGCTCCGGCAGTGGGCCGACCCGACCCCGGGAGTGCCCAAGCTATTGCTCTTGATCTTGTCGCAGGACGAGGGTGGAGTGAAGCGGAGTACAGCTGCCTGGTTGCCCTGTGGAGTAAAGAGTCCGGCTGGAATACCTTTGCACACAACTCCCAATCGGGAGCATACGGAATACCGCAATCGCTGCCCGGGTCAAAAATGGCTTCTGCCGGTGATGATTGGATGACAAACCCGGAAACGCAGATTCGTTGGGGGCTTGGCTACATTGAGGCCCGCTACGGAGTCCCCTGCGAAGCGTGGGGCCACTCTCAAAGGCGCGGGTGGTACTAGCGATGCCCCGCAGTAACCGGCCCAAAGGTTCGCGCAGGGATGAAGGAAAACCGCTTGATGTGGAGCGGCTCAGCACGGGTCTTCGCCGGACGGAAACAAAACGCGGTGGCACCTACACGGTGCAACCGATTAGCGAACGTAACGCCCAGAAGGTGTACACGTGTCCCGGGTGCCGCCTGTCTATTGACGCAGGGATTGCCCACATTGTGTCTTGGCGAAGCGACGGGGTCTTAGGTGAATCTCACGGGGTTGACGAGCGTCGCCACTGGCACAACCACTGCTGGAGGATCGCGTAGAGATGGTCATTACCTCAACAACTGTTCTGCCGGGCCTTCGGGAAGACATGAGTTTCACCACCCGTGATGGATTCACTCTGGTGGGCGAGGTCTCCAGGCCAGAGAGTGTTGACCCCCGAGCCACGGCGCTCTTTTTCCATCCTCTTCCCACCGCGGGCGGGTTTATGGACTCTCACATCATCCGAAAAGCGTCGTGGCGGCTGCCAGCGCTTGCCGACATTGCGGTGGTGCGCTTCAATTTTCGGGGTGTGACATCCCCCCGGGGAACCTCCGAGGGGTCTTTTGGGCAGGGCGAAGACGAAGCCCTCGACCTGGAGGCGTCAATTAACTGGACCCTTGCCGCGGGACTCCCCAAGCCTTGGCTGGTGGGGTGGTCCTTTGGCACAGAGGTCATCCTTAAACATGCCAGGTCGCGCGAAGGGCAGATTGCCGGAATCATTTTGCTCTCGCCACCTCTTCACCGCACCACGGAGACGGAGATTGCTGCGTGGTCTGATGCGACCGTGCCGATTGCGGCCTTAGTTCCCGAGTTTGATGAATTTCTCACCCCCCAACAGGCCACACCCCGGTTTGCGCCGGCGCCCAACATCACCGTTATCGCAGCCGAGGGCGCGAAACACCTCTGGGTGGGGGAGAAGCAGACCAGCTGGGTTCTCGATCAGATTGCGAAGCGCATGAACCCTTCGGCTAGTCCGCTTCCTTCGCAGTGGCAGCCACATCTTTAGCCTGGGACTTTGCCGCCTTCGCAGCTTTGGTTTCAGCGCCAAGGGCTTTGCCAAAAATGCTTCTCAGTGATTCGACGTATTCGCTGATTGTGTCGCGCTCTGCGCGCAATTCCACAAGACGTCGTTCCGCTTCAGCCACGCGGGCTGTGGCTTCCCCTTCGGCTTCGAGAATTATTGCTGCGCCTTGCTTCTGGGCATCGGCAAGAGTTTTTTGCGCCTGTTTGCTGGCCTTAAGCTTCCCGGAGCGGTTGGCCCCGTCGATGGCATCCGTAATCTTGTGAAGGTCTTTGCGAGCTTCGGCAAGGCGGGCTTTGGTTTCGGTCAGTTGCTCCTGGGCTTTCAGTAAGAAACGATCGTTCAGTTCCACAGCTTTTTGGTGGGTGTCAAGGAGTTCCCGCTCGGCCTCTGCTCGCCGTGAGGTGAGCTCTGCCTCAAGATCTGCCCGCGCTTCTGAGGCGAGAAACGCCAACTTTTCTGCTTGCTTGTCATTGTCGTAGGCGAGGCGAGCGGTCGTTTCGGCTACGTGTTTGTCGAGGGTGGTTTGGGCGAGTGCCGCTTCTTGCTGAATTTTTGTGAGCGTGAGTTCGTGGCTGGCACGCTCAGCGGCAATGTCTTTGGTGAGCTCCGCGGCTTCGGAACGGGCCGTGTTCATGTCCCGTTCCGCCACAACTTTTAATTCGGCGATTTCTCTTTTCGCTTCGGCGCGGAGAGCTTCTGTTTCCCGTTTGGCTGTGGCTCGAGCTTTTGCTGTTTCTGTGGCAACAGCGCCGCGGACAGCCGCCGCTTCATCGATGGATTCGCTGCGGAGACGGTCTGCTTCTTCGGTTGCTAAGGCGACGGCCTTTTCGGCATCTGCAGCGGCACCATCGCGTAGCGTTGCGCTTTCGTTGGTGGCATCTTCGAGCAGGCGCGCAGCGTTGCGCGTGGCTTCGTCGATCACGGCGGCTGCGGTGAGTTTCGCGTTTGCGGTGAGCTTTTCGGCATCAATGTCGGCTTGACCAATGAGCGTTGTGGACTGTTCTTCAGCGATGCGAAGAATGGACTCGAGCCGCGCGCCAAGGCCGGCATAGCTGGTGTGGGCTCCGCCATTGTCGCTGGCGTCTACCGCGGAGAGCTGCTCTTTGAGAGCGGTGACTTCCTCGAGCGCACTTTGACGGTTTTTGGAGGCAATGATGAGGTCTCCACGAAGTTCCTGGATGATTGCATCGACCACGGTGCGCTTATACCCGCGCAACTCCGTGGGATATTCGCTTTCTTCGTTGGCCATCAGTGTCCAGCTCTTTCTCGCAGTGAAGCCGTGTGGGCTCCCCGTAGTGTATCCGTTGGGACACCAAGGTATCGACCGTGGAATCGGCTACCCTGAGGAGTTGTCCGTGGTCGAGAGAGCTTTTATTTCCCGTGTCGTGAGGGGGTGTCTGGTGAGGTTTGTTGTCGCCCTTATTTTGCTTGCCCTTTCTACGGCGTCACTCTCGGTGGGTATCGCCCAGCGCACCGTCTTTGATGAGCCAGACACGATTGTTCGCACCGTCGAGCCGGGCACACAGGCGCCCGCAACGATTATCGCCGGGAGCGAGTTGATGGCGTTTCCCGGACGCCAAACGCTGACGGTTACGGGGGGCGTGAGCGCCCGCGTGCCCGATGCCTCCGGCACCGGGTTTGAGAGGGTGGAGTCCTCATCGGTTTTTGTCGCCTACGGGAGAACCGTCGATGTGCTGGCGTGGCTGTCGCCCGGACGGCACACCAAAATCAGCTACGACGCGGTTGCGGACACCTTTCAGCCTCTCCCACGCTCCGGGGAGCTTTATCTTCCCGATCCTCGAGGTTCCGACCTGTGGTTTCAAGAATTCTCCGGCGCGGAGTCTGTCACGTTTTCTCTTGCAGCGCGCGATGATGTGACCGTGCTAATCATGACAGACGGTCTTCTTCCGGCTCCCCCCATGATCTCCATTGCGTGGCCCCGAGCGACCGAAGCGCCCTGGATTCTGGCGCTGCTCGTGGTGGGGGTTCTCTCCATGGTCGCAGGCCTTGTCACCTTGGCGCTGGCATGGGTGGGGTGGCAAAAATCGCAGCGGCCGAAGCGCAACAAGACCCGCCGGATGAAGCGCCCCAGGCGCCCTTCCAGACGCGCCACCAGACGCGCTACCAGGCTCGCCAAGCAAAGTGTGCGATCGACGTCGGTGAAGAAACATGGTCGCCGGGCCGCACGTCTGCTTGCTTTGCCCCTGGCTGGCATCGTTCTGGTCGGTGCCGGTGGTTGCGCCGCCGAAACTCCGGTGGCGAACGAGCAGTCGCAGGAGAGCGCACCCGAGGTTCAGGCTCCCTACCCTGCGGTGACCGAGCAGCAGTTTGCGACCATCATGTCGCGCATTGGCGCCCAGATTCTGGCCGGCGACGAGGAACTGTCGGTGAACACTTTGGGTGTGCGAGTAGCTGACCCGACACTGTCAGCGCGCCGGGCGGCATACGTCGTGGCGCGGGCAGATGCAGAGTCGGCGGCTATTTCTCCGATTCCCGCATCACCCATCCGTTTGGTCGTGCCACAGCAGACACAAACGTGGCCTCGCAGCGTATTTGGCATCATCCAGGATGAGCAGGATGTTGAGTCGCCCTCCCTGGGTGTCGTTATTCGCCAGGAAAACCCCCGCTCGCCCTACCTGCTGACCTATGCGGTCGTGTTGAACCCTCAGGTGCAGCTGCCCGATTTGCCCTCCGCCAGCATTGGTGCGCCCAAGTTGTCTGCGGATTCGAAGCTGACCGCTATCGCCCCCTCAGAATTGCTTCTGCACTACGCCGATGTTGTCAACAACGGCGCAGACAGCCCCTTTGCCGGTGAGTTTGCTCTGGCAAGCGATGCCCTGTACGGCCAGGTGGGGCCAGATGCCCTGGCGCTTCGCCAAGAATCTTTCGGCGACGCCGTCTCGGTGCGGTGGACAACGTCGGTGACGGATCGCGAAATTGTGGCCTTTTCTACCGCTGATGGCGGTGCGATTGTGCTCGGAACCCTGCAACAAACGGAGCGTGTCGCCCCCGAACAATCGGGCGCGACCGTCAACTCAAGTATCGGTATTCGGGCGTTGACCTCACTATCCCAATCCGCTCTCGGGTTCGATGTTGACTCCCACGTTCAAGTTCTTTGGTATGTCCCACCGGTTGGATCAGAAGAAGGCATCCGGGTGCTGGGATACACCTATAGCCTGATTGGAGCGAGAGAGGTGAGCAATGAGTAACCCCCCTGTGGGCCCTGCCATGGCAGGAGCTGTCGACCTATCCGGGTTGGTCAACAAAAACCGGCAACCCACGCCACCGCCACCCGGCCCCGAGGGCTCTAGTGGCCTCGTGCGCGAGGTGGATGACCAGAGTGTTGGTGCTCTGGTTGAGCTGTCAAAAACTGTTCCCGTCATTCTTGAAATTTATGGTGGGGATCTCTCCCCTCAGCTTGCCGGCCTGATTGCCAGCTACGGCGGACGCCTGGTTCTTGGCACGGTGCGCGCGGAGCGCGCCCCCGAGCTGATGAAGGCCCTGCAGGTCGAGGGTTACCCTGTCGTGGCGGCCCTGGTGGGGGGACAGCCCATTCCGCTGTTTCAGGGAATCCCACCCGAAGAAGAATTTCGTCCCGTGCTCGATCAAGTTCTTGAACTGGCGCAGAAAAATGGTGTCACCGGGACTCTGGCCCCTGTTGACGCCGATGAGGCGGAGGCCCCCGCGCCAGAGCCTCCGTTGCCACCGCTCCACCAGCAGGCGTATGACGCCCTTGCCGCCAACGATATTGCCGGTGCAAAAGAAGCGTATAACCAAGCGATCAAAGAAAACCCGGCCGACTCCGACGCGATTGCCGGCATGGCCCACGTGGAACTGTTGGAGCGTGTGCAGGGGCTGAACCTCGAGCAGGTGCGGGCCGCTGCGGCTGCTTCGCCCACCGATATTGCTGCAGCTCTCTCCGTTGCCGATCTGGATTTCTCCGGAGGCCACATCGCTGATGCCTGCCAGCGATTGCTGGGTCTGTATTCGAGTGTGGAAGACGACCAGAAGCAACTGTTGCGTTCACGGTTGCTGAGCTTTTTTGTGATGGCCGGTCCCAGTAACGACGATGTCAAAAAAGCCCGCAACGCCCTGACATCACTCATGTTCTAAACCGATGAGCGTCTACCTCGACTACCAGGCCACCACGCCGATGCCGGAGCAGGTCAAGGAGGCTTATCTCGAGGCGCTGGGTGTCGTAGGGAACCCGTCTGCCCTACACCAGGCCGGACAACGCTCTCGCGCGATGTTGGAAGATGCGAGAGAACGCGTTGCCACTGCGCTGGATTGCGAACCCGTCGAGGTGGTGTTCACCTCGGGGGGAACGGAAGCAATTAATACGGTGCTAAAAGGCACCGTGTGGGCTCGTCAGCAAGCCGACGGGCCAGGCGCTCACACGAGTATTGCGGCAACCGCTGCCGAGCATCACGCCACACTGGATGCACTCACCTGGTTGGCTGATCATGAGGCCACCACCCTTCACACTGTGGCTGTGGATTCTTTTGGTGTAATGGATCTGGATCACCTGGAGACCATTCTGGCTACCGGTGAAATCAGCGTGTTGACCACACTGGTGGCAAATAATGAGGTCGGGTCCCTCCAGCCGGTTGCGCAGATGGTGGAGCGTGCCAGGGCTCACGGTGTGCCCGTGCACGCCGATGCGGTGGCAGCGCTGGGGTATCTGCCGCTCAGTTTTCGGGAACTCGGAGTTGATGCGATGAGTGTGTCAGCCCACAAAGTGGGCGGCCCGGTGGGGGTGGGAGCTTTGGTCTTGGCACGCCCTGCGCCAGACATGCAGGCGCTGCACCACGGCGGCAATCAACAGCGTGTGCGTTCGGGCACCCTCGATGTCGCTGGTGCTGTCGCATTTGCCGCCGCGCTCGAGTATCGCCAGGCTGTGCGCGAAGCGAGTGGTACCGGGCTGCTCGAGTTGCGACAGCGCCTCACCGCAGGCTTGCTCGGGGTGTCGGAGGCGTGCGTGCTGCGCGGATCGGTGGGTGAGCGTCTCCCCGGAAATCTCAACATCACCGTGGCCGGGTGCAAAGGTGATGTCCTGCTTTTCCTTCTCGATGGTCACGGTGTGCAGGCCTCCACCGGCTCTGCATGTCAAGCGGGAGTACCCGAGCCGTCCCATGTGTTGCGGGCAATGGGGGTCCCTATCGAGAGCGCCTGGGGCGCGCTGCGCTTCAGCCTCAGCTACGCCACCACCGCGGCCGATGTCGATCGTGTGATCGAGGTCTTCCCGGATGTGGTGCACCGAGCGCAAAAAGCGGGGCTGTCTCTTCCCGCACGGAGATAGCGCCCGGCACCCATGCCTAGACTGTGGGGGTGAAAGTTCTTGCGGCAATGAGTGGTGGTGTCGATAGCGCCGTGGCCACAGCCCGCGCTGTGGAAGCAGGGCACGAGGTGGTCGGTGTTCACCTCGCACTCTCCCGCGCACCGGGAACACTGCGCACCGGGTCCCGCGGATGCTGCACCATCGAAGATTCAATGGATGCCAGACGAGTCGCTGACAAACTGGGTATTCCTTTTTATGTGTGGGATTTTTCGGAGCGGTTCGCCCAGGATGTGGTGCAAGATTTTATTGATGAGTATCGAGAAGGACGCACCCCAAACCCGTGCATGCGCTGTAATCAGCACATCAAATTTGACGCTGTCATGGAGCGTGGACTGGCACTCGGTTTTGATGCGATTGCCACCGGCCACTACGCCGCCATCACGGAGGGGCCCGGCGGGAAAGAGCTCCACCGCGCTGCGACGTGGGCGAAAGATCAGTCCTATGTGTTGGGTGTGTTGACCACGGAGCAGTTAGCGCACTGCTATTTCCCCCTCGGTGACACACCCTCCAAAGATGAGGTCCGGGCCGAGGCAGCGAGCCGCGGTTTTACGGTTGCGACGAAGCCTGACAGCCACGATATTTGTTTTATTCCCGATGGCGACACCCGCGGATGGCTTGCCGAGCGCGTGGGGGCGGCCACCGGCGAAGTGTTAGACACCGATGGCGACGTGGTGGGTTCCCACGCTGGCGCCCACGCTTTTACGGTAGGCCAGCGTAAAGGCCTGCAGCTGGGCTATCCGGCCTCCGATGGGAAACCCCGTTACGTGTTGGAGGTTCGGCCAAAGACCAATGAGGTCCTGGTGGGTCCCAAAGAAGCACTAGCTCTTTCGGAACTTGCCGGCCGGGCGATGAGCTTTGCCGGTCCTGATCCCGTGGAATCCGGTTATGCCAAGGATGAGGGCGGCGGCGATTGCAGCGAGTTTGACTGTCACGTCCAGGTGAGAGCTCACTCTGAGCCTGTTGCTGCACGCGCGCACATCACCGGCGGTGAGCTCGTTATTCGGGTGACGGAGCCGCTTCTGGGTGTCTCTCCGGGCCAAAGTGCTGTGTTGTATGTGGGTTCCCGGGTTATCGGCCAGTGCACCATTGACCGAACGGTCAGTGCGCTGATTGGCACCCACGCTGATGCGTAAGGTCATCATTCTCGGCTCCACCGGCTCCATTGGAACCCAGGCTATTCAAGTCATTCGCGCACACCCCGATCTTTTCGAGGTGGTCGGATTGGCGGTGGGGAGCAATACCGAGATGGCCTATCAGCAGGCGGATGAGCTGGGTGTTCGCCGAGATCGTGTGGCGCGGGGCGCTGTGGAGGCGGCCTCTCTGGTGCTGGATGTGAGTGCGGATGTCGTCATCAACGGTATTACCGGCTCCGTAGGTCTTCTGCCAACCCTTGCCGCCTTGGAATCTGGTGCCACGCTGGCGCTTGCCAATAAAGAAAGTTTGATTGTCGGTGGCGAGCTGGTTATGGGCGCCCAAGTGCGCCCGCATCAAATTGTTCCGGTCGACTCGGAACACTCTGCGCTAGCCCAAGCGCTGATGGCTGGCACCGCGGGCGAAGTGGCCCGCTTGATTGTGACAGCCAGCGGTGGACCATTTCGCGGTCGGTCACGCGAATCTTTAGCCAGCGTTACACCCGCGGAAGCGCTGGCGCACCCCACCTGGGATATGGGTCTGGTGGTGACCACGAACTCGGCAACTCTGGTCAACAAAGGCTTGGAACTAATCGAAGCCCACCTTCTTTTCGGGGTCGGCTTTGACCGCATCGAGGTGACCGTGCACCCGCAGTCGGTGGTGCATTCGCTGGTGGAATTTGTGGACGGGTCGACAATCGCTCAGGCGTCACCGCCAGACATGCGCTTGCCGATTGCCTGGGGTTTGTCGTGGCCCGAGCGCATGAGTGATGTGAGCCAGGGAATCGACTGGACCACCGCACACACGTGGAGCTTTGAGCCCCTTGATGAAGAGGTGTTCCCGGCGGTTTCCCTCGCCAAAGCGGTGGGCGCGCAGGGGGGCACTTACCCCGCCGTTTTTAATGCCGCCAATGAGCAGGCTGTTCATGCTTTTCATCAGAAAGGCCTCGCCTTTTTGGCTATCACCGAGGTGATTGACCGTGTCGTGTTAAAGCACCCCGGGGGGGAATTAACCCTCGAGTCAGTGTTGGAGGCGGAAGCCTGGGCCAGGCGAACGGCTGACGAGGTCATCGCCTCGCTCTAGGGGCCAGGCGATATCCAAGACTCTGTCACTGCTGAGAGTTAGAGTGGCGCCGTGGAAACAGTAATCATCTTCGCGCTTGGCGTGCTCGTGATCGCCCTGGGTCTGATCATCTCCATTGCGCTCCACGAATGGGGCCACTATGTTCCTGCCAAAAAGTTCGGAGTGTATGTCTCGCAGTTCATGATCGGTTTTGGTCCCACCCTTTTTTCGAGGCAGCGCGGTGAGACGGAGGTGGGGTTTAAAGCAATACCTCTGGGGGGCTATGTCGCCATGGCCGGAATGTATGCGCCCGCGCCGGGGGAGAGGTCTGGCGAAGTCTCCACCACCGGTTTTTTTGACAAAGTGGTGGGAGAAGATCGCACTGTTGCAGAAAAGTCTGTCGAAGAAGACATGGACGCTCGCAGTTTTTACCGGCTTTCCCTGCCCAAACGCATCACCATTATGCTTGGCGGCCCTCTCATGAACCTCATTATCGCCGTCGTATTGTATGCGGTCGTTTTCGTAGGCTTTGGAATTCCTTCTCTCAGCCTTGGTGTGGGCTCGGTGTCCGAGTGTGTGATTTCTGCAACCCAAACCCGTGACGAATGTTTACCCGAGGACCCCACCGCTCCCGGTGCGCAGGCCGGTATTTTGCCTGGCGACCAGATTGTCTCCCTTGACGGGCAGCCGGTGGAGAGCTGGTTTGCGGTAACCGAAATTATTCGAGCCTCGCCCGGGCGTGCGCTGGCCGTGGGGGTGGAACGGGGTTCCCAGTCCCTCGTTCTTTCGCTGACACCTTTGCTCACCGAGCGCTACGCGTTTGATGAGGACGGCGAAATACTTCTGGACACGGAGGGAAATCCGATCGTGGAGCAGGTCGGTTTCGCAGGTATTGGCTCCTCTTTTGAGAACCAACGGCAGTCCATCGTGACGGTCTTTCCTGCGGTGTGGGACAACATTGTCGGCGTAGGTCGAGTGATTGTCACTCTGCCCCAACGCCTCATTGATGTCGCCCAAGCAGCCTTCGGGCCGGAGGAGCGCGACCCGAACGGCCCCATCAGCGTGGTGGGAGTGGGGCGTATTGCGGGGGAAATTGCCACCGTGGACACGATGGCTGTGCGGGATCGGGTCGCAAGCCTGATCGGAATCGTTGCGTCACTCAACGTCGCGCTGTTTGTCTTCAACCTTGTTCCTCTCCTTCCCCTCGATGGCGGCCATGTGGCTGTCGCTCTCTATGAGGGAACCAAACGACGAGCGTTCGCTCTTCTGGGGAAAGCCGATCCAGGTCCCGTCAACGCCAGCAAACTGATGCCGATGACCCTGGTGGTCATTGGGCTGCTCGGTGCCATGAGCTTGCTCCTGATTTACGCCGATATCGTCAATCCGATCCGACTGTTTTCCTAAGATTCCTGCGCAAGCCTGAGTACTCCCCTAGTGGGTGAGCCCGTACGATAGACAGGTAGACCACTCACCCTTCGAGTTGGTCACGGAGGAAGGATTCCACCCGCGTGCCAGCAATCAACCTGGGAATGCCCAAGGCTCCTGAGATACTCGCTCCCCGTCGAGTCACCCGCAAAGTCAAGGTGGGAAACATTTTTGTCGGCGGTGATGCTCGCATCAGCGTTCAATCCATGACCACCACCCAAACGACCGACATCAATGGCACTCTCCAGCAAATTGCGGAACTCACCGCAACCGGGTGTGACATCGTGCGTGTCGCTGTTCCGACCAACGATGATGCTGATGCTCTTGCGATGATTGCGAAGAAGAGTCAGATTCCGGTCGTCGCCGACATTCACTTCCAACCCAAATACGTGTTTCAAGCTATTGATGCGGGCTGCGCAGCAGTGCGCGTGAACCCAGGAAACATCAGGAAGTTCGACGACCGCGTGGGAGAAATCGCGGCGGCGGCAAAAGCTGCCGGTGTGAGCCTCCGCATTGGTGTAAACGCCGGATCGCTCGACCCCCGGCTTCTCGAAAAATACGGTAAGCCCACCGCAGAAGCACTTGTCGAAAGTGCCGTGTGGGAGGCGGCCCTGTTTGAAGAGCACGATTTCCACGACTTCAAAATCTCCGTCAAACACAATGACCCGATTGTCATGGTGAAGGCCTACCGTCAGTTGTCCGAGCGAGGCGACTGGCCTTTACACCTCGGCGTAACCGAGGCGGGTCCCGCGTTCCAAGGAACAATCAAATCCTCTGTCGCATTTGGAATTCTTCTGGCCGAAGGTATTGGTGACACCATTCGGGTGTCACTGTCCGCTCCGCCGGTGGAAGAAATCAAGGTGGGGCTCAAGATTCTTGAATCGCTCAACCTTAGGGAGCGAAAATTAGAAATTGTGTCCTGTCCCAGCTGTGGTCGAGCGCAAGTCGATGTCTACACACTTGCTGAAGACGTCACCAAGGGCCTTGAGGGCATGACGGTGCCGCTTCGCGTCGCCGTCATGGGATGTGTGGTCAATGGTCCCGGTGAAGCCAGAGAAGCAGATTTGGGTGTTGCCAGCGGTAACGGCAAGGGCCAGATCTTTGTCAAGGGTGAAGTCATCAAAACCGTCCCCGAGTCGGAGATTGTGAAGACCCTCATCGAGGAGGCAAACCGCCTCGCGGCGGCAATGCCCAATGCCCCGGTAGGGCGTCCCGAAGTCGTCACCGGAAAGTAGCCCGGTAGTCTAGAGCGGTGCCTACCCGCCTGAGTAACCTCTTCTTTCGTACCCTCCGTGAAGAACCGGCTGAGGCCGAAGTCGCCAGCCACAAATGGCTGATTCGGGCCAGTTACATCCGCCGGCAGGCGCCAGGCATTTTTGCTTGGCTTCCCCTGGGGCTTCGGGTTCGTCAGAACATTGAGCGCATTGTGCACGAAGAGATGCAGCGTGCCGGATGCCAGCTGGTGCACTTTCCTGCCCTGTTGCCCAAGGAGCCCTATGAGATCACGGGACGATGGAAGGAATATGGCGACGGCATTTTTCGCCTGAAAGACCGCAAAGGGGCGGATTATCTGCTTGCTCCCACGCACGAAGAAGTTTTCACGCTGACGGTGAAAGACCTGTATTCAAGCTATAAAGATCTACCCCTGTCGATTTATCAAATCCAGGACAAGTACCGTGATGAAGCCAGGCCACGCGCAGGCCTGCTGCGTGGCCGAGAATTCTCGATGAAAGATGCCTACTCGTTTGATTACACCGATGAGGGTTTGGAGCGCAGCTACCAGAAACAACGCGATGCTTACGAACGTATTTTTTCTCGTCTCGGGCTTGACTATGTGATTGTGCAAGCAGATGCGGGCGCGATGGGCGGTTCGCGAAGCGAAGAGTTCCTCCATCCCACCGAGGTGGGGGAGGACACGTTCGTTCGCACCGATGGCGGGTATGCGGCCAACGTGGAAGCTTTTGTGACTACCCCACCCCAAGCGGTGGACGCGTCGAACACCCCCGCGCCGGTGGTGTTCGATTCTCCCGAGACGCCCACCATTGAGACCCTGGTGGCGTTAGCGAATGCAAACCATCCCAAAATCTCTGGGGCGTGGGATGCCGGAGACACCCTGAAAAACGTGGTCCTCGCGTTGACGCACCCCGATGAGCGTCGCGAGCTGGTGATTGTGGGGATTCCCGGCAACCGCGATGTTGACCTCAAACGCGCTGAAGCCCTGTTTGCACCCGCCACTGTCGAACCGGCCACGGAGGCCGACTTCACCGCTTACCGAGGTCTCATCAAGGGGTATATCGGTCCGTGGTCACCCGGTGGCGCCGTCTTGGGCGCAGATTCCACCACGGGTATTCGCTTCCTGGTTGATCCTCGTGTGGTTGAGGGCACTGCCTGGGTGACCGGTGCAAATGAGCACGAAAAGCACGTGTTCAACTTGGTTTTTGACCGTGACTTCTCAGCCGACGGGGTCGCTGACATTGCTCAGGTGAAAGATGGTGATCTTGCGCCCGATGGCTCAGGGCCGATCCACAGTGCACGCGGAATGGAAATTGGGCACGTGTTCCAGCTGGGTCGCAAGTATGCCGAAGCATTGGGTCTCAAAGTTCTCGATGAAAACGGCTCCCTGGTGACCGTGACGATGGGCTCCTACGGTATTGGGGTGACCCGTTTAGTCGCGGTGATTGCCGAGGCGAATAATGATGACAAAGGGTTAATCTGGCCCGAAGCCGTGGCGCCATTCGATGTTCATGTGGTGGCAGCGGGTAAAGACGAGGTTGTGTTTGATGTTGCCGAGAAACTTGTCGCCATACTCGAGGCTTCAGGCAAAGATGTCCTTTTTGACGACCGACTCAAGCTTTCTCCAGGAGTGAAGTTTGCTGATGCAGAGATTATTGGGGTTCCCCACATTGTGATTGTGGGCAGGGGCGCAGTGAACGGCGAGGTGGAGTACTGGAACCGTCGCACCGGTGAGCGCACCACCATGGCGCCTGATGATGTGCCAGGAGTTTTACCCCTCCGCTAGTGCCTCCCCGGTGGGGTGGAAGAAATCTCCACCCCCATATACTTTGAGTAAGCTGATGGCCGTCGAGTCTTGGCATAATCGAATAGGAGTTCTCTCATGGATATTGATATGAGTGTGCTCAAGCTGATGGAATCAGAGCGCGATATTCCCTTCGATGACCTCGTCGTGATCATCGAAGCCGCCATTCTTGTTGCGTATGAAAAACATGCGGGTCTCTCCGACAACCGGGGCCAACTTCTGGAGCTTGACGCTCCCCGGGCTCGGGTTGAATTAGATCGCAAGACCGGCCACGTGATTCTCTACACCCCTGTGGTCAATGACGAGGGTGAAAAAGTGGGCGAAGAAGCCGACAGCCCTGAAGGGTTTGGCCGCATCGCGGCTCATGCGGCGAAGCAGGTTATCAACCAAAAACTTCGCGACATTGGCGATGATCGGGTCCTTGGTGAATATCGTGGCAAAGACGGCGACATCGTGTCGGGAATCATTCAGCAGGGCCCAAACCCGCGGATGATTCACGTCAGTTTGGGTGAGGTTGAAGCCATTTTGCCTCCTGAAGAGCAAGTTCCCGGCGAATCGTATGAGCACGGGTCTCGAATTCGGGTGTTTGTCACCAAAGTGGAAAAAGGCCTTAAAGGTCCCTCTATTACGGTCAGTCGCACCCATCCCGGTCTCATTCGCAAGCTTTTCACCCTCGAGGTGCCAGAAATCCAGAAGGGGCTCGTGGACATCACCTCGATTGCCCGCGAGGCAGGCCATCGCACCAAAATCGCGGTGAAAGCGTTGGAGCCGGGCATCAACGCCAAAGGCGCATGCATTGGGGAGCTGGGGCAACGGGTTCGAGCGGTTCAGGTGGAGCTGGGTGAAGAAAAAATTGACATTGTTGACCACTCCGACGACTTAGCGCAGTTTGTGGCTAATGCACTGAGTCCAGCCAAAGTGACTAGCGCTTTCGTTTTAGATGAAGAGGCCAGGCAGGTTCGCGCGCTGGTTCCCGATTATCAGCTGTCGTTAGCTATTGGCAAAGAAGGCCAAAACGCCCGTTTGGCGGCGAAGCTGACCGGCGCAAAAATCGACATCCAGCCCGATTCCGTGATGGATTCTTAGTCGCAACATCTGGGGGACTCCATCCTCGCGAGGGAAGGACTACTATGGTGGTAATCAGGCGGTGCGTGGGATGCCATGGCACAGACTCGACAGAGAACCTTCTGCGGTGTGTGGCGGTGGACAATCACGTGGTCGTGGATGTGACGCAGCGAGAACAGAGGCGAGGTGCTTGGGTGCACCTCACACAAAAATGTCTCTCCGCTTCTCTTTCACGAAAAGCATGGGGGAGGGCTCTGAAAGTGGGTCCCGCACTCGAATGCACTGCACTGGAAAACCTCAAAGGGTCGAAAGACCTCGCTAAGAACAGGCTGAATGGCTAATGGAATCCTCATGAACGGCTCGGAATGAGCCTCGTATGTAGGTAGCGGCACCCCCTGACTGGGTGTGCCCAGACAGGAGAATTGTGGCGGGAAAACCACGCGTGCACGAGATTGCCGCGGAACTGGGTATCGACTCGAAACGCACGCTTGAAAAGCTGAAAGAAATTGGCGAATTCGTCAAAGGCCCTTCGTCAACAGTGGAGCCTCCTGTTGAGCGAAAGCTGAAAGCTGCTTTTGCCGAGGAAGGTATCGTCCCGGTCCCGAAAGAAGAGCCGGAAGAACCTAAGCCGGCCCCCAAGCCCCCGGTGAAGCCTCAGGCTCCCGCCCCGGAAGAGCCAAGCACCCCCGAAGCGCCACCGGCTGCTGAGCCAGAAGATGAAGCGAAGCCTGCGGCGCCGGGAATCCCCAGGCCCGGAAACAATCCTTTTGCCTCTGCACAGGGAATGGCGCGCCCTGGTATCCCTAGGCCCGGAAACAATCCTTTTGCTGCCGCCCAGGGCATGGGGCGTCCCGCCCCCCCTCGTCCCGGCCAAGGGGCAACCCCACGACGACCTGCGGAACGCGAAGGCGGTGCTCGCGCACCCTTCCAGCAGAGAACCGGTGGCCCCGGTCGTCCAGGTGGCGGTCCAGGTTTCGCTTCACCCGGTGCAGGTCCTGGTGGCGGTGGCCCCGGCGCGCGTCCCGGTGGCGGTCGGCCAGGAGCCGGCGGTCGTGGCCGTGGCCCCGGCGGTGGAACGGCTGGAGCGTTTGGTCGCGGTGGCGGCAAGAACAAGTCTCGCAAGTCAAAGCGCACGAAGCGTCAAGAGTTTGAAATGCGGGAGGCCCCGAGTTTAGGTGGCGTCAGCATCCCTCGAGGCAATGGGTCGACCGTGATCCGTTTGCGTCAGGGCGCATCGATGAACGATTTTGCCGACAAGATCGAGAACCTGACAGACTTCCCCGTTCCTCCCGGAAACCTGGTCACGGTCCTTTTCCAGCTGGGTGAGATGGCCACAGCCACAGAATCTCTGGATCAAGCAACGTTTGAGGTGCTCGGTACCGAACTGGGCTACAAAGTTCAGATTGTGTCTCCCGAGGACGAAGACAAAGAGCTGTTGGAGAGCTTCGATATCGACCTCGACGAGGTTGAAGACGAAGAAGACCTTGTTATTCGTCCTCCCGTGGTGACCGTGATGGGTCACGTCGACCACGGTAAGACGAAGCTGCTCGATGCGATTAGAAACGCCAACGTGGTTGCCGGCGAAGCCGGTGGCATCACTCAGCACATTGGTGCCTACCAGGTTTGGACCGAACATGACGGTCACGAACGCGCCGTGACCTTCCTCGACACACCCGGACACGAAGCGTTTACCGCAATGCGTGCTCGTGGAGCTCAGGTCACCGATATCGCGGTCCTGGTGGTTGCCGCTGATGACGGAATCATGCCTCAAACCATCGAGGCGTTGAACCACGCCAAAGCGGCTGGCGTGCCCATGGTGGTGGCTATCAACAAGATTGATGCTCCGGGAGCAAAGCCGGACAAGGTTCTCCAGCAGCTCACCGAATTTGGGTTGGTCGCTGAAGAATACGGTGGAGACACCCAGATGGTGCGCGTTTCCGCCCTGAAAGGCGAGGGTATTACCGAGTTGCTCGATGCCGTCCTGCTTACTGCGGATGCTGGGCTTGACCTTCGCGCCAACCCCAATCGCACTGCACGCGGTGTGGCCATTGAAGCCAGACTGGATAAAGGTCGCGGGGCTGTTGCCACCGTCCTTATTGAATCGGGAACACTGCGCGTGGGTGAAGCCATTGTGGCCGGAACGGCCTATGGCCGTGTTCGAGCCATGACCGATGAAAACGGTGACCCCGTCGAAGAGGCCTATCCTTCTCGCCCCGTGTCCGTCCAAGGTCTCTCCCGTGTTCCCCGCGCGGGCGACACGTTTATCGTGACCGATGATGACCGGACAGCTCGTCAGATTGCTGAAAAGCGTGAAGCTGTTGAGCGCAACGCCCTGCTGGCGAAAGCCCGCAAGCGGATCAGCCTCGAAGACTTCACCAAGGCGCTCGAAGACGGCAAGATTGAGGCTCTCAACTTGATTATCAAGGGTGATGTTTCCGGTGCTGTGGAAGCTTTGGAAGAGTCGCTGTTGAAGATTGAGGTGGGCGATTCCGTTCAGCTGCGTATTATTCACCGCGGTGTGGGTGCCATCACCGAGAGCGATGTCAACCTGGCCACAATCGACAACGCGATCATCGTGGGATTCAACGTCCGCCCCGACGCGAAAGCCCGAGAACGGGCCCAGCGCGAAGGTGTTGATGTGCGCTTCTATTCGGTGATTTACAACGCGCTGGATGAAATTGAGAGTTCCCTCAAGGGCATGCTGAAACCTGAATTCGAAGAGGTTCAGTCCGGTGTTGCGGAAGTGCGCGAGGTCTTTAAGTCCTCGAAGGCTGGCACCATTGCCGGATGTATTGTGCGCTCGGGAACCATCACCAGAAACGCCAAAGCACGGGTTATTCGCGATGGTGTGGTGATTTACGATGGCCTCGCCATTGATTCTCTGCGTCGATTCAAAGATGATGTCACCGAAGTGAAAACCGACTTTGAGTGCGGCATTGGTCTGGGTAAAACCAAAGATATTCAGGTCGGCGATGAGGTCGAAACCATTGAGATGAAAGAAAAAATCCGTGAGTAGTACGTCGCCACGGGCCAGGAAGATGGCGGATTTGATTCGCCAGATTCTTGCCGAGCGTCTGCAACGCGGGTTACGTGATCCCCGACTGGGCTTTGTGACCATCACGGATGTTCAAGTGACGGGAGATCTGCAACACGCCAGCATCTTTTATACGGTGATGGGTGATGACGCGGAGCGTATGGACACCCAAAAGGCTCTCGCTGCGGCAACAGGAATGCTGCGCACCGAGGTGGGCAAGAACATTACGGCACGGCTCACACCCTCGCTCGAGTTCATTTTGGATGGCATCCCTGAAAACGCGGCCGCCATTGCGGATTTGCTCAGTGAGGCGAAGGCCCGCGACGCACAGACAGAGCACCAAGCGAAAACAGCCACGTATGCGGGAGAACCTGATCCCTATAAAGTTCCGCGTGTGGCTGAGGGCGACACCGACGCCGAGTAAGAAGGAGTAGCCCATGTCCATGGACAGAGATAACCCCAAGCAATATCACATCGAGTTGGAACCGGGCGATGTTGGTCGCTACGTCTTTCTGCCGGGAGACCCCGGACGATGCGAAGCGATTGCGTCACACTTTGACGAGCCTCACAAGGTGGCAAGCCATCGAGAGTATGAAACCTGGTCAGGTTATCTCGAGGGGGAAAAAGTGTCGGTCATGTCCACGGGTATCGGTGGACCCTCTGCGGCTATCGGGTTGGAAGAACTGGTAGCTATCGGGGCAGACACTTTTGTGCGAGTGGGAACCTCTGGGTCCATGCAGGAACAAATCAAGCCCGGCGACATTGCCATTGTTTCGGGTGCCATCCGGGATGAAGGCACAGGATTGCACTATTTGCCCATCGAGTTTCCCGCGGTTGCGGATGTCGACATCACGGTGGCACTGCGAGACGCTGCGCGCACACTGGGCAAAAACGTGCACGTGGGAGTCTCGCAATCCAAAGATTCGTTCTATGGGCAGCACTCTCCCGAACGGATGCCTGTTGCCCGCCACCTTCAGGATCGCTGGAGCGCGTGGATTGGCGGGGGTGCCATCTGTTCGGAAATGGAAGCTGCTGCGCTCTATATTGTCGCATCGGTCCTGCGCGTTCGCGCTGGCGGGCTGATGATGGTGATGGGCCATCCGGACCAGTCGCCGATGAGTGGCGAAGAATGGGAAGCCTCGAAAGTCGAGCACTTGCTGCCGGTTGCTATTGAGGGCATGCGCGAAATTATTCGCCGAGATAAAGCCTAATTCGCGAGGTGCACATCGCCTGGGTGGTCGACACTTTCTGTGACCAGCCCGTCCAAGATCAGAGAATCTTTGGCTCGAATAAATTGATCAGGTTCGGCGATGAGGTTCTGCAGGAAATGTCCGGGCACGGGGGTGTCACTGGCGCGTAGTTCGCGAAGAATTATCCCCCGAGCTTGCCGATCGCTGCCTTCGAAGGTGGCTTGGGTGGGAGCTTTTGGTCCTGTGTAGGGAGGGTAGCCGCGCGCTCTCCAACGGCAGTGATCGGGGACAGGGCATGCTTGGCAGAGCGGCACACGCGCCTTACACACCACGGCGCCCAGCTCCATCAGTCCCTGCGCCAAAATCACTTTGTCGCGGGTGCTGCCAAGGGCATCGAGTGCCCCCTGCGCTGAGGCCAGGTCGGGCCGTGTTCGTGGTGGACCGGCTTCGCCTTCGCCGTTGATGAGACGTTGCAAAACTCGCCGTACGTTGGTATCCACAACAGGTTCGGGGAACCCAAAGGCAAAGCAGCGAATGGCTCTGGCGGTGTAGTTACCAATTCCTGGGAGATCAAGCAGTGCCTGCAGATCCTGGGGGACGGCCCCGGAGTGCTCCAAGACGAGTGCGCGAGCGACTTCATGGAGCCGTTTTGCCCTCCGTGGGTAGCCAAGCTTCCCCCACAGGGTGAGAGCTTCCGACAGCGGAGCGCTCGCACAGTCGGCTGGAGTCGGCCACCGGCGCATCCACTCTTCCCACACGGGGAGGACTCTCTTAACCGGCGTTTGCTGGAGCATGACTTCTGAGACGAGAATGCCCCACGGCGAACAGGTGGGCTCCCGCCAGGGCAAGTCTCGTTTGTTTTGGTCAAACCACGTCACAATGGCATTCATCGGCATATCCCCACGCTAGCGAATGGGCATGTGTTTCCCAGCGACTGGCTCTAGCCTGAGCTCATGAAGGTTTTGGTCACAGGTGCGACAGGATACGTCGGTGGCCGCTTGGTGCCCAAGCTCATCGAGGAGGGCCACAGCGTACGGGTTATCGCAAGAGATCCGCACCGTCTCGACGATGTCCCGTGGCGGGCAGATGTTGAGGTGGTCGGGGGCGATCTTTTGGTGTCCTCCGATGTGAAAACGGCGATGCAGGGTCAGGACGTCGTCTACTACCTTGTTCACTCGATGTCGAGTGTGGGAGATTTTGAACAGCTGGAGCGAACGGTGGCCACCACGGTGGCCACCGAAGCTTTTGCTGCGGGTCTGAAACGGATCGTGTATCTCGGGGGATTACACCCCGATGGGGCACTGTCTCGGCACTTGGGTTCACGCAAAGAGGTGGGCGACATTTTGTTGGCCTCCGGTGTTCCCACTATCGCGCTGCAGGCCGGCGTGATTATTGGTTCAGGTTCGGCAAGCTTCGAGATGATCCGACACCTCACCGAAGTTTTGCCCTACATGCCCGCACCCAAATGGGTGAGAAACTTCATTCAACCTGTTGCGATCAGGGATGTGCTGCACTATCTGGTGCATTCGGCAAACCTGCCCTCCGCCGTCAACCGTGCTTTTGATATTGGTGGCCCCGATGTGTTTCGCTATGGCCAGCTGATGAATGGCTATGCCGTTGAAGCAGGGCTTAAGCAGCGCCCCATTGCGTCGCTACCCGTGCTCACGCCGTGGCTGGCATCCCAGTGGGTGAACCTGGTGACCCCGATTCCTCGCTCTTTGGCGGTTCCCATCATTGAATCTTTGCTCCATGATGCGGTGATGAAAAACCATGACATTGATGCTGTTATCTCCCCGCCCGAGGAGGGCCTCACGGGGTATCGCAGAGCCGTGCGCTTCGCTCTCGCGCGAATGCAAAATGGGGAGGTGGAAACATCTTGGAGAAACACTCAAGTGATTGGCGCACCGGCCGATCCTTTGCCAAGCGACCCGGAATGGTCTGGCCACACCGTCTACACCGATATTCAGCGGGTTGAGTCCCCCGCGAGCCCAGCGGAGTTGTGGCGCGTTGTGGAAGGCGTGGGAGGTGACAACGGCTGGTATTCCCTGCCTGTTGCCTGGGCCGCGCGAGGATGGATAGACAAATTATTTGGTGGCGTCGGGTTACGACGTGGCCGCAGAGACCCCGACAAGCTGATTAACGGTGATGCCCTGGACTTCTGGCGTGTCGAGCACATCGATCGCGGAAGTTTCTTACGCCTTCGGGCAGAGATGAAAATTCCGGGGCTTGCCTGGTTGGAGTTCACGGTCAGCCCGGGTGAATCTGGCGGGAGTGTGCTCAACCAAAGGGCTATCTTCTTCCCCTATGGATTAGGCGGTCGCCTGTATTGGTTCGCGGTGACGCCTTTCCACGGCATCGTTTTTACTGGTATGGCAAACGCCATGGCCAAGAAAGCCGAGCGAGCCACCCTCGCTCTGGGAGTACCCCGGTAGGGAAAAGAACGGATAGGCTGGGGGAACACGTCGCTCACTGACACGGTTCCCGTTCAGGTCTGAATGTTCGTGTCGGCTCCATCCGGTGGAGCACAGGTTTCGTTGTTGCGGGGCGAGCGGCCCGCCATCACTATCGCTCACGGGTATCAAGGAGAACAATGGCCCCCACCGGTCCCACACGGACGTCGCCGCGCTCTCAGAGTGCTAAGCGAGGACGAAAGAAGCCCATTGATGACGAGGGCATTATCCCGATCCTTGCGCGCGCTGTTCGCGAAGTGGAATCCTCCGCCGGGCGAGGAAAAGTGACCGGCAACAACAGGACTAAATTTCAAGTCGCTGCTCTGCTCATTCGAGAGGAGCGACTCCGCGCAAAAGAAGATTTAACTGTTTCTCTCGCACAGAAACAGGAAATCTTGAAACGCCTGGATGGGTTAGCGTCCATCATGGCAAAGACTGCCGCGAGGGACACCACTCTCATTGCGTTGCTTGCCCCTGAGGCCACCGTGTCGGATGCGGCCAAAAGAATGCGGCGAGATTTTCGCGTTGCCTCCGGGGTGGAGGTGCCCCCGGAAGAGCTGATCATCGTTGATGAGCCCTCACCGGTTGGGCCAGAGGTAGCCAGACAGGTTGTTCCGGCCTCTGTTCGCCAAGCTCAACTGGCAAACCCCTTTATGGCACCCGACTTTGCGGCATATCAAAAACCCCAGGGTTCACCCGAGGGCCGTTTGCTCAACTGGGAATTGATGGAGCCACTTTTCCGGTCGTTTGAGCAGGGCTCCGGCGGCGGGGTTGCAAGTATGGACTTACCCGCAGCGGGGAATCCGTCGACTCCCGGTGGACTGGATTTGATGGTGCACCAGTCTGAGTTTGTGGAGGGGGTGCGCCACGGTCATCGCAGTTTTCTTTTGGCGGACGAACCAGGCCTGGGGAAAACTGCCGAAGCGCTCATGGCCGCTGAAGTCGCGGGAGCTTTCCCGCTTTTGGTTGTTGTTCCCAATGTCGTGAAAACCAACTGGTTGCGCGAGGTCCATCAGTGGCTCCCCGGGCGTCGCCCGACCGTCGTCCACGGTGACGGTGCTGAGCTCAATGCGTTTAGCGATGTGTTCATTGTGAACTACGACATTTTAGATCGCCACGTGGGGTGGCTCTCAAAGTTTGATTTTCGTGGGATGGTCGTGGATGAGGCCCACTTCATCAAGAACAAAGAGTCCCAGCGTTCCAAGCACGTTCAGGCCCTTGGCAAAACGATCCGTGCCCGGCTTCGCCACCCGCTTTTGATTGCCCTCACAGGCACGCCACTCATTAATCAGATCGAAGATTTCCGGATGATCTGGCAGTTTTTGGGGTGGATTGATGACAAGAAGCCCATGGGTGAGTTGATGGCCAAGTTGGAAACGACAGGCCTCACCCCCGCAGATCCGGGTTTCTTTTATGAGGCGCGCAAAGCGGTTATTTCGATGGGGATTGTCCGCAGACGGAAACAGGATGTTGCCAAAGATATCCCTGCACGGCGTGTGGCCGACATCCCCATTGAACTTGATGACGAGATGGGTCGCTCCATCATTGATGCTGAGCGCAAACTCGTGGCCCGGTTAGTGGAGCGCTACGACCGTGTCATCAAGGCCAGGGGCGACAGTACCCCCGACGGTATTGATGAAGACCTCGTTCGCCTTGTATCTCGCTCCGAAATTGACGAAACTCAGTCGGATGACTCAGGAGATAACGTCTTCACGCTGGTGCGTAAAATCGGTCAAGCTAAAGCTGTCCTTGCTGCTGACTACACCGCCCAGCTAGCGCGAAACGTGGGCAAAGTGGTGTTCTTTGCCAAACACATTGATGTCTTAGATAAAGCGGAGGCACACTTCGCCTCCGTGGGAATTAAGACCACCTCTATTCGAGGTGATCAAAGCGTCAGCACCCGCCAGAAGGCCATCGATGCGTTCACCAACGACGAGAGCGTCCAGGTGATTGTGTGTTCTCTCTTGGCCGCAGGCGTAGGGGTCAATCTCCAAGCGGCATCCAACGTGGTGTTGGCGGAGCTATCGTGGACCAGCGCGGAGCAAACACAGGCGATTGATCGAGTCCACCGTATTGGCCAGGAACTTCCGGTGACCGCATGGCGCATTGTTGCCGCTCACACGGTGGACGCGCGAATTGCCGAACTGATTGACCAGAAATCTGGCCTCGCTGCGCGAGCCCTTGATGGTCACGACACCGAAGTGGGTGTGGAGGTGACGATGCAGGTGGGCGCCCTCATCGCTCTTCTCACCAACGCCTTAGAAGCCAGGGCCCTCTAAGACACAGTGGTGACCGCATGGGGGTGTGGCCATTTCCCGTGCGCGTGCGCGTGGTCGTTGGCGAAGCCCCGGCCTCCCCGTGCACTCTGTTCCCGTCGCGCAGCACCGCGCATTTCTTCTCTTGGAGCCCCATACATCACGGGGATGAGCGCTGCGGTGCCGCAGCGCGGACCGTGGGTGGGGGTGTCCTCAAACCCCGTGGACATGGTTCCCCCGGTCGGGAAAGAGAATTCCCTGACCGTCCCAGGAACCACGGCCGCTACGATTCGAATTTATTGCGCGGGAGTAGACGGTAGTGAATTCGGTTGGCCATCATCACCAGCAAGAAAATGAGGAGCAGTGCGAGCCCGAAAGTGCCCAGGTAGAGACTGGACGCCACCCACCCTGTGTCCCCGGCCAGCTCGGAAAGGTCGTAGGGGTACCAGTTGGTGATGCTCCCTCGAACGAGAGTGCCGACTAACCAGATGATGGTGTAGGCGAAACCGATGAGGGGCGTCCAGCGGGGAACCCTCGGGCGGTGGGGATTAATAATCCATTCAAGAATCACAAAGGTGGGGACGATGAAGTGGGTGATGTTCTCAGCCCACTGGAGGTCACGGACAAAAATAGTGTTATCGCGTCCCACAATGGTGAGCAGTGTGCTGTGGGCGGCAACAATCAGCAGGGAAAAGGCAGCAAAGTTTGCTCTCACTATCGCCAAAATTCGGGTATCAAGTCTGCTTCTCAACCCATAGATTCCCCCGGCGAGCAAGACGATGATCCCTGCCACACTCACTTGAATAGAGATGTAGGCGAAATAGTTGCCTTCACCAAAACGATTATTTACACTCTGGTCTAAAACCTGAGCCCCCAGTGCGGCCACCAAGGCCAGGCCGGCAAAAATGTTCAGCACGGAAATGACGACTCGAAACCGCGTGGGCCGAGTACCTACCGGCAGTTCCTCGTAGGTGGATCGCATTCCTTGAGGCTAACAGCGGTCATCGGCTTTTCCAAGGTTTTCACGCGAGCACTAGCCTGGGAGAGTGTTTGATGTTTCGGTGGTGTATCTGTGTCGTGGGGAAAATCCCCGCGGGGAGATTCTCCTTGGCGAAAAATTGACTGGCCTGGGGCGGGGAAAAATTGTGGGTCCCGGTGGCAAGCGCGAGGCGGGGGAAACCCCCGCCGATGCCGCTATTCGAGAGGTAGGCGAAGAAGTCGGCATTGTGATTAGTCCGGAGAATTTGACCCACATCGCCACCATTACGTATCGCTTTATTGACCGTCCCACGCTTTCGCAGCGCTCCCATGCCTATCTCGTCACGGAATTCTCGGGTGAGCCTGTCGCCTCCGACGAGCTTGCTCCCCGCTGGTGGCCGCGGGAAGAACTGCCACTGCCTCGCATGTGGGCTGATGCCACACTCTGGCTTCCCCGCGCTCTCTGCGGTGAATACGTGTGCGCCGCCATCGACATTGATCCCCACGACAAAGTCCACACCGCGCATTTCGAGTGGAGCTCACTCAGCCTGGACTAAGCCTGGTTTCTTAGCATGGGGGTGTCGACAAAGGGTCAAACGAGAGGTGTGGCATGGAGGATGATCCGTTTGCTGTGCTCGGGGTATCCCCGGATGCCAGCGAAGAGGAACAAAAACGCGCCTATCGGAGAGCTCTTCGCCACGCCCACCCCGATCAGGGTGGTTCCACAGAAAAATTTGCACGAGTCCAGGCGGCCTGGGCCGCAAAGGATGTGCCCAAACCCAAGCCGACAGGCTCCTCCAGGGTGCCTCGTTCCACCCAGCCATCGTCGTGGATGGCGGAGGCTCCTGCCCCTCGAAGCCGTTCCGGTGTGGGGGCGAAAAGTCATGGACATCCGGGAGGCTGGTTTCGGGAAAAATACGGCATCGACGTTCGGGAATGGTTGGGTCGAGGGGAACAACCCTCCAATATTTTTGATCCCGCTTTGGTCGCGAGGGTTCCTGCTCCCATTCGCCACACCCTGCACGCAGCAATAGCGGAGGAAGAAACCGCAAAAGTGTTAGCCAGCCTTGAATCCGGCTTCGAGATATGGCACGACGTGGTGGTGAAAGGATCCAGGGACACCCTGGTGACCAAAATTGATCACGTTGTTTTGGGTCCGAGTCTGCTGTGGGCTTTGCAAAGCGAGGATTGGGGTGCCGCCGTGCACGTCGCTCACGGCGAACTGGTTTCGGAAGGAATGGCCCCTAAAGAGCGCCCGGGCAAGGAGCTTGCCCAGATGGTGAAAGCGCTCAGTCGCTCACTGGGTGTTCGCTTTAGTGCAATGGCCTACGTGTTGCCCGATGCTCACCTGGAGGGTTCTCTGGAGGCGGTGACCACCAAAGGGAAAATACCGTTGTCCGTGGTGCAGCTTTCTGCCCTGCCCGATTTGCTGGCAATCGATGCTCCCCACTCTCGCAGTTCCCTGGTCGGCGATGATATTTTCCCGCTGCGCGAACGATTGCGCCAAGGGATTTCTTTCGTTTAGCCCTTCGCCACGGTCGTGATCAACCAGTCGCGGAGCGCCTGAGTGGAAAAACAGTCCATGCGGTTGTATTCCACAATGCTGTCCTTGAGGACGCTGGCTTCCTCTGTTTTTCCTTCCGCTCTCAGGGCGCAATAGTCCAGGAACGCGACAACAGATTCACCGCCACCGGCGATGCCGGTGCGGGTGCCCTCATCGAAGTAGAGCAACTCAAGGGACTTGAGACCATACCGAGGGAGCCCCGCGGTGACGCCTTTGGTGACCACGGGGTAGAGATCCACCAGGACACCGTCCAACAGTGTCTCAATGCAGTCAAGCGCGGTGTCGTGGCGGCGCCGTAACTTTTTCAGTGTCGTGCGCTCGTAGGGCGCATAGTGGTAGATGTGCATGTCGGGATAGTGTTCCAGACGCGCGGCCACCAGGTCGCAAAAAAGCTCGAGAACATGACGTTCTTCAGCGAAGTTTTCTGCCCACAGCGGGAGAAACGAGGGTTCTGTCCCTTCGGGGTTGACGTTTTCTCCCCAGAGGCCAAAGAGGTAGTCAATGCCAAACCATACGGGGCCCCCTGATTTTGGGGATCCGGCATACGCAGTGCCCACAGCATCAAATTCTTGATAGGTCGGATCTCCTTCGAAATCAAAAAATATGTCTCCGGCACTGGGTCGGGGAAGAGAGGCTATGGCCGCCGGCGACAAGAGTTCCCAGGCCGGTCGCCCCGTCGGGGAGTGGCGCGTAGCAACTTGCATGCTGGCTTGTCGGTGCAGGGATGGGAGAGTTTCTGGACCAATGCCGCCGGTGGCGAGGTGAACGTCTTGGATAGTGGTGGCCGCAAAGGTGGTCATGGTGGTCAACCCCGCGACGAGAAGTTTCTGCCTTTGGGTTTTGCGAAGCCCGGCGATCTGAAAAAGGTCATCGTGGAGGGCAATCGCTTCGGTGCATGCCCCACACCCCGGAGAGCCACACGGCGGGTAGGGGGAATCCCACCAACTGGTCGGCTCAGGGTCCGCCATCCGCTCGCCAAGAAGGGCGAGCACAGAGTCGCGCGTGGCCCTGTAGGGGCCAAGGAGGTCATCGAGTGCGTGAACGCTGTGGGTGTTATCGCCGAGCACCAAGCGCACCTCGGGCGAGGTGGCAACTCCTAAGCGGCGAAGCTGATCGCCGTAGGCGGCCAATTGGAGTAGCGCTGGCTCTTTGGCCCGCCTCGCAAGTTTTGTGTCCCACACCTGCCACGCATCACCCTCGCGCACCAGGAAGTCAATAAAGCCTTGGAACCCGACGCGGAGGTCGGTGCCCGGAAGTTGGGGTTCAAACAGTGTGGCTTGGAAGATGGCGTCGGTGTCACTTGCGACGGCCCGGAGGGTGTCGGCTAGTGAACGCCCGATGGCCTCCCGCCAGGCTGTGGCCCCTGAACCTGGTGGGGAACGGTCGTAGGTAATCTCGGTGACTGTGCCTCGTATACGGAGACCCTCCAGGACACGGTGTTCGTGGACCAGCCCAAGCCTGGCCACCAAATCCACCATGGGATCAACCAGTTGGGGAACCGTTATTGCTTTGCCCAGTTTTTCATCGGCCACCCGCGCCACACTCCACGGGCACTGCAGGAACCTGGTCAGGTCACTTGCCGAAATTACCCAGGAGTCGTCATCGAGGCGTTGCATAGTGTGAGCCTAAAGCGTGGCACGAACCTCACTAGATCATGTTGAGTTCGCGCAACTTCTCGTTCAGCAACGTGTTGTTGGGCTCGGTTAGCACGGAGCCATCGGAGAACACCAACACGGGAATGCTCGGCCGCCCAGAGAGCTCTATGGCGCGAGCTTTGTCTTCTTCGCTGGCATCGACATCGTGGTAGACAAACTCGACCCCGTAGTGCTCCAGCAGTGCTTGGGCGCGCACGCAGTCGCCACACCAGCTGGCGCCATAAAAATCGACGGGGGTTGACTCTGCCATAGTGGGGTCCTTTCACGAGCGGATGATGTGGCCCCCATCGTAGCGATGTCGCCCCTGTGTCTCCCACCTCATAGACTCAGAATCAGTCGCTAGTCAGCGATATCCCCTGGGAGGTGATGACGTGGTGGAGACCACAGGGCCAGGCCCGTCGTTTAAGATCCAGCCTGGTGGCCAGGTCACCTATCGGCCTGGGATGGATGAAAACACCGCAGAGGCGCCAGCTATGCGAGTGGAAAAAGATTCACTCGGCGAACATGACGTTCCCCTCGAGGCCTACTGGGGTATTCACACTGCCAGGGCATTAGAAAACTTCCCGATTACCCGCCGGGCCATCTCGAACTATCCCGACCTGATTCGCGGGCTTGCGTGGGTGAAGCAGGCAGCGGCGCGAGCAAATAAGGACATTGGCGTGCTCTCGGCGGACAAAGCTGATCTGATTGATCAGGTCTGTGGAGAGCTGATCCAGGGACACCTGCACGAGCAGTTCGTGCTGGGTGCGGTGCAGGGAGGGGCTGGCACATCCACCAACATGTGTGCCAACGAGGTCATCGCTAACCGTGGTCTCGAAATCATGGGGTTTGCCAAGGGCGACTACCAGCACCTTCACCCCATCGACGATGTCAACCGTTCACAAAGCACCAATGATGTGTACCCGAGCGCAATCAAACTGGGCATGGTGATGGGTGTTCGGAGACTCTATGCAGAACACAAGCTGCTCGCGGAATCCTTTGGCGCCAAAGGCGAAGAGTTTGCTCAGATTCTCAAAGTGGGCCGCACTCAGCTCCAAGATGCGGTGCCCATGACGCTCGGGCAAGAGTTTCGAGGGTTTGCGACCACGCTTCGCGAAGACCACCAGCGCATCGAAGAAACAATTCCATTTCTGTGTGAAGTAAACCTCGGGGCTACCGCGATCGGGACAGGAATTACCGCCGATCATCGCTACCCCGAAGCCGTGCGGGGCCACCTTGCTGCTCTCACCGGTCTCGATATTCGCACCGCCCCCGACCTGATCGAGGCCACCAGCGATGCTGGGGTCTTTATGACACTGTCGGGAACTCTCAAACGGGCGGCCGTGAAACTGTCGAAGATTTGTAACGATCTCCGCCTGCTCTCCAGCGGGCCCCAGGCCGGGTTTGGCGAAATAAGCCTGCCGGCGAGACAGGCAGGGTCCTCGATTATGCCCGGGAAAGTCAACCCGGTAATCCCTGAAGTGGTCAACCAGGTAGCTTTCGCCATTATTGGCTCCGATGCGACCGTGACGGCTGCTGCCGAAGCGGGGCAGCTCCAGCTCAATGCCTTTGAGCCAATCATTGCCGCATCTCTCATGCAGTCCCTGGTGTGGCTGACCAATGCGTGTCGAACACTACGGGTCAACTGTGTGGAGGGCATTACCGCAAATGTTGATCGCCTCCAGCAGCAGGTCGAAGCAAGTGTCGGTGTGGTCACCGCGCTCACCCCCTACATTGGCTATGTAAAAGCCGCCGCAATAGCTCATGAGGCGCTTGCCGGTGGCGGCACCGTTCGTGAGCTGGTCATTGCGAAGGGTTTGATGGATGCCGCCCAGCTAGAACATGTTCTCTCCCCGGAGCGTTTGAGTGGACTCACTCTCGCCACCGGGGTAATTGTTCTGCCACCGCTGAACGAAGACCCCGAACAAGCGGGTTAGTAACCTCGCCGCCCAGTGGCGGGGCGTGGCCTCCAGCGCTTCTGAGCGGCGAGTAACTTCTGAATATCGTCCCAAGAGAACGATTTCTTAGCAAGAGGTGGGCAGTCACACCTTGGTAACGCTTAGCGTGAGCGCCGGAACCCTGCCCCGTGATGCTGGTGGGCACAATGTGCTCACAGCGCGTTCGTGTGGGGGGAATGGGCGAGGTGAGGGGGAGAGCTTCGGCGGCAGCACTCTCTGCCATGGTCTCCACGCGTGTGGGGCGAGCGTGTATCACCACACTTTTCGAAAACAATTCGTCGTAGAAATCCGCTTCGAAGACCACCGGGTCGCTAACCGTAAGTTTAAGAAGTTTGTTTCCCGGCGCGGTGAGAAACACGATGGAGTGCTGATCAACCACGCAGGCATTGGGTAAAAATCCAGTGTGCCCGCGGCACACACGGCGAGCCTGCCAAGCTCCCTACCGGCGAGAAAGTCCCAGGCTCCCGCTTCAGTCACCTCGGTGACGGGATCGGGATCGGGGGAGTATGCGTCTTTTATCCTGTCGGCCTGTGGTGGGCTGGCTCATTCCCCGACACTACTCAGCCTGCGCTCGAGCGCGAGAGGAAAAGTGGGGGTGCTAGAGTATGGGACTGTGCCGTGAAACGGCCGCGGAAAGAGAGAGTTACACCACTCCCGGTGTGACGCCGCGCAGCGAGACAAAGGAGAGCTGACATGGCTATGGCCCCAGAAACAAAATTGAGCATCATCGAGACCTACGCCACCCACAAGGGTGACACCGGCTCTCCCGAAGTCCAGGTTGCCCTGATGACCCACCGCATCATCGAATTGACCGAGCACCTCAAAGAGCACAAGCACGACCACCACTCCCGTCGTGGTTTGTTGCTGATGGTGGGTCGTCGTCGCCGTCTGCTGGGTTACCTGCAACGCATCGAGATCTCTCGTTACCGCACGCTGATCGAAAAGCTTGGCTTGCGTCGCTAACTTCTTTCTTTTACCGACATCCCTGCGCAACAGCGCGGGGATGTCGCTTTTTAGGGGTATTAGCGATACTCTTGCGAGGTTCGTGTTCACGGACAATAACTGAATAGGCTCGCTGAGTACGTTGCGAGCTCGAAGCTGGTCACCGGTGGTGGTCTACTGTCACAAGACAGTGCACTTCTACTGTTGGCCAGGTACAGGCCCCACGATGTGTGGCACCTTCCTGCTCGTTTCCTCTTCGCGGCGTTCCATCATCACCGGCACACATGCCGGTGATGTTTGCTGATGTGTAAGGAGATGTGACCTTAATGGAAGGTCCAGAAATTAAATTCGCCGAAGCCGTTCTCGATAACGGCTCCTATGGAAAGCGCACTGTGCGCTTCGAAACGGGCCGTTTGGCCCAGCAAGCTCAGGGTGCGGTTGCCGCATACCTGGATGAAGACACCATGTTGCTCTCGGCAACAAGTGCTTCGAAAAACGCGAGGGAAGGTTTTGATTTCTTCCCCCTGACTGTTGACGTGGAAGAGCGTTCCTATGCTGCAGGGAAAATCCCCGGTTCCTTCTTTCGTCGGGAAGGTCGCCCCTCCTCGGAAGCGATTCTTGTCTGCCGTCTGATTGACCGGCCTTTGCGCCCGTCGTTCGTTGATGGTTTGCGAAACGAAGTCCAGATTGTGATCACAGTGCTGTCGATGGCTCCAGATGAGTTCTACGACGCGTTAGCTATTAACGCTGCCAGTGCATCCACTCAGATTTCGGGGTTGCCCTTTAGCGGCCCCATTGGTGCTGTGCGGTTGGCCTTGATTGGTAAGCAGTGGGTAGCGTTTCCCAAATACAGCCAGCTGGCTGATGCTGTCTTTGACATTGTCGTGGCCGGTCGCGTGGTGACGATGCCTGATGGCAGCGAAGACGTTGCGATCATGATGGTCGAAGCAGAAGCAACAGAGGGTAGCTGGAATCTCATCCAAGCTGGCGCCACAAAGCCCAGTGAAGAAGTTGTCGCACAGGGCCTCGAAGCGGCCAAGCCCTTCTTGAAGCAGCTGGTGGAAGCTCAGCAGAAACTTGCTGATCAGTCTGCGAAGGAAATCGAGGATTATCCGGTCTTCTCCGACTACACCCCTGAGGTGTTGGCTGCGGTAGACACTCTTGCGGCCACCAAACTTGCTGGCGTCTATCAAATCGCTGACAAGAAAGAACGTCAGAGTGCTGATGAGGCACTCAAGTCCAGCGTGAAAGACGATATTGCTGCGAAGGTGGGTGCAGGGGAGTTGGCCGAAGGGTCACAGTCCATGGTTTCTGCCGCCTACAAGTCGGTCACCAAGCGCGTCATGCGCGCCAGAGTGCTCGCTGAAGGTATTCGCATTGACGGTCGTGGACTGTCTGATCTTCGCGTGATCGATGCAGAAGTTGACGTGATTCCTCGCGTACACGGTTCTGCACTGTTCCAGCGTGGTGAAACTCAGATTTTGGGTGTGACCACACTGAACATGTTGAAGCTGGAGCAGCAGATCGACTCGTTGAGCCCGGTCACTTCGAAGCGCTACATGCACCACTACAACTTCCCGCCCTACTCCACCGGTGAAACCGGTCGTGTGGGAACGCCGAAGCGTCGGGAAATCGGTCACGGTTTCCTGGCTGAGCGTGCCTTGGTTCCCGTCTTGCCAAGCAGGGAAGAATTTCCCTACGCCATCCGTCAGGTTTCTGAGGCGTTGAGCTCTAACGGTTCAACTTCGATGGGTTCGGTGTGTGCCTCGACGCTGTCGATGTTGAACGCCGGTGTGCCCCTGAAGGCTGCGGTTGCCGGTATCGCGATGGGTTTGATTTCGGACACGGTGGATGGTGAGATGCGCTACGCCGCACTGACCGACATCCTGGGCGCGGAAGATGCTCTGGGTGATATGGACTTCAAGGTCGCGGGAACCAGCGAGTTTGTGACGGCTATCCAGCTGGACACCAAACTTGATGGTATTCCTGCGAGCGTTCTCGCTGGCGCTCTGACTCAGG
>Ga0307933_1000246_pt1 | contig 52301 bp, 51 predicted proteins | sample OrgLakmetageno88_FD_201811 | JGI IMG/M metagenome (GOLD analysis project Ga0307933, IMG submission 201811) | Saline water microbial communities from Organic Lake, Antarctica - #88 | ecosystem: Environmental > Aquatic > Non-marine Saline and Alkaline > Saline | place: Antarctica: Organic Lake... | reverse complement strand
TTACGCCGCGTGCGAGGGTCCGTTCAGTCACCTTCGTGTTTATTCATCAACAAAATTACCGCTTTGAGGGACGATTGCGAGGCAAAAACGAGCCTAAGCGGGTGCGCCTCCGTCCCAAACGACACGTGCACCGTGCTCGACACTTCCTGGAGCTTGCAAAACAGCACCAAAAAGGACACTGAATAAAAAATTGCGGCGTCGTCTTGCCCGTACCCGTCGGAGCATTGCACTTTTTTGCACGCAAACGACGTCTCAAAGGCGCCGCCGCCGTCTTTGTTGCTGGCCGCCGCGGACGTTGTCAGGACCAGCCGCTCCTTGCCCTCGCCCTTGTACGCAAACTCCACGGACACGGCTTTCACCTTTTTGCAGCAGTCTATTTCTTTCTTGAACTTGTCCGCGGGAACCGTGACCTGGGCGGGGTACGAAAACTCCTCGTGCGCAAACATGATTTGCCGCTCCATGCCCTCTTTGCTTTTTTGCGGCAGCCGGATGGTTCGGTCGGCGTCGGGGTCGAAAATGCGGACGACAACCCTGTCCGGCGCTGTGAGGAGCTCGTACAAGACGAGGCAACTCTTTCCCGTGCACAGCTCGTCGAGGGTTTGCAGGTGCTCCGTGAACAAAATTCGCGTGCACGGGGCGTCGTTGCGCAAGTAAAACCCCTCCCACAGCTTGGTCGGCGCGGTCATTTCAATCCACGCCGACCCCGTGGCGTCCATGGTGCGCATGGTAAGCCCGTCGGCAGGGGAAAAGTCCAAGACAACGGAGTCGTCAAGGCAGGCGGCCCGCAACAAGAACCGCACGAGCTGCTTGCCGTCTTGGAAGACGCAGCGAAACGCGTACTCGGTAACGTTGTGTTTTGGCTTGGGGCCCACGCTTGCCGGGTGTTGCTTGCGCTTGCCGCCGGCCTCTTGCCCCTCGCCCGGGTCCATGTTTTCAATGACGTCCGATTTTTGCAAAAGTCGCGCCGCAACGGCTTCTTGCAGGGTTCGGCTCATGGCGGGAAAGGATCAGGCAGGGACGGAAAAAGAGCACTTTTGCGCGTAATGGGATTTGTTGTTTCCGGACCCCGTAACCCGATATATGTTGCTCGCCTTTTTCGCAAACAAGTGTCATTTTTTTCACTCTCATGGCATTGCAACGCATGCCCTGGTGGCGCGACGTGAACGAGTGGATGGCACACGCGGCTGCGGTGACCGGAACGGTGGCCGATCACAAGCCGCTCATTTTGTACGGGCCGACCGGATCCGGAAAAACTGACGGCGTCCGCGTGGCCGCCGCCCTGCACGGCCTGCGTTGCGTGTGGCGCGGGTCAGACGATGACCCAGTGTACCTGAAGGCTCAGGCAACTCGCCTGCGGGAGGCTGTCTTGTCGCGCTCGTTGGTGCCGAAAATTCTGGTCATTGACGACGCCGAGGCGAGCTTAACGTGCGGGGGCACGTCGCTCAAGAAGGAAGACTTTTTCCGCATAGCCCACGGGCGCCTGCCCACGGTTGTCATTGCGGGCCCGAGCTTGTTTGACGTCCCTTGCTTGTACAAGCTCCCCAAAGACAAAGTTTGCATGGTGAAAAGCGTTTCCCTTGCCGTAAATGACGTTTGCAAGATGCTGCAGGAGGAGTTTCACGGGCGTGTGGACGCCGCCGTCGTGCGGAGGGTTGTCAAGGAACGGCACGGCGACGTGCGCGGGTCCCGCATGGACATTGCCTCCCGTTTTAGCGAGTCTTTGAACCGCCTAGCGGCGCCGCCAGGGGAAGAGGATCGGTGGGTGAAACGCGTTCGCGCGATGGATTCCGTGTTTGACTGCGTGCACGCGGCCTTTGACATGGACGGGAAAACCGCGTCTCGCGAGGATTTGGGCACAATTTTGAAGGCGCACGGAAACGAGGCAGAAACTCTTATTGCCACGCATTACCTGGCGGCTTGCCCAAAAGGCGCCTTTGATGAGGCTGTCCAGTGCGCGGACATGATTTCCCAAGCGGACGCCATGGGATGGTCGTCAGAAGAAGCCTCGCGCTTTATGCGAGGGGTCGCCTTGACGCGCGTCGTGAAGCAGGCGCGCGACGGGGCGGGCATGTCAACGGAGCAGAAATTGAACTTCAAACAGCCGAACCAAGGGCACGCCGGAAAACGAGCGCAAGAAAACTTGGGCAAGCTCTCGGCCACGCTGCACGACGCGTGGAAGCTGCGAATGGTCGAAGTTGGCGATGCAACAACGACTGGGCACTCTTGGACCCACGCGGGCCGCAACAAAACCGGCGACGCGAGGTCGTTTTGGAGGCAGCGGGACGCTCTTATTGCGCTCGCGGACAAGGTGCCGAAAGAGGAAAAGAAAAAACGAAAAGCCAGCGCCCTTCGTTCCATTGACGAACTTCACGAGGGTGCCTTGATGGAAACGAACCGGCTCCTCACAAAACGACCAAACGCCCCGTGGGAGGTCCCCAAACCGGCGACGACGACGACAAAGCCTGTGGCGGCAAAAAAACAAACGAAACTGTCATTTTAGTGAAAGACAAACGGCCCTTACAACCCGCGCCACAAGTTCACTGTTTGCAGGAGCTTCATCTTTTCCTGCGACCGGTGTGCCTCGCGGATTTGCATGGCAGACGGCGCCCTGCCCTCTTTTGACCTTGCCACGCCCACTCGCACTACTGACCCGCACATGTACGCGTCGTACACGGTCTCGGGCACGGACTCCATCAGCTCCTGCACGTCGTCCGGGTTCGTGACAAGGCGCATGGACTCCGTGTCGGGGTCAAAGTCGTACGAGCGGAACTCGTTTTTGATGCGCGCTTGCCGCTGCATGTAATCGAGGTCGCGCGCTGCGGGCTCAATGGAGTCGTCGGTGTTTGTGTTGTGCGCGGCAAACGACGACCCGCTCTCGGCAAGGCCCTGCACCTGGAGGGCGCGCGACGGGTACGCAGTCCTCGTAACGATGGGGTTTCCTCGCGGGTCAAGGAACTGCTGCGGGTCGTACAGGTCAACCTCTTTGCAGACGAAAAACAGCTGGTCGCCGCTTTTGATGTGCTCGTCAAACAAGTTGAACGTGCGGGCGCGGTTAAAAATGGAGTACCCCAGCATGCGCTCCGACCCATGCGCGCGGCGAACCGACTCAAAAGAGCTGTGGGGCGCGTTGTCCAAGACGGTTGTCATGGGCCCCAAAAAGTTCCACTTCTCCGAAAACTCGCCCGCCGTCCTGGCAACAAGGTCGTCATACCGCCCGGCGAGGCGGTCCAGCTCGCTCCGCACCTCGTACGCGTTGTTTTGCGCGGTCCCTTTGTCCGTCAGGTCCCCCAGCTCGAGGAGGTAGTTGAGCGTGGGCACGTCGGCGACCGTGTGCACGTTGGGAATGCCAAACATTTTTTCGGCAGCCGACGCAAACAGGGCAGTTTGCTCGCAAAACCCCTGCTCCCAGCGCTCGGGAAACGGCCTTGCGAAAATGCACTGCGTAATGACCTCGTCCGTTTGGGCGTCGGTTGTGCTGAAGCCCGTGTTGACGACGTTCAGCCCGCGGGCGAGCTGCTGCGGCAAGGCGCTCCGCATGGGCGCAACGGCGGCGTCCCCGCGGAACCGCTTCCCTGACACGCTCATCATCATTGCCTCGGCAATGTCCTGCGCCTGAAAAATGGGCCGCTTTGACCCGGCGCTCTGGACAACGTCCCGCATGCGCTGGTCCGTGCTCTGGGAACCCAAGCCGCCAACGAGCGTGTCGTACGCCACCCGGGCAGCGCCGTTCATGCTTTCGCGTGCGGTTGTCTGTGTGAAAGGAAAAGGGGCAGGCAAAGAAAGCCGGCGTAGTGACTGCCTGGAGGGCCCGCAACTCTCATATAGTGACGCTCCACGTTATGCACCGCCGATTTCGTACATGTCGCCCAGGGGATCGTCGTCAGCGTCCATAAGTTTCCTTTTCTGCCCCGTCAAACGGTTCACCGCGTCGTTCACGGTTTCCATGATAAGGCGCGGCCTTCCCGTGTCCTCTTTGCCGCGCGCGCGAATCTCGTCGTTCAGCTGCTTCAGCGTGCCCATGTACTGCTTGCTCAGGCGCACGCGCGGGTCAATTGCTTTCACGTTGAACATGACCTGGTCGTTGTCCGGGTTCACGACGAACATGGCGTGCTGCGAGGTCCACGACTTGAGCTGCTCGAGCTCCTCCAGCTCTTGCCTCATGGCGCGCACGTAATCAAAACTGTGCCCTTTTGAAATTGAAGGGTCGTAGTGCTCGCGCAGCATGCGCATGGTCCAGGCGCGAAACCGGTACCCGTGGTCGGCGAGGAAGTTTTCCACGAGCAGCCTCCGCAGCTGGAGCATGCAGTGAAAAACGAGCGAGTCGTTTTCGCCCCCGCGCAGCTGCTGCTCGAGCGAGAAAATGCTGCGGCGAAAGTCTTGCACTTTTTCCAGCATTGCGCTTTTTGACTCGCCCGCCCGGGCCTCCATCAGGTACGGAAGCTGTTCCCAGCAGATGGCGCAGTCGGTTCGCGGCTGCTCGTGCCCGATCGGTACGGCGGGCCCTGCCGGCACCCGTTGCGCCTCTTGCGCAACCTCTTCCTCTACCTCGCGCGAAGAGTTGTCCTCTTGCGACCCGGCGTCGTTGCTGTCGGGCGGTTGTTGTTGTTCTTGTTGCCGCGGAGGGCGCAACATTCTGCGCGGGGCAACGCGCATCTCTTGAATGAACGTTTCCGCCGTGAACTCTTCATTCGACACCTGGCTGTCCATGCCTCGTGCGTTTCCAGGGGCCAGTCGCGTCGCCGCATTATACGACTTTTACAAACGCCTTGCATATAATGCACGGGGCGTTGCCGGTGGCGAGGGAACGAAACCCCTTTCGGCCATGCAAAACCACGAGCTCGTCTTTGAGGCGGTCACCCTTGCCACCGTCTCCTTTGCGTCCGCCCTGCTCATGCTGGTCTCGCAGCGCACAATCCAATCCTACGACGCCCTTCGCATCTACATGCTCATTGGCTCTTTCTTGAGCACGCTCCTTGGCTTTTACGTCCCCTACGAGCACAGCGCAAAGTACTGGATCGCCGTTGTCAGCGTCCCGCTTTCCAGTCGCCTGTTCAATTGGCTTTTTTCGTCGCACCCGGGAGACGGTGCTGCAGCGGGTTTTTCCGCCAGTAAACAACACAACCCGTGAAGACGACCCAAAACAAAGCCGCTGTCGCGTGTTCGTGCCTTGCCGTCCACGGCTCGCACACCCGTTCCGCGCACAAGCTCGCCAAGCCGCGCAAAATGTGCGCCGTCTTAACGGTCCTGGCGTCCTCTGGGCGCAGCGGTTCCACGTTGCCGGCCAGCCGCAACAGGTGCTTTTCCGCGCAATCCATGCCCACTCGTTGCCCGGGGCACCGCAGCGCCATGCTGTTGGTTTCGCAGTCCACGACAAGGAGCGGCAGGCGGGACGTGTCGTTTCGCAGGGTCAGCTCCAACGCGGTCAACGGGGAGCCGGGTTCCCCTACAACGAGCAGGGAAGCGGCGGCGTGCGAGGCAACGTACCGCAGCTGCGGTTCGTCAAGGAACGGGCACGACCCGCACCACGCGAGAAACGCTTGCGCCAAGAGGAGCGCAACGGAGAGCATAATGCGATTTGCGGCGGTTTCTGCGGGCGATGCAGTGTAAAACTTGTGACGCGGTTTTGTGGAGCAAGCAAACCCTGGTCTTTTTGGCCCATGCAGAAGCCCCTAATAGAGTCGTGCGCGCTAGCTATTTTGCGACTTACGAAAGAATCGTGCGGGCACGTGACGGCAAAGCACGGAAAAGGCGTTTTTTACGCCGCATTCCGCGACGAGGCAGAGTGCTCGGCGTTTCTTGACAAGCCCACGCTTGCCGAAGGGCGCGTGATGTTCATGGACGCGGAACGTGCCGGTGCCCTGCGCATGCCCGACATTGCCCTGGGCGCCATGATGTCCGGGCGCGCCGAGGCCGTTGTCGTCGTTGACGTGTTTTCCCCGGGCATGCGGTGTGTGACGGACAGCGACGAGACCCCGCACACCGCAAAGTGCCAGTTGCGCTCGCTGGCGGTGCCCGTCACGAAGGAGGCGCCGTCCGTGCTTGGCGAAGGCATTTGCGAGGCTGCTGAGCGGGCGGTGCGCGAGCAGGTGCGAGGGGCGCCGTTGACGCGCGGCGGATGCGTGTTCTTTGTCGAGCAGCAAGCGCCTTCGGGGCGCCTACACGTTGACTTAATTTCGCCGGAAGAAGTGCAATCGGCTATGTCGGACATGCAAGCCATTGCCCCTGCGGGCGGGTCCCTGCCCGGGTCAGCGACCACGCTCAGCGCGCTGGCCCGCGAGTGCGCGACCGCGGACAACGCTGTCATTTGGCTGCGTAGCGCGGCTGAGGAAACTGCTGACACCGCTTGGATCGTTCACTTTGCCCGCGTCGGCTCGTCCCCGTAACGCGCAATGAACACGGTTCCGGCGTCGTCGTCAATAAACACCCCAGGGCGCGAGGTGTCTTGCAGAAACTTGTTCCCAAACAGCACGCGCGCCTGCTCGAGCGGTATGGCCAGCAAGGGCGCCTTGCCCCTGCGGGCCGTGTGGTCGCAGGGAACGCACCCCTGGGCGGCGTCACGCCCTCGGTAGGCGCGGTGCCAAGGGTCGCGCGACGCCCCGCAGCACGAGTACGTGTTGTCGTCGGTGCCCGGAACAAACGCGCCCTGCCCCTGCAGCATGCCCGGGTGGACGCGGCAGTGAAGGCGCCCGATTTCGTCCATGTCTGTAAACGTCATTTGACACCAGATGCATCGCTTTACCTGAAGCAAATCGGCCAGCGTTTTGCCGACCTCTTCCCCCATGCCGGTTGTCGTCCGCGCGGCATCGTGTTTGGTTTATACGGACCCGCGCACGGAAAAGGCACGAGCGCGCGCGCGCCCTTACCTTTGACGGGTACGAGCTGATTTTTCGAGTGTCCCCCGGTCCCCCGGGCCCTTGCAGCCAGATGGTTTCCTGCGTTTTCTTGACCACCGACTCCCGCATGCCGGGCAGCTTGCAGAGCATCTCGTAAATGAGCTGCAGTAGCTTTTCCGAGGCGCGTCGGCCGGTGGAGAAAATGGCCTGCTCGGTGTTTGGCAAAACCGACGCCATGGCGGCCACGAACATGGCAACGGCCCACGTTTTGCCCCACCGTCGCGGCGTGATGGCCATGACCTCGGACTTGAACTGGTCCACGCCAAATTCTTCCCGCAGCGCGTCCACGTTGTCGGCAAACTCGTGCTTGAAAATTTTCCGAATAACGCTTTGCGTGAACTGCCGGTGAAACCAGCGCTGGTTTTTCGAGCGCTTGTGCCCGAACGAGTCCAGCGTGCGCTGCAAGGCGCTCAGCTTTTCGCGTCCCGAAGGCTCGCGCGTCTTGCGGGACAGGCCCGCCTCGGGGTCCAACATGAACCCGAGACGCTCGTGCGGGGCGTTGTCGCGCAGAAAATCAACCGTTTCCTCTTGGAGCTTTTTCCGCATCTTTCGGAACGGCTCCTGGTACACGCACCCGAACCCAAGCCCCTCGCCCTCCGGGACGAGGCCCTGCTGCCCTTGAAATTTGCGGACCGGCATTTTTCACGTACCACGTCCCGCGCGGTTATGTAAGTTTTGTAAACCAAAGAATTTCCTTGACGCCCATGGCGCGCATGGCAGATCCCATAACGGAGCACTCGGTTGAGGAGTGGGTGACTGGGCACGCGCGCACGGCGTACGCTGTCGCGGTTGGCGTGCTGGGCGGCGGGCAGCAGGGGCATTTGATTGCAGGCAACGCGGCCCTGTTCCTGTTCCTTGTCATCACCGCCATGAGCATCCGGTTCTTGTACCGGGAGTTTCACGGGGTCGCGGAGCAAGTGTGGGGCATTGCCGTGAGCCTGTTGAAAGTGCTTGTTGCCGGGCTGGTTGTCGCTTTTTTGTGCGTCTGGACCGCCCGTTTGTACTGGTTTGTGTACCCTTCTGGGGCGCACGAAAAGGCAAAAGAAACGGTTGCGCAGAACATTTGGTGGGCGACAACGTGGGTGCAGCGGGCTTGGCAGTGGGCCGGGGGAAGGGAGCAGTGAAAAGAAAACCGCTCTTTGCCGTATTAATGGGCGACCCAAGCGCCGACATGCAATTTTCCCAGCCAATGCACCACAAGCAAGGGCTTGACGAGTTTCAAAGGGCCGCCTTTGACGCCGCCGCGCAAGGGCGCAACGTGTTTTTGACGGGCCCCGCGGGTTGCGGGAAAAGTTTCACGCTCCGGAAAATCGTGCGCCACATTGAAGACTCGTTGCGCGTGGTCCGCGTCGCCAGCAGCACCGGCGTGAGCGCCATCCTGCTGGACCTCAACGCCACTACGCTGCACATGCTGTTTGGCATGGGCGACACGGGCAAAAGGAAGCCATCCGCGTACTGCCGCAAGCTGGAGCTTCCGATGAACAAAAAGAAGCTGCTGGCCCTGAAAGCGCTGGACACGCTGGTCATTGAAGAGATCTCCATGGTCCCGAACGAGCTCCTGGAAACGTGCGACATCATCCTGCGGCACATCCGCAAGTGCGGCGCCCTGCCGTTTGGAGGCGTGCAAGTGATCACGAGCGGCGACTTTGCCCAGCTCCCGCAGGTGCAGAACCGTGGCAGCGGCGCCCCGCCGCCGGTCCCTTTGTTTGAGAGCGACACGTGGAAAGCGTGCGGGTTTGAGATGTTTCCCTTGCGCGGCAACCACCGGCAAAGCGGCGACACAGTCTACGCGGACTTGCTGCAGCGCGCCCGGGTCGGGGCCCTCACCGACGGCGACGTGAAGCACCTGAAGGGGCGGCAAGGGAAACTGGAGGGCGCTGCGGGGGGCGACGTGTGCGTGCTCCTGCCGTCGAACAAAAAGGTTGCAGAGTGCAACGAGCGGTTCCTGCAAAGCCTTGACCAGGCAAGCGAGCGCTTGTACCACTGCACGAAAACCGTCACGGTGACGTGCGCGGCAGAGGAAGGGACGCCCGAGTTTGACGAGGTCATGCGGCAGGCGCACGAGTTCATGGAAAAGAACCGCGCCGAACCCACGCTGCGCCTGAGAAAGGGGGCGAGGGTGATGCTTCTTTTTAATTGGAACGTCCCGGAGGGCCTGGCAAACGGAACGCTGGGGCATGTGGTCGATTTTGAGACGGCGCACCCGCACGAGCCAATCGTGCAGTTTGCCAACGGCGGCCCCCCCATGACCGTGCGGGCCAAAGAGTACAAGTTTGACGACAACGGGCACTGGAGCGGAACGTACACGCAGATTCCGCTCACGCTGGCCTGGGCAATAACCATTCACAAGTGCGTGCACGGCGACACGCTGCTCGCGGTGCCCGGGCTTGGCCTTGCCCGCATCAAGGACATTGCAGCGGGCGTCAAGGCAGGACAAGTGTTCGAGCGGAAACGGGGCTTGTTTTTCGTCCACGGCGACGGCGCCGCTGCCTTGGCGACGCAGCTGTACCGGGCACCGGACTCGGACCGCGGGAACATGCTGCGTCTTGTCACGAGCATGGGGCACGAGTTAGTGTGCACGCGCGAACACCGGATCCGCGTAAAAGGAAACGATGGCGACGAATGGAAAGAGGCAGGCTTTCTTCAGGTGGGCGAGTCCGTGAAACTGTTTCTGGGAAGCTTTTCGTACGGGCGCGGCGTGGAGGCGTCGGTTCCGGACCCCGCCCTTGCCCGTGTTATTGGAAACAAGTTCCACAACAAGGAGGCGGCGTGGACCGTGCCAAAGGCCATCTTGCAAGGGAACCGCCGCTCGCAAGAGCAATTTTTGTGCGGCGTCTTTGCCTGCAAACGCATGCGAGACGGGGGCAGATGCGTGTTTCCGAACTCGGCGAGCGCGCGGGACGTGCAGGCTATGCTCCTAAACGCCGGGTGGTTGTCCCGGCGCTCGTGGTCAATTGGCAAAGAGGCCTCAGTCGTGCTCCTCATCAGCGACGTTCGCCCCAAGGCCCGCGCAGTGTACGACACTCTGGTGAGCGTTGGCAAAGCAACCGGTCCCGAGTATGACGACGCCCCCCACTACGACGTGTACGTTCCGGGGTCTCACGAGTTCCTGGCAAACGGAATTGTCACGCACAACTCGCAGGGAGCGACAATCAGCAAAGTGCACACGAATCTGGTCGCAAGCGGGGTCCCGTGGCCTGGCGGCGGGTACACGGCCTTGTCGCGCGTGCGATCGCTTCAGGACATAACTTTTGGGGCGTTTGAGCGCGGGTCAGTCTGGGCAGACCCGAAAGTGGTGGAGTATTACGCGTCGCAGCCTTTACTTGAGTGAACCGCGGCGAATACATCAGGCACGGAAAAGTCTGCGCGCGCAAGAGAAGACATTTTTGGAAAGTTTGGTCTTCTGTATTTTCATTCTGCACGTTGCCGTTTTTTAGACCCTTCCACGGTCAGGAGAATGTCAAGAAAACTGGCGTGGGACATCTTCCACCCGAGGTCATGCATGACGTAGCGTAGGAACTGCCCAGATTGCCCCGGGCCAATTTCGTCGCGCAGACACCCGGTAAACCAGCTGCGCATCACTTCGTCTTTGTCCTCGAGGGAAAGCAACTCAAAGAAGCCCGCTTCGTTCCAACTTCTGCAAATGGTCCGCAGCGTTGTTTGCAAGGGCACGGTCGCGTGCGCTTTTTGCGGGAACGCCTTGAGAGCTTCCACGACAACGCGCGGGGAAGGCGCAAGAGGGGCGTTGATGTGCTCCGTGACGGCGTATTGCGCCAGCCGCTCGCGCCAAGCGCTGTCCAGGTCGGCTCGTCTCAGCCAACGCGTGTTTGGCGTGCGCTTCACGAGAAACGCCACAGACTGCAAGGAAAACCTGCGCGGCGTCGACTCACGCTCGAGCATTTCGCAAAATTTGTCCAGGGTGCCGTCGGTTCCTGCAATTTTTGCATCAAAGAACTTTTCGTACAACTCCCTCCGCTCCCTCCAGCAAACGGACAAGCGCTGCCCGCAAAACGTTCGCATGTACGCGCAGTAAACGCCTTGCAACAGCCCGCGGGCGAGGTCCTTCCGCGGGACGCCTTCCAAAAGGTCGCAGCACAAAAACGCCGCGAGCACGTTTTGGCTTTGCAAAAAAGCAAAGTTTCCAGGGTCCTTTGTGAAGAGCGGCAAAAACTCGACAATTGCGCCCTTGAAAAGGGCAAATTTTTGCGGGTCGTACGTTGCAGTGAAAAAGCACGTGTGCAACAGTTGATTGCACCAGGCACTTGTGCGGGCAGAGACGCCCGTGGACGCCAGTTTTTTGCCAAGCAACCACGGGTTAAACGTGTCGCCCTCGTCAAACCACTCCACCCCGTCCCGCATCAGCGCGGGCGCAACGGACGCCCAAAACTTTGGCAGCGGAACGGAAAACGCGCTGCACAGGGTTTGCTTGTCCTTCATGGCGGCAGCGTACGGCGACAGCGCCCCGGACACCCTGAGATGCTCCACAAACGCTTCGCACGGTTCCCGGAACACGGTTTCCTCCCAGCCCGGGCAAACAGCGGCAAGATCGTCCACATGCGCCATTCGCTGTTTTCCGTCTGGCAAAGCGTCGTGCAGGGCCAGGACAAAGGACGCGTCGTTTCGCTTGAACGCCGCCGCGAGGGCGACAACTGACCACTTGACCAGGTCCATCCCGGAGCGCGCGTTGCGTTTGACAAACCACCGCACGGCGCTCGCCTTGCTCACGTGCACGCGCCCCTCGTTGAGGAGCCCGGCAAAGTACCCTGACAGCCGGTACAGGGCCGGTGCCGCGCTCCGCAGCGGCGACCCTTCCGTCACTGGGGCCCGGACAACGTCCACCAGGACGCTTTCGACCACTTCCTCTTCGCACCCCAACGCCTGGCAGTGCCTCCACGCCGCTGCAACGAGCTGCCCGCAGTTGCTGATGCAGGCGGCGCGAAGCGCGTTGCAGGCGTCGTCCCGCCCCAGCGCACCCACGCCAACCGCGTCAAGGTGCCTCGCAGCAAGGACGTTGCACCGGGGAAAGTACGCGTCGTCGCACCGGAACAGGGACAACCAGGTCTTTGTGCTCGGGGTAACGCGCGCAAACTCTTTGCACGGGTACGCGTCTCCGCACGTGCGCAGGACCGCCTTGATGTCCTTCCAGGCCGGCACCTCGCCGATGCCTTCCTTCCCTTCGCCCGGGATCATAAAGTCAATGATCGTTTCCAAGGCGCAAAACTTGTGGTACGTGTCCGTGGTGGGGTCGTGGTCAAAGGCAACCATGGTCCGTGAAAGTGCGGGTTTACTTGTCTTATTTTTTACGCCCCTCACTCTGATATTTCAGTTGCCTCGTGCTGCCGGACGATGCAAATGTGCCGCAGCGACTCCACGTACAAAATCTCGTGCTCCGGCTCGCGCCCGTGCGGCTCGTCGTCGTAAAAGGCAACCGGGTCGTTTTGCCCCTCCTGCCCCGTCCCAACGAACCACAGGCGAATGCGCCTGCCCAGGGCCAACGAGAACGCTTTCACCAAAAGGAACGGGGGCAGGTAGACGGAGTTGCAGGCAAAGTGCTCGAGGACGTCGTGCGCGGTGGTGTCGTCGTCCCAGCGGCCGGTTGCAATTTCCTGGACCACCTCGTGCTCCACCTCGCCCCGCAACCTGGGGTCGCTCCTGCAAATGTGCACAAACATGGCCCGCACCTCGCGCACCGTCGTTGGGCGGCCAAGCCACTCGGCGACAAGGGGCGCCATTGCGTGACACGCACAGTTGCCGTCGTAGTGAACGTCCTCAATGAACATGCCCCTCGAGCCAAACCACCGCTCGACCTTGTTCATTCGCGCGCTTTCAACGGGAATGGTCCCGTCAAAAAAGGGGGCAATGCCAATGAGAGCGTTGTGATCAGGCATTGAATGGGTTTTATGGTTCTTCTCGCAACATGTCCTCCAGGAGCGGCATCACGTTCTTTTGCGAGTGCGCAATGCCGCCGCCCCAGCTTTCCCGCAAAAACAGCGCCCACAGCGCGCACGCTCCAAAGGCGTCGTCGCACAAGTACACGGCGCAGTCGGACGGGGCAATGTTCTCGCCCTCCTCCTCGCCGCCCTTGCAAAAGAGGGAATTTTGAACGTGCACAACCTCGTGTTCGTGCGGCTCCGGAAGCTTCGGGACGCAGCACGCCCACCTGCCGAGACATTGAAACAAAAAAGGAAGCTTGTTCCGCAAGGCCTGGCGCACTTTTGTTTGAAACTCCCGCCCGGCCCCGCGGTGCGTGATTACAAACCACCGGAGCCACTTGACCTTGTGCTTCCGCATAAACATTGCGTTGATGGCGTACAAGACGGCCTGCTGCTCCACGGCAGCCTCGCACGCGGCCCCTCCCCCGGTGCCCTTGCCGCCTCGCGCCACGGCTCCCTTCACCCAACTTGTCATGGGCCTGCGCCATTTTTCGCGGACGGCCCACGTGGCAGCTTTTGGGGTCATTCGCTTTGCCACCACGTCCTCGAGCGTGCTTTGCTCCGCCCCGCCCATGCCGTACACGTGCGAATGGGCGTCCATGTCGCCTGGGCTAACGTTGTACTTTGACGCGTGCCGCGAAAACGTTCTCTCGTGATCCGCCGTGTCCAAGCCTCCCGCGCACCGGACGGCAAAGGCAACGACGGAGGCGCGAAGGCGGTGAAACCCGGCGCCCTCGTCACCTGCGCAGACCGCGTCGGCGTGACACTGCAAAACGCCGCGGCCCCTCGGGGCCTGGTAAAAGGAGGCGCTGCACGTTTGACGCGCGTCGAGGAGGTGCCGCCGGATCCACGTGAAATGCCAGGCGGCGGTTGCAATAAACGATCGGGACACCTTGCTCGGGTGCTGCTCGTCCACCATGCGCGGGTTGTCAAAATCGAGCGGGTCCCCTACGACGCCGCAGGCAAACTCCGCGGCACGCAGCTCAAGGGCCGAGAGGTACGCGGCAAAGGACGTTGCCTTGCCTTGCACCATGAAGAGCCTGTCGCGAAACACGTCCACGGCCCGCCTCAGCTCCGTCATGCTCATGCGCGTTACGTCTTCCATGCCGCCCGGCGTGGTAAGGAGCTCGTTGCAGAGCAAATCCCACTCGCACTCCTCGACGGCGGGGTCGCTTGGGTCCCGCCGCGCCTGGAGCCTGCTCACGCAAATGGAAACCTGCCCCGCGACGATCCACAAGAGCATGAGACGGTTCCACCCGGGAACTCTGGTGGCGTCTTCCGCGGAACCGACAACGTTGTCGTGCTCGAGCATGCACCGGTGCAGTTCAACGCGTTTTTTGCGCAGCGCCGCAAGACCCGGCGTGACCTGGCCCGGCCCGTGGGGGGCAGGGGCGAAAAAGTACGGGTTTTCGCGGATGTTCCCCTGCAGGAGCACGCCAAGGCACTCGTGCAGCTGCTCCAAGTACGAAACCTGCTCGCACGCGCGCGCTATGGAAGGCAAGGGCCGGTCGAGGGCGTCTCGTGCAGATTCGGCGCGCTCGCTGTCGGGGTCCATGGTGCGCGTCAATGACAAGGTTTCGCGGGTGTCATTTTTACTTGTCCACGGCCAGTGATTTCACTGTGCCCTCGTAATCGTCTTCGCCGGCGCCCGCAAGGTCAAACGGCTCGTGCGACGCCTCGTCGACGGGGCGAAGGGAAAGGCCCCTCAGGGAGCAGCCGACCAAACCCCTTGGCACGTCGCGCGTGACGGCCAGCGATTGCGGCGGCGCCATGTGCGGCTGGTACGCAATGTGCGGGGCGTTCGCGGCTGCGGCAAACCCGCTCGCGTAGCAGGATCCTTGGTCGGCGCCAAGCTCGGTGAGGATGCGCGCCTGGACCATGCGGCCCTGGAAGTCCTCAGTGACTGTGGTGCGCCACCAAAAGCACTCAGTCGCGAAAAAGACCAAGTTGCAGGGGCTGTCGGGAAGGGCGTCGTACGCGGGCCGGCGCCCGTCCGGGAGCATGCTTTGCAGCGTCGCCACGCGCTCGTTCTCGTACGACGTGTGTCCGTTCCGCCAGCGCGTTCGCTTCGCCGCCAGGGTTCCGCGCAACACTGTGGTGGGGCGGGAGGGCCCCGACACGAACCCGCACTTGACGTTTTTCAAGCGCACCACGGTGTCCGTGGAGCGGAGGACGAAAAACATTGGGTCGCTTGTCTTGCCGCTGTCTTTCACCTGCACCGCCAGCGCCTCTTCCCCGTCCAAGAGCCACGTGACCCAGTGCGACCCGCTTTCCACGCGCCCCTCCGGCTTCGCGCTCATGACTGGTACGTCCTTTGCAAAGGGGCCTTTTTGCAGCTTTTGCAAAATCTTGCGCACTAAGATTTCCTCTTCTTGCGTTGCGCGCTGCGTATATGCCGGGAGCATTTCGCGTACTTTTTGCATTGAAACGGTTTTCCGGAAACCCGGTTTCACGTGACCCGCAACCATGGACGCTTTACAACCCCTCGTTGCGAGCGCGGTTGACGCGATTTGCGACGCTCCCGTGGTCCTGTTGGAGCAGGGCGGTCGCGTTTGGTCGCTTGTGTCGTCGTACACAAAAACCCTGGTCGACGAGGGAAAGTGGAAGTTGGTGTTTCGCGCGCGCGGGCGGGCCGTTGTCTCTGCCCCCGATTGCAACGTGAACCGCGCCGCCTTTACGCGCGTTGTCGCCTTTGACGCGGCCCTCGCGGGCGAGCCAATATGCGTTGCCGTGGAAAGGAGCGCGGCAAAGACAATGTGGTCGCGCCTCCTTACCCTGGCCGCCGCCTCGCCTAAGGAGCTCGTTACCGACGCGAGCGTTGCCCGGGCGTTCCGCGTCGCCCAGTGCGTTGACGAGCAGTGTCTGGCCCCCAGCGCGGTTGAGCACGAAACCGGCTGGGCGAACATGCTGTACAACGAGCACGTCCTCGGCGCCTCGTCCGATGCGGCCTCGTTGTGGGAGTCTTCGGCGCAGTCTCGCAAGGCGCAGCGCATGTTGCATTCCGCGGAGCGGCGGCTGAAGCGGAAGCGGACTGGAGGGGAGGAGACGTTTTCGCAGTGGTGGGAGCGACAGCTGAGCACGAGCGAAGGGCTCTTTCCCGACGGACGCGAGCCGCCCCCCGCACCGTCGCAGGGCGCCTTTATTCGAAACGCCATTTTTGCGGGCACCGGCGAGCGGGCTGTGCGGGCGCTGTACTCTGGGTACGTGTACTGCGCGTACTTGGCGGCGCAGGAGGTGTTGCGAGGAAAAGTGGTCCGTTTCGGGGCGGAATCGAGCGAGCAGGTGGTGCGCCTTGCCCTTGACACGACCCCGGAAAAGCTCATGAAGCTGGCCCTGCGCACGCGGGCGACGCGAGCCCCGTGGCCGGTCCCTGCGGGGAACGTTGAGGCGCTTTTTCACGAGGCCATCATTGCCTGCGACGACGAGACGTTTGCGGGCGACGCGGCAAAGTTCATGCGCGTCATGGCGTCGGGGGAGGTGCACGCGGGCGGTTGGAAGTTGGCGGAAGCCCGCGCGCGCGACGCCCTTCCCCATTGCCCCCTAGCGGGCCGCATCGCCCGGGACTTGTGGTGCGCGGACAAGCTGCTGCGGAAATTTCACGGGCACAACACCTCTCGCCACGCGCACGAGCGGCTTGTTGAGTGCACGGGAACGCTCGGCATTGAGAACGCCCTGGCGGAGGCGCGAGAACGGAGCATGCCCCTGCAAGAGGCGCTCCTCCTGCACTTGCAGGGTACGACGCAGGACCCCGAGCGCTCCTGGGTCACGCTCCGTCTGCGCGACTCCGTGAAGAGCAGGCCAACCGCGCTCCAGGTGCACGACATGGTGCGCCTGTGCTGCGAGGGCGGCGAGGAGGAGTGCGTTGTCTTAGGGGGCACGCGGGACGACGCGCCAGGGCAGCTTGGAAGGGCGTCGCCCGTTGCCGTTTGCATGTCGCTTCGCGTGTGGAAGCACCTTACAGTGGGCGAGGTCGCCCTCTTTCACGCCGCCTCGGCGGAAACCCGGTGGACCGTTGCATGTGGCTTGGCCGTGGCGGAGGCGCTCGAGCAGTGCCCAGGGCACGGGCTCCGCGCGTTGCGAGGCGTCCTTGGGTTGCCGGGCAACGAAAAACCCTTTGCCGAGGCGGAGGATCGAGTTGTCAGGCGCCTCGACGCGGTCCTTGCCATGTACGCAAAGTCCGCGCAGCACCTTGCGCAAATCATTTGGAACGCCTTGTGCCGCGGGGACGGCGACGCGTTTTGGTCCATCTTGGAGCTTGCCTTGTGTCCCTCGGCGGAGGCGTTGTTTCTGGCGACAACCCGCCTGGCACGTGAGCAAGACGTCCCGCAGTGGCTCGGCGAGGAGCCTGCCCTTTGGGAGTCGTTTTTTGCTTGCCCCGAGCCGCCCAAGTCGGACGCGTGCTGGGAGCAGTGCGAAGGGAAGAACGCCGCCGGGTCGGAAGCGGGCAAGGTGTACGGCATTGTTGGGAAGCCGTTTCCCATGGGCGAGGCGAAGCTCAAGTCGCCGTTTCCTGCCGATCAGGCGGTCCTGCGGGTTTGCAAGGCCCCAAGCCCGGTCGCCCACTGGCAAGCCGTTGACGCCGTCGTGCGGGCGGCGGCAAACGGGCGGAACGGGAAACAGGGAGCCGCCGCGAAAAGGTGGCTTCGGTGCGTGCGCGCCACGAGCGGCACACCGTTTGAGGGCGCCGGCGGGAAGTTGTACGTGTTGCCAAAGGAAGCGCGCAGCCCGGTTCCGTTGAATCCTGCGGCGGGCATTGCTACAGAGTGCAAAGTCTCGTTGCCCAACGTTCCCGTGACCGGCTCGTTGTTTGTCTTTTTCTTGCCCATTGTCGCCTCCGTGTACCGGGACGCGAGTGGCGGGAAGCGGACCTTTGCTGACGCGGTTGAGGCTTGCGTCAAGGCCATTGAAGGGAAAGGCGCGCAAGGGAAGAACCCAAACGGAGCAGTGCGCATGGGCATCGTCACGGGCCGCGTTCCCTTGCGCGCCTCGTCCGTTGTTGGGTCCCTGCGTGACGCGCAAACGAGCGGCTTTGCCTCGGTCATTACGCGAGTGCCCGGCCCAGACAACGACTCGTTTCGCGTGGTACGCCCGTTTTCGGACGCCCTCCCGGGTTCAGTTGAGGGGGCGCTGGCAAATTTCCAGTGGACACGGAAAATGGTGTGCCACGACGTATAAATGCATGTCAGGCTGGGCAATTTTCAACGCACTCCGCACTCCACGCCTCGCGTGTCTTTTGTCGTTTCTTTTCCCCTCCACCGCCCAATGTCTTCGTCGGGTTCAACGAACGAAACTGATGCGGGCGACATTTTGGTGCCCGAGGTGTACGCGGACCAAGTGCACGCGAGCCGCAAAGACGAAACCCTGAACCGCGCCGTGGAAGACTTCATTCTCCCGTACGTTGACACGTCAGCCGAGCGTCGCCAGCCGCTTGTCATTGCCCTGTTCCTGGGGCACAACGTTGCCGTGAGCAAAACTGGCGAGCTGAAGGGCTTTGTCGCCGCCGTGCGCGGGCAGGCGCCGGCGGAGCCGCTACTGAGGGATGGTCGCCTCGCCTTCGGAACGACGTGGCTCAAGCTGAAGAACGTTGACGAGGCCTCGCTCAAGGAATTGCACTTGCAAAACACTGAGCCGGCTTTTGCCCTGGGCGAGTCGGCAGCCGGCGCGAGCGTGTACGTGGTTCGCCGCACGGACGACCACGATCTGCAGCATTACCTCGTCTGCGAGGGCAACGACCTGGCCGCGAGCCTTGCCGTGCACGCAGCCGCCGCGGAAAGCAACGCAACCGTGCACGACGTCCTGAAAAAGAACAGCGCCATCAAGTCTCTGTACGCGAAGGCGTTTGGCAAGGGGCAGGAGTGGCGCAAGGGCGTTGCCCTGCGGGTGGCAAAGAAGTACGGGCTCACCATCGACACCTCGGCAACTACAGGCGACCTGGACAAGCAGGGCTTCCAGTACAGCGCCGTCCTCACGAAGCGCAACGGCGACGAGGACGTGTTTTTGTTTTACAACGACTCCGTTGACACGAACGAGGCCCAGAACGGCGTCATGGTGTTTCGCGGCGAAATTGCCGGGTACACTCACCACACCGGCGCCGAGCACACGGTCAAGGGGCGCCGGTCCGTGTCGTGGGACAACTCGAGCAAGTCCCGCCCGTTCAGCATGTTTCACACGAACACCGGCCTGTACTTGGGCGGCGCTTCAAATCGCGTCCCGAGCAAGACCGCGGCAACGAGCACCGCCCTGAGCAAAGCCTTCAAGGAGCGCATCCGCTGGTTCGGGCCCGTTGCCTCGTGGAACCCCGCCACGGAGGTCGCTTACCACTCACCCACGGACGCGGACCTTCTTGCCGTCCAGTCCGACCTTGGCGTTTCCCCGGGCGGACCCGTCGAGTACTCGTCCCTCATTACCATCATCGGCGAAATTGAGGGCATCGACACCACGCACAACTCGCTGCCCGAGCTCGTGCGCGTGCTGGACAAGAGCAGCGAAGCGCAAGTGCCCGTGTCCGTGACTGGGGCAGTGGCGCAGAGCATCGTCCGCAACTGGGCGGCCGTTCGGAAATCGTGCAGCGCGAAAACCCTGTCGGAGGTGTTTGCGAGCGAGGACCCCGCCACAGGGAAGGTCCTTTTGAAGGACGACGTGATCCGGGCTTTGGCAGCCGCAGAGGCGGACGGCGGTTCCGCATAAAGGCGCCAGTGTAAAAGAAGTGTCACTTGCGCGCAACTGATGAACATTTCAGGGCTTGACGCCTTTGCGCTGTCTGCTTCCTCGCACGGTGACCCTGAAGAGCGGGGACCACCGATCAAAAAAGCACGAGGCCCGGGAAGGCCCGCCCGGACGAGGCCCTTGCGATCACTCAACGCCACGGAAACTGCAAAAATCGAGCGCTTTTTTTGCGGAACCGAACACAACGATTCAACAGGCCTGCGCCCCAGGGCAATTTGCCTGCAGTGCAGGGACTCGAAAGGGTTCCGCTGGGACCGCGGGGGGACGGGGCAAATTTCCCACGTCAACGGGCGCGGGAAAAGCACCGAGGCCCAGGGCAATGCAAACGAGCTGCACAATCTCATGCTCTTGTGCACGGCGTGCAACCAAAACAGCGCGTACGGGGAACGCATGCTCAACGGAGGGCGCGGAGGGGGCAGTCATTTGGACGGCATCGTGGGCTTTCACAAAGGCCAGGCGCATTGCATCGAAATCGTGCACAGAGTGTGCTCATTTTTGCTGCGCTGGGCGGAGGAGACGGGGCGAATTGACAGTGTCCCGGAAGACGTCGATCGGCAGGCTGCCCTGTTGCGGGAAGTGTACGGGCACCGGGAAGGCTGCAACGACGGCGGGTTCGAAAGCCGCGAAGTGCTTCGAGCGTTTGTTGCCGTTGAAAAAAGAAACCGAGAGCGCCGAGCCGCAAAGCGCGCGCTTACGGAAGCAACGGATGCGTGCGCTCAAAGCGAGCGCGACGTGAAGATAGCGGCAGCGGAGCACCGCATGGCAAAGCAACGGCGCGCAGTGGCGCAGATGAAGCTCGCCGAGGCAGAGGAAGCCATGCGTCGCTGCAAGAAACTACTGCAGTGAAGTTTACACATTTCGTACATACTCGGCAGCTTTTTGCACGTCCCCTCCCGGGCACAATCCCGCGCAATAAGAATCGATTGTCTCTTGTTCATTTCACGGAGCGCCGTTCCCACGGCCTTCTTGCACCCGCTGAAAGCCATCATAACGAGCGTGTCTTCGTCCATGGCGCGGCAAATGATCTCCATATCTTCAAAGGAAAACGGATAAAGCTCAAAAGCAAGGGCGTTCATGATTCAGGTTTCTTTCACTCGTCGTCCTCGCCTTCGTCCAGGTGTTGCCTTTTTTTTGCAAACTCCCCGTCAAACTCTTTTAGTGCCGTCGGGTTCCGCGCGCCGGTTTTCTTGCGCTTTTCCTTGCCAAACGAAGGTTTTGCCCCAAACAGGAGCATCTTTTTCTCCTCTTTGCTCAGCGGGTCGCTTTCTGAGGCGAGCTGGTCCCTGGCGAAGTTTTGCAGGCGCAGCTGCGCGGTTGCGTACGTTTCCCAGCCGATGATGCCCCGGTTGTACATGGCGTCAAGGCGCTCGGGGGAGGTTGACGGGGGCAAATCAAAGGCCAGGCGGACGCGCGTTTTCTGCTCCGCCGCAAACAGGTCCGCCTCGGTGAGCAGTTTTTCCGCGGTCTCGTACGGGCTCCGTCGCCGCCGTTGCACTTGAATGCGAAGCTCGTCGCGCAGGTCCTTCACCCCAAACGTGTGGTTGTACACGGCCGTCATCAAGTGGCTCAAGAGGTCCGCCCACCGGTTCACGGTGCGGTGCATGGCCTCCGAGACCGCCTCCACGCCCGCCCGCACGTGCGAGTCGCTGGACAACATGCCTTTCGGGACGTTCAGGACGCCGCAGACAATGTCCATGGCTTGCGCGTTCATGGCCACGAGGTCGCCCCTCGCCCTGGGCAAGTGGTGCTGCACGTGCCGCCGCGTGGCGCCAATGTAATACTGCCTTGACCACGGCATCTCCGCCCCGCGCCAGTCTCGCCCCCAGGCGGGGGCGACCGTGCCCTCGGGTTCCGAGGCGCGCCTGTCGTGCGGGACAACGGACTGCCCGTCGCCGTCCACGAACTCTTCGCACCCGCGCAGCCCGTTGTACTGCTCCCACAGGCGCATGTTCTCGCGAAAGGCGGCTTGCTGCTGCGCGTTCCGCTCGTACACGGCCTCCGCCCGGGCCACGCACCGGTCAGGGTTTCCCACGTAAAAGTTCTCGGAAAACTTGTCCTCCGCCCGGTCCTCAATGGCGTTGTTGTACTCAGTCACAAGGGGAGGGTTGCTGCTGATGCGCTCCGCCGTCACAGCAAGGCCGTTCATTTCGCTAATAAACGAAAGCTGCTCGGCAATGGCGTGCAAGTTGCTCGTGAGGGTGCCGTCCACGTTGGGGTTGTAGCCAAAGTCGTGGGCAACCATAACGGACGGGTCGTGGTCCCCGAATCCGGAGGACCCCCAAAAGGCGGGGCCCGACGCCGCCCCGGCGGTTGCCGGCGAGTTTCCTGCGCCGGCGTAAAAATTGTTGCGGTAAAAGTTGAACCGCTGAATGCCGTCAACGCTGAACGTCGTGATGGTGTACGTGCCAAACTTGGGCACGTACGGGACCAGGTCCTCTTCGCCAAGCCCGTTCGTGGGCACTTTGCGGAACGCAATCGGAACGACGCCAATTGTCATGATGGCGTCAAGGGCGTCGCGGTCAAAGGGAACAAAGTCCCGCTGCAAAACAGTGCGAAACGCGTCGGTCGGGATGCGCGGCGTGTTTCCTTGGTACACAACGATGCCCACACCCGCAAACAGGCGTTTTGTCATTTCGTTGAAGCACATGCGCACGTGAGGGTGCGCGAGCGCGCCCCACGCGCGTTCAACTTGGTCGCGCCGCAGCGGAACCTCGGCCGTCTCCCAGGCCGTTGAAGTGCCCGAGGGCTTCTCGCGTCCGCGCTTGCCACGGGCGCGCCCGGTGGGGGGCCGCTCGGAGAGATGAACTCTCGTTTGCGTCACGCCGTGCATCGCGCCGGGCGAGGAGTTTGTGTACATGGGCAAGGCACAAAGGGAGCCGGCAAAGGGACGTTTATACAGGGTTACAAATTCATTCGCTTTCCTCGCTCGTGTCCAAAAGACGCGACACGTACACTCCCGGGGCAACTTCCTCGCCCCGATCAAAGTCAGGTGACGGTTCGCTGGGCACTGGCGGAGGCTTGCGGCGGGGTTTCTGCGCGGCGACCAAGCGCGGGGGCCGCATGGCACGGAGTTCTCGAAAACTCGGTAAACGACGCCTTGTTCCCCGGGCAGGTCCTTTCCGGTCGAGGGCGCAGGCTGCCAACACGTTTCCCAACGAGACCACGGCAAGGGAAAGTGCAAATGCCCCGTACGAGGGGTGCGCAACAACGGCCGGAAGGGCACCGCCAAGCGCCCCCGCAATTGTAATCCAGCTGCCCAGCGCGTTGTACACGGCCACCGCTTGCCAGGGGCGCGTTTCCGCAAACGATATCCTCGTCAAAATTGCCGGGCCCGTTGCAAACACGTACAGGGCGCGAAACCGCCAAAACATGACGGCAACCAAGGCCACGTAAATGACAACTTCCCCGCGAACCGCGCCTTGCTCCGCGGTTATCGTGTCGCACACGGCGCCGCACGAGACGAAAAGGGCAATGTCCGCGGCGAAAAGGACAAACGCCACGGTGAACATTTGTCGTGGCATGCGCTTCACGGGGTTTTACACGGTCACCAACATTTTCCCCGACGATCTCAGGGACCCCTCTTTCACGAGCTTCGGCGTGTTGTTGCTCAAGTTCACGAACCGCAGCGTCTGAGACTCGCTGAGGCGGTCGGGAGAGCGGCGCAGCAAGTTCCCGGCAAGGTCAACGTTCCTCAACGCCGGCAGTGCGAGCAAATGATCCTCGGGGACGTCAACGAGCAAATTGTTGCTGACGCGCAGGGTTTCGAGGCTGGTCATTTTGAAAAACACGTTTGGCAGCTCCTTCAACTTGTTTCGCGCGCACGAAAACACCCGCAGCCGCGCCAAGTTGCACAAGGAGGCGGGAAGTTCTGTGATGGCGTTGTCGTTCACGGACAGCTCCTCCAAGCACTGGAGGCCGTCAATGGTGGCGGGTATTTCTTTTAGGCCGCAAGAGTTTGCGTACAGCAACGTGAGGGCCCGCATGTGCAGGGTGACGGCGGGCGGCAAAAATAGCATTGGCACTTTTGAAATGTCCATTTCTTTTGCGCAACAAACGTTCCAAAAGGCCATGCTCAGACGAAACGCGTCGCGCCAGCCGTCGTTTGTGCGGGACAAGTGCACGCGAACGGTGTCGCTGCCGCACGAAATGTGCGCTTTTTGCCCGGTTTGCGTGTGGCGAAAGACAACGCTCCCCGACGAGTGCAACGACATGCCGGAGCCCGCCAGCCGGGCGGCAAGGTGCTCGGCAACGGCGCGAGTTGCGTACTGCGGCAGGCGCGACAGGAGCTCCTGCTCGGTTGACCCGCTGCCCAGGGAAAAGACGACGTGAGCGACGGCGGCGCTGTCAACGGACGGAGTAACAGCGCGGGTTGCCGCCCTCATGAGCGATTCCCGCAGGGCGGATTGCGTGCGGGGCGAAATGGAGTTGACGACCCGCTGGAAAACCGACTCAGGCGAGTGTTGCATCGCCGTGCGGAGGCGCGAAACAAACACGCAACAGGCTTTGTGAAAACGCTCAGTGTCGCTGGCGGGGCCGTCTCGCGACCCGCAAAGCCCCAAAAGCGAGCTTAGGCTTGTGCGCGACTGCAGGTCCGGCATGTTGCACTCGGCGCATCGCTGCCGGACCGAGTCAACGTTTGGAAGGCGCAACGGCGAAGGTGCGGCGGGCATTGGAGAATCGTTAGGAATTTGCCCCCGCCGTTTCCTGATAAATACGCTGGTTTCGCGGGGTCGCAGTGACACGTAAACCGGGCATGCTTGATGCTGACGACCAGGCGGAGCGCCCAAGCGGCGCCCTTGCAAGGCTGAAACTGCTGCGGCACTTGCCGCGCGAGCTGTGGCTCGTGTACGCGTTGAAGATACTGGAAAGTTACGCGTACTTTGCCTCGTCCTTGTCCCTGACCGTGTACTTGACCGACTCACCGGACTTGGCGTTTTCTGACTTGGAGGCCGGAGCCGTTTACTCTGCCTGGGGCGTTGTTTCGGGCCTTGTTGGCATGGCGACCGGGCCCTGCATAGACAAGCTTGGCGTCCGGAGGTCGCTTTTGATTGGCGGCACGCTTCTTGCCGCGGGGCGCATTTTGTTTGCCGCGGCGACAACGCGCCCGCAAGTGTACGTTTCGCTGTTCTTTTTGCAAAGCATTGGCATGAACCTTGCCATCCCGGTCCTGAGCATAGCCATCCGCCGCGTGACCTCGCATCGCACGCAAACCGCCGCGTACGGCATCTTTTACTCGGCAATGAACTTGGCGGCGTTTGCCGCTGGCATGACAACCGACGCCATTCGCGCGTCCGCGGAGGGAGGGCAACAACAAGCACTGCGCATTGTCTTTGCCAGCACGGCCGTTGCCAGCGTCTTGTACACGGCCCTGGCGGCGGCTGCGTTTCGCGAGACGCCCCCAAGCAACGCCGTAGTCCTCGAGGAGCTTCTTGACACGGGTTCGGGGGACGAAGAACAATGTGGCAAGAAAGAAACTTCGTGGCAGCAATTTCGCAGGGAAACCGCTGAAACAGGGCGCGATCCAGTGTTTTGGCGCCTCGTCGCCTTTAGCGGGGTCATTTTTGGGGCGCGCACAATTTTCCGTCACATGGACGCCACCCTTCCAAAGTGGATGCAACGCGAAATCGGCCCCAATGCAAAGTACGGGACCGTTTACAGCATCAACCCTGCCATCATCGTCTTTGCCGTCCCTTTGGTGCAGGCGGTCCTGGCAGAGTACGACCCGTACGAGTGCATCATTGCGGGCACCTCCTTGACCGCTTTTGCCCCGTTGATTTTAACGTTTGCAAAGCCCTCGTACGTGGCCGCCATTGCCTTTATGGTGATGGTAAGCGCGGGCGAGGCAACGTACAGCCCACGCCTGTACGAGTACGCAATGGTGTTGGCGCCGCCGGGCAGGGAAGGCATGTACGGGACGCTCGCCGCGGCGCCGCTGTTTTTCGTGAAAATGATAGTCGGCACCATGGGCGGTGAGCTGCTTGGCGTGTACTGCCCAAAGACGGGGCCCAGGGAGTGCCAGACCATGTGGGGCATCATTGCCGCCACGGCCGCCACCACTCCGGTGGGTCTTGTCTGTGCCAGGCGGTTCCTCTACAACGACGCCGTCAAGGAACGCGTTCGTGCCGTTGGGCAAGGCGCCCCGCGGTAAGTAAACGAGAGCACATAAAATTACTTGTAACGATCGGTCATTATCTCTTCAAAAAACGCTTCGCCAAACGAGTTCGAGTGGTGCCTCCCGTTGCACGCGCCGCCGTGAAGCAAAGCAATGGCTGCTTCTTCCTGATTGTATATCGCCGCCCGGTGCAGGGCTTGGTTCAAGTCTGTTGCCCCAGCCAGCAAAGCCGCATGCAAAAGGCGCATATGTCCGCATGTTGCCGCCACACGCAGGGCAATGTTCGCGCATCCGCCGTAGTTTTCCACCAAAAACAGCAGGCAGTTGACTTTGCCAAAGGCAACAGCTTCCTTTGCCGCATCCACTTGCGGCATTTCCATGAACTTCTTTTGCGCAATTTGCAGCGCGTAATGCATGAGGGTGACGTCATTCATGCGCACGCTCCAGCGGGCCAATTCGAGCGGGGCCTCTTGCTTTGAGTGGTACTTCATCTGCTCGGCAACGCTGGCTCCGTCCTTGTCGCCAGGAACGCCTTCCCACCACGCCACCACGTACGGGTGAAACTCCGGAATGGCGAGGAGCGAGGTCAACATGGTGTAATTGAAACTGTTGCCGGCGTTGTCCAGGACAAATTGAATGAGCTGCGGGCGTTTTTGGAAAGTGGAAAGCATTATTGGTGTTGTTTTACGGATCGTCGGTGTTTTCCGGATTCGCAAGCCAGTCGACGGCTGCGTCAATGGCAAAGTCTATGATCTCGCTCACGGGGGCGTCGCATATGTACTTGCGAACCTCGTCGCGCACTGGCCACTGGGCGGGTTCCCCGTACACGGCCATGAGGAGAAAGGCCTCCAAAATTCGTAACACTTTCCTCGTTTCCCGCTCCGGGTCGTCCGCTTCAAACGTCTCCACCCTCGCCTGCAGGACCTTTGCCCACCGGTCCTTGTCAAACCCTGACGCAAAGTACGCAAAATCGGCGTTTTCGGCGCCTTGCGGAAAGTACCAAGGCGGAGCTCGTTTCACGTGGTACGCAAGGCAGACCAAAAGGCGCACCTGCCCGCACACAAACGGGTGGCTTTTGCCTTTCAACGCCAACAGCGCGGGGAGCCGGTGTTTGTTGACGGCATCCACGTACTGGTTTAGGAAAAAGAAAAACGGGGCGTTCATTGACATGACCATGGCTACGAGTAAACGGGTTTTTGTACCGCGCCATTGTGAAAGATCATTTCAATGAACGGCAAGAGCGCCTTTGTGAACACGTTGCCAATGAGGTACAGCGTCTTTTCCGTGGAAGCGGACCAGCACGTGAGGAGGGGAGGGCCGAAAAAATAGCCCACCAAGTAAAACAGCGTGGCCGCAACAAAGTACACCAAGACCCAGCGTTTTCCGGGCTGCTCCGTCGCCCGCCACGACTGCACAATCCAAACAACGTATACGAAGCTCGTGAGCCCGTACGCAGCTCCCTGAGCGGTTTTTTCAAAGCGCGAGGCAAAGAGTCCGAGAAGTCCCCCAAGGCCAACGACGGACAAAGCAATGCCAGAAACGGCGGCCTCGCCTTCCGTGGCCGTGGGGCTCAAAAACCGGCGCAAAGAGAAGCCAATGAAAAACAAGGAGACCGAGTACCCGGCCCATTCGAGCCAGTAAATGACGGCGCCGTCCGAGCGAATGAACAGGGATATGCCGTCCAGCTGGGCAAAGTTCACGGCGCTCGTCACGGCGCTCACAATAACCGCAGAAAAGGCGACGCTGCGCACGTTGTAAGCGCGCGGGCTGGCAAGTGTGTAGAGAAGGAAAAAGACAACGGAAAGCCCGGCAAACAGCCAGGCGCCCACGTCGACGGCCAACCCTTGGTCGGTGGAGCTCATTGCGCGTGCATTTCGTGGGCGCGGCCGTTGTTTTGTAGTCCGCTTTCTTTCACTCCTTTCTTTGTTTCTTTTTTGCTTGCTCCAGCCGGTTGGCAAAGTGGAGAAACTTTTCGGGCCAGAACTTCTGAGTGGACGGGTCTTTTTCGAGCGCGCCGATGCACATTTCCATGGTCCGCTCGTGCTTCGGCACAACCTGCAAAAGGGTCGCGTCTTTTTTGACCGCCTCCTCGCACATGGCCTTTGTTACAAACTCCGGCGGGACGTGCTTCAAGTTGTTGGGGTCGCGCTCCACGGCGCTCTCGTACGCGCCTTGATCGAGGAACGTTTTCGGAATGTTGTCAATGCGCCCCGTGGAGGCCATGTTCTTGGCCACGGCTGCGTCCAGGGCAACCAAAGGAATCACTTCGCCCGGCAACTCGTGCCAGTTCCTCACGTTTCCGTTGCCGTCCAGGGTTTTCTGTTTCCCGTACGAGGCAAAGACGAGGTCCGTGAACGCGTCCGTCAGGTTTTCCTTTTTCACGTGCCGCAGCGACTTGGGCTCCAGGCCAAAAGCGAGCCGGCAAAGCATGCCCGTCTGCTGGGACGCGTACCGAAGCGTGCTGACGGGGTCGCTGCCGAGGGCCAGGCCAACAAGGAACGGAGTTTGTTCGGCGACAAATCTGATCAAGGAGGGATCGTCGGCGACCGCGTACACGCACATTTCTTGCGTCTGCCGCGACCGCTTCACGTACTGCAGGAGCGAGGACTTCATGCGGATGCACGGCCACGAGTCGCTCGCCCGCGTCGCTTTGCCTTTTTTGATCCACGCTTCCGTCGCCGAGTTGTACTCGACCTCGTACAAGAACGGGTGCCCGAACCACTTTGCCAGCACTTCGTCCTCCTCCACCATGCCGCGCCGCAAAATGGAGGCAATGACGTGGTACAGTTCCTGGTCTCCGTGCATGTACTTTAAGAAACTGGGCCCCTCCTCGGCCGACTCGCAGGCAAAGGCAACGCCTTTCAGGAAGTCCGTTTGCTGCACGATTCTCTGGGCAACGTCGCGCTCAGCGAGCTTCTTGTTCGTCTTTTTCTCTGCCATCAGCGCCGCCGCGCACACTTCTTCCGACTTGTCCAGGACAAACTTGAACTCGCCCGGGTCTTGCCAAATGGTCGCGCAGCACATGCTTACCGTCTGCTTGTCGCTGGGGACGTCTTTCAATTGCACCGGGTTTTGCATTACAAATGAACAAGCGCTGTTTCAATAAGTTTTTCAAAGGAAACGGGTGAAATGGTTTACACTGACCTTTTGCGTTTTTTATTTTTTCCCCTCAAAAATCGTCTCGGCAGATATGTTTCCAAGTACGGGTTTTTCGCAACTGCTTCTTCGCACATTTGCCGGGTAAGAAAAACATCTGGAACGTGCTTAAGGTTGGTCGGGTAGCATCGCACGGCCGTTTCGCAAACGAGCGGCGTTTGAAATAGACCAGGTATGAGATTCAAAGTCACCGTCCTGGCCAGCTTCAAGGCAAGTGAATCATCCAGCACGGCGTGCGGAACGTACTTGACAGGAATTTCTTTCCAATTTGTGGCCATACCGTGAGCGTCAAAGACCGGCTTGACGTTAAACGAAGAGAACACACGCTGAAGAAAGGGCTTTGTTAAACTGCCCAGCCACACAGACTGAAGAGAGCTTTTGTTGTGCGAGAAGGCGAGTCGACACAAAGCCGGCGTTTGCACGCGAACGTGCTTCAAGGCAAGGCGCGGGTCACTTCCCAGCGCAACGCCCACAATGAAGGGAGTTTGTTTGGCAACAAATCGAAGCAAAGAAACGTCAGCAGAGACGGCATGAGTGCACATTTCTTCCGTTTGCCACTCTGCCTTCACGTACTCCAGCAAAGGGGGGTGCATTCGGACGCAAGACCAGCACTCGTCCGTTCCCCGCGCGTGACCGTTCTTCAACCACTTGCACACGTGCTTTTCGTACTCAAGTTTGAACACATGAGAGTGTCCGTACAATGCCTCGGAAACCTCGCCCCGCCTCACAGCTCCCCTGGACCCGAGAGAGGCAATGACGTGCTTCAACTGTTGGCGCGGTTTCAAACGTCTCAAAATGGTGTCCTTTTCGTTGTCATCTTCGGATGCCAAGGCAAGCCCAGCCAAGAACTCCGTTTCACACGGAACGGGGTGGTTCTTGTACACTGTGAACTTTTCTTTCCGCTTTGCCTCCATCACTATTGCAAAAGCCAGAAGGCTTTCAGTTGGTTCCAAAACGTACTTCAACGCTGCCGTTCCTTGCGCAAGGGCGGCTTCGCACATTTCGTGCGTTTGATTTTCACGCGGCACGTGTTGCAACCACAACCCGTCGGATCGCACGTCCGCAAGGTCTTCGTGGTAACGTTCTAGCTCTTCCACGATGCGCCTCTGGCATTCGGAATCAAACAGCCCCGGCGCACAAGAAACCAGTGCGTCCATGGCATCTGAAACAGAGGTTGTCATGCTGAATACGCACATCAAAGTAAAGAGGTTTATTTAATGCAAACACAACGTTGCTATATTTTTTTAATTATCCATCATCTACCGTATGCGGTAGATGATGGTCGGGCTGTTCTCACTACCGTATGTGATGAATCTAGGGTTAGCCGCAACCCTAATTACATCACATACTGAGTATGGTAGGCGCTTAAGTTCATCATATATGGTAGTCTGGAAGGGTGTCCCATGCCTAAATTTTTGACGTACCTCGACCTCGACGTACGTCACATACGGGTATATTTCCCGGGGGGGTTGGGCTGGACTTGACCGCCCGCCCAAACCGGGGTGCCACGTCATCACCCAAAGATGGGTTTTCCTGAAGATGGGTTTGTCCGAAAGGCTGCAGCCTTTTTGTCAGCTTTGATTTCGAGCTCCCCCTGTTGCCATGGCAACGGGACGCAAAAGGAAAACTCGTCTTCGAACTGCCACGTCATCATTCGGTGGGGAAAACCCATCTTGGGCAAAACCCATCTTTGGGTGGTGACGTGGCACCCCGATTTGGGTGGGCGACCAAGTCCAGCCCAACCCCCCCGAGCACTATACCCGTATGTGACGTACGTCGAGGTCGAGGTACGTCAAAAATTTAGGCATGGGACACCCTTCGTTACTACCATATGTGATGATGGTCGGGGTCTTCTCACTACCATATATGATGAATCTAGGGTTAGCCGTAACCCTAATTACATCATATACTGAGTATGGTACGGCGTTGAGTTCATCATATACGGTAGTCTGGAAGGGTGTCCCATGCCTAAATTTTTGACGTACCTCGACCTCGACGTACGTCACATACGGGTATATTGCTCGGGGGGGTTGGGCTGGACTTGACCGGCCGGTGAGACCCGGGTGCCACGTCATCACCCAAAGATAGGTTTTCCCCAAGATGGGTTTTACCCCTCATTGATGACGTCACCACACATTGGCAGGTCTAAATTTAGACCTTTTGGGAAAACTTTTTGACAGTGTCAAAGTTGAGGTCCCCCTGTTGCCATGGCAACGGGACGCAAAAGGAAAACTCGTCGCTGAGGTGCCACGTCAACACTCGGCGGGGGCAAAACCCATCTTGGGCAAAACCCATCTTCGGGTGGTGACGTGGCACCCCGGTTTGGGCGGCCGGTCAAGTCCAGCCCAACCCCCCCGAGCACTATACCCGTATGTGACGTACGTCGAGGTCGAGGTACGTCAGAAATTTAGGCATGGGACACCCTTCCAGACTACCGTATATGATGAACTTACTGCCTTACCATACTCAGTATGTGATGTAATTAGGGTTACGGCTAACCCTAGATTCATCACATACAGTAGTGAGAAGACCCTGACCATCATCACATATGGTAGTCTGGAAGGGTGTCCCATGCCTAAATTTTTGACGTACCTCGAGGTCGACGTACGTCATATACGGGTATATTGCCCGGGGGGGTTGGGCTGGACTTGGCCGCCCGTCGGAATGGTGGTGCCACGTCATCACCCGAAGATGGGTTTTCCCCAAGATGGGTTTTACACCGCCCACTGATGACGTCATCAATTTTCCACAGGGTCTAAATTTAGACCTTCTGGGAAATTGTGATGACGTGGCACCCCAAAGATGGGTTTTCGTCAAAAGCCTGCAGCCTTTTTGACTGTGTCAAAATTGAGGTCCTCCTGTTGCCATGGCAACGGGACGCAAAATGAAAATTCGTCTCTGAACTGCCACGTCATCAGTGGGTGGTGTAAAACCCATCTTGGGGAAAACCCATCTTTGGGTGATGACGTGGCACCCCGGTTTGGGCGGCCGACCAAGTCCAGCCCAACCCCCCCGGGAAATATACCCGTATGTGACGTACGTCGAGGTCGAGGTACGTCAAAAATTTAGGCATGGGACACCCTTCCAGACTACCGTATATGATGAACTTAACGCCTTACCATACTCAGTATGTGATGTAGGTAGGGTTACGACTAACCCTAGATTCATCACATACGGTAGTGAGAACACCTCGACCGTCATCATACAAGGTTGAGAGTCCCCTTCAGCAAAAAGTCCCGGCCCGGGATTTTTTCACTACGAGTTGTTTTCTTCAGGTTCTCCGATGTTTGAGGCAATTTGCGCTCACCTTGACGACGCCGCACTGGCAGTAATGTGTCGGAGCGGGTCGAAAAAAGCGGCGGCGAGCGCGATGCGAGAGGCAGAAAAGCGGCCTGTTTTTGCTCTTGTTCATTCTGCCGTAACGATGAAAGAAAAGAAGAAGCATTGGATATTCGAAGAAGTATGCGAGACGGGGTCATTGTGGGGAGTCCGTTTCCTTTGGAAAAGCGGAATTGGCAGCGTCACTTGGGGATTGCTTGCGGCTTGCAAGCATGGGCGCGCTGACATGGCAGCCCTCATAGTTAGCAAAGGCGCTGACGATTTCAATGCGGGATTTATTGAGAAAACTCGCCGTGACGGGAAAAATATAACTCCAGCGCAGCAATGCCGCGTTGAAGGAGCGGGTTTTTTCGCGAGACAACCGCGTCCCGGTACGGAATGCCTTTGTACAGGGTTTTTGTGAGCCCCATTGTTTCGCAGTACCACGCCGTGCCCCCGTGGTCCATGACCTCCTCGCTCGTCACGTCGGCGAGCACGTCTTCCCTCTTCATGCCCAACTGCGCCAGCAAAGGCGCGTTAAATCGGAACGCGTATAGCTCTTCAACGCTCAGGGCAAGGGCGTTGAGGGTTTGGTACGACACCTCAAAGGAGTCCAAGAGTTTTTCCGCCGTCAACCCGACCGGTTCCTTCACAAGCACCGGGACGGGGCAGCGAACCTTGTCCGACAAAAGGGCCGGCGTCCATCCAAAGGCAACGAGCCCCTGCCAATCAAGGGCAAAGCCCTCCACAACCGCGCTCATGGTGGCGGTTGGGTGCCTTTCCATGAACTCCCCTATTCCAATGCCGATGGCGCTCAAGCGCTCCGCGTCAGCGCCGCAGCGTTTCATGTCTTTCGGGTGAGCCTTCAGGGAAATGAGGCGCAAAGCAGCCGCACGTGCGGCGCTAGTGTCCCCTTGCAACGGGCTGGGAACGTCGTACACTCGTGCTGCGTACGCGGCGGCAGCGGAAACGGGAGGCGCGTGGATGTGCATGCAAAACTTTGGCCCGCCGCACCGCTCATCAAGGCAGCTTTTACGGGCGCCTCCCCCTTGCCCGGGTGGAGCCTGCGCTTTCCACCGCGAAAACAACGCGGAACCAGCAGGGGCAGCGCCGCCCGGTTCGTACGGGACGTTTCCGTACAAGGCTCGTTTTTTCAGAGCCGCCGCCCCCGCCCGTGAGAAAGGGTCTATGGTATCCTGGCGCAAACTTTGTTCTGCGTGCTGCGACGGTAAGCGGCGTGAGATGCGCGGTCCGGTTTTGCCATCGCCTCCGCCGTGCAACTCGCCTTGGCGACGCGGTCCTCCAAGGCCACAATGACGGCCGCGCGCATTTCAGTGTCGTTTCCGCTGTCAACAGTGTACCCGGCCGTGCTTTGCGTGGCGTCCCGGTCGTTGAGGACCGGCATTGGACACTGCGTGCAGTACTGCCGCCCGGCGCGGGCCAAGACGACAAAACACCGCACGTGCGACATGTGCCGGCACGAGCGCTTGACGGCGTCCTCGAGCGGCCCAATGGGCTCTTTGCAGACGGCGCAAACTGCCTCGTTTTCGTGGTTTTCTTGCCGCTGCGGTTCGCCCGCTGGCACGGCAACCTCTGGCGCCTCTTTTTGCAGCGCTCGCGTCGCCGCCACAATTTGCTCCTCGTTTCGCGAGTCTGGAATCTTCACGCCAAACATGGCCTTTTGGACGGCTTCCGAAAGTGACATGCCTGCCAGTTGCGCGGTGCAGTTGACGCGTGCAAGGCGCAACGGTGCTTTATATCGCCGATTGCTGTAGTTTATTTAATCTGTGCCCCGTCAGTCGCCGGTGCAAAAAGAAAATCCGGCCTCAATTGTGATTTGCGTCGCCCGATTCTTGTGCTCGGCGCCGTGCAGGCAGCGCAAAAACTCGGCGAGCTCATCGCGGGAAAACCGCTCAGACGCCCAAATAAGGACCTCTTCCAGCATTTCGACGCGCCCGGTCGCGCACAAAGTAAAGGCGAGGTTCAAGTCGGCGATGAACTCTGACTCGTCCGTTGCGTCGAGAATGGCGGCGAAGCACTTTGTTGCGTTGCCCCAAACGCAGGCAAACAAAGCGTTGAGCGTGGGTTTGAAGCCTTCCAACAAGATGCACTCCATGGTTTCGAGATCGTCGTGGCGAGCCGCGAAACAGCACAATTCCTCGAGTTCTTCTCCAATTGACGCGGAAACAAAGTGCTCCCGCATTGCGTTGCGTGAGCGTACAAAGAAACAAGGATGCAAACACGGAAATAGTGTTTACTTGGTTTTTTCGTATCCGTAATGCCAGCCCGTCCCGTGATCGACGACAAGCCTGGTCGTGGGCTTCCGGGAACGCCCGGACCGCCGCACCTGGACTGGCTCGTTGACCACTGTCGCAGCAATTTGTTCTCCCTCTTCCTCTTTCTCCTCTTCCTCCTTCTCCTCCTGCTCCTCCTTCGTCCACCCGCGCTGGTGCAATTCCACCAAACATTTTGTGCCGTCGTTTAAGTGCACGGCGTCGCGGATGCATCGCAGAAACACGGTAATGTCGTCGTCGGTAAGCTTCAGATGCACCCAGGCAAAGATGATTTCCAAAATACCCGAGGCTCCTATTGCGCACGCATCAAGGGCCAGGGGAACAATGGAGTCTTTGCAATGCTCCTTAGCCGCGCTGCAAAGGGCCTCAAAACACTTCGTCGCGTTTGAGGGAACGCACATAGAAAGGAGCTCTGGCGATGCGGGCATGCCCGCGTTCAAGAACAGCGCAACAATGTCTTTTTTGTCGCCGTGCAGCGCGTACCCGCACAGTTTTTGCATGATTAACGCGTCCCGCGGAAGGAGAAGAAGCGAGCGGCAGAGCATCTCTTGCAAAACGTCCACTCTCGCGTGCGTGACCGCCCAAAACGCCGTCTGGTGCTTGTACAGCTCGCCCCCACCGTCCTCGTACTCGCTGCAAGTGTGGTCAACGATGCTTTTTGCCGGGACCATGTGTTGAAAGGGAAGCGCTTCGTGCGACATGAGTTCCGGTTTCCTGCGGGCGGTTTCGGAAAATGTGATATACTTTGTGTGCGGAAAATGCGCTTAATTCGTTTACAGTTGCTCCCAGTTGGCGGCTACTTCCCCTTCCGCCTCGGCAACAAGTTCCGCGGCGGTCCCTTGCACCTCACCCTTCACCATGCCCGCCACCTTTGCCCGCCGCTCCTCAAAGTCAGACTCAGCGTCGGCCGTCAAAATGACCGTGCTCACGATAACCGCGGCAAAGGCAACGTACAGGGTGACAAAGAGGACGTGCGCGCTGCTGTACGTTTCGTTGAGTTGAATTGTGAAAATGAACAAAAACAAGGCAAAGGCGGTGGCCAAGCCGACCATGATCGTTTGCCGGGTCGTGTTTGCCGCCGGCGCACGCAGCCTTGCAATAAAAACGACGAGGCCCGAGGCAAAGGCAATGAACGTGGCCAAGTAAAAGGCCCACAATGCGGCGTTGATGTTTGAACCGCTGTTTAGGGTGGGGGCGGCTGCCACGAAACCGACGGCAACAAACGACAGGGCAACGAGGAGCGAAACGTGGTAGCGGCGCGTCCAGGCGGCGGACGGCGATTGGAATCCGTTAAGGGCGTCTGTGCCGCCAAAACACAATGGAATACCGTGCTCGCGGTCCGTCCCGGAGGACGGGTCCGTGCACCACAAAGAAACAACGGACAGCGTCGTGTCGGTTTCGGGCAGGTTAAGGCGCACGGTGCCGTACACGAGAAGGACAAGCAAACCCGCTGCGCCAATCACAAACGGGGCAGTCCAGTTGACGGCGCTTGCCCCGCCCGGCCCCTCAATGGCGGCGTCAATGTCGGCGGAGAGCAAGGCAAGAAACGTAATGGCCACGGCGACAAAGAAGGTGGCAAGTGCGGCAGCGGTTGCCGAGTTGCGGAGCCGGTCGTCCCTCGCCGTCTTTCCCTCGGTGTTCCGCGTGCAATAGTACAGCATGAGCGGGCTGCAGGAAACGCACCCGAGGAACATCAAAAACGTGTACAAGAACAAAAACGGGCCCGTGAAAGCGAACCAGTCGCCATCGTCGTCAATGACGCTCGCCGTGTACAGGAGCGTTCCAAGCGCTGCCACGGAAAAGAACAGCAGCACGCACGCTGGGATGTCGTGCATGGTTCCCCTAACACGGCGCGCCCATCACTTTATAAGCATTATATGAACGGTCTGGCAAGGGTTCATTTGCACACAGCTGCCACCGTCCATGGTTTTCCTCGTTGCCTTGCCTGTCCTTGTCGCCTCGTCGTTTGCGGCGTGGTCGGTGCCGGACGGGCACGATCCCCCCGAAAACGCGCCATGCGAAACCGCTGACGACTGCCCGTACGCAACTTGCTACGACATTGCCTGCCCCCCGGGCGGGCAAGGGACGTGCCAGTACACGCGAAAACCCGGACACGAGTGTTGCCTCAACGACGACGACTGCTGCCCGTACGCGAGCGACACGCAAATTGCGTACTGCAGCAAGTCGTGCACGTGCAGGTTTTTCCCGGCCCTCCAGTACCAATGCACGCGCGACGAGCACTGCGACGACCTCGTCTCCGGGGCCTTATGCCGCGCAGAGGGGGAATGCCAGGTTCCGTTTTGCGGGCAGGGCTTTTGCTCTTGCGCCAACACGACCGGCATCGACGTCGACGGCGACGGGGTTCCCTGCCCGGAAGACTGCGACGACGGGAACCCGATTGTCTCTGAAACGCGCCAGTGCTGGCCCGACAACGATGGCGACCGGCGCCCAGACTGCCAGGGAGACTGCGTTTCCCTTTGCGTGGAGCCGGGCCGCGGGTGCCCGGTGGGCTGGGTGACGGGTGGCGAGGGTATGGAGCCCGACTTTCGCGTTCCCAGCGACCGGTCCGTTGCCGAAAACGGGCTCCCGTGCGAGGAGCGTTCGCAGCCCAGGTTTCCGGAGCTGTGCGATTGCTGCGACCTTGACAGCTTGGTGTACCCGGGGTCGCCGTACGCGGGGGCGCAGGAAACGCGGTGCGGGGGCTTTGACTTCACCTGCGACGGGCAAGACACGAGCGTTGCCTGCTGTGGGGAGCCTTCGGTGGTGGAGCGGGCGGCGTGGGTGGCGCAAGACTCGTGCACGTCAGCTCAGGCAACGTGCGGCGGTTGCTCGACGGGCGTGCAAGGGAACCCGCTTGTCTTTGACGGGTGGGCTTGCGAAGGCTCGTGCCCAGAGGGCGGGGCGGAGTTTGCCGCAGAAAACTGCCCGGCCCTGTGCGAAGGTGCGTGCGAATGCGTGTCCGAGGGCTCGGGGGCGCCCGACGTTGGTGCCTGCGCGCGACGCGTAACGGGTTGCGTGCACGCCGGCGACGGGCTGTACAGCGACAAAACCGAGTGCTGTGTTGCCGCGGCGCTGTAGCTGGGGAGTGAAAAAAGGGCAAGCAAACGTACGCGAAAGCCTATGAAAGAGCCACGCGCGAAACGACCACTAAACCATGGCCGACCGGGACCCTTTGTTGGGCCAAAATAAGGAGAGGCAGCGCAAAATCGACGATGAGGAGGAAGAGAGAAGAAGGGGGTTATTTTGTTTAGGAATCTGCTATTACTGCTGCGTGTTAGGCGGAATCTTGGCAATCATTTTGTGCACAACCGGGGTGTTCGATGACGACGATGACCATGGCGGGGGCTCTGACCTTTGCTGCACGGAAGACCCGTACGTGTACTTGGGAAGCCCTTGGGCATCCGCTTCGCCCACGGTTTGCGGAAACTACGATTACAACTGCGACAACGAAACGGACCGCGTTGCCTGCTGCGGCCCTGACAGCGGGATCATTGACGGTGATCGGCGCCTTTTCAACACCACCGACCTCGACAACTCTTGCCGCGCTGAGCCGGTAAACCGCACGTGCGGGGCGTGCACTGGCAACGAGCTCGTTCCCGGGTGGTCTTGCTCCGAGGCGGAGCCCACGAAAAAACGTTTCGTTCCGCAGTGCCCGTGCATCGACCCCAGTCCGGTGCCCGTCTTTGCCCCGCCGCAGGGAGAGGCGCCGGCGGTTGGGGAATGCGCGTTTTTCGTGGACGGCTGCGTCGGCGGTAGCGGGGGAGACGAGCTGACGTGTTGCCAAGTGGCCGCGCAGTAAACTTTTTAGCATTCCGGGCAGTTTACTGCAAACGTGTCCGTGTGCATGACAAATGCGGCGCCGTGCTCGTCGACCTGCCCGGCAAGGGCAAACGCGTTCCCTTTACGCGTCGAAACAACCGCCAGTGCGCGCAGCTTGGACGTCTCGCGCGCTATCATGTACCGCCGTTTGTTGACGTCCCATCGCAGCGTAAACGCGTCCCGCCGTCCCGCCGCCACAAGAAGTGCCGCGTTGCCGTTCATGGAGACGGAGGAGCCAAAGTCTGGAACGCCCGGCTGTTCCACGTAGTCTAAGCCCCCGCACGTGCCGTCGGTCCCGCACTCGTACACGCGCACGGTGGAAAGGGCAGGGCACCCCACGGCAAGGACCGGAGCGCGCTGCGGGCCGGCCAGGGCAACGCTTGCCCCGAACCCAGTGTCCGGTTCGTCGCGAAGTTGAACAAACTCGCTGCCGTCGCTCGTGCGGAGGACGGTCACCGTGCCGGTTTCGCGCACGCCCACTGCCAGGAGCGACCCGTCGCAAGAAAGGGACAAGGAGGAGGCGTTGCGGAACCCTGAAAACACGCGCCGCAAGGCAGTTGACCCGCCCCCTGCACCCGGGGGCGCGTAAAAGAACAGTTTCCCTTGCCCCGAGTCGGCAAACGCCACGGCGCGCCGCGAACATGCGGCGGAGACAAGGTCGGCGGGGTGCGGCCACGTTTGGGCCAGCCTGTACCCCCCGCCGGAAGACGTGTACAATGAGCTTGCCGTTGCGTTGCCCCCGTACACGGCCCGCCCGTCGCAAGAAACGCTGACGGCCCCTGCCGGGATGTCTGTGCTGCGGTGAAACGTCGCGGTCGTCTCGTTTCGCACCCAAACTGACCCGTGCCCGCTCGCGAGCGAGGCAAACGCGGCAACGCCGCCCAAGCACGACACGGCCGCGGAGGTTGCGGTCGCGTTTTCCGCGCTCATGTCAATCATTTGCTCGCTCGTGTCCTCGGCGCCGCCCGAAGCACCCATGGCGACGGAGAGGAGCACGCAGCACACGCAGCAGTAGCAACACGCAAAAAAAGTGATCCGCCCACCATTGCCGTTCATTCTCGCCAAACCTCCGCGCCGGACCCCGTTAAATACTCGGTTGACGCCCAAACCACAAGAGCCGTCGCAGCGACCGTGCAGGCTACCGCGCAGCAGGACAGAAAAAACTCGGATTGCATCACAAGTCAAACGTGAACTTCCCTTGCTCAAACGCTCGCGACAAACGGGCCGATGTCTTTGTTGTCCCTTGCAAGTCTTCCACTTCCGTTTCCGAGGTGTCGTACTCGGTGACAAGCAAGCTGTTCACGGGCACGCGTTTCGTTGTTCCGTCGCTGTTTTGCACGTCCCTGTACCCGTGCCTGTATACGCGCGTCACCCTGTGCCACTTGTAGGCGCCACCAAGCACGCAAAACAGGAGGAACACGAGGGCGCCAATGAACAACACCCAAAACAGCGCCAGCGAGTCGCCGCGGTGGTAGTAGTGGGCGCCGTCGTACGATGAGTACGAGTCGTCGTCATCGTCGTCGCCCCCGTGGCCCGCCGCCGCGCCCGGCAATAGGGCGGCAAAAAGAGAAAGCAGCATAACAGAGCAAGGCGGCGCACGTACCAAGTTGAAGCGCCGGCTGGTCGATTTATACCTCGCACATTTCCATTTCCCGCTCCCGCCGCGCCCCTTCTACAAGGTCGCGGACCTCGCGTTTCGTGCGGCCCACAGAGAGGGCAATTTTTTCAATAACTCCGCACGCTTCCTCGGCGGCGCTCGCCTCTTGCCCTTCAGGGACGCGGCCCCCTGCAGGCACCAGCGTGATAAGGTGAACCGTGGGCCCGGCGTGGTACACGTACTCGTTTTCGGAGCACACAACGCCCCCCGTCACGGAGACAACGTCAAAGTGAACGAACCACAGGGGAAACGAGGCAAACCGCAGCGTGCGTCGCTCGCGCTGAAACATAAACTGCGGGTACGCAATGCGTGTGCGCTGATTTTGCATGGGCCGGGCGACGCGTTTTGCAATTGCCCTCGCCTCAAGGACCGCGTTCGGGACGGCAACGCAGGCCTCGCGCCGTTCCATTGGCAGCACGCAAACGCGCCACGGCCACTCGGCAGGCGCGGGCGTTGCCTGGCCCCCGGCGACAGGGCAAGAGCGCACGTCGCTCCAGTTGTCCCGCGGGTGCGTCCAGTGCCACACGGACCGGGGCACAGGGCGGGGGTACGTTTCCCAACTGGCCCGCTCGTGCCCGCCAACGTGCGCCGCGGACGGGGCCAAGCGAGAGAAGGAGGCAAAAAACATAGTGGCGTCAACTTTTCCGGCAAACGGCCCCTCGTCGACGCGCGTGCCCGTCCCTAGGTGCACTTCCGGCTCCGTTTTGTTGCGCCGCGCCACCTCTTGCAACAAGGAAACGGAGCTTTGCACGCGCGCGCGCCACTGCGGTTCACTCATCGACGGGGTACTTTGGTTTCGTAAACGACAACACCTCCACAAGGCGCTGCTCTTTCTTACGGTCCGCCATGAATTTCGGCAAAAAATCGGGAAACGGGAGGTCCACGCGCCCTTGCCCGCCCACGCAAAGCCCCGCAATGACGGGCTGCTCGCCGTCCCCGTGCGGTTCCATGCGGCCCTTGTACCGGACGGCGCGCCCCTCGAGCCACTTCATGGTGCACTCGTCGACCAAGACGCGCAGCGGGTCCACGCCAAGACCGGCGAGCTTCGGGCCTGCGATGAAACAAAACTTGCGAAAGTTTGCCGCCTGCCCCGGGTCGCGCAGCCAAAACGACACGTACAGCGTGGTTCCGTCGGGCGAGCGCGCGTTCATGAGCGTGTTTTCGTGGAACCGCTCGTCAGCTGCCACGCCAGCAAGCTCCTCGCTCGGTGCGACGTCCACAGGGTCCATGCGGCAAAGAAAAGGGTTGTCGAAAGTAAAACGTAACAGCAGCACAACCTTCGCACGCACATGCAGCGGGCGCTGGCAGGGACAAGTTGAAGGCGGTTTCTTTTTTACACAAACCGCAGCTTTCCCCCGTGAGAGGCTCCGCTCCTACGGCGGGGCTTGTTTTCCGCCGAGGGCGACGGCTGGCGAACGGCAAACTCTGCGCGGGCCCCGGTTTGCTGCCGCAGCGGCGCCCGGGTCAGGTACCGCGTCTCCTCGCGCCCCACCTTGCTGTAGTTCCAGTACGAGTAGACGACAATGAGGGAGTAAACGACAAAGTACACGAGGAAGGCAATGGTGAAGTACAGGGCAAGGTACGGAAACCAAAAGATGTCGCGGGCGGCCTCGTCGGCGGGAGCGCTGTCGACGACGTCCCCCAAGCCGCCAATCACGAAAATCAAGCCGTGCGTGAGGGAAATGAAGAAAATGCGAACACCCGCGATGAGGCCGGAACCGCCCGTGTACAAACCGTCGTACGGGCTCGCGAAACTCGCATTTTCCTCCACCGCCTCCGAGTACCCCACCTGGTAGCGCTCGTAAATGTACCCAAGCGCCAAAAGGATCACGTTGATGACAAAAGCAATGGCGCCGGCGGCGAAGCCTACCGTGGCCGAGCTGGCGTCGATGTAAATCCACGCGACGACCGGCGCCCCGGCGGCAATGACCCACGCAAAAAAGTAATACACGAGGGTCCCGCTGCCGAGAGAGATGTTTTTGGTGGTGATGCGGCGCTGGACAAAGGCCAAGGCAAGGAGCAGCAAAGTGACAAACGTGGCGACAATGGCAAACACCCAGGTCCAGGTCGTGGACGGGGTCATGCCACCGGGCCAAACGGGAACGCCACCGCCGAGGGCAAGGTACGTGAAAAAGTACGAGGCCGCAAACGCGGTTGCCGTGGCAACGATGAACAGGGGAATGTGCCAGTCGTCGCTGGTTTTGTTGTTAAGCGACGGGGGCGCGCGCGTAAGCCACACGTCAACGAGACGGCCCGTCCCGAGGAGCTTCACGAGGATCACGCCCACCACGGCCGCCATGGCGACGGCCCCGAGGACCGTGTTCACCCAAACGACAGAGTCAACGGGCGCGGCGGAGGCGGCACCGTAGAAGATCTCCCCAAAAATGAACACCCAGAACGCGGTAAACGTTGCCAAGCTGAAAAACGCGTCGCGCGTGAAGACGGTGCTAATGAAGGAAATGGACGCCGCGGCCACGAGGGCCTTGGCGATCGGGACGTCGGTGCTGGACATGGCTGCGCTTGCCAGGGGGCGCGCAACGGACATAATATAGGACGCTCAGGGGACCTTCACAAACAAGTACACGCAGTACAGGGACACCACTTCCCGCTCGCTTGCGCTCAAAAACGAGGCAAGGGACGGCAAAAAGTGCAGAAACGGAACCGGCGCCACCCCATCCAAGGCAAGTCCGTGCTTGCGGGCGAGGGCAACAAGCTCCGGGCGGGGGACGACCCACTCTGTGCACCGGTCAACGCAATCGACCAACGAGAACTCGTACGCGCGCCGCCCGTCCTTTGCCGCTCGCATGCGCACCTTGTACAGCGCGTTTCCAAAGGTCCCGCCCCCGCTTATCGCTCGCTTCTCAATCACGTCCCCGTCGACTGTCGTGCACAGGAACCTGCCCCCTGGGCGCAGCTGGGCGGCAACGTTTCCCACAAACGCCTCCGCCCGCGCCGCCGTTTCCCACATGTAATGCGCCGCAAACTGGCACGTGACCACGTCAAACCGCACGGGAGGCGGCACAAACTGCGTGAGGCATGCCTTGTGCGCGGCGTCGCTTACGGCAAACGTGCAGCGAGGAAACGAACCATGGCCGCTGCGCTCCTCGGCCTCCTTGCGCCGTCGCACCGCCTCGCGTTGGCTTTCCTTGGACACGTCGCACGCGTACACTGTGCCCGAGGGGCCGAGCGAGGCGCGCCATTTGTCCAGGTCTCCCCCGCGCCCGCAGGCCAAGTCAAGCAACACGCCGCCGGGCGGGGCAAACTTTGCCAGCAAACTTCGCTTCACCGCGTTGTTAAACTTGCGCACGCCAAAGGCAAGCGAGGCCGAGCGTTTCCGCTTGCCGCCTCCCTTGGCGAGGGCGTCGTAGTGCGAGGAAATGGAAGGGAGCATGGCGACAAAGGCCCAGGAAACCGCGGTTTATTTACAGTTCCAAGCTCAGCTCCCTCATGCGCTCTTGCGCGGCCGCTTCCCAAACTTCGGCAACGGTTCTGTTGAGGGGGTCCTGCCGCTGCGCGTGCTCGAGGAGCAAGCCAACGCCGGCCATGGCAAAAAGGACCGCCATGGAGGAGCACACGCACCGGAGGAGGCGGCACTGCACGGACGCTACGCTTCCGCAGAACGTGTTCGAAAAGCGCCCTTTCCACAGGAGGGGCCAGCAGAAACAGCAGCACCACGTGCGATCGTACCAGTGCAAATCGGCGTCCAAGCGTTGACCATTTTTGATTTTTTTCCGCAGCTCTTTTTGCCGCTGCCCCTCGTTTCCTCTTTTGCTCCCCGGTCGACGCCAGCACTTGTACAACGAAAGCCCGGCAATGGCAAGGGCAATGAGAAAAATCATTAAAAACCCCAAAAGCGCAATCGTAGGTTTATTGCCCGAGCCGTCCATTAATAACCCAAACATGCGTTTCCAGCAAGTTGCCAATTCGCTCGCTTCTTCGTGCCACCCTATCTGGGACGCAATTTGCGCGGCCCTTGACGATGCAGCTCTCGTCAGCGTCGCCAAATGCGGATCGACAAGTGCGGTTGTGAGCGCTTTCAAGGAAATGGGGAACAGGCACATTTTTGAGCATTTGCAATGCCTTTCTCGAGAACGCGTGATAGGTTGCCGGAAATTTGAGTACATTTGCGGAACCGGCTGTGAGTGGGCGGTCCGACAAGTCATCGCGTACGGATGCGATGCTTGGAATGCAGGACTGAAAGGGGCATGTGCTCAAGGGCGTACGCGAATTGCCGAGATGATGCTGTCGCGCGGTGCAAGTAACATTTCTGCAGCGCTGTACGTTGCTTGCAAGGAACGGCAAACGGAAATCATTGAACTTTTGGTGAATCGTGGGTGCAGACACTTTGATGTTGGACTGTACGGAGCTTGTTGCGGGGGACACGAAGCCATAGCTCGAGACATGATCGCGCGCGGAGCAACAAATTTCAATGGAGGTTTGCAAGAAGCATGCGTTGAGCGGCAAGACGACCTCGTCCAGTTGATGATTAGCATGGGCGCGTCGGAGTGCGGAAACGAGTTTTGCCCGCAGCACGTTTACAACACGTGAGTTTGCGGAGGAAAAGATATTACGCAAGAGAAAGAAAGAATTCGAGTAAAAGTGTTGTGAGAGAGTTGCAAAACCAACAACAATGGTCGTGTGTTTGCTTGAGGGTAACATTGGCGCCGGGAAAACGACCCTGTGCCAGGAACTGGGCTATTTTGTGGAAGAGTGCATTGATGACAAGTTTCTCGGCCTGTTTTACTCGGATCCCGGTCGGTACGGGTTTGCCCTGCAAATGGTCATGCAAACGGAACGCCTGACCACGCTGCGGGTCGCCATCGACTCGGATTCCAAAAATGCAGTCCGCGTCATTGACAGAAGCGTCATTGGGGACTGGGCGTTTGCCGCCTGCAACCGCGCCATAGGTTCCCTGAGCGTAGAAGAGTGGCTAGTTTACCAGAACCACGCGGGAGAGTCTCCGATCGAAGCTTTGATACTAGCCACCTCCGTGCGCAAGCGCAATGTCTTTGTGGTGCACCTTGAAGCGAAACCGGAAGCTTGTCTTGAGCGGGCGCAAGCGCGCGGTGGCGTTGACGCCAATTCGTTGTCGTTGGAGTACCTGCGAACTCTCGCAGCCGCCCATCTCATTGCGCTTGCCTCATTGCACAATTTTGTGCACCTGATTCGCGTTCCCTGGGAAGAATACGGTGAAGGGGAGAGCCGCGAAGCCCTGCTGTGTGACATGAAAGACGCGAACGCGCTCTGCAAGCGAGGAAACGCAGACCGGCGATCGCTTATCGAGGACGCGCAACTGGCGATTGCGCAGGTAGAAAACCCCGCGGCGAAAGAGTTTCTTCGCGAACTTTTGCAATCACTGGTATAAGAGCTTTGCCGTTCCATTTTTCAGTGAAACGCACACCGCCCTTTGCAATGTTTCAGCTTTTCTTTTTCCTGTCCTTTTTTGCCGCCTGTGCAAGCGCCCTGCGCGTGCCTCCTGTCCCGCACGCGGTCGCCGAGGTGCCCGAGTACGTGGCCAAGCACGGGAACGCGTTGGTGAAGGCGTTTGCCGAGCACCGCGTCGGGGACGCGTCCCGCATGGGCCCCACGGAGGCTCATCAGGCGGGGAGCGTGGACAAGATGGGCGCCATGCTGCTGGGAAACATTGCCGAGCAGCCGCTTGCCAAGCAGCGCGACTACTTGGAGGGTATGCGGCAGCGGCTGCAAAGCAGCGGGGTCATTTCGCGCGACGACTGAGCGGGAGAGTGAACCCCAATCAAAAGCGAAAGTTTCCTTCATTTTGCCAATGCCTGCCTCCTTTAGCAACTGCAGTGTACGTCGTGGGCTTCGAACCATTGAGCGAGTAAATGACGCTCAAGACAATTGCAACGACAAGCCAGATGAGGTAAAAGGAAAACAACCACGCAGCTGCCGTCACTTTTGCTGCAATGATGAGAATCCAAATAGCGACGGCGCTGGCAAAGATGAGAAACAGGACGGCAAAGGCGAGAGGAGGGCTTCTGTACTGAAAAAAGACAACTGGCCAGGTTTTGTTGAGGAGCAAGTTGACGAGAAACAAAACAAGCGTTGCATCGTACTCGCGTGTCCCGACGGGCCCGTCGAGCCAGTACAGGAACTGAGCGGCAGCAACGATGCCGTACAAAACGTACCAAACGACGGCAAAGATGGCTCCTGCAATGAATACTTTACGAGAGACCTCGTTTCTGAATGATTGTGTGTCTTTTGGCGCACTGGAACCCCGCCATCCTTGCAGCGGGTTGAACGTGTACCAAAGGGCAAAAAAGACTACCAGCGCAATGTATTCTGATTGCTCCATGGGCGCCGTAGTTGCTTATTATTTTTGTGCCTTGAAGTGTATTTTATATGGACTCGCACTTGGCGTTGCCAACCACTCCCGTCTCAACGCACACACCTCCCCCGTCAACGCTGCAAACGGGAACCGTGCAGTGCAAGTCGCCGTCCATGTCCGCGGGGCAAAGCACGGCCCGTAGCGAGCACTGGCGGGTCGTGTGATCGCAGACGGCCACGTGGCAGGGTTCGGCAAGGTGCGCGCAGTCGCCGTCGTGGGCGCAGCAATTTCCCGTGCGGTGCAAGTGACAGGCGCCGTCGTTGCACTGCGCCGCCAGGCACGGGTCGCCGGGGTGGTGGCACTCTTGCTGCGGGGGCAGGGCCGGGTCGCAGCACGTCCAATCGCGCGTGTACGCGCACAGACCAGTGCCCGGGTCGCACGCCCCGCTCACGCACGGGTGCTCAGTGGGGCAAGAAACGTTTGCGAACCCGCAAGTCCCGTCAAGCCCGCACTTTGCCTCCGTGCACTTGCTCCCGAAATGCCTTGGGCAGTCGCTGTCGCTGGTGCATTGGGCAAGGCACGAAAACACGGGCGCGGCGCCCTCAACCTCGCAGCACGTTGTCCCCCCTTTCACGCCAATCACGCCCCCTTGCCCGTGCACGGACGCCATTGTCCCGGGCACGTGCAGCGTGAATTGCTGCGGGTGTTGGCACTGCGAAACAAAGGGCACGTCGACTTTGACAAACTGCGCGGCGCCCACAAACGAGGGGTACGATCCCCCGGTACACGAGTGCGCGGTTTTGTTCACCGCCACCTCCACGGGGTTCCCCAGGCAGTCAACTGCGTGCGCGGCTTCGGCGTCGGCGCACAAGGGAACGGCAATCAACACGTTGGACACGCACGTGGACGGGTCCGAAGAGGGGCCAGAAAACGTGACCGCCGCGGCTTCCGGGGCAGGGAGCGCGTGCGCGGCAACCGTAACTCCCTCGAGGCACGTCCCGTCCGTGCACGAGGCTGGTTGGGAGGTGGGCGACGCGCTTGGGGCGGGCGAAGGGGGCGGAGACGTTGGCGTCGCCGTTTCAGGGGCGGATCCTGTGCACGAGCTTTCCGCGCGAAACGAAAAAACGTGAAACCAACGCCTTTTGTTGTTGTACTTCTTCGTCACCTCCACAGCAACGTGCAAAAAACCGTCTGGCGGAGGTTGCGAGAGGGAAATAAGCCCGGTCCAGGTGTCAAGCGGGTCGCCCTCGCTGTCAATTTTCCCGTCAAACGTTACAAGCGTGTTGTATGAGGTGCCGCCGTTGCTAGAGTACAACAACGAAGCCTTGTCAGGCTTTTTTGACCCTTCTGTGCCCCACTGCAGCGAAAAAAACACGTTTTCGTGGGCCGCATTTACGGCAAAGGCGCGCTCTATGCGGGCATCTTTTCTCCGCAGCGAGATCCTGCCCGGCGAGCGTTCCACCACTCCCTCCACCTCCCACGGGCCTTGCCACGCGTTGCTCGGGCAATCGGATCCCGCAAGCGAGGAGCCCCCTTGAAAGGTGTCGCACACGTCAAGAGGCGCGCATTGCGTTTGCCCAGGGCAAGGAAACCCGCAAACAAGCAACGCGAACATTATCGTTGAACGGAGTTGTTACGCGGATTTTATACCGATTTACTTGCTCAGCAACCGCGCAAATTCACCAGCAGATACACTGTGTCGCCGTTTTCTATTCCAAAACTTTTCAGCGTCTCTGAACTTTCTTTGTCCTTGTCGGCCGGCAATCGTTTCCCTCCATGAAGTAGGGTCTGTAGCCCAGGCGGTGTCCCTTCCCTGTCTTGAATTTTGCTTCTCAATTCCTCCACCGTTGTGGCGTCGTCCACTTTGATTTGAATGATTCTACCGGCAAGAAATCTTACGCTCACCGTTGTGTCGGATTGCACTTGTTTCTCTTCTTGCGGCCAAAACGCCTGCGGCGGGTCCCCAAAAACAGACTTGTACAAGGTCAGCGTGAAGGTGAGTCGGGCAACTTGCTGCTCATCTCCCTCCGGCGTTGGCTCGTGCTCAAGGACCACGCCTTCCCCAAAAAGGTCGTAACTCATTTTGATGTACTCCTGCGGCATGAGCATGTGCGCGTGCCAAACGACGTCGACGGGCCCAGAAGGCGAATGTTGCAGGGGTAGGACCACGTCGCCGGTGAGGGCTTTCAAGACCAAAAACCGGGCGTACTCAACCACTTGGGCGCGTTGAAAAGTGCCACGTCGCAAAAGGCCTTTCATCCAGCTTGAACCGGCTATTTGGTTGACAATTTGCATGGCCCGCCCGGACATGTTCCTTTTCGCTCCCGTGATGTCGGCTACCTTGAGCGTGTCGTCGGCGTCCACGCGCCCTCGTTTGATTTTCGGGCCGCTCATCACTGAAACTGCACGCATGTAGGACTCTCTCATGTTTGCATCTTTCGCAAAGGTTGCTGCGCTCATTGGTGCGGTGCAAAAGGCAGCGCCGGCACATGCCCTAAATACTGCCTTGGCGATGTTCGGCTGTTTACTAGCGCATTTCCCTCCGCGGCCACATTTCCTGCGGGGGCGCCCTCCCAAAAACGGTCTCGTACAAGGCAATTGTGAAGTTTAGCTTTGTCTTGTAGGGTTCTCCGCGCCTTTCCGCAAAATCGTGCTCCAGAACAACTCCCGCCCCAAACAGCGCGCGCGCCATGGCAAAGTACTCCTGCGGCAAAAGCATGTGCGCGTGCCAAACAACCTCCACCGGGCCAGACGGGGCCAACTGCAAAGGGAGCGACGTGTCGTGGGCGACGGCTTTCAGGACAAGGTACCGCGCGTACTCGAGCACTTGAAAGCGCTTGAACATCCTCAACACGCCCGCAAGCCAGGGCGCCTCGGAAATTTGTTCAATTGCCCGCAGCGCCCTCGGCGGGACGTCGCCCTTGCCCGACGTCAGCTCCTCCACCGTCAGCATGCGGGTCTTTGACGCGCTCATTGCCGGTACTCTTGCGCTCATTTTCGGGTGTCCGGTTTAAATACTGTTCGCCGCTTGCAGTGTATTTTAGGAGCCGCTGCCCGCCCCTCCGAAACGCCGGCTCCGTATGCCTCTTGCCGCCGCGCTTGTTTTGTTTGCGGCCGCGTTCCGCGAGGCGTCCGCGCAGGTCGCGTGCGCCGTTGACGCGGATTGCCCGAACCCGCAGCCAGACAACGTTTGCCTGCAGCGGTGCTGCTCCGATGGCATGTGCAAGAACGTGTCCGCCGTTAACTGCGACGACCAAGACCCGTGCACAAACGACCAGTGCGTGTCGGTTGGCGTTGGCTTGTACGAGTGCCAGTCGGTACGCGACCCGCTCTGTTGCCAGCAGGCGAGTCAGTGCCCCGTCCCAAACGACCCGTGCCTGCGTGCGTCGTGCCTCAACTACACGCTGGCAACGGGCAAGGCAGTGTGCTCGTTTTCGGAGAAAAGCAACTGCTGCGAGGCGGACGAAGACTGCACCGTGCCGCACAACTTGTGCACCGTGTTTACGTGCGACTTGACGACGAACTCGTGCCAGTTCCCCGGCACTGAGCGCGTGTGCCCCGGGGACCCCGGTGACTTGTGCAAGGCGCCAGTGTGCAACGCAACGACGGGGCAATGCGGGTTTGTGGAGCTTGACGAGCAAATGTGCCCCGGGGCCTGCTGCTTGCCCAACGGGGCGTGCATTGAGCAGGACGACCCGTGCTGCGCGGAGGACGGCGGCGTCTTCTTTGGCGTCAACACGCGCTGCAGCAACGTCCAGTGCGGGGTCCCGCCCGCGCCAGAGTGCCCCGGGGAGGGCGTGTGCCAGGACATTGGCGGGTTTTGCGTGCCTCTCGTCGGCGACGCGGCCTGCCCTGCGGGGTTCGGGCAAGTGTCCGAAGGGGGCCTGTGCCGCCCCTCGGACCCGACCGCGCAAGAGCAGTGCCAGTGCGCGTGCTGCGCTCCGTGCGAGGAGCTCGCGTGCCCGAACCACCCCGGCGCCCAGTGCGCGTCGTTTGGCCCGTGCGTGAACGGCACCTGCGCGGGCGCCCCCGGCGGGAGCACGTGCTTCGCGGACGCGGACTGCGAGTGCAAGTGCCGCCCGTACGTGGGCGGGGACCTTGTCTCGTGTGAGTACGAGGCTCCGCCCACGCGCGAGTGCAGGCACAACTGCGACTGCCTCGACGGGGCAGACTTTGGCGACCTGTGCGTGCAAACGTGGTGCACGGAGGACGGCGTTTGCGTGGCCGACCGGAAAGCCAACTGCCCGCGCGCGTGCGAAAGTCTGTAAAAGTAAACTTGGGCAGCCCTCACCGAACGCAACCCGTTATGGACAAATTCAACTTCTCTCTTGCGCGGACCGCGCCCGCGCCAAGGCAGTGCATGGTGCCTCTTGAGAACGTTTGGTTTTCCGGGGCGCCCTGGTGGGTGGGGACCGCAGTGTACGCCGCAGCCACGACGGGCAACGCCGCCGTTGGGATCATTGACAACAAGCCCCTGCGCGTCGCCCTGTCAACAATTATCACGGCGGTTACCCTTGTCGTCGTCTACGTGCCTTTTGTGCGGGTCCTGATCGCCGTAAGCACGCGGCGCGCCAAATGCATTGAAGTGCTGCGCCCTCGGTACTTGGTGTACTTGCTTTTTGCGCTGCAGCTGGCCCAGGCAAACGCGTATTTCACGGTCTTTTTAAGCGACGAAAGCGCCTTTGCGGGGGCGTTGTGCGGGAGCCCGCCCCCGGCCACGTGCACGCACGAGAACTCGTTCCTTGTCATGCTGCGGCTCGTGTACTTTAGCTGCGTCACTTTTGTGAGCGTTGGCTACGGGGACATCACGCCAGGGTCGCCCGTGGCAACGTTGTTTGTGTTTCCGCAGCTCTGGGCACCAGTCTTTTACCTGGGCTTGCTCTTTGGGCGGGTTGCAGCCGAGCCCCAGTAATTCACTTGAGCCACGCCAGCTCTTTCTCCACCTTGTCAATGATGTTTTGCATGTCAAGAGATTTTGTTGACGCCATCACATCCATCAGCGTTTTCCTTGAAGCATTTGCAATTCCCTCGTCTGCAACAAATAACCGAAGGGTTTCAACGGCAATGCCTTTTAGTTCAATGGTCAGGATTGCCCCGTTAAGTTTCTTTTCTCGCAGCATCGTTTGCGCGGTCTTTGAGTGTGCGGCAACGGTGTCCGGGAGGAAAACTCTTTCACAGGAGGTGTCGCAAGAAAGAAAGACGGGCATTGTGGAGTGAATAAGATTTGGGTTTCCCAATAAACCATGTTTTTTGCAATGCCAACCCTTGTTCACAAAGTATGCGCGCATCCCTAACAATATACCAGCATGTGATGATGGTCGATGCTTTCTAACTACCGTATGTGATGAATCTAGGGTTAACCGTAACCCTAATTACATCACATACTGAGTATGGTGGGGCGTTAAGTTCATCATATATGGTAGTCTGGAAGGGTGTCCCATGCCTAAATTTTTGACGTACCTCGACATCGACGTACGTCATATACGGGTATAGTGCTCGGGGGGGTTGGGCTGGACTTGGCCGGCCTCTCAAATGGGGGTGCCACGTCACCACCCAAAGATGGGTTTTCCCCAAGATGGGTTTTACCCCACCCACTGATGACGTGGCACGTCACCAACGAGTTTTCCTTTTGCGTCCCGTTGCCATGGCAACAGGGGGACCTCAAATTTGACACGGTCAAAAAGGCTGCAGCCTTTCGGTAAAAACCCATCTTTAGAGTACCACGTCATCACAATTTCTCAGAAGGTCTAAATTTAGACTTTTAGAAGGCTGTGACGTCATCAGCGAGGGGTGAAACCCATCTTGGGGAAAACCCATCTTTGGGTGATGACGTGGCACCCAGGTCTCGCCGGCCGGTCAAGTCCAGCCCAACCCCCCCGAGCAATATACCCGTATGTGACGTACGTCGAGGTCGAGGTACGTCAAAAATTTAGGCATGGGACACCCTTCTAGACTACCATATATGATGAACTTAAAGCCTCACCATACTCAGTATATGATGTAATTAGGGTTACGGCTAACCCTAGATTCATCACATACGGTAGTGAGAAGACCCTGACCATCATCACATATGGTAGTCTGGAAGGGTGTCCCATGCCTAAATT
>Ga0307933_1000244_pt1 | contig 52694 bp, 51 predicted proteins | sample OrgLakmetageno88_FD_201811 | JGI IMG/M metagenome (GOLD analysis project Ga0307933, IMG submission 201811) | Saline water microbial communities from Organic Lake, Antarctica - #88 | ecosystem: Environmental > Aquatic > Non-marine Saline and Alkaline > Saline | place: Antarctica: Organic Lake... | reverse complement strand
CCGAGGTCTAGTCAGGAGTGCACTAGCGGCGATGTCAGGTCCGTTTACTTGAATAATCAGGCTGATCTCCAAATTTTATCCAAATTTTTACGAAATCCTGTAAGTGTCTCTATGTGAAGGCTGAATGTATTTATTCTATCGGTTTATTGGCTGAGTATTCAGGTCATTTTAACCTATTTGGGACATTGATACATAGGTTGGCACGAGGGCTGCTTTTGCCTTCACGTTCGCTACATATGCGTTCCGGTTGAAGCGCACTCATCAGCTTCTGCCTAACTCTAACAAACAATAAACCTGACTAAATAATATCATGAAGATAAAGAAATACCTTCTCGCTGTACTGCTTAGCAGTTCAGCGTTTCTGATGACCGGCTCGCTCGGTGCACAGGATGTCACTGAGGCGGTTGAAGCAGTCGAAGAGGCTGTTGAAGAAGCCGCTGCTCTTGTGTTATCTGCTGAAGCGGCTGTGGCTGCTGGCGATGACATGGCCGGTGACTACCTTGCACTCCTTGAGAACCAAGGCGAATACGCCTATGCCTTCGACTTCTTCACAACTTCGATGTTGTGGACTGTGATCGCAGCGGCCCTCGTATTCATCATGCACCTCGGATTCGCTACACTTGAAGCTGGTCTGACCCAATCGAAGAACACCGTGAACATCATGTTCAAGAATGTGTTCATTATCTCGATCGGCCTGATCACATACGCTCTCGTGGGATTCAACACACACTATCCCGGAGACTTCAATGGCTGGTTCTCGATTGGTTCCATGATTGGCGACCTCAATGCTGATGGTGGTGACACTTTCGGTTACGGTGGCGTCGGACTTGCCATGACTGGTTTCGGTGACTTTATCTTCCAAGCGATGTTCGCGGCAACTGCTGCAACGATCGTATCTGGTGCAGTTGCAGAGCGCGTTAAGCTCGGCAGTTTCATGATTTTCGCTACACTTCTTGTAGGTCTTGCTTACCCGGTTGTCGGTTCATGGCACTGGGGAGGTGGCTGGCTCGGTAGCCTTAACGGTGGTGAAGGTCTTAAGGACTTTGCCGGTTCTGCTGTTGTTCACGCTTTCGGTGGTTTCGCTGCCCTGGCTTGTGTGCTTCTTCTTGGACCACGTGCTGGTAAGTATGTTGATGGCAAGATTCGTCCGATTCTTGGTCACAGCATGCCACTCGCTACGATCGGTGTTTTCCTTCTCTTCCTCGGATGGTTTGGATTCAACGGTGGTTCGGTTCTTTCCGCAGACCCAACTTATGTAGGTCTCGTGTTCACAACAACTGCACTTGCCGCTGCATCCGGAGCACTTGCTTCTATCGCAATTTCTTGGATCTTCCTTAAGAAGCCTGACCTTTCCATGGCACTTAACGGTATCCTTGCCGGTCTTGTTGGTATCACTGCCAATGCAGACATCGCTTCTGTTGGTGGCTCGATCTTCATCGGCCTCATCGCTGGTGTTATTGTCGTGTTCTCGATTATCTTCTTCGACAAAATCAAGGTCGACGATCCAGTCGGTGCGATCTCCGTTCACGGCGTCTGTGGTATCTGGGGCATCATCGCTTGTGCGTTGCCGTTCCTTTGCCCCGGTACTCCTTTTGGAATCGTAGGTCAGCTCACAGGTGTTCTCGCCGTTGGAGCTGCTGCCTTCATCTTCTCGATCGTCGTCTTTGGCATCCTGAAGGTTACTATCGGTATCCGCGTTTCTCCTGAAGAAGAGGCTGAAGGTCTCGACATCTCTGAGCACGGACAAGAAGCTTATCCTGACTTCGCGGCTAGCTCACGCTAAGTTTTGCCTAGCCAGTTAACAAATTAACCATATATTAGAATACTATGAAATTGGTAAAAGCAGTCATTAAGCCCTTCAAACTTGAAGAGGTCAAAGAAGCTCTCGCAGAAATCGGCATCGAAGGTATGACCGTCACAGAGGTTAAAGGTTTTGGTCGCCAAAAAGGCCATACCGAAATCTACCGTGGCAGTGAATACACTGTTGATTTCCTTCCTAAGGTCATGGTCGAAATCGTCGTTGACGATGCCGACGCTGAAAAGACCACGGAAGCTATCGTCAAGGCAGCCAAGACTGGCAAGATCGGAGACGGAAAAGTCTTCGTCCTTCCAGTCGAAAGCGCGATCCGCATCCGCACCGACGAAAGTGGTGCAGAGGCGCTCTAAGCCTAAAGAGAGAATTCTCTAGCAAACAACGAACACGGCCATCCCTTACGGGGTGGCCGTTTTTTTGTGCGATGACCGCTACGAATTTGTGCAGTGCGATCGGGACAGAAATGTCCCGACTCCGTTTGAGTCTACCTTCATATCGAGTGGTATCAGAGCTATTGGGGTGAGTTGAAACAAAACGGAGTGCGGACATTTCTGTCCGCAAGACCCACATTTTCCTGCTTCCCTTATCCTGAAAAAGACGACTTGTTTAGACCTATGCCGCACAACGTCGCCCACTTCCTTGCCGAGCAAGCCACCCACCAACCAGACGGTTCGGCGGTGCGGGCACCTGTTGGTCGAGACACAGGTGGCTCGATTCGATATATCCAACGCACCTTCGCTGAACTCGAAGCAGACGCCTCTGCGGCCTGCCACTATTTTTCGGGACTGGGTATCACGCGCGGCACCCGTGTGCTATTGATGGTGAAGCCTGGGCTCGATTTGATTCGCATTGTCTTTGCGCTCTTCAAAATGGGGGCTGTACCGATCGTGATCGATCCAGGTATGGGCCTTGGGCGCTTCCTGCGCTGCGTCAAGCACTCGCGGCCTGAAGCCATCGTTGGTATTCCCCTGGCGATCTGGTTGTCGCGCATGTTTCGGCCCAGCTTCAAGGGCGTTAAAGTTAAGGCCGTGGTTAATGGTAAGTTCTCCAAGATTTTAGAGTCGCACGCTCAGGAAGTTTGTTTCCCGGTGGTCGATTCTGCGAGCGATGAGTTGGCGGCAATTTTATTCACCTCCGGTTCGACGGGGCCAGCCAAGGGCGTGCTTTATGAGCACGGCATGTTTATGGCTCAGGTGGAAGCCATCCGCTCGCAATACGGGATCGAGCCGGGGGAAGTCGACTTGCCCATGCTCCCGGTCTTTGCCTTATTTAATCCTTCGCTCGGCATGTGCACCGTTGTGCCGGAAATGGACCCCAGTCGACCGGCGACTGTTGACCCGGAAAAGATTGTTCGCGCCATCGAGCAAAATAAAGTGACCAACAGCTTTGGCTCGCCTGCGCTCTGGGCGAAGATTGCCCGCTACTGCGAGGCGAAGGGTGTGACACTGCCCACGATTCGCCGCATTCTCATGGCCGGTGCACCCGTGCCGCCTGCTTTGATGGAGTCGATGCAAAGGATCATCCCGAATGGCGAAATTCACACCCCTTACGGAGCCACTGAGGCGCTACCCGTGAGTTCGATTTCCGCCAGCGAAGTTTTGAAGGAGACTGCGGTGCATACTCAGCAAGGCGAGGGGACTTGTGTGGGCAAACCATTGCCCGGAGTCAAAGTGCGCGTCGTGGAGCCTACCGATGGAGCCATCGAATTGATCGAGCAGGCTAAAGAACTGCCTGCCGGAGCTGTTGGCGAGTTGATCGTGAACGCGCCATCCGCCACTCGCGGATACGACAAACTGCCGGAAGCCGACGCCAAGTCGAAGATCGCCGACGGAACAAGCCACTGGCACCGTATGGGCGACCTTGGTAAGATCGACGAGCACGGCCGCATTTGGTTTTGCGGTCGATTGGTCGAGCGTGTAATGGCCGCTGAAGGGCCACTCTACACCGATTGCTGCGAGGCGATTCTAAACCAGCATCCGAGCGTCTATCGCTCGGCACTTATTGACATTGGCGGGGGCACCCCAGCCATCGTGGTCGAGCCTGAACTAAATGCCTTTCCCTCGAACGAAGCTGAGAAGGAGCAGTTCCGGGCGGAACTCTTGGATTTGGCCCAAGCCCATTCCATCACGGCAAAGATAGACCGCTTCTTTTTCCAGAAATCATTCCCCGTCGATGTGCGGCACAACGCAAAGATTCATCGCCTGTCCCTGGCGAGGAAGTATGAGCGGTAGTGGCTCCGCTTGCCTTCGACCCCGAGCTCAGTGTAGCGGGAGCTTCCAGCTCGCGCGGATAGAAACGTGACCGCTTAACAAATCCTGCCAGTCCCGCACGGGAGCAAGATGCTCCCACTACGTTTTTATACCGATGGTTAGGCCAAAGTTTTTTCAATGAGGGGGACTTCCGGAAACCTACTGGCGGCGCGGCGTTGAGGGACAGGCCGGAGGCACTGTCCTACGTAGATCAGGCTTCCGGCCTGTTTTCAGAAGTGCCCTGAGGTATAAGATCCTAACTCTGAACTCGCACTTCGTGATTGGATACTTCTAGTCTGGAGGCATGCAAATTTTGGTGACAGGTGGAGGTGGTTTTGTGGGTGGCTATGTTGTCGATCTACTTCTGGAGCGCGGCTACTCAGTGCGAAGCCTGGGCCGATCTGACCAGCCCGCGCTCGTGGCCAGAGGGGTAGACGTTTGCTGTGGTGATCTCGCTGATGCGGCGGCCGTTAGCCATGCTGTTGAAGGTGTGGATGCCGTTTTTCATGTGGCAGCCAAGGCAGGGGTGTGGGGCTCGTGGGAGAGCTACTATCAGGCAAATGTCGTTGGCACAAAAAACGTGGTTGAGGCCTGTCAAAAGCACGGGGTGAGCCGCTTAGTCTACACCAGCACACCGAGTGTTGTTTTTAACCGGCAAGCGTTTACGGGGCAGGGCAACGAGTTGCCCTATGGGCGAGATTGGCTCTGCCACTACGCCCATACTAAAGCCATCGCCGAGGTGGAGGCCCTGGGCGCAAATTCCGAATCACTGAAAGTTGTCGCCCTACGCCCGCACCTCATCTTCGGGCCGGGCGATCCGCACTTACTGCCGCGTGTGGTTGAGAGCGTCAAAGCCGGTCGCCTTAAAATTGTGGGCGATGGCAAGAACCGCGTGGACGTTTCCTTTGTCAAAGACGTGGCTGCCGCACATCTCGCGGCCTTTGATGCACTCGAGAGTGGTAGTGGCGCGGGTAAGGCTTATTTTGTCTCACAAGGGGAGCCCGTTGAGATTTGGTCATGGTTAAATAAAGTGCTGAAGGGCCTGGGGCATCCGCCTTTAACAAAGAAGATTCCGCTTCCCCTTGCCTATGCGGCCGGAGGCATGGCTGAGTTAATCTGGAAGTTATTTAAAAAATCCGGTGAGCCGCCCATCACTCGATTCGTAGCCGTTGAGCTGGCCAAGGATCATTACTTCGATCTCACTGCCGCGCAACGGGAGCTCAAATTCGAGCCTGCGTATGCGATGCAGGATGCGCTCAACGATACGATTCGGGATTTAAAAGAACGCGGATTTTAGTGGCTCACCCAATAAGTTATTTCTAACTTGTAGCGAACTTGCGCGAGCAAGGTCGACCGTTCATGCTAAATACGACTGCCGTAGACGGCACTCCCCCTTCGCCAAGGCTATGGAGGACAGGTCGCGTGCCATCGCTACAACGTAGACTTGTAAAAAAAATATTTGAAGCTCCACCATGGCGCATGCGACCGCAGTCCTTTAACAATATATCATGACCTACCTTCTTGTTTTTCTCTCAGGCTTCTGCGCTCTGGTTTACCAGATCTTATGGATGAAGCAGCTGGCGTTGTTGTTTGGCAATACCTCACACGCGGCAGGCGCGACCTTGGCCGCCTTTTTTACCGGTTTGGCAATCGGTAGCTGGTATTGGGGAAGGCAGTCAAGCTGCTGTCGCAATCCAATGCGGACCTATGCGAGGCTGGAGCTTGGTATCGCGGTCACTGCCATGCTCTACTTTGTCGTAATTAAACTCTACCACGGCATCTACCCTGCGGTATTTCAAAGTGTGCATTCGGAGGGCTCGTTGCTCCTGCTGGTGAAATTTGCTTTGGCTCTGGTTCTTGTTTTTCCACCGGCGTTTTTTATGGGCGGGACAATCCCGGTCATCGCACAACATGCGATCCGCATTCCGACCCGCTTTGGCTCTACATCAGCGCTCTTGTATGGCGTGAATACTTCGGGAGCCACTCTGGGTGCATTACTCGCAGGGTTTTTCATGCCGATATGGTTTGGCTTTCGTTTGACCTGTTTCATTGCGATTGGGATTACGCTTTTGGTGGCGGCACTGGCTTATCTTTACTCGAAATCATCCTCTGCGCAGGTGGCAGGCGACGGGGTGTTTAGAGATGATGCCGTCTCAAGCCCTCTGGATCCGGGCATGAATCGGCTGGCGCTGACCATGATCTGTTTTGTCTCCGGTTTTGGTGTGCTTGCCCTCGAGGTGCTATGGACGCGGATGTTTGCCTTGGTGCTCGAGAATTCAGTTTATACCTTCGCTGCGATCTTGGTCGTGGTCTTGTCCTCCCTTGCGGTGGGTTCTTTAATCAGCTCGATAATAGCGCGGCAGAGGTGGTCGCCTGGCATCGTGCTGAGCAGCTTACTGTGCCTAAGCGGTATCTCGATTCTAATCATGCCCGGCATCTTTATGGGGATGACGGATTCTTTTCAGTTCCATGCTGAAAAGATGGTTTGGTCAGAATTTGTATTTCTTGTTTTTAAAAAGTGCTTTCTTACGATTGGGCCGTCGGCCCTGGTGCTGGGCTCGGTGTTTCCTTACTTGATGAAGACCGAGGAGCACTACACGAAATCACCCGGTCGCAGTCTTGGTCGCCTCGCGATGATCAATACAATTGGTGCAATCCTTGGTTCTGTTGTCTGCGCGTTTGTGTTTCTTGAGTATTTTGGCCTATGGCGATCGGTTCAGATTATTGGGCTGCTTTACTTTCTAATGGTTCTCTTTTTGCCATTGAAGCGCAGTCGGCTCTGCATCGCGATCAAGAGTGTAAGTGCAATTTGTCTTATCGCATTGCTGACATGGCTCAACCCCTCTGGTCTTCCGGCTACTGGCGCTATCACGGATCTAAATAATCAAGAAACGCTCAAGACCTGGGAGGGGAGTGACTGCACCGTTTCAGTGGTTCGAAACGAGCGAGGCTTAGTGATCATGATAAACTCTGACTATGGTCTGGGTTCGACGAACAACTGGCAACGCCAGGCCGCTCAAGCAGAAATTCCATTGATGCTGAAACCGGAGACCGAATCAGTGTTTTTTTTAGGAATGGGGACTGGAATCAGCGCAGGGGCGGCTCTGGGGGAGCAATTTCCAGACGTCAAGCGGGTCGTTACCTGCGAGCTCTCTCCTAATGTGATCGCTGCATCCAGAGAGTTCATGACCGATGTGGATGGGGCCGATTTAACGAATGGTCTGTTCAATGATCCCCGCTCGAAAGTCTTGGTGGAGGATGGACGCCACTATCTAATGGCGACGGACGAAGCATTCGATTTAATCGTTGGTGATCTTTTTCTCCCCTATCGTTCCAGCAGCGGAAGTTTATATACTCGTGAGCATTTTGAGAGTGTTAAGGAGCGACTCAATCCGGAAGGACTCTTCGTTCAGTGGCTACCGGCCTATCAAGTGACTGAATTTGAATTTCATGTCATCGGTCGGACGATGCTGGAGGTATTTGATCAAGTATCACTCTTGCGGGCTGACTTTGTGCCTTTTAACGAGGTGGTTGCCTTTGTTGGGCACAAGGAGGGCGCACCTCTGCCTGCCTGTGAATTAGACGCGACTCAGGCAAAAATGAGCTTTCTGACCGGTGATGCTCAGGGGGATATTTACAAGACACTCAACCCACAAACCGCATTGGTGTATTACGCAGGGAACATTCGTGCCTCAGAGGCCTTGTTTAATGATTATCCAATCAATACGGATGACAAGCCGGTCATTCAATATATGGCACCCAGGCAATACCGGGATAAGGGCGAGGAGCAGTTGCCATGGTTTGTTGGGCCCTATCTTCTCAGCTTTATAAAGCAGGTTCAGGAAACCACCCCGCCGGCGGAGGATCCATTATTGATCCATCGATCTGCATCGAATAAACGGCTGCCACTGGCAGGTAGCGCCTACCATGAAGCAAATCTGTGGGCGAAGTTCGAAAACGAGGAACAATTGAAGCTAAACTGGGAACGTTTCGTTGAAGAGTGGCTGGATCGTTGAAGCGCTGTAAATGGTGGGCGCAGCAGCTTGCCCCGCTGAGCGGTGGTCCACGCAAGCCGTCGTGCATGAGCAGACCGCTACAGTTGCACGTGGAGCTTTCTATACAGCGGTATCCACTGCTGTTCCGCGTGCACGCAAGGTAGGCTCGACGACGCGACGACTTAGTGCACGACCACAGTGCGACGGCTTGTCTGGAGACTGCGCCCTACCTCGAGGAAACGGATCGAACTGGGTCGCATGATAGCGCGTCTAAATGTCTATCCACAGCGATCATGCTGCGCTACTAATCAAATTCAGATAAAAACTTTCTCAAAGCGCTATTATTACTTGGCCTGTGCCCGCTGTCGTCTCGCTTCATAGAGGCAGACCGCGGTGGCGGCGGCGACATTGAGCGAGTCGGCGCGGCCTTCCATGGGGATGCTAATTCTCTCGTCGGCCTGCTCCAGCCAGTAATCGGTCAGCCCATCGCTTTCGCTGCCCATGAATAGGGCAGTGGGGCCGCGCATATCGACATCCCAGTGGAGTAGGGAGGTGTCGGGTGTCGAGGCGCAGCATTGGACTTGTTTCTTTTTAAGCCACGCGCGTAGGACTTCGCGTTCGGCCTGCACGATGGGCAGGGCGAAGACGAGCCCTTGTGAAGAGCGAATGGCATTCGGATTGTAAAGATCGAGCACGCAATCGACCAGTATGACCGCATCGACCCCGGCTCCATCGGCACTGCGAAGGATGGCGCCCAAGTTGCCCGGCTTCTCGATCCCCTCGAGTACAAGTAGTATTGGGTTGGCCGGAAGCTTTAAATCGGAAAGGGCATTCCCTTGTTGCCGGGCCACAGCCAGCAAGCCGTCTGAACCTTCACGTAAGCTGGCCTTATTGAAGGCGTCTTCACTCAAGCGGGTCAGGCGAAGCGCCTCGTTCTTGCGGAGGTCATCAATGAAGGAACCGTGCGCTTGAGAGGGGAAAAATTCCGGGCAGTAGTAGAGGTCCTCGACCTCGTAGCCGGCTCCTATGGAGTGCCCAATTTCTCTGAGGCCTTCGACCAAAAAGCGGTCTTGGCGGTCCCGGTGCTTGCGTTCGCGCAGCTTGACCAAGTTCTTCACTTGGTCGTTTTGTCGGCTATGGATGTAGGGCTCGTTCATGAGGGTGGCATTAAAAAGTGTGAGGTTGTTCTATTGTGGTCGCGGAGTCATCTCGCTATTCTGGAGGCAGGACATTTCTGTCCTGCTGTATCTTGCTGTGTTGAGGGCGCTGTTCGTAGCTGAATGTTGCTGGCGTGCAGAAATGCCCGCGCTCCGTTTGTTTCACCTTTAAAATAATGTCTCGAGCCCGAGCGTAAATCACTTTTTTGATTGCAGGATGCTTATGCATAGTGGAGGCCATGCGGATGCAAGTGCCAAAAAATTTCATAGCCGAACCTTTCGAGTATCACCAGGAGCTCGAATTAACCGTCGAAAGTCTGACCAATCTTGGTCTGGGCGTGGGGCGAGTCGACGGATGGGTTGTCATGGTGCCCTTCGTGATTCCCGGCGAGCGTGTGAAGGCCCGCGTTTTTCGAAATTTTCAAAACTATTCGGATGCCGATTTGGTTGAGGTCATCGAAGCTTCTCCGGACCGGATCGATCCAAAGTGCCCGCTCTACACGATTTGCGGTGGGTGCCAGTATCAACACATCGATTACAAGCGCCAACTAGCAGAGAAAACTAAGCATGTTGAGGAATTGATGCAGAAGCTCGGTGAGATTGATCACCCCGTGGAGATGGCTCATGGGTCGCCGCAAGTTTATAACTATCGATCAAAGATCACGCCGCACTACAATCGTCCGGATAAAGATGGAAAGCAGCCAATAGGATTTCTTCAATATGGCCGCCGCAACCAGATTGTGGATATTGGGCAATGCCCGATTGCGACTGAGGCGATTAATGCCGAGCTTCCGGATGCCAAAGAGGAGGCCCGTCGTGCCGGTGGTAAGAAGCGCCGTCAGCGGGGAGGCACGCTCTTGATGCGTGACGTGCTTGAAGGTGTGGTGTCGGATCCGCAAGAGATCGTCTCCGAACGAGTAGGGGAAGTGACTTTTCAGTTTAAGGCAGGCGAATTCTTTCAGAATAATCCTTACATTCTGCCGGAACTCGTCGAGCACGTGGCGACCGAGGCTTCTGCGGAGGGGGCGCGCTATTTGGTCGATGCCTACTGCGGTGTCGGACTATTCGCACTGTCGACAGCCAAGGATTTCGAACAAGTGGCTGGTGTGGAAATTAGCGAGCCGGCCGTGCGCTGGGCGCAGGCCAATGCCAGAATCAGTAACGTCAAAAATGCACGCTTCGTTATTGGTAAAGCCGAAGCCATCTTTAACGGGTTAAAGTTCCCTGCTGAGGAAACTGCCATGGTGATCGATCCACCGCGTAAAGGTTGCGACGAAAGCTTTCGTCAGCAGCTACTCACTTATCGTCCGCAGCGCCTCGTTTACGTATCCTGTGATCCGGCCACGCAGGCCCGGGATCTGAAGGAGTTTATCGCCGGAGGCTATAAGATAACCCGCATTCAGCCTTTTGATCTCTTCCCGCACACGCGGCATATCGAGAATGTGGTATCGCTGAGTTTGGTTTAGTGGATTTACCCGGGCACGTCCTGATTTGAAATCGGCATTTTGCCCCGGTTGAGAGGGAGCTGGGACATTTCTGTCCCGGCGGGTATGCTGGCTGGCGGACAGAAATGTCCGCGCTCCGTTGGCGCGGGTTGAAAGCCTAGCCGCTTAGGCCTGCACTTCTTCTGCTCCTTTAATCAAGCGGCAGAACTCTTTCTTGGTGGCTTGCTTGTGTCGACCGTGGCCTAGTTTCAGATCAGTGATTTCTTTATAGCCCACCGACAGCCTTTCCAGTTCGACGATCCGAAGATGGAGCGGTTCGCCGTTGTGGCTATGTGTGTTCGGGTCGGTCTTCCAGATTTGTCCTTGTTCGAGCTTCATGGTGGAAAAGTAACCCAACTGATCCTGATGAAGCAATCGCGAATCCTAAGGATAGCGACTATTTAAGGGTAGCGACTGGCGTCCCCGCCAGTCAAGAGAGGGTAGTTGATTACGATCTTTATTAAACGAGTCGGTAGGCGAAATGCGTCTCGTGTTTGAATGTGTTTATTTTGCGGCGTTTTAGTCCCCGGATGTCCGCGATGCTGATGGCGTATCGTGGCTAGCGGGGACGCTAGCCGCTACCTTTACATGCTTCGTGGATCGCGACGATGGAGAAGGTTAAGCCTTCAGCCCCGACTGTGTCGAAGCCGGCCAGTGTCAGCTGCTCCGAAAGCGCTTCCTTGGTCGGGAAGTTTTCAATGGTGCCCGCGAGGTAGTCGTAGGCACTTTTGTCGCCGGTGGCGATCGCCGCCACCCATGGCAAAATAAATTTCAGGTAAAAATAATAGATCGGATTAAACCAGCGATCCGGCTGGGAAAATTCCAGGACGTAAAGTCGCCCACCGGGACGCAGGACGCGGAGGATTTCTTTAAGGCCCTTTTGCCGGTCCTCAAAGTTGCGCACCCCGAAAGAGATCGTTACGGCGTCGGCTGAGTTGTCGGAAAGGGGCAAGTTCATGCAGTCGCCGAACTCAAAGCTAAGGTCGGCGTAGCTGCCCTTGTTCTTTTTTTTCTCGCGGGCTTCGTCCAGCATAGGTTCGCAGAAATCGAGACCTGTGACCGGAACCTCCGGTCCGAGACGGTCGCGGAGCTTGAAGGCGACGTCACCGCTACCGGTGGCGAGGTCGACGACCTCCTGCGGTCCAAATGCTTTGACTTTACGTGTCAGGACGCGCCGCCAGTAGAAGTCGATGCCTCCGCTGAGTAGATGATTGGCTAAGTCGTAGCGACCTGCGATACCAGCGAACATCTGGCTAACTGCTTTTCCTTCCGGCATTTTAAAGTGAGAGTGAGGCTGAAAATAAGAGTGCTGCCACTGGCAGGGTTAACCCTGTTTGCTCTGTTTAATATTTTCTATACTTCGCACCACCCACTTGGAAAGTTCCTTATCCGAGTTCTCGATAGCGAGCTTACCAATCTTAAATACAGTTTGTCCGGTATTACGGTGAATGATGTTCAAGCCGTGCTCGAAGTCTCTGAATTTCTCTTCGCAGAGCGACTGGATAGTCTGGTCTTTCTCGGTGGATTCTTTGATCAGGGCATCGATGGCCAGCGCTTTGAATTCAAGCGTAAAGCCATGGGTCTTTTCAAAGGACACTGCGTAGCGTTTTACATCGTCGATATAGACATCTTCCTGCAGGTGGGCATTGATCTTTCTAAGCTGGTCGAGGTAGGCGCTTGGATCATCGATCATGGATGGGCTCACTTCAAAGTGCTTGATCGCGGTTGAAGGTAGTTCGAATTTGAAGTCACGGAAGATGCGCTCCAGCACCGTCATCAGCCCGCGCGCGCCAGTGCCCTCTTTGCTGGCCTCTTCTGCGATGGCCATGATGGCTTCCGGCGTAATGCCAAAGTCTATGCCATAGCCTACGAAGTCATCGCGGTATTGGTGAAGGACGCTTCCTTCTGAGTTTGTCATAATGTGTGCGAGGTCCTCGCTTGAGAGGGAGCTACAGGCGACACGGACTGGAACACGGCCGATGAACTCTGGCTCAAGGCCGTATTTGATGAAGTCCTGAGTCTCGGCCTGATTGAGGTAGAGTGACGTGTCCTCGTCCTCTAAGCTGTGTGATGCACCAAACCCAAGTTCGTTACTGGAAACCCGTTTTTTAATCGAGTCTGCCAGCTTGTCGAACGCACCGCTGACGATGAAGAGGATATTGCGCGTATTGATCGTGCGTTTTTTGGGTTTCCCCCCGCCCCGCTGCATCTCCATGACGGCCTGCATTTGAGACATCATGTCGGTGGGGCTAAAGAGATTCACTTCGGTCTCTTCCATTAACTTCAGTAGATTGATCTGCACGCCCCGACCCGAGACGTCGCGCCCGCCAGCACCTGCTTCGCTCGCGATTTTGTCGATCTCATCGACGAAGATGATGCCTTTTTCAGCGAGTGCGATATCACCATCGGCCGCTTTGACTAGATCGCGCACCAGGTCTTCCACGTCCGATCCGACGTAGCCGGTTTCAGAGAACTTCGTCGCATCAGCTTTGACGAATGGCACACCAATGAGTTTGGCGATATTTTTAATCAGGTAAGTTTTCCCGACGCCTGTGGGGCCAAGAAGCATCACATTTTGTTTGGAGTATTCGCTGGCGCTCGGCCGCTTACCGCTCAAAATTTGGCGCACGTGGTTGTAGTGGTCGCATATCGCGACGGAGAGCACCTTTTTAGCATCATCCTGCCGAATGACGTAGCGATTCAGGTGATCCCTGATTTCCTTCGGTTTTAAGTGGAAATTGCGTATTTTATCGAGCGCAGCCTCCTCTTTGCCCGCTTCCTCCGGGGGTGGGCTATCGTCGTGCTGCTCGGCATCGTCGGTAGGAGAGAAAGCGTGAGCAGATATTTTCACGTTGGAATCCTTGAATAGGTCCTTCAATTGTTTCTGGATTTCGTCAAAAGGGTTATGTGAATCTTTATCTTTCATGTTTCTGGTTTGACAGGTTATTTCGGATCAGAACTATCGCATGCACAGTAACTTTCGTTTTTTTATTTAGCAAGTTCTAGAAGCAAACAGAGCATGTCCAAGAATCTCATCAAACGCGATATCGTCCTCGACATTTACGAGAAGACAGACTTTCCACAAAAGGAAGTCCGTGAGACGGTGCAACTTACACTTGATGCGATTGCGAATGCTCTCAGTGAGGGCCGCAACGTTGAACTACGTAACTTCGGTGTTTTTGAAGTTCAAATCCGCAAGTCGCGGATCGGTCGCAATCCAAACAAGCCGGAGACGGACGTGGTGATTCCGAAGCGTGCTGTTATTAAGTTCAAGGCAGGTAAAGAGCTCAAAGCGAATTTAGCTGATATGGACCTGGACGCAGCTGATTCTCAGGATTAGCAGCCAGCGAATCCGCCGGAAAGGCACACCATGCTATTTGACACGCTACCTGGTTTTAGGGAGTTCTACCCGGAGGCTTGCAGCCGAAGAAACTACATTTTTTCGCACTGGCGCAAGACTGCACGTGCCTACTGTTTCAGTGAATATGATGCGCCGGTTTTAGAGCCATTGGAGCTCTACATCGAAAAATCGGGCGAAGAGATTGTCGGTCAGCTCTTCAATTTTGAGGACCGCGGTGGCCGCGCTGTCGCCCTGCGCCCTGAGATGACGCCTTCGCTTGCCCGTTTGATCGCGGCTAAGGCCAACAGCCTGAAGCGGCCGGTCAAATGGTTCAATGTGGGTGAACACTACCGCTACGAGCGCCCCCAGAAGGGCCGCTTGCGGGCCTTCTATCAGTTCAATGTTGATATCTTCGGTGAGCCTGGCCCGACGGCGGATGCGGAGCTTATTTGCTTTTTGGTCCAAGCGTTGCAGTCTTTCGGCTTGTCCGGAGAGGATTTCAAAGTGCGGCTGAGTGACCGCGACCTCTGGTTGCTGATGCTGGCTTCAGAAGGCTTGGACGAGGCGGCCAGCGCGCAGGTTCTGGGGATTGTCGACAAACTCGAACGCACGGATCGAGAGAAGACGCTTGAGAAACTGTCGTCCATTCTGGGCGCGGATGCGGAATCGTTCCTCGAAAAGATTGAGCAGCTGATTTCAATACGCGATTTTCCTGCACTTCGCGCGTTCGTCAATGACTTGCCACTTGAGGGTGAAGGTAAGGTGGCGGCTGAAGCACGACTGCAGGATTGGTCGGTTCTGATTGAGAGTATTGAAGCGGCGGGCCTCGACGGATTTCTACAAATCGATTTAGGTATCGTTCGCGGGCTGGCTTATTACACCGGTTTTGTTTTTGAGGCTTTTGAGGCGAGTGGTGCAGGTCGCGCCTTAGCTGGAGGTGGTCGCTATGATGCGCTTGTTAAAAAGCTGGGTGGGCCTGAAATGCCTGCCGTCGGGTTTGCGATGGGGGATGTCACGCTCGTGGATCTATTAGAGTCAAAAGACCTCTTGCCCCAGTTTTTGGAGGCACCCGATTTTACGATGGTTATTGGCGGTGCAGAAGAGCGGAAGGCTGCGATGATTGATGCCGCTAGACTTCGTTCCTGTGGTTACTGCGTCAATTATCCCTTAAAGGAGCAAGGCTTTGGCAAACAGTTCAAGGCGGCTAATCAGTCTGGTTCGCGCTTCGTTTTAATTTACGGAACCGATGAGCTGGAGAAGGGTATGATCAAGGTAAAAGACCTCGCCAGTGGAGGGGAATGTGAATTGAGCCGTGACAACCTTCAGGGCGGTATCGCGGACTTGCTTGAGTATGGCATTGAAGGATCAGCCAGCGAGTTGTAGGAATTGGAACCGCTACACTCGACATATTCTCGATAGGGCTGGATAGGTTGGATAGGTCCTAGTATTTTATCTAACACCTTATTTCATGCCTGAAATGTTCGAATTTCGTAGCCGAACGCCTTAGCGTTTGGTCAGTGTCTAATTGCGAAGTGTAGGAGATTCGTAGGGGAGGCGCTCGTGCCACCCGCGAAACTCGCGGGGCTACTGATTGAAATCATACCCTTTGGTCTCATCCTGCCACTTCTCAGCTTTACACTTAGAGCCAATTATCAATACTGTTGAGCTAGAGTAATGTCAGGCATCAAAAAACTACTTTTCTGGGCAGTCCTACTGACTGCCGGCTATTATGGGCTGGACTATGTGACGATTCAGACCCGGGGGGATGTCGTGGCTTATAAACGTTTCGCCAAGGCTTTGATCGAGAATGACCCCTATAGCGCGCGGCAAGCAGCCAATGAGGATTTGGCGGCTAAAGTCTTCGAGTCGAATGACGAGCGTATGTCACGTTTTGAAGGAGGGCGCGTCTTATTCACTTACTTCAACGTCATCAGTGATCATACGTCAAATTCGGGCGAGACATCGAACTTAACGGTAGAGCAGGTCTCCCGTGTGGCTTCGGGTGGAAATACTGGAATATGGGGTGACCGCGCGGTTCGTGTCGTTCATCGAGTGGCGCTTGAACAAAAAAAGAATCAACAATGGAAGGTCGTGAGTTTCAGCGATCCAGCAATACGTTAAACGCGAAATCCTTTCGCAATGGATTAAATTTTGATTTCTGAGAATTGACCGCTATCTATGCGGAGCTTTTAATCGCTACATGTCGATAGATACCGTCCAGGAAGTTCAGGGGCTTTATGGTCCATTTTCAATTTCTGAAAAAGTAATCCAGAAGATTTGGCTGCAGGGGGACTACTATCAGCAAGACCTGCGGACTGCCTCGGGCAAGCGTTTGAAAGTGCTCGACCCCGGCTTTTGGAATATGAACGAAGGTCCGGACTTTAAGGAAGCCCGTCTGGAGATTGATGGGGCAGAGGTTTGTGGGGACGTGGAGATTCACTTCCGCGCCAGCGACTGGTTCAACCACGGGCATGACACGAACCCGAATTTCAATAAGGTCGTGCTGCATGTCGTGCTCTATGCTCCGGCAAAGGATGATGTTGCCTCTGGGCTTCCGATTGAATCGCTTGTACTCCTGCCGCTCCTTGAGCGCGACCTGGAGGACTATGCCATGGAAGCCGCCTTGATTGATTTAGAGCAGGTCAATGAACTGGAGTGGTTTGAGCGCTTTATGAAGAAGTCCTTGCCGCAGCGTCGATCCTTGATTGAGGAATTAGCCGAGGAGCGTTGGATGCAAAAAGTCGCTTTTGCTGCTAGGCGACTGGAAGAGGCGGATTGGATGCTCTGCTGCCACCAGTCGTTGCTGGAAGTCTTGGGCTATGCGCGAAACCGCAGTGCGATGCATAAGGTCGCCGCTCGCTACTCGATTGCCGATTTTGCCAGTGGGATTGACACGGATCAGATTTTCGAGGCATTCCGAAATGATTGGAAATTGAGCGGCTGCCGTCCCGCGAATCACCCAAAGCTAAGACTGGAGCAATACGCTCAGATATGCAGGGCGAGGCAAGCCTGGCCGGATATGCTGTTGCAAACGATGGCACCCGTTGAATCGGTGGATGCCGCCGAGCCCGGAGCCTTCCGAAAGGCAGCCCAGGCAAAAGAGCTACATCGTCGTATTTCAGAAGAAATCTTTCAGGGCGTGATCGGCGAAAAGCGATTGAATACACTCTTCTGTGATGCGGTCTTTCCTTTGGCCCAGGCTGCGAATGTCGGAGAAAGCTGGGCATCTCATTGGCAGCATTGGTATCCTGGAGATTTCCCGGAGAGCTTCGCCCGTTTCTACCGGCAGGCAGGTTTTTCAGCTGCACGAATCCCTATGACCAATGGGATGATGCAGGGCATCCTACTCCTCTTCGCCGGAAAGGGCGAAGCGCTGGATTCGTAGAGTCTGCGCTTGCGCATGACACTGCGCCGTTCTGGCGCAGCCTTGAGGTCTTCAAATCCTGCCGCATAGAAGCTGGATTGGGAAGGCAGAATGATTTTTTGTAGCCGAACGCCTTCGCGTTCAGATTAGTCGATAAACGCTAACACTCCTCCCACAAAAAAGCCCCGCGTGTGCGGGGCTTTAAAATTGTAAGGACGCTTATTCCTGATCGTCGTGATTTGGCGTTTACGCCTTTGTCACTTTACCGGCTTTGATCGCCTTCACGCATACCCACATGCGCTTCACTTCGCCACTGGGCAGTTTAACGCGGATACGCTGAACATTGGGACGAAACTTGCGTCTGGTGTTCTTAACCAGCGATGTTCCGATACCACCGCTCTTCTTGGTGAGACCTTTACGGATGATGCGACCGCCTTTTACGGGGCGCTTGCCTGTGATTGCGCAGATACGTGACATGGGATTTACCTTGTTGAAAATTGGAAAAGCGTGGAAAGTAGGGCTGTGCGATGACCTAGCAAGCCTTTTTCCTAGAAAAATCGAGTGGGTAGCGACTAGCGTCCCGGCTAGTCACGAGCGTGCAACCGCCCCCGCATCCTCGATTTGCTTGATAATGAGCTATTGGGTATTGTACGTCGAGTCCTGGTTGGCGAGGACGCCGTCCGCTACCCTTTGTGTCAGCACTAAGTCTATCTGCGCCCCCAGAGCACCTGAAAACGCTGGCCCATGTTCGCCGGATGGATCAATTCCATTAAAGTTTGGCGATCTGCGCTGAATTGACCGGCGCTGGTTGAGACGATCGCTTCGGCCGCCTGAGCTGCACGCTGGACGATAAAAGACTCCTGACTTTCCAAGGTCGTGTCTTCGAAGCCGGCGGCTTCGAGTTGCGTTTTGAGGGCTGTCCAGCGCACGTCGCAGGTGATATCCTTCTGCCCGGGGAGGTCGAGTAGATCGCCGTCCACTCTATGCTTGTGATAAGTGCGGGCGGTGCCGTTTGGGCAGTCCTGTAAGAGAGCTTCTCTGGTTTTTCCGTAGTCAAAGAGGAGTAGCAGTCCCGACCAGTCCTGAGTAAGTAGATCAGCCAGGGCGGCTTCCGCGTCCAGTGGCAGGTCGAGCTGGTAGCCGTCTTCGATATCTGTAGTCAGGTTCTCGATGGCGCTTTGGGCGGCAGGCGTTGGCTCCTCCAGTAGTGTTTCCGTGAGCGCATCGTCTTCGAAATAGACTGCTCGCTCACGCCACTGGCCGTCTTTGAATACCAAGCGGTGAAAGGGCAGGGCATCGAGCCATTCATTTGCAAAGATCACGACCGGTCCATCCGCTACAATAGGCTCGCCCAAGCGTATGACTCGGTTGTTGCTAAATGGATGCTTGTCGAGACTGTCCAGAAGGCTGTGCCCCGGCTCTGCGGCAATTTCGATAAAGGTGCATTTTTGAGCGAGATCAGCTCCCAGTAAGTTTTCGGCGGCCCCAACCACGAGTCGCGCAAAAACCTTTCCTAAACTTTCGGCGGTATAGAAATCGCGGTCGGCCTGCCTGCCGACTCGCAATGTATTCTGCTGATAGTAGCCGCAGCCCTCAGCGTAGAGAACTGTGTCGATGTAGTCGCGATAGCTCAATGGGCCATCGGCACACTGCTCTCTGAGGATTTTTAAGAGGCTCTCATTTTCTGCGAACATGCCCAAGAACTTGCCGTGAAAAGAAGAGGAAACAAGAAAAGTATTCGGATGCTCAGCGTTTCGGCTACTGTATTGGTCGTTATTTTAAACCGTTAATGAACGTTAATGAACGTGAATGGACGTGCATGATGAGTGCGGAGGGTATACCCCGCACGCGGATGTATGCGGGGTGCAATTTCATCTATGGGGTAGCTAGCGCGAGTGCGTGGCCGCCCTTCGGCTCTGCTCAGGGCCTTGAGCTTGCCGAAACGGCACCGCACGAGACTGGCGAGGCGTTTCAAACGTTCGTGCGGCGTGAGGACACGCCTGCGCTACCATAATAAAAAGACATTAACCCGCACTTTTAATTTCTCCCCTGTAATGCTCATATTGAAGTTTCAAGCTGGCCGCCAATGATCTGGCTGCATTTCTTTAAAATTAACGTTCATTAACGTGCATTAACGGTTCAATCTGTTCTTCTCACCATACACCGATATTTATTTCTCATGTTACTTGCGATCGAAAGTTCCTGCGACGAATCAGCCATCGCGCTGTTTGATCCTGCCCACGGCATGGTGGGCGAGTGGGTGCACAGTCAGATCGACCTACATAAAGCATATGGTGGTGTGGTGCCGGACTTGGCTAGTCGTGAGCACATGAAGAATTTCTTCCCTCTGATGGAAGTAGCCGATCTGGTGAATCGCAAAGAAGCGATCTCGCAGATCGCGGTCACTAATGGCCCCGGCCTAGCCGGTTGTCTCGCACTCGGTATCGCATTTGCCAAAAGCCTCGGCTTGGCGTGGGAGGTGCCAGTTGTCGGAGTGAACCACCTTAGAGGCCACGCCTTTTCCCCCTTTATCGGCCTTCAGGCCGAAGCACCTGCCGACTTTGATTCGCGTTTGCAGGCACTGCTCCCGCACCTCGGTCTTATCGTTTCGGGTGGGAATACGATTTTGTTCCGGATCGACACGGAGCGTCGTATCGAGATCCTGGCCGAGACGGTGGACGACGCCGCAGGCGAAGCGCTGGATAAAGGTGCCAAGCTACTGGGTCTGCCTTATCCGGGCGGGCCGCAGGTGGAGCAGCGCGCCGCGTCGGGGAATGCAAAAGCCCACGACTTTCCTAAAGCGATTGCGCCGCGCAATGAGCGCCGTTTTAGTTTTTCCGGACTTAAGACGAGCCTCCGTTACCGACTCGAAAAGATGAGTGATGCCGAACTGGCGGCCGCCATGCCCGACATTTGTGCGTCCTACCAAGCAGCTGTCATCGCCCAACTCACGGGCAAGACGAAACACCTCTTGGAAACAGATCGCTATCAAAGTATCGGTCTCTCCGGCGGCGTTTCTAATAATCAGGCGCTCCGGTCCGCGATGGAGAAGCTGGCGGCACGCTTCCACACCCCTTGCTTGATCGCCCAACCCAGGCACACCGGCGACAATGCCGCCATGATCGCCTTCGCCGCCTTCGCGGACCCGGAGGGCACGCAGAGTGAATTCACCATTCAACCTGCACTGAGGCTGGCTAGCGCGTTAAAATAGTTTCGTCCACAACAAGCGCAGCCACTACGGGCAAGGCTTCTTATTATAAGCGACAATGATGCGGATGAAGTTTGATTCTTCTCACCTGACTGCTCATTCTTCGGATGATGCATGAATTGGATGAATTAAAAGCAAGTATCGCCAGGTTGGAAAAGCATGTCGAAGCACAGGATCTTGAAGTGTATCGCCAGCAGCGCCTCATCGAAGGACTACAAAAGAAGACGAAGAAACTGGAAGAGCAGATTGAATCTTTTGAACAGAGCGACGTTGGATCAAGCATGCCCGCAGACGAGAAGCCACCGCATTACTAATACCGATTCGCAAAAGGTTTGCCCTAATTGATTCGATTGTAGCGATGGCACGCGAGTGCCGTCGATTTCACTATTTCAGAAGCTGTCTCGACCTTGCTAGCGCAAGTTAGCTACTCAGGTAATGGTTTTAATAGCTCATACCTTTTTGCAGGTGTTATAATGCCGCTTCTCCTTTCGGGGCTGGGAGTTTTCTGCTTTCCCCCTCCAAATATGATCGCGAGCTGTCGGGCGCTGCAAGCTCCCGCTACTCTGCCATAGCATTGAAGGAGCAACGAAGTGCCGCCGAGAGGTGCGTCTTCCCATCGACTAAGCCTTGCAGGGGAGGTCGGAGCTTTCGATCGTGCGGAAGTGGCTCATCCTTATTCGGCTCCTGGGGAGTCGAACAGAATCACGCCTTTGGCATTACGCCCGGCGAGCATGTCATCGATGGCAGTTTGCAAGTCCTCCAGTGGGTAGGTGCGGGTGACCAGTTCGTCGAGCAGGAGTGCTCCGCTTTGATAGTGCGCGAGTAGCTTCGGGAAGTCATATTCCGGTTTGGACTGGCCATAGAGCGGGTTGAGGTAAACCTTGTCCCATTCGAAGAGCTGCATGTCGATCTCGATAGCTTCCTCGATTCCGGAAACCTGTATGGCGGTGCCGGCGTTACGGATCATGGCTAGTGGAGCGGCACCCAGTGCCGGCACGCCGGTGCACTCGAAGGCATAGTCGGCCCCGCGGTCACCGCAGAGTGCCTTGACCGTTTCTGCGACTTTGCTAAGACCTTGGTCGGCACGGTCAGCGAGGATACAATAGGTCGCGCCGAATCGTTTCGCCATTTCAAGGCGGTTCTCATTGACATCGACGGCGATGATGTGGGCGGCCCCGACGATACGGCAGGCTTGGATTACGTTGAGTCCGACGCCCCCGGTTCCGAGAACCACTGCGCTGCTGCCTGCTTGCAGTTGCGCCGCGTTGACGACCGAGCCATAGCCAGTCATGACCCCACAACCGATAATGCAGGCCGAATCGAAGGGAATATTCACCGTGGTTGGAATGACGGCCTCCTTGCGAACGACGGTATGAGTGCTGAGCGTGCCGATGTTGAAGGATCGCTTGAGCGGCTGATCGCCTTTCCATGTGGTCGCTCCCAGGTGAGCCGCCCCCTCGTCGGGATTGCGTCCACAGACGGGCGAATTGCGCTCACAAATGTTTTGGTGTCCATGCTGGCATTGGTAGCACTCGTGGCAGGGGATGGCCCAGTTCAAGAGGACTTTATCACCCGGTCGGACGTGGCTGACGCCTTCGCCGACTGATTCGACAATGCCAGCGCCCTCGTGACCGAGAACGTGGTGAACGCTCCAATTGAGTGAGTCGTAGTCGGTATGGCAGATGCCGGATGCCTTCATCGTGACCCGAACCTCCCCGTGGCCCGGCGGGTGGATATCAATGGCTTCGATCGAAAAGGAACCTTTGGCATCCGCTACCGCTGCTTTGCCGGAAATGACCTGGCTCATGGATTGCCCTCCCTGCGACTGAATTTCGCCCGGAGGATTTCGTAGCCGACCTTGCGGGTATAGTCTGCTTCTTCCTCCAATAGCGGCGTCTCACTGATCACCTCAATCCGATCGACCTTTTCGGCAGTCTTCTGGATCAGTGCGCGCATAATGGCACGAGCGTGATGTTGGCCGAGGCAGTTGTGAATTCCGAAGCCGAAGGCGATGTGCGGGTTCGGTTTTCGGTCAAGCTTCACCTCATTGGGCGCCTCGAAGACTTCCGGGTCGCGATTGGCCGAGGACCAGGTCAAAGAGACACGATCACCGGCCTCCACGGAATGGCCATGCACGTCAGTCTGAACCGGGCAGACCCGGCCGATGTGAGTCAACGGTATGAAGAGCCGGAAAAACTCCTCGGCTGCGGTGTTGACCATTTCCGGGTGCTCCCGGATGCAGTCCAGCGCCTTCGGGTTTTCGGCGAAGTATTTAAGGATGCGGGTCGCGGTATGGATGATGGTGTCGCGCCCACCGGCAAAAGCGATGTTTGCATAGCCGAGCTTTTCCTCCATGGAGAGCTTGCGCCCCTGAAACTCGGCCTGATTGAGGGCAGAGAAAAAGTCCTCGCCCGGCTCCTTTTCGGCGGCTTCAAACATCTTCTGGCAATACTTTTCCATGAAGGGCCCTTTGGATTTTCCATCGCCATCCTTGAAGACATGAATGCCCCAGCTGATCCAAAGATCAGCCTCCTTCTCGTCGACATTGAGCAGATAGGTGAGGGCGCGGGATTGCAGCGGGATCGAGAAATCATGGACGATATCTGTCTCAGCGGCCTCGATTGCAGCGTCGAGCAGAGTATCGATCAAAGCATGGATTCGAGTTTCAACTTCCGGATCCTTAGGTCGGAGGAAGAAGGGCTCGACCAGTTTCCGGTAGTCCTTGTGGTCGGGCGGATCGACCTCGAGCGGATATTGGCGGACTGTGCGCACTGCCTCTTCCGAAGGTATTGGGACCCGGCGCGGTGCGTCGGAGCTAAATTGGGCGTGATCCTTGGCCGCACGGCGCACGTCCTTGTGGCGGAGGATCATTGGTATGGTCTCTCCCTGATGTTGAGCGAGAAGGATCGGGCAGCGGGCACGGGCCTCGCGAAAAGGGTCGTCGTGGTCGGTCATGGCGTTAGGGGTTAATTATTCCTCGGGTGCGACTTCGACGACCAGGCCGTCAAGCGCCTCCGTGACTTCGACCTGGCAACCCAGGCGACTGTTCGGTTTCTTTTCTTCGTTGAAATCGAGCGTGTCCATTTCGAGTTCTTCGGGATCGCCGACCTTATCTTGCCAATCCGGTGAAATATAGATGTGGCAGGTCGAGCAGGAGCAGACTCCCCCGCAATCGCCGGTGATGCCCTCGACTTCATTGTCGGTGGCGATCTCCATTAGGGTGCCGACGGCATCTTCGACGACGACGCGCTTTCCGTCTGTTTGGATAAAAGTAACTTTTGGCATGGTAGTGGGTTATTCGCTGTTGTGGGTTGGTAGATAGCGTTATATTGGGGTCATTGATATTTATCTTAGCAAGAGCGAGCCCCGGCGACTCCGTTCGTATTTTCAAAAACCAATACTTTATTGACGCAAACGAGGGTAGGGGACTTATTTTTAATCAATGAAAGCGGAGTTGGAGCCAATTGTTTCCGGTCAGGGAGAGAGTTTCTATGCCAGACGGTTTGATCAGGAGGCCTTTGATCATCCGCTGCATTTTCATCCGGAACCGGAATTGGTCTTTATCGAGCGCAGTAGCGGTTCGCTTATGGTTGGTGATTACATCGGGTCGTTTGCAGCGGGTGAGTGTTATCTTTTGGGAGCGAACTTGCCCCATATTTTCAGCCAGACGTCTCCTCCGCAGTCCGGGGCGGCGGCGGAAGTCTTGCACTTCAGAGCCGGTCCCGGGGGTGAACCGCTCTTTGTCGGTGCGGAATGGGGCGCTTTGATCGATTTGCTGGAGCGCGCGCAGGGTGGACTGGTTTTTGATGCCGCAACTTCGGCAAGGGCGCGCGAGTGGATGACCGCACTCCGGAAGAGTTGCGGACTCGCACGCTGGGCCAACTTTATCGAACTGGCGAAATGCCTGACCGAAGTAGAGCCGTTACGGAATTTAGTCAGTCCCGGCTATTCAAATGCACTGATTTCGATGCGCTCCGACCGCATGGAGCGTGTCTGCCAATATCTCCTGCAGCACTTCAAGGAAGACCTCTCACACCGAGAAGTCGCCCAGCGCTTTCATCTGGCACCGGCGTCCTTCAGTCGCCTGTTCAAAAAGGCAACGCGTAAGACCTTCCAAAACTTCGTCAACGAACTGCGTTTAGGGCACGCTTGCCGCCAATTGGGCCAAAGCGATGCCACGATTACGGAGATCGCCTTCGCCAGTGGCTTTAGTAATCTGTCTAATTTTAACCGCCGCTTCAAAGAAATTTATGGGTGCTCTCCGAGTGCCTATCGGAAGCAGACCAGTTGACACCTACTGCGCATTTGGAATCCTTCTTTGTCGGATCCGCGCACCGATAAGTTAATCTCTTTGAATCTAACGCCAGGGCAGGCAGCGAATTCATGCTTTGATTTAACCAAAGTTTCATCCCCGTTAAATAAAGGTTCCCAGATTTGGTTGTAGCTCCCTAATATTTGCTTTAGAGGAGGTGAGCGACAGTATCCGGCCCGCTGCGCGTAACGATCGCAACGAGCTGATCATCGTGTTTCCGGGCGATCAAGTTATAATCCGCTTCCTTCCACCATTGATCGCGGGGGCCGTCGAAGTTTTTTGCAGCTTCGGGATCGAAGATGAAGACATGGACGAGTTGGCGGTCGATCCTGAGGCAGACTAGGCTGACGGTTCCGCCCCTTGGATCTTTAAAGATTCGGCAGCCCGCTGCCAGAGTGCCGGTCCACTCAGTGGACAGGTCTTCGATTACGGGTGCATTTCGCTCGGCCAGCCAGGCGAGTATCGCGTGCGTATTTTCGTGGCGGAACTCCAGAGGCATCGCCTGAGCGATCCAGTCGGTTAGTTTCGTTGGTGCAGAAGCGTGGACGGGTGCGGGGTCAGCATCTCGTGAAGAGCTGATGGTGCTCACTAGAACAAAAGCCATAATCAACGAGGCGGCGAGGGCGAGGAGTGAGCGGTGTCGCCGCCAAAAGGAAGGGTGGGTGGATTCGCTGCCGCCGGTTTCGGCCAGGGCGAGGATGGCGCGTTTGCCCGATTCCGGAGCACGGATCGTATCCAGAGAATAGGATATTTGTTCGTCGAAAGCGCGTTGCTCCGTAAACCAGCACCGCATCTCGGGGTCGTGCTCGCACTGGGCGAGCGCTTCGTGGAAAAATGGGTCGTTGGCATCTTCGCCGCCGGGACGGTAGGCGCTGAGGATTTCTTTGGCGGTTTGATTATCCATGGTGGGACTCCTTTCTGAAAGGGATAGGACTGGCATCGGTTTTTGAATCGGCTTTGCCGCCAGGCGCGGCTTCCAGCAGGGTGCGGAGTTGGTCTTTCGCGCGGCGCAGTCGAGACATCACCGTGCCTATCGGGAGATCGAGGGTTTCGGCAATTTCCTTGTAGGAGAAGCAGTTGAAGTAAAAAAGTGTGAGGGGAGCGCGGAAACGTTCGTCGAGCTCGGCTAACTTTTCGAGCAGAACCTCGCCGTCCGCTGAATCGCCGGGGCGTAAGGTGGCGGTTTCGGTGGGCTCGGGGATGGCGTCGATCGTGGTTTTTGGAAAGCGATTAGAATGGCGGTATTGGTCGATGTAGGCACGATGCACCACGCTGAAAAGCCAGGATTTGGTTTTGGAGGAATCGCGGATCTGGTCGTGTTTTGTGGCGAGTTTGTAAAAAGCGGATTGGGTGAGGTCGAGTGCGTCGTCTGGGTTCCTGCAGAGCGACAGAGCAAAGCGGTAGAGTGGGGCATACCATTGGTCGGCAATGGTCTGAAGTGCGGATTGTTGCATGGTGTAGAGGTAAACGGGTTAGTCGCAGCGGTCTCAGTCGTGGCCATGTCGAGAGTGATACGAGCGATTATAATGTTGGTATCCTCTGGTATGATAGTTCATAACAATAAGACGGAGGGGATTCATGCTTATTCCGCTAAAAGTTTTTTATTGAGTCAGGGAATAGGAGGGGCTTTAGCTCGTCTCATCATGATAAAATGCTATCATCGCAATCATACCGCAAAACTTATCGACGCATTGCTTGATTACAAAATCGTTCGTTGAGACCCATAAAAACAGAATCTAGTCAATGCATAGCCAGACCCTAAAAGAAGCCCTCGTTGAAGTTCTTCGGCAGGAAGTGAGTTTATTGAACTACATCGATGACGCCGTTTACGCGTCTGCTGCGGAGGGTGCGTTTCAAAGCAGTATTGGAGCCCATGTGCGGCATAATCTCGATCATTTCGAGGCCTTTTTTCAAGGTCTGCCGCAAGGACGTATCGACTACGAGCACCGTCGTCGCGACACGCGGATCGCCGCTTCCACGGATTGTGCACTGGGCGCGGTGGTAGGGTATCTATCGGCGCTGCAGTCTTTGGCCGTCAACTCGAAAAGTCCGCTGGAGATCCGTGAAGAGAGTGAAGATGGGGCTGAGACGCCGACTTGGTTGTCCAGCACGCTTGGACGGGAGCTGCAATTTCTGTTGGGGCATACGGTGCACCATCATGCAATCATTGCATTATTGGCCGATCGGCACGGGATCGCTTTGCCGGAAGGTTTCGGGGTGGCACCCTCGACCCAGCGTTTTGAGCGAAGAATTGAAAAAGCTCCCGCCGGCTAGGCCAGTTTTGTGAAGGAAAGAACCAATGTTTGAGCATTCCCTGCGAGAGATGGATTGTGGCGGAGCCGATGAGACCGATGCAGAGGACGATGAGATGGCCGGATTCCATTTGTGTTGCAATAGATGTTTTTCAGCTACCTTGCCAGATAAAGAAAAGCCCCCGCCGGGCAGGCGGGGGCTTGCTTCAATTGTTTCGAAAGCTTAGGCCTTGGGCTCGACTTTGACGGTGATGCTGACATCGATCATATCGTCGATCAGCTTGCTCTTGGCCGCGTTCATAAAGCCGAGCAAGCCGGAGTTTTGATAGTCTACACCGTAGTCGATTCGGTTGTAGTCGAAGTTGCCAGCTAGGATCCATCCGCGATCAGAGTGACCGCTGACTTTGACGGGCAGGGCGATTTTCTTGGAGACGCCACGGATGGTCAGGGTGCCGTGGAGCTTTCCGTTCTTGTGCTCGCTGAGTATGAATATGGCAGTCGGGTATTCTTCGACGTGGAAGAAGTCGTCGCTTTTGAGGTGCCCAGTCAGCTTGTCGCGCTTCCCGCCCTCGAGGTCGGTCACGTCGATTTTTGTCATGTCGACTACGGCGGTCAAGGCGGTAACTTTACCCTCATCGGTGATGTCAGCATCAAAGGACTTAAGCGGCAGTAACCCTTCATGGGTCTTGGCTGGCATGGAACCAGTCCAGCGTATGGTATGGTCGGTCATTTGGTAGTCCTTGGCCTGAAGCGTTACGGCAGAAAGCCCAGCTACGGCGATGGTCGCGATGCCTTTGGCAAGGGCGCGGAGTATTGTGTTTTGTGTTTTCATAATATTATTCGGTTTTCTGGTTCTCAGGTATATTTTTTTCGTTTCATTTGTTTGGATATGTATTAGAGAACAGAACGGTCGGTCTATTCCAATAAAATGAAAAATTAAGTTTTTTCTTTCGCGAGTCTTTCGGCGGCTTCGGCGGCGCGGTCGACCGGCCAGGTGGCGCGCAGGTTTTGGGCTTCGGTGGTGGCTCCGGAATAGAGTAGAAAGAAGCATTCACCGAGCTCACGGCCTCCATCAGGTCGGACGCGCATGGCTAGATCGATAAAGAAGTCTCGGATGAAGATTTTGTGAGTCTCAATGGCGTCGCGCACCGCCGGCGCATCGTCAGTCATGAAAGTTCCGGTGTTGGTATAGGGGCAGCCGCGGAAATCGTTTTCGATCAGCCAGGCCTTGAGGGCTTCGAAATATTCCCGAAGGATCGCCTCTGGCGCTTGATCGCTATCGAGCAGGCTGTCGTGGTGCTCGACCGAGCGCTCGTGGAGGGTTTCCAGCCAAGCGGCACAGAGGGCGTCTTTACTCTCGAAATGGTGGTAGAAGCTGGCTCGTGCGATTTCGCCGGTTTTCAATATTTCGTTGATTCCAACGTTGCCGTAGCCTTTCCAGGCAAAAAGGGGTCCTGCGGTTTCAATGATGTAGGGGCGGAGGTTGGTCTTGCGCATGGGTCTACTAATAAGTAGAAAGACTGGTCTGTCAACTCTGGTTGCTCTGCTCTGTTCTTTTACGCCATGCCAAGCTGCATCAATCACACGATAGGTAATTATTTAAGGCGACCTTGGGCTGCTTCTTCCGAAAGACTTTCATTCGGACTCATATTGTCATGCCTTCAGATTAAAGCGTTTTTTGTAGCCATCTGGGATACTCGGCAGGTGGACCCGGAGGAGGCAGTAGAGGGCATTGCCGAATTTAGCCTCGACGTGGTAGTCGATGTATTTGGCTCCGAGCTGGCAGTAGTAACGCATGAGAGGGGGGATGCTCCGCTGGCCACCTTCGATCTCTTGAATGAGCGGGTTGAGGGCGTTGATGCCCTCCCCCGCGTAAGCTTCGGCCACGAGGGGATGGTAGCGAGTGGTGGGGACGAAGGGCTCGCGGGCGCGCACGAGGCTGATCGTTTCCGGATCGTCGGTGTAATTGTTTTTCAAATACTCGACGAGGAGGGCGCGGCTGGCGGGGTGATGTTGGTCGGAAATAGTGACGGAGCCGAAGAGGGTATCGATCTTGTGCCGACTCGAGATCGCGGCAAGCCCCTGCCAGAGCAGGGGGAGCACGCGGTTGTCTTTTTGGTAATCGGGTAGGACGAATGAGCGGCTGAGCTCCATGGAGCGGGGGAAGCGCTTATAGAAAGCCGAGTCGATATGGAAGACATGGTCGAGATAGAGACCGGCCTGACCGTGCTCGCGGAGAATTTCGGGAACGATGCCGATGCGGTAGGCTCCGGCGAGTCGCTGGGCTTCGGTATCCCAGACCACGAGGTGGTGGTAGTAGTTATCTTCGGCACTCAGATCCACCGCGTTGTCGGTGCCCTGTCCGGCAGCGCGGAAGGTGATCGAGCGGGCACGACCGAGTAACTCCAGTTGTTCGGGCGACTCGTCGCCACGGAAGCAAAAGACCTGAAAGGGTGCCTTGGCGAAAAGACGCAGTTCTTCGGCGGGTGCGGCTGCTCCAGATGGAAGGGAGCCTTCGTTTGATGCCTCCTGCTGCGGGGGAGGAGATTTCTTTCTTGGGTGGGCACGGAGATCATCCTGAAGATGAACCCAGGCGTGCGTTTTTTGAGCGGCGCGTGGATCTTTTTGGAGGTCGGCGACATTTTTCGGTTTGAGCGTCATGGCGATTCGAAGGTCCAAGTTTCGGGCGGGCGATTGAGTCAGCTCACGGCAAAGCATGAGGCCGCGCAGGCGTGGGTATTTTTTTGGTATTCGGAGAAACCGTTCACTATTGTGCCCGGGGATCTGTAGGCAGACCAGGTGAGCACCTGTCCGGGCGGCTAGCTTGACCGCGTGGTCGGACCAGTCGAAATCCACGACCGCGCCGAGTTTCGGATCGCGATAGGCGACCCGCCGAGCGGGGAAGAGGGCGAGGCAACCGCCCTGCCGGAGGTGTTGCAAGGCAGTGCGCATGGCACGGGCGTTGGTTCGGCGTCCGTTCTCACTGAACCCCAGGGCATCCACGGGGATGCGGTGCGGTGTGAGCGGCCGCACGTTTTGCAAAATGTGGTTGGAGAAAATTTTCCATTTTTCGTGGCGAATTTGATCCAGCAGATCGATCAGTATAAAGGAGTCGATGCCGCCGTAGGGATGATTGGCGGCGATGACGAGCGGGCCTTCAATCGCTCGGAGTCTTTCAAAATCGTCCATCGGTAGCGACCACTCGACACCCAGAGAGTTGAGGATATGGCGTGCGAAAGGTCCGGCAACAGCTGAATCGCCCCCGGCTTCCGCGTATAATTTCCAGGCTCCCGGGAAGTCAAAAATACGTTCGACCAGAGGCTGCAAGGGTCGGTAAAGGGCGCGCTGCCATCCCCGAGGGAGGAGCTCCGCCGTATTTAAGGGGTTGCGGGGCGCATTGTGGATCGATGAGGCAGGCCTCATCGGATCGGTTGCCTGTGCCGTATGTGGTTTGATCATGTTTGCAGGTTGGATGTGGTCGGGTGCGTTCTATTCTATGGGGCTGCCATCTGGATCCGTTGGATTATCGGGGGCATTGGCTACTCGCTCGATCGGACCCAGATGAAACGACGTCCAGGGGGCGAAAGCGCCATCCTGGTCTAGCGGCGCGTAGCGTAGTGTCTTATGGTCTTCGGTCATGCGGATGTGGGTTCGGCTAACGGTTTTCGCGTCTAGTCGGGACATGCGGACATTGAAGGCATCGGCTGGCCGCTCAAGGCCTGCGTGAAGGGTTTCCATGGCATCCGGATCATAGGGGGGTGCGCCGAGTGCCTGCATAAAGGCCTCCTCGCGGTGCGAAACGACTTCTTTGGAACGAACGGAGGAGGTGGTTAGGAATCCGGGAATTCGGGGCACAACGGACACTAACTCGCGCCCATCCCAAAGGCGAATCATTTGACGACCTCCAAGGTCGAAGGCGCAGAGGAAGCAGGGGGCGTAAAGGGATTTTAGGAGTTCACTCCGGAGTGCGGTTTCGAATTCGGCGATGCATCTGACGTCGGACAAAGCCAGAAGTAGTTGACCCCGGCTCCGGAGTTGTTCTCCCGAGCTTTGAACATCTGCAGTGAGATCGTAGGCATTCAAAAGGGTGGCCGCCAAACCGTGCTCGTTGACGAAAATCCAACTACCGCCGCCTTCGGGGTCGATCGGAGCTAGGTAGCTTGTGCCGTCGTCCGTGCTCCGTGATTCGGGTGGACAAGCAGGCGCGCGGCTGCGCTGTTCGTCACGGTTGAAGAAGAGATCGAAACCGGCTGAGCTAAATTGCCAGGAAAGTGTGCACATAATTGGTTGTGAATGTTGGGTTGGCTTAGTTAAATCTTTAACACTTGTTCCAGCTTTTGGATCAGTTATTTCCAAAGTTCAGTATCGGGGTAGAAGGCTTGCCAGGCGAACCAGAAGGCGTGCACGACGGGAACTGCTTCGCCATCGGCGGCCGTCGCTTCGAAGCTTTCGGTTTTCGGGGAGTAGCGGATGCGGACAATAGTGTTGCCGACTTGATCGTCCACCCACTGGTTTTTGGGTAGGCTTTCGATGTGGTAGGCTTTAGCCTGACCATTGAGTCGAATTCCTGCGACCCATTCCTTTGGTTCGAGTTCGTCGCGGTTGCGCTCGTAAGGAAACATGGTGCCGCTGCTGGTGAAATAGCTTTGGTAGGGAAGGTCCCGGTAGTTGCGTCGGTGGCCCGTATCCAAGTTTAGCACTTCACCTTCGGGGTTTTCGGCCCGCCATGCCGCCCAAGTCGTTTGCTCGGAGGGCAGCCACTTGAGTTCGGTGCCGACGAATTCGCCGGCCACCGATTTCATTCCCAACTGGGACCAAAGGCTTTTCGTTTGTCGGTCAAACATCAGGACGTCGCTGTTATAGAGTAGGCCGGAAACGCCAAAAACGAGAGTTTTTTTGCCATATCGTCGGTCAAAGATCATCGCGGTTCCGCAGAGCGGGCAGTAAACCACCGCAATCGGGTGACCGCCCACAATGTCGTTGACGATTTCGTGCCAGATGAGGATGCGGAAGGGATAGGCACGGGCAACCCCGTGCTTGGTGTAGCCGATGACAGTATCATCAGGTTCCAGATAATCCACCTCCGTGGCCGGAGTGAACTTTGGATCGTCGATGGAGGGGATGCCATCGGGCGGCGGACCGCCGCGGCGGATTTCCTCGAGAGGAATCGTCGCGTTACTGACATCGAAGCCGAGCTGCCTCTGGGCGCATGCGGACGCAGCTATGCCGAGTAATAAGAGAAAGAAAAGGAGTTTTTTCGAGGGTGGTATTTTTGAGTGCATGGTTTTGAGAAGGGGTGATTCTTAGGAAATCTTGTTGAAGATGCTGTGCTCATAATCCGCACCGAGATCGCTTTGGTTGTTCAGCCCCCAGTGGTAGTCTTTGTCTTTTATTTTGTAATCCACCTTTTCCAAAAAGCGGGTTTCATCCTCGGGGCCGAAGCGTCGGAGCACGTCGCACGCGGAAACCTCGTTCTCGAAATCGACCGAATGCCAAGAGAAGATTCCATGGTTATCCACATAGCGTTGAAGTAATTCGTCCCAAGAGCGATGGTCTGCCCCGACCGGAGGTTCGATAGGCTGAGCATGAGCAGAAAGCGAGAAAACTGCAAAAATCAGGTAGCAGATTGATCGGAGCATTCGCGTGAATAATGGCTTCATCTAAATGCGACGCCCCAGTGGTGAAAATATTCCGGACTCAAGCTCAGGTTGAGCAATGTGCAGTGCCAGAGTTAGGCAAAAAAGGTCAAGGAGCTTGGTTGGTGACCCTTTCACTTTTACGATCAGTTCAGTGTTGATGAGCCTTGGCGGTATTACACCCCAACAAGTAACTGGAAGAGCGGCAGCGAATTCATGCTTGCGAATTATACTGCCATTCACAACACCAGATATAACGAGTGGGGTTATTTATATATATTCTTACGGTGCCCAGCTTTGAGAACTAGAACGACAAACACCTCGTCTTGGAGTTGGCAGAGAATTCGATAATCTCCGCTTCGATAACGCCAGATATTATTCAATTCGCCTTTGAGTTGTTTACCTGATTCGCGGGGATCTTCTGTGCCTTGAATGCGTTCATCCATATAGCCGAGGATTTGTGCAGCGGCTGGCTTATCCAACTTCTTTAGCTGCTTGAGTGCCTTCTCCGAAATCTTATAGTCCCAACTCACGTTTAGCTTCTTCGGCGGTGTAGAGCTTGCCTGGGTTCTGGACTACATCGACGGCGAGATAGTAATCTTCCATGTCCTCCAAGTGTTCCAAGATGGCTTCCCGTGCATAGAAAGTTTTAGTACGCCCAGTTTTCTTGGCAAGAAGTTCTAGGCGATTTTCTATTTCCTTATCTAATCGAATGGCTAACATTAAGTGCAGTATTGCAATGCTATACGCGTATAGCAAGTGCATTTCTTGCGATGATGTTGCCATTAAGAAGATTGATAATTGCTTGCTTTATCGATCATAATTAGTTTATATATGATCGATAAATTGAGTATGTATCGATCATGACATGGAGCTGGGAGCAGGCCGATTGGCCAGAATTTACTTACGACAGATCTGCGCTGGAGGAACTGGAGGCTAAATTCTTGCGAGAGTCGGGTATCATGATTGGCGCGTTTCGGCATTTGAATGCCGATGACGAAGACTGGCTAAAAGTTGATTTAATCAGTTCCGAGGCGTTCAAGACTTCCGAAATTGAGGGCGAAATCTTAAACAGAGATAGCTTACTGTCATCTATTCGTCGCCAATTTGGGCTGCAGTCGGACGGGCGCAAAGTGCCTCCCTCAGAACAAGGGATCGCTGAAATGATGGTAAACTTGTATCGGACTTTTGAGACGCCTTTGACACACGAAACATTATTTGAATGGCACCGTATGCTGTGCAATGGCCGACGCGATCTAGTGGATGTCGGACGCTACCGAACTCACGAGGATGCCATGCAGGTTGTTTCTGGTGCGATCCATCGCCCGAAGATTCACTTTGAAGCACCTCCTTCCATCCAGATGCCCTCTCAGATGGATGGCTTTCTGAAATGGTTTAATGAATCCCATTCTTTACCCACGCTCACGCGTTGCGGCATCGCCCATCAGTATTTTTTAAGTATACATCCTTTTGAGGATGGGAACGGGCGGATTGGACGTGCCATTGTCGAAAAGACGATTGCTCAAAATTTCGGGCAACCCTCACTGCTTGCATTGTCGAGTCAGATCGAAAAAGGGCGCAACGCCTATTATCATGCACTGGAGGCAGCCAATAAAGGAAACAAAATTACAACATGGTTATTATATTTTGCTCAGCTGATTTTAGATGCGCAAAAGACGACCGAGACGCACGTCCAATTTTTAATCGAGAAGACGAAGCTATACGATCGTTTACGCGGCCAGTTGAATGAGCGCCAAGAGCAGGTGGTCACCCGCATGTTCCGTGAAGGACCGCAAGGGTTTGAGGGCGGTTTAAGCGCGAAGAATTACGTCACCATTACTGAGGCATCGACTGCGACCGCGACTCGTGATTTAAGGGAGCTGGTTGTCTTGGGAGCACTCACAAAAACGGGAGCACTCAAAGCGACTCGCTACTGGCTTAATATTGGTGGCCGGTAGAGGATTAATTATCGCGTAAAGTAGCTGACGCTTCCAGCGTGTAGAGCTGATCACTTCAGATTAATCCTTGCTCTCGGAGTTCCATGAGCCATTCGCCAGGAGTACGGATGGCGATGCCATAGAATTGTGTCCCGAGCCTGTCATGGAAATTCTGCTCGGTCCAAAGTCAGTAGGGCATCCGGTTTACAGGCCAAGGCACTGATCAATACAGGTCGGTCTTTGACCTTATCGAAGATGATCACGTCGTTGGCGGTCAGTGCGTTGAGTTCCAGTCAATCATACTGTCGAGTGACTTTGAAAAGTATGTTTCGGCAGCTGTTCCAAGCTTTCCGAGGTTTCGTACGGTTTCTTCTCGACAGTATTGTGCACTCTTAAGCTTCCAATGGTGCTCCGTGGCAGAGACTCGATTATGTATCGGCTCGCTCCTTTGCTCGAGCCACAAGCGGATAGAAGGACGCTGGTATCTAGAAAAAGATCCACTACTGGCGTTTGCTGCTTTTCTTGAAAGTAGCCATCTCTGCTTCGTCTTCCTTGATCCAGGATTTCAGTTTCGACTTTGGAATGTCTCGGACGGGAATCGCTGCAGCAGGTTCAAAGTAGAGTCTTCCGTCTTTTTCTTCGACGAGTAGCATAGGGTTTTCCAAGCGATCTACGCCGAGTTTCTTTCGAATTTCCGGTGGAATCGTGACGGTGCCGCGTTTGCTGATTGGAACTGCAATAGCCATGCTGCAATGCGGCAATGCAGCATAAGAATGTCAAGGAGGGTTATCGTAGCGGGAGCTTCCAGCTCGCGAGTTGCAACATGCATTTCGCGCGAGCTGGAAGCTCCCGCTACTCTGTCATTGCCTGACCGGCAATGCGCCCGGTCGTCCAAGCGCCTTGGAAATTGAAGCCACCAGTGATGCCGTCGATGTCCAGGCATTCGCCGGCAAAGTGCAGATTGGGCACGGAGCGGCTCTCCATCGTTTTGAAGTTTACTTCTTTCAGTCGAATGCCACCGCAGGTGACGAATTCATCTTTGTTAGTCGTTTTTCCTTGCACGCTGTAGCGGGCATTGACGAGTTCCTGGATCAAAGTGTTTTCTTTATCCTTTGGAAGTTGGGCCCATTTTTGATCGTCTGAGATGTGACATACTTCGATGATCCGCTCCCAGAGCCGACGTGGTATTTGCTCAAAGACCTTACTTTTAACCAGTGTCTTGCCTTTGCGCAGTTTGTTGAACTGTTCTTTTAGTTGATGCTCTGTTTGGTTGCCGAGCCAGTTGATCCAGATGTCAAAGTGGTAGTTTTCGGCTTGGAGTTCGCGAGCTTCCCAAGCGGAGAGTCTCAAGATGGCTGGGCCGCTTAATCCCCGATGGGTAATGAGGATGGGCCCGTGCTGGGTCGATCCTTTGCGGGAGGTTTTTACAGCGGCTTCTTGCACGGAGAGCCCGGATAAGCCGTGTGTCCGTTTGTCGGCGAGATTGAAAGCGAAGAGAGAAGGGGCCAGCGGTTCGATACTGTGGCCCAAGTTTTCCATCGCGCGGCTCAGCTTTGAATTTTTAAGTGAGCCCGCGGCGATACAAACCTTGTCGACACGTAGCTGGCTGCCGTCGCTTAAGTCTATTGCGAAGCGCCCGTCGCTTTCTGTTTTCAGTGCGACCAGTCCGACTCCTTTGATGATGCGGATGCCCGCTCTAGAGGCCTGCTTCTCGAAGCAGTCGATAATGGTCTGCGAATCATCGGTGACTGGGAACATGCGCCCGTCGGGTTCCGCTTTTATTTCAACCCCGCGCTCGACGAACCAGCGGATGGTGTCCTCCGGTTGCCAGCGGTGGAAGGCACCGAGCAATTCGCGGCTGCCCCGGGGGTAGTGGCTGGTGAGCCGCTTCGGGTCAAAACAGTTGTGAGTCACATTGCAGCGTCCGCCGCCGGAGATCTTCACCTTTGTCAGTGTTCGGCGCCCCGCTTCGTAAATCGTGATTCTGGCCGAAGGGTTGGACTCGGCAGCAGTGAGTGCCGCGAAGAATCCAGCCGCGCCTCCACCGATGACGGCAATTGATTTTTGATGAGCCACCGGCACGGGTTTTACTTGGTGCTGAAACGATACAGGGTTTTAGAGGTGAAGACCTCTCCGGGTTTGAGGATTGCGCCACCCATATCTGGAAAGTTGACGCTATCGGCGTAGTCTTGGGTCTCCATTGCTAGTCCGCTGAGGGCCGGATAGGTGCAGCCGCCCTTGCCGCTTTCAGGGCCGTCTTCCGATAGGCATAATCCTGCGTAAAACTGAACGCCAGGTTCGGTGGTCAGGACTTCCATGTGCCGGCCACTGCCCGGCTCGTAGACTCTGGCGATAAGTTTAGGTTCACTGGTTCGACCGTCCGGGTGGTTAAAGTGTATGTCGGCGTTCCCATGGTCTATTTCTTCAAGGGCCTTTAAGCTCACAAATTCGCGATAGTCGTTGTAGCCGGCTTGCACCGGATCTTTTTTCCCAATTAATGAAGCGTGTTCATTCACACTGGCTACGGTATCTGCGACAATCTGCAAGTCATGGCCTAGGACGTCACCGGAATCGTGGCCTGCCAGATTAAAGTAGCTGTGGTTGGTTAAATTCAATGGGGTCGTCTTGTCGGTGGTGGCAGAGTATGTGATCTCCAGGCTGTTGTCATCAAGCAGAGCGTAGGTGACGGAGCAGTTCAGCGTGCCGGGGAAGTTGTTATGGTCATCCGGGTCAGTGAGTTTAAGCTGAAGCTTATCGACGCCAGCTTCTACAATCAGCTGCGCATCCCAGAGCATTTTGTCAAAACCTTCGACTCCCCCGTGGAGGCAATTTGGGCCGTTGTTTTGGGCCAAGACGTAATCCTCCCCGTCGATGGTAAAAGCTCCGCCGCCGATACGACCAGCGACTCGTCCCGTAATGGCACCGAAGAATGGCCCGTTGTTTAAATAGCTTTGAAGCGAATCTTTGCCGAGAGTGATGTCTTTCATTGTTCCATCACGGTCTGGCACACAAAGGCTTACGATTATACCACCATAGTCAGTGATCTCGCTCCGGATGCCGTTCGCGTTCGTCAGCGTGAATAGGCTTACGTGCTCGCCACTTGGAAGTTGACCGTAATTGCTTTGGGTAATGCTCATCGACTACAGACAAAATATTTAGTAAAAGAGCGCAACAAGTGAAATTTCGATAATGACTGCTAATATTGAGCTATCGTTTAGCCAAACGAAGAGAATTTAGAGAATTCTCAGAAAAAGGGTTGAGTTTTCCATCTGTGCTGCATTAAGACTCTTTGATGGCAGGGAGAAGTGGCTGAGTGGCCGAAAGCGCTTCTTTGCTAAAGAAGTGAACCTCAAAAGGGTTCCGCGGGTTCGAATCCCGCCTTCTCCGCCATTTATTTGTTGATAAACAACGTTTTACGGGAAACAGGCTAGCCATAAGCGTGACATATTAGAGGAGATAGGCCGAAATTGGGGCAAATCCGCTCGCCTAATACCTCAGCATAATCCAATCGAGGACTTCTTAAGCGCCCTGGGCGGAACTCCGAGTATTCGGTCGTCACGCTCTGGGCATAGTCAGCAACTACATTGGATATGATGATTTCCTTAGGCCTATGGGTAACCTAGGATATCAATGGCTCATCGAAACCTATAAACTGCCGAAGCACACATTGCTGCTTGCATCTACATTAAGTTCTCTTGGATTCTAGTATGCGAGAGACTCCAATGGCCGAATGGTTTTGTTGAAAAGGCATTCCCCGGCATTACAAGTCTGCGGAATGTGAATTAGCTGGGCATCTTGAATACGCACTCAAGCGCGAGGTTGCTGCCTTGACGCTTTGGCTTGTTTTGATATCACACAGTTTGATAGTAGTTGTTATTGTTTTGTGGTATATAGGAATACCAAGGGTTAGCACAAGTGATCTTGAAGTGCTTCTCTTTATTTACATGGTTTACTCGGTAAGCATTTTTGAAAGTTCCCAAAACTCTACATATGCCTCCGCGACCGCATCGCGGATTTCGTTTTGATGTAGTCCGCTAACCGAACAAAATTCCTCAGAGACCGGAAAGTCGTTGGCCGACTCTTCACTTTCCCGAAATGAGGGGCCGAAATCATTAGCGAAATCCAAGCAGTATGACATCCGCGGATCGGGATCATCCATACTTGGCTCGAATTGACGCGCGATCGTCTCTGTCATCACTTGGGGGAATTTCCAGTTTTCAAGTAGAGCAGCTCCAGCTTGAGCGTGATCAAATCCCAGTATTACGCGCTCCATTTCCGGGGTGACCATCGGTTCGGAGTCCATAGACATTTCATGCTGTCCATAAAGCGAAAGCCCACGGGCTTTGAGGTATTGGTCGATGACGACTTTACCAATGCCATGTAGCAGGCCGGTTGTGAAATATACGTCTGATTTTTTCCGGTTACCTTGCTTGCAGAGAGCGGTCATAACCTGAGCAGTAGCTAGGGAGTCTTTTGCCAGCTCGCCTTCTTTGATTTTATAGCCTTTCATCGGCTGATCTAGAATGCCTCGGGAAGCCGCTATGGCGACCAGGCGGTTGACTTCACTCAAACCAATCCGCTGTATTGCAGATTCCAAACCTCCGGAGTAAGCGAATGTTCCATAGTAACTACTGCTGGCCATCCGTAAGATTTGCGCACTCAAAGAGATGTCTAACTTGAGTAGTTTGATCACGTCATCAATGCTGCTGTTAGGGTCCTTTAACGCTGCCATTAGCTTAGGTAAAATTTGAGCTGACATGGGCAATTCAACCGAATCTTTGACAAAGCTATCTAGTTTTAAATTAGACATAATAAAAAAAGTGAGGGATGGCTGCTGTAATTAGCAATGGTAAAGCGTCCTCAACTTGATCTTTACAGTAGATTGTTTTTTTTGGTCAATCTATATTTAGACACAATCACACCCGTACGCCGCCGAGCCCCATTTTTAGGTGCCGTCTTGTGGAGGCGTGAACTGACCCTCCCAGCATACAGATCAAACATTTATGGATATGGTCTAAGGATTTAGGTTCTGGATCGCAGGTGTGACTTATACTCGATGTCCTCCTGTCGATTTTTTGGGTTTGCCCATCGGCGGGCACCTCTTTGTTTTCTTACGCTCATCAATTTCAGCTATGAGCCAAAAAATAAAAATTTACGATACGACTTTACGTGATGGTACGCAGGGTGAGGGTGTTTCCTTAATTCGTAGGGGGTCATGTCGTTATGTTTGCAATTTACAGAGGGGGCTAAACTAGAATGGGGAACCGTTCCGTAAATCTTTGGATTAGGCGAATCGGGCTGAAAAGTGCATGTCATTATAGTTTTGGCAGGACTACCCCGCATATGGCTTAAACGTATGTGCGGGCTGTGTCATTAGGTGGATGAGTTTCGGATGCACGAAAAGCTTCTCTTTACCTGCGCTTTGCTCCTTGAGCACGCCGATGTCGCAGAGTTGTTTGAGATAGACGGATGCGGTTTGGCGTTTGGCGATGTCACGCTCGACTAGGTTTTGAATCCGGCAATAAGGCTGTTCGAAAATGAGCTCTAGGAGTTCGTGCGAATAGATTTTGGGGAGCTGTTGGCGGATGGTGTCGCGGGTGTGGGCGAAGAGGTCGCGGGCGGCGGTGATTTTCTCTAAAGTCCAGGTGGCGGTTTGGGCAACGGCTTCGAGCATGTAGCAGATCCAGTCTTCCCAGGCGTCGTCGGAAGTGACGGCGAGTAAGCGGCGATAGTAATCAGCCTTGTTTTGCAAAATGTAACGACTGAGATAAAGGATCGGAAGCGAGAGTAGTTTTTGCTCAATGAGATAGAGTAGGTTGAGGATACGGCCGGTGCGACCGTTGCCATCGTCAAAGGGATGGATGGCTTCGAACTGATAATGGGCTACGGCCATTTTGATCAATGGATCGAGCGTGTCATCGGTGTGAATGAACGTCTCCCAGTTGGCGAGCTGCTCGCGCAAGGTGCGCTCGCCTTCGGGCGGGGTGTAGGTGATCTGGCCAGTCGCAGGATTACCCAAGGCCACGCCGGAGCCTTGGCGAATGTGCATCGGGCGGCCTTTGATGGTGCTGCACACTTCGACCATGGTATTGGTGGTCAGTGGGCGTTTGCTGAGTGCTTGAAATCCTTGATGGAGTGCAGTGCGGTAGCGGAGTGCTTCTTTGGTGGGGCCGTCGGCTTGGGAGTCTTCTGTTGCGTGCTGAAAAAGCTGATCGGAGGTGGTGACGATATTTTCAATCTCAGAACTGTCCTTCGCTTCCAGCAGCGGCAGGAGATTGATCAAAATGGATTGATTCGGCAGTAACTCACCCGCTTGCTTGAGGGCAGCGAGCGCCGCGCGTGCAGCGATACAGGCCTTGAGCGTGCGTATACTCTCCAGATCACGCTTCGGCGGAAGTGCGGGAAGTTGGTTGTAGGGTTGGTCGGGGAGCCAAGTCATGTTTATTTCTTGCGAGTCATTGAACATGTTTGAATTTGATGTCGATGGTATCGACATGCAAGCACTATATGTCGATATTATTATATATTATCGACACGTCGCGCCTTAACATTCCCAAGATTCAAAAAGTGAGCTGACGCAAACTTCGACAAGCTCCCTTCGACCGTGCTCAGGATCATGGCACGTCAGGCAATCTAAGGATCCGATACCTTTCCGAGCTTCTAAAGTAATTCTGAACCGCTCGCTAGATATGAACTTCGCAGGCATTTCCTTTGAGGCCTAGGAATGTTGCCAAGCGGATGACCTCTTTTTCAGCTTCTTCTCTAAACTGCTTTTGATCGGGCTTCTTCGTGGCGTATCCGAAATGTATTTTCAACCGGCCGTCCTCAACTGTCGCGTTAGCCCAGCCGATGATGGAACTCTGCCAGAGCACTGGCATGGCATAATCGCCGAGCTTGCGTCTTGCTTTGGGCGTGTAGGCTTCGAATCGGTAGGTCCAATTCCAGAGATGCTCGAAACGAGTTCTGTCCCGCACGATCGGATCGAATGGGGCGAGAATGCACACACCGCTTGGCTTTTTTTAACTTTGGGCGCTTCGTCTACAGATACGGAATATTTTCCGCACCCGCCGGCTGTTTTAAAGCGTTAATGCTCAGGTGCACTCCTGTGGAGCTGCGTTCGTTGCAAAATCAGCGTCTGTTGGATGATCAGTTTAAGGCGACTTGAAGTAGGGCACTGAGTGCGCCGATTTGTGCTGATGTCGTCGGGTGCCCTAAACCTCGGTCTACATCGCAGATCGGAGACTCGGCCTATATTTGAGGTCTTCTCATTGATTTTTGGGTTTGCCCATCGGCGGGCACCTCTTTGTTTTCTTACGCTCATCGATTTCAGCTATGAGCCAAAGAATAAAAATTTACGATACGACTTTACGTGATGGTACGCAGGGTGAGGGTGTTTCCTTTACTGTCGCGGCGAAGCTTCGCGTGGCTGAGAAGCTGGATCAATTTGGTATTGATTACATTGAAGGCGGTTGGCCAGGCTCAAACCCTCGGGACATGGCGTTCTTCGAGGAGGCGAAGAAGTTGAAGCTCCAGCATGCTCAACTCGCAGCCTTTGGCTCGACGCGTCGTGCCAGCCTATCGGCCGAGGAAGATCCGCAGCTCAAGCTCCTGCTGGAAGCGGATACGCCGGTGGTGACTATTTTCGGGAAAACTTGGCTGCTACACATTACTGAGATTCTGCGCACCACGGCAGAGGAGAACCTTAAGATGATTGAGGATTCGGTCCGCTTTCTGACTGAAAGTGGGCGCGAGGTGATTTACGATGCGGAGCACTTCTTCGATGGCTTTTGCGATAACCCGGAATACGCCTTACAGACGCTAGAGGCGGCCAAGCGGGGTGGTGCCATCAACCTTACGCTATGCGACACCAATGGCGGCAAGCTTGTTGGAGAGGTGCAGGAGATTGTGGGCAAGGTCTGTGCTCATTTCCCGGATATGCCGATTGGCATGCATTGTCATAATGACTCAGGGCTTGGCGTCGCGGTCTCCCTCGCTGGCATTGAGTCGGGTGCCGCGCTCGTTCAAGGCACGATGAACGGATTCGGCGAACGGAATGGTAATGCCAACCTGACCACGATTATTCCAAATCTTGTGCTCAAGATGAAAAAGGAGCTGAACTGCGGGAATCAACTTACAAACCTGCGCGACCTTTCGCTCTTCGTGGATGAGATGGCCAATCGATCCCCTGACAGTAAGGCGCCTTTCGTTGGTTCCAGTGCCTTTGCTCACAAGGGTGGGGTGCATGCCGATGCGGCAGCCAAGGTGAAGGAAAGCTACGAGCATATTGAGCCGGAAGTGGTGGGGAATCGCACCCGAGTGCTGGTCTCTGATATGTCGGGACGCAGCAGCGTGATGATGAAGGCCAAAGAAATCGGCGTTGAACTCGACGCACGGTCTCCTGAACTTAAAGAATTTTTAGGCACGCTCAAGGAACTCGAATTCAAAGGCTACGAATATGAAGCCGCTGACGCTTCGTTCAAGTTGTTGCTGAATCGATACCTTAAAGGTAAAAAAGACGACTTTGAATTAATCGGCTATCGTGTCATGGTCGGTCATCAGTCCGATTTAAATCGCACGGTCTCTGAGGCTACAGTCCAAATCAAAATTGGCGATGAGATTCACCACACCGTTGCGGAAGCGATTGGTCCAGTCGGTGCATTGGATGATGCTTTACGCAAGGCGATCGCACCGGTTTTCCCAGAGATTGCGGAGGTGGAACTGATCGACTTTAAAGTTCGTATTCTGGATAGCCAGCATGGCGCAGATGCGATCATTCGAGTCCAAATCGAATCCACGGATGGTAAAGAAATATGGGGCACAGTTGGCGCGAGCGATAATATCATCGAAGCTGCCTGGGAGGCACTTGTTGATTCAGTCGAGTATAAGATTCTGCTGGAAGCTTCGAAGTAGGGTCAGCTTGATTTGATGGGTTGAAAACAGGCTGGAAGCCTGTTCTACGTAGGACAGTGCTTCCAGCCTGTCGTTTTCTTTTGTTATGATTGCCAGCTTCCGGCGATCTAGTCCTATGCCGAACAATAATTCAGAGCTGCCCATCGAAGCGCGATTGAAAGAACGTGAGCGGCCGGAGGGCACACTGGTCATGTATCAGCGTTGGGAGGAGTTGCTTTTCCTGCATTGGAAGGTGGCTCCAGAGCTCGTACAGCGGGAATTACCCGCAGGCTTGACCGTTGATACATATGACGGTGCGGCCTGGATTGGCGTGGTGCCCTTTCAGATGAAGGACGTAAGGCCACGCTTTCTGCCCTCGATGGGGGGCTTGTCGAATTTCCCGGAGCTGAATTTGCGGACCTACGTTGTCGATTCGCAGGGTCGTCCAGGGGTGTGGTTTTATTCGCTGGATACGCCGCAGCCGATTGCCAATTGGATCGCGCGTCGATTTTTTAATCTCAACTACAGGATGGCGCGTTTTGAGGTCGGCCAGACCGCTGAGACGCTTAGCTATCGTTCCGAGCTAGCAGTGGAGGATGGCTGGGACGAAGTGCAGCACTACGCCTGGACTAGAGTGGGCCAGCCTTTCGAGGCGAAGCCAGGCTCATTAGAATTCTTTCTCGTCGAGCGTTATCGGCTCTTTGCTTACGATCCGCGTCGTGATCGGCTAAGGAGTGGGCAAGTTCACCATGTGCCTTATCCTGTGCAGCAGGTGAAACTGGATTCTCTCTCGAAGCGATTGTTCGCGCTGAACGATCTTTCGATGCCTGATGGCGAGCCGGTTTCGGCTCTGGCGTCTGCGGGAGTGGATGTGGAGATCTTCGGGATGGAATAGGTAGCGACCGGCGTCACGCCGGTCACGATAGGCAAAGTGGGTTGCGGACTTTTAAGAAATTTTACCGGGCGGATTGGGTTTCGACTTTCCTCTCTGTGGTCCAGTGGCGGTGTGTGAGCCTGGCCGCAACTGGCTGGCGGGGACGCCAGCCTCTACCTTTTTGGAAAAAACCTAAACCGCACTAATGCTCTAGGATCTCGACCTCGTAGCCGTCGGGGTCGGTGATGAAGGCCATCTTCTTGCCGTCGGCGAATTTTTCGCGCCAGTTGGATGGCCAAAGGTCGATTTTGAGATCCAGCTTTTCCAGCATTTCGCAGTAGGCGCTGATGTCGTCCACGCGGATGCAAGTATGCACCAGATCCTCGGGGAATTTCACCTCGTAATCGTCGGAGTGTGTCAGCTCGAGCTTGTGAGCACTGCCCGGGATTTGCAGGTGGGCCAATTGGTTGCCGCTGGGTGATTTGTCGGTGCGTTTGAGCACCTCAAAGCCGCAGGTCTGGCTATACCAGGCGATGGACTTTTCAAGGTTGGAGACGCGGATGCGGGTGTGGTCGAAGGAGATGTTCATGAGAAAATTGCTACGCACTTAATTAGGAAATGCAAAAACTATCGGTAGCAATTTTCTGATGCGGGATACTGGATACGGGAAACTGCGAAGCGGCGGGGTGGACGCAAAATGTAGTGGGAGCATCCTGCTCCCGTCGTAGTCCGGTTGATTTGTTACTCTGCTGCGAAGTCGATCCTCGCGAGCTGGAAGCTCCCGCTACTTGCAAAGGCGCTGGCGCTTATAAGCTCCGCACCACAGCCTTCGCCACGCCTTGCACGGACAGCTCGGTCACAGGGTAGAGCTCGGGGTAAAACTTGTTTTCTGCTTTCAGGTAGGGTGGTTCTCCTGCTTTTTGGATATAGCGCTTCAGGGTTGTCTCACCGTCAATGAGCGCGGCTACGATGTCGCCGTCTCTGGCCTCGCGGGGCTCAACGACGACCATATCACCTTCGTAAATCTCGGCGTCGACCATACTGTCGCCCCGAACTTGGAGGGCGAAGGTCCGCTTACGGTTATCAAAGCCGGCATGCTGGATATCGACTTGTAGGCGGCCGATTTCGCCGGCGGGTTCGACGCGGTCGGGATAGCCCGCTGCGATATCTCCCAGGACGGGAATATCGACAACCTCAGTGGCATCCTCCGGAATCTCATTAAAGTCGGGTGAGTCGGGACGATTGATGCGGAAAGTGCGAGCCTGCCCGGGGATACGTTCGATCACGCCTTTCTTCTCCAGCGCTCGGAGGTGACCCATCACCGCGTTGGTGCTCTTGAAGCCGAATTTATCCTGAATCTCACGGATACTGGGCCAATAGCCGTTTCTCCACTGATAATCTTCGATGAAGGTGAGTATCTCTTGTTGGCGCGTGGTTAGATCTTTCATGATGTTCAATTGTTTAGGTGAACACTTGAACATTGTCAAGCCTGTGGATAAGCTGTGAATAACTCGCTCTCGCTGTTAAAAGTGACGATAAGCGTTGAACAAGCGTGGCACTGCGCTTTCGTGTGAGTTTTCTATGATTTTTAGCCAGCCACGCAGTCCCGCACGTTTTTTGCCTCTGGCTACGGTTTTCGCGGCGTTGTGCTTCACTGCCTGCGATGGTCCACCGCCGGAGATCGAGCGAGGTCAACACGAGCTGCCGGAGGATGCCAAGGTGGTCGACTGGGACGTGGGCAAATATGGGGGCATCTTGGTGCTCAGTGAAACGACGCAGCCAACGACGTTTAATCCCCAGGTACCGAATAATCGAACGACAGGCTTCATTCTTTCGAACATCTTCGCCTCCTTGGTTAATTACGATCCCCGTAGCTCAGCGTTTGTCCCGGCACTGGCAAAATCCTGGGAGGTCAGCGAAGACAACCGCTCCTACACCTTTCATCTAAGACGGGGTATTCGCTGGAGTGATGGAACTCCCTTTACGGCGGACGATGTGATTTTTACTTTCGACTGCATCCTCGCTGAAAAAGAAGACCCTAAGACGGGCAAGCCGGTGCCCAAGTATCCATCCAGATACTACAAACAATATCACATTGGAGGCGAGAAGCTGCGTTACTCAAAGGTCGACGATTATACGGTTCGCTTTGACCTGCCGACTGTGTATGCCCCGTTTATTTACGATATTGCTCAGCCAATTCTACCGAAACACAAGCTACACGATGCTTTCGCCGATGGGAGCTTTACCAAGCAATGGTCTACACAAACAGCTATCGAAAGTCCTGAGGAGATTGTCGGCCTAGGCCCATTTGTCATTCATTCCTACCGGCCGGGTGAGCGGCTCGTGCTCAAGCCGAACCCCCACTATTGGAAGGTCGACACTACTGGTCAGCGGCTGCCTTACCTCGATTACTTTGTCTTAAAATTCGTGGCTGAATCAAATACAATGATCGCACATTTCGCTACCGGGAAGAGCGATGTGTCAGGGATTGGTGCGGAGGATTACACTTGGGTCAAACGGGCGGCTGAGACTTACGATTTCACGATCTACGACCGCGGGCCTTCTCCGAGTGTGAACTTCTTTTGGTTTAACCAGCATCCGGGAGCCAACGAAGAAGGGGAGCCTTATCTGGCCGAGCACAAGTATCGCTGGTTCACGGACAAGCGCTTCCGACAGGCCGTGCAGCATGGCACCAATCGACAGGGGATTATTAACGCGCTGCTCTTTGGTAAGGGCGAGCCGCTCACCTCAATTATTCCTCCGGCTCAAGGCAAATGGCACAACCCGAATTTACCGCGCTATGAATACGACCCCGGAAAAGCGAAATCCTTACTCAAAGAGTCCGGATTCAGTTGGCGTGATGACGGCCGACTGATTGACTCTGAAGGTATCCCTGTAGAGTTGACGCTTTTATTGGCAGATGGGGCATCCAACGATCAGATTGGAGTGACTTTTGTAGAAAATATGAAAGAAATCGGCATGGATGTTCAGCTTGAACGTTCTGATTTTGCGACGCTGTTGCGCCGCACGGACAGCACTTTTGACTATGATATAACGATGCTGGGATGGGGCTCTAGTAGTGCAGCTTACGATCCATCTGGAAGCAAGGTGCTCTATCTCAGCAGCGGTAAGTATCACGTCTGGTATCCTGAGCAGCCGGAGCCGGCTACGGAGTGGGAGGCGCGGATCGACGAGTTGATCGGCCTGCAGGAGCAGACGCTGGACATGGAGAAGCGCATTGCTTACATGCACGAGGTGCAGGCCATCCTCGCGGAAGAGTTGCCGCTGCTCTACGGCTTCACGCCCTACGGCTTCACGGGTATCAAAAACAAGTGGCGTAACACCTACGTGCCCACAGCGGGCACGACTCTTTGGAACATCGAAGCCATCTGGGAGGCGCAGGACTAAACATGAATCGAATTTTGGAAACAGTTGTCCAAGCCCGAAGGCGTTCGGCTAATAAAGTAAGTGTAGGACAATGTAACCGAAGCCCTTCGGCTTTGGTCCCGAGTAGCCGAAGCACTTTGGCTCTGGTCCCGAGTAGCCGAAGCCCTTCGGCTTTGGTCAAATCTGTTATGCGCGAAAATCCAAACGCGAAGGCGTTCGGCTACAAATCTACAAGGCAGGGGATAGCCGCATGATCGCATTCATCTTACGCCGTTTTTTGTCGCTGATCCCACTCCTCCTCGGGGTGAGTCTGTTGGTCAACTTGCTGATGTATCTCTCGCCGGGTGATTTTCTCACACAGGCGCGGGCGGCCAAGGACATCGACCCGGCTGTGATTGAGCAGCAGGAGCGTCAGCTCGGGCTCGTCGATTCCGAGGGCGAGCCAACGCGCTGGTATGTGCGCTACGGTCATTGGCTGGCCAACGTCTCACCTGTTAAATATGGGCCATGGGTGGGTGAAGATGATAAAAGCGTTCATTTCGGTTGGCCATATTTCGGCGAGTCATGGACCTACAAGGTCGAGGTCTTGACGCTCCTTAAACAGCGCGTGCCAGCGACCTTTATTCTGTCGCTGACTTCGCTGCTGTTTGCCTGGTGCCTGGCGATTCCAATCGGGGTGCTGGCGGCGATTTATAAAGACTCTATCTTTGACCGGATCAGTGCATTTTTAGCGTATGCGGCCTTGTCGATTCCTGAGTTTTTCCTCGCCATTCTGGCGGTCTATTTCGCGGCCGTCACTGGCATCTTCCCTGAGGGTGGGCGATCGTCGGTCGAGAGTGAGTTTCAGCCCCTCGGCTTACGGCTCATCGACTACGCCTATCATTTAATACTCCCCAGTATCGTGCTCGGTATCGGTGGTGTTGCCGGGATGATGCGCGTGATGCGGGCGAACTTTATCGACTACATGCAGGCCGAATTTGCAATTGCGGCGCGTGCGAAGGGTCTGCGTGAGCGGGTCATTATGTTCAAGCATGTGCTGCGCAATGCGATCAACCCGCTGATCACTTCTTTCGGGTATTCCTTCGCCAGTCTACTTTCCGGTGCGCTCCTCGTTGAGAACGTGATGAATTATCCCGGCCTCGGACAGCTTATCTACGATGCGCTCATCCGGGAAGATCAATACGTGGTCATGGCCGGAGTATTGATCGGTGTGGTTATGCTAGTGCTTGGTAACTTGCTAGCCGATCTTCTGCTAGGGTGGTCTGACCCTCGCATCCGATCCGGCGGGGCGAGTGGCGCCAAAGAGAGTGCTAAAGGGAGCTATTGGCTCTGGATCGGTCTGCTCGGTATCCTCTTTGCGGAAATTCTATTGGAAGCGTTTGCCCCTGGTCTGCTCAGCATCGTGGTGACTGTTTTGAAGTATGTCGGCATCCTCCTCGTCGCGTTGTTGGCCATCGCCTGTGTCGGACTGGTTGGCTATATTATTTACGTCCTGGTGAAGCAGTTACTTGGCAAAATTCTCCGACGCCCACTCGGTGTCGCTTCGCTGGCTGTGCTGGCTGTGCTTTATTCCGGAGCGCTCTTTGCGCCGTTCATTTCACCCTACGAGATCAGTAAACAGAACCTGGAGAAGCCGTATCACCCGCCCAGCGGAGTCGTATGGAAAGAAGGTGGTTTGCATGCTAAGCTCTATCAGCAGAAGGAGATCGGTTCAGCCGAATACCTTCATCCTGAGGGCAATACTGCGCCCATCCAATTCTTCGCAAAAGGCGAGCCTTACAAGTTGTTCGGCCTTATTCCGATGGAGCGAAAGCTTTTTCAGCTGGATGTCGAAGATCCCTCTGCTCGTTTCTATCTGCTCGGATCAGATGACACCGGACGCGACATTTTCAGCCGCTTGTTACACGGCTCGCAGGTTTCCCTCTCGATAGGCTTTATCGGTATTTCCATCACGCTTATTCTTGGGTTTGTCGTTGGTGGCCTGGCTGGTTTCTACGGGGGTAAGATCGATTTCGCTGCCATGCGACTCGTCGAGCTACTCATGTCTATTCCGGGGCTCTATCTCTTGCTCGCGCTGCGCTCGGCTTTGATGGGGCCCGGCCTCTCCCCGACGCAGACTTACGTCGTGATCATTGTCATTTTATCCGTCATCGGATGGGCCGGCACCGCGCGAATCATCCGTGGCATGACGCTCTCGATCCGTAATCGTCCCTTCGTGCTGGCCGCCGAAAGCATGGGGCAGTCGGTTCCAATGATCTTGGTGAAACACATTTTACCCAACCTAGCCAGCTACCTCCTGGTCGCCGCCACGCTTGCTATCCCCGGATATATTCTCGCCGAAGCAGCGTTAAGTTTCCTCGGGCTCGGCATCAGCGAGCCCTCCGCGAGCTGGGGTCTCATGCTCAAGCAGTCGCAGGGTAACATGATCGTCTTTTTTATGAACTTCTGGTGGATGCTTGCCCCCGGCTTCGCCATCTTTGTTACGGTGATCGCCTATAATGTGCTCGGTGATGTGCTGCGTGATATCGTCGATCCGAAAATGCAAACGCGATGATTTGTTTTGAACCACGGATGAACACGGATAAACACGGATGGATTTATGACTGATTTGCTACAGGTTAAAGATTTACGCATCGCCTTTCACTCGCGGGGTGAGGCTAATGAGGTGGTGCACGGTATTAACTTCTCCGTCGAGTCCGGTGGTCAAACCGTCGCGGTGCTCGGCGAGAGCGGCAGCGGTAAGAGCGTGACTTGTTTGTCGTTAACCCAGCTATTACCCAAGCCGCCGACCTGCACGATCTCGGGGCAGATTCTTTTTGAGGGAAAAGATGTCCTTGCGATGTCACCTGCTCAAGTCCGCCAGATCCGAGGCGAGGGTATCGCCTACATTTTCCAGGAGGCCTCCGCTTCGTTGAATCCCGTTTTTACTATAGGCCATCAGATCGCCGAGGCGGTCAAACTGCACCGACCCGACATTGATGATGTGCGGGCCCGCGTGATCGAGCTGCTCGATCTGGTCGGCATTCGCGATGCAGAAAAACGCTACAAAGCCTACCCGCATGAAATGAGCGGCGGCATGCAGCAACGCGTCATGATCGCCATGGCTCTCGCCTGCGAGCCGAAGCTACTTGTCGCCGACGAGCCGACCACGGCCCTCGACGTGACGATTCAGGCGCAGATCATGGATCTGCTTCGCGAGCTCCGCGAAAAGCTCGGCATGAGCATCGTGCTGATTACGCACAATTTCGGTATCGTCAAAGGCTTCGCCGATGAAGTTATCGTCATGTATCGCGGCGATATCGTTGAGCAAGGCCCCGTTGAAGAAATTCTCAACAATCCCCAGCATCCCTATACAAAGGCGCTCATTGCCTGTATTCCGAAACTCGGTGTCAAGCAGCGCCGCCTGACCACTATCGAGCACGAGATGTCTGGGTAGTGACAAGCTTCCAGCTTGTCGGGTGGTTCAGAACGACAAGCTGGAAGCTTGTCACTACGCTCCTTCAGTAACGATATACTTGCCCGCAGAATTGATCCGATACTTACATATAATACTATGATGAATAAATCACTAATACCCATCCTCTGCGCGCTCATTCTATCGGGATGCAGCACAATAACTAATGAGTTGAGTCACTCTGGAACTACTTTTGCGGAGGATGCGATTGCTCCTTATATTGAAAGTGGACAGCTGCCGGGTGCGATTAACGTCTTCTATAAAGATGGCTTGCAGGAAGTTACTCGCATGGGGTATGCCGACGTTGCCGCGAAGCGCTCCATTACGATGGATGACGTATTTATGCAGTGTTCGCAAACGAAGGGCTTTTGTGGTGTGACGATTGCAATACTTATCGAGGAAGGAAAAATTCAACTCGATGATCCTGTTTCAAAATACCTGCCTGAGTTTAAAGAACTCTGGGTTCATGAATCGACCAAGGACGGGGTTAAGAAACTAGTTAAGGCAGATGAAGAGCTGACTATCCGTATGGCGCTGAACCACACTGGGGGATTCCCATTTGAAATCAGTGCGAAGCAGGGCAATATCGAGGGTGGTGGCTGGTCCGGCGGCGCACCGCTCCGTCAGACTGCGGCAATCGCGGCGGCATCTCCATTACTCTTTGAGCCAGGAACGAAGATGCAGTATTCAAATACCGGTATTGATATTGGGGCGGCCATCGTCGAGGTGGTGACTGATATGAGATGGGAGGATTTTCTTGCTGAGCGTCTTTTCAACCCCCTCGGTATGGAGTCCACCAGTTTTTGGCCGACCGATAAGCAGCTCGAGTCCCAAATAGAAATTTATGACTGTATAGAAGGGGCTCCTGCTAAATACCGGTTACAGGAAGATTGGCAGCAGCGCCCCTATAATGGTGACCGTGTCTTTCCGTCAGCCGGAGCGGGCCTCTGGACGACTGCAAATGACCAGCTCAAGTTTTATAAGATGCTTATGAATCTTGGCATGGGTGCAAACGGTGTGCGGATTCTCAAAGAAGAGACAGTTAAGCAATTACTCGCGAAATCGACGCGACCGAAAGGTATGGGAGGTTATTCGCTCGGCCTGACCACTGCAGAAGAGGATAGTCCGGACGCTTGGTTTGGCCATGGCGGCGCATGGGGAACCAGTTGCATGGTCAATTGGCATCGAAAGGAGTTAAAGCTCTGGGTGGTTCAGCTGTCCGGTAAACCACGCCCCTGGGATAAGGAGCGCGCTAAGGCAGCTGAAAAGTTCTTTAAATACGCGCTCGATAGTTCAAGAGCGGACGCCTACACTGGACGCGTGGAGTAGGCTCCGGCGCGTTG
>Ga0307933_1000242_pt1 | contig 53149 bp, 53 predicted proteins | sample OrgLakmetageno88_FD_201811 | JGI IMG/M metagenome (GOLD analysis project Ga0307933, IMG submission 201811) | Saline water microbial communities from Organic Lake, Antarctica - #88 | ecosystem: Environmental > Aquatic > Non-marine Saline and Alkaline > Saline | place: Antarctica: Organic Lake... | reverse complement strand
AAGAAAAACAGATAACCACACTGCATCAGCGTATTGGGAGCAGATGTTAATGCGCAATAATTAATCCTACTTAAACTGGCTTACATCCACGGCTCTAATTTTTAATGTTGCCGTGGCCAAGCTAACTTCAAGAAAAAAAGCAATCAAGCCTCCGGTTAAGAAGATCATGCACATCATAAAAGTGATTATAATTGTAATGTCTAAATTTGTACTTACCAAGCCATTGATCATTACTAACATAACGGTGAAGCAGGTAACTACCGCCGACGCGATTAAGAAATTTATTGACCAATTAGCCAGTCTCATGCGTTTGTTTAACGCTTTAATTTCTAGTATCGCTTTCTCATTTATACGTTCTGGTTCTTCCCTTGCCAAATTGCCAAACCATCTTGCTCTGTCTATGATCCTAGATACCCGGCCGGTGGCTACGTTGACCAAATTACCGATACCAACAATAAGAAAAATAGGGGCCAAGGCCAACTGAATAATTTCCACTGCACTTTGTGTAATAATTGTTTCCACTAACGTCTCTTTTTTAAATTCACACTATATACCTAGTTCGTAACCATATAATTAAGCCCACAATAATGAAAGTAAAAGGTAACAAAAAGAGTACTACGATAACTTGTCGTTTTTGCTTGCTGGTTAAATCTAGCCGCTCAACCGCAATTTTTTTGTTGCCAAGAAATGTTTTGTAGTCGAGCTCTGACAGCCAGTTCACGATATTAAGGCCCATTTGTGCATTACTATACTGGTCAATATAAACGTTAGTTAAAAAGTCTGCATCGGTGAACACTATTAATCGAGTATCTGAGGTTTTACCTTGCTTTATACTCTGGGCATTCTTTTCTTCAATAACAACATAAGAAAAAGGGACAGGACCGGCCGTATCAATGCCTTCATCAAATTTCACCTCTAAATTTCGATCACGTTCAGCCCAACTATTTTTTGTCGATGCGGTTGAGGCAATGACGGCATGTTTTATGTTTGGGCGACGGTTTTCCAATAAATTGATCGAGCGCGGGCGAACATAGAAAGTATAATCCAAACCTTCGGTTATGGCTTTATGCTTTTGATAATTTTTAGTTGCCGGACTACCAACGTCGTCACCAACATGGCTGGTTAAATCAACCACAATATCCGATTCAACATTGAGTCCCCATTTGTTGAGAAGTGAATTTAAATCAGGATTTTGTCGCATCTGCGCTGTATTCAAGGGTTTATCTGGTGTGGTAACAACGGTATGTTCAATCAGAAATAAAGCGTCCCCTCCTTCTAATAAATAGCCTTCAATTAAGCTTTCTTCTTCTTCGGTTAGTTCATTTTTTGGACCCGCTATAATCAATACATCGGAGTCCTCAGGAATCGACTGACTAATACCAAGCATCAACGGTTTACTTAAAATATTGTTGGCCGCAAGTAACTGGGTAAATTTAGACAAGCCCGTATTTTCTTCATTTTCCATTGAATACTCGCCATGCCCGGTCAGAAAGTAAACCGTCTTTTGAGCACGACTGACACTCGCAATCGCATTTGTTAGACGTTCTTCTGACAAGGAGTCCTGAGTAAAGTCGATGTCCTTGCGGTTGTTGCCAGATTGAACAATCACTTTTTGCTCTTGACTATTAATCACATTGCCAAATGTTGCGGCGTAAGCAACTTGTTCAATAGGGTCGATGATTTGAGTTGTCACTACTCCGCCAGACGCTCTCTCATATTCGTTGAAAAGGTCTTGTATATATTTCGGAGGACCCCCCACATACAATGCAGTTAGTTGAACATCACGTTCAAGTACACTAACAAATTCAACTGTGTTTGCAGATAAGGTATGTTGCTTGTCTTTTGTTATATCCCATCGAAGTGTTGAGCTATTAGCTAAATAATTACTACCTCCAATAAACGCCACGCTGACAATAGTTATCAACATAACAGTAGCAAATTTTTTCCAACGTTTGGGCTCAAAAATCGTTACTAATCTTGAGTTGGCTGTATTAACTCGATACGTTATGGCTATGCCTAGTAAAATAACAAGGACCGTGCCACTGCAAATGAGCAAACCTATGCTTAGATAAGAAAGCTGTTGTTCAATGTAAAAAAGAGCGACGCCTAGGGCAAGAACTAAGAGTGACAAGCCACAAAAGAATGGCAGCAGTGCAAGCAAAGATGAGCGCATACTAAAAATTGATTTGCTCATTATTGCCACAGCCTATTGTCGATACTCACCCTTGTTAAGACTAAACAAAGAATGATGCCAGTTAGATAATAAGTAATATTACTGGGCGTAATTATGCCAACCGCAAAATTTTCTAAGTGTGTTCGAGTACTAATTTGCATAAAAAAGCTCTCTACAGAACCGGTAAAATACTTAGTGAAACTAGCCGCAAAATAAAGTGAAAATATCAACGCGTAAGACACTAATGCTGCAATTATCTGATTACGCGTCCAAGAAGAAACAAGTAAGCCGATAGCAATAAAAAATGCCCCTTCTAACCAAATCCCAACATACCCAGAAAGAATACTGATTGGATCTGGATCACCAAAATAGTCCAAAATAAAATAGTAAGTTGCGGTCATGCCTATCAGTAAGGTGAAAAAAATCAACATACTGAAATATTTACCCAATACAATCATGGTAAGCGTTAGTGGTGACGTGAGTAAAAACTCCATCGTGCCATTGGCTTTTTCTTCCGAGAACATTCTCATCGTGAGTAACGGAATTAAGAACACAGACATAAACTCCATCAGTATGAAAATATCACGCAACGATGCTTCGTGATTCTGGTCAATAATGAGAAAAAAGAAAACATTAAACAGCGACAGCGTGGCTATCAGAATGATGTATGCGATGGGTGAGCTAAAGTAGCTGTGTAATTCTTTTTTTACTATTGCGAAGGTTTTAGTCATCTTCCACTACCCCTGCACTGATGATTCAGACACAGGAGGTCTTGGTGGTGTCTCTTGATGATACTCAATGAAGATTTGTTCTAAAGTAATAGGATATGATTGAGCTAATTGTTTCTTTTCCAGCAACTCATTTAAGGGTTCATCAAGCACAATTTTTCCCGACTTCATCATTAATACACGCTGCGCAACTTGCTCAATTTCATTCAAGGTGTGGGTGCTTAATAAAACGGTTCTCTGATCTCTCTGGTTTTTAATTAAGGCAAGCACTTGCAGAATTTGTATTGGATCAAGACCACTTGTCGGTTCATCCAAAATAAGTAATTTAGGTTCATGAATAATAGCCTGAGCTATGCCTACGCGTTGCTGATAGCCTTTGGATAAGGTGGCAATTTTTTGCTTTTCAACCCGATTTAGATCGCAGTCATCCAGTACCTTAGCAACCTGAAATGATTCTTTTTTTGCTGAAACCCCTTTTATTTGAGCCGCAAATTTCAAGTAGCTTTTGACCGTCATATCGCTATATAAAGGCGGCTTTTCGGGTAAATAGCCTATTTTTTCCCTAACCGATAGAGAATGTTTGGCAATGTCCTCACCATCAATGATGACCGTACCGGCGGATGCAGTGAGGAAAGTCGTCAGTATGCGCATTAAAGTGGTTTTCCCAGCGCCATTTTTACCTAAGAAGCCAACAATATCACCTTTATTTATTTCGAATGAAACATTTTCTAACGCTTGGTATGCACCAAATTTTTTACTAATCTGTTTAGCAATCAACATCTACATCGAACCTCTTGCTTTAGTGCGTTAAAAATTAAGCGCCTGAAGCGAGTAAGTATAGAACATACCCTTAATTAGGAAAGCTAAATAATAATGCACCTGCATCTTCTCGATATTTGTCAGCCATACGATGTCGTCAGGAACTGCATTTTGGATAGGTATAATGACATCACTTATTTTTGGTCATGTACACGAACTGCAAGTACATCCTGTTTCACGCCATGCAACACTGCGTTGGCTGTTGATCCAAGAAGTAATTTGATCCCACTTCTACCATGCGTGCCTATTACAATTAAGTCTGCATGAATTTCACTCGCAAAATTTTGTATCTCATCAGAGGCATCGCCAGCCTTCAAATAGACATTCTTTTGTTTGATCCCAAATTTATGCGCAATATCATCTAGCTTTTTTTGAGCCCTGGCCATCCGATCAGAATCATCAATCGCGTTATAATTAGCCCCATAAAGATAAGGTTGAATATAGACCGCCGATAACGGGATATATACAAGACTTAGCTCTTCAGAAGACTGACAAACAGTCAGTGCTTTTTGAATAACGGTTTCATAATCTGCACTAATATCTATTGCGACCAATATCTTTTTATAATTACTCATATTTTTATTCCTTGAATCATTTCGAGCACACTTGCAATCACACAGAGGCTGTTTGTTTAAAAGTAACCTCATATTAACAAAGTAAAGTCAGTGGAAATTGACCCAAATCAAATCTAAATCCTATTTTTAGTTTATTTTAAATTAGGGGAAGTAACCCCAAGTTAAAAGGTGAACGTTGCCCTCATAACTTACGTTAGTTGAAAGAAGTCTAATAGATGTTTAAAAAGCTTTCAAAGGGTCATGTTAAATGCAGGAGCCAAGGTTACTTATACAAAAGGATTAATAGATGAAATTTAAAGACTACTATCAAATTTTGCAGGTAAGCGACACCGCAGACTTAAAAAAAATCAAAAAGGCCTATCGTAAACTTGCTCTTAAATATCATCCTGATACCAGCCCTGAACCCGATGGGGAAGAGAGATTTAAAGAGGTAACCGAAGCTTATGAAGTATTAAAAGATACAAAGAAAAGAGCAGAATATGATGAATTGAGGCTCTATGGTGGAAGTTCAACTGACGGCTTTGATGCACCTCCAGGTTGGCAATCTACAACCAGTAATAATCAGTATCAGGACAATGAGCATGGTGATTTTTCTGAATTTTTTAATTCATTCTTTGCTGATAGAGCGCAAAATCATCAGAGTTCACAGGGCCAGGGCGCTGATTTATTTAAAGGCCAAGATCTTGAAATGGAATTACCCGTCTTTTTAGAAGAGACCCTCTTTGGCGCCACAAAAGCACTCGATTATCATGTCCCGGTGTTTACAAATAATCAACTGCAACAAATCAAAAAGTCACTCAAAGTAAAAATTCCTGCAGGTGTAGCTGATGGCAAACGAATCAGACTCAAAGGACAAGGCGCTCCAGGGAGTCAGGACAAATTAAATGGTGACTTATATTTAGTCATTCGCTTAGTTCCCCACCCATTATTTGACGTGCAAGGTAGTAATTTGATATTGAGTTTACCTCTCACACCATGGGAAGCCGCTCTTGGCATCAAACTAGAGATCCCTACCCTAGACGGTAAAGTAAAACTCAATATCCCAGCTAATAGCAGATCCGGTCAAAAATTAAAAATAAAAGGTAAAGGACTCAAAAGTAAAAAAGGTCACGGAGATTTACTTGCGCTTATAAAAATTGATATTCCACCCTTAACTAATACTGAAACGAAACGCTTGTGGGGCGAGTTGGCTGAGGCCGAAAAATATAACCCTAGAGCCGACCGGAGTTAAAAGACATGGTTGAAATCACCCTACACATTGCTATTGATGAATTGTGCAAAAACGCACGCATTAACCAAGAGGTCATTTTAGAAGTCGTTGAATACGGCATTGCCACCCCTCAAAGTGGGGAGACGTTGTCAGAGTGGATCTTCGATTTAGAAAGTGCCCACTGGATTAAAAAAGCGATTCAGTTAAACCAGCAGCTTTTACTTGATTGGGTCGCTATCAGCATGGTGATAGATTTAATGAAAGAGAAAGAGAAACTGATACAAGAAAATGATCATCTCAAAAGTAGATTGAGAAGGCACCGTCAATTTGATCTGTATCAATAATTAAAAACACGCACGCGCTATCTTAGATGTACGAAAGCTTGTAAAGCTTATTAGTTGACCCACAATTTGATAATAAAGGAAAAAAATGAACAAGTATTCTGTTTTACTGATGGCAATTGGGATCATTTCTCTGACCGCTTGTGGTTACGGTCCAGACTCTCCTCGCGGGTTTAGTTTGCCCGAAGGTGATGCCGTAAAAGGGGAACAAGTATTGCTCAAACATCAGTGTCTTGCTTGTCACACAATCGAGGGAGTCAATTTCGAGGCAATTGAACCTGAGTTGCAACTTCGGGTTAAATTGGGAGGAGAGGCGACTAAAGTCACTACTTATGCTGAGCTAGTGACAAGCATAATTAATCCATCACATAAGATTGCAAAGGGTTACATGCTTGACGCAATAACCGACTCAGGCATGTCAAAAATGCGCAATTATAATGATGTTATGACGGTGACAGAACTGGTTGATTTAGTGACTTATTTACAAGCTAAATACAAAGTAAAACGTTATGAATATACGCCATATGGTCGTTATTATTAAATAATAACGAAAAATACTAAAACCTGTAGGATCGGAGGCATAATAAGTAAGGACTGCATTAGCGCAGATAAACACGACCAAGACAAGGTTAATATAATTGCATGGGGAAATTAATAAGAGAGCGTCAACTAAAATCCTGCGATAGCTGTGGAACAAGCGAGCCGGCGCTTTACAGGGTTAGGGTGCAATTTCAGGAGGCTTGGCTTTTTGTCTGTCTTAACTGTCAATTAAAAGCGAAAATAAAGCCAGGTTATCAATATGGCGGCACTTGGAAACAGAAAAAGCGGAATTAGACAGATTATGTGAAGCTATACTCAGGTGGTCTATTTTACGAAACCACCTAAGGCAATCAATTTTTTTTATCACTGAACTTAACATACAACAAGATAACACACAGCACCACCCCAACTGGCAGAATTGCAATTAAGGGTTTACCAGACAACGCCAGTTCGCCCGCAATATGTACAAGAAACGCAATCCCCGCGAACGAAAGTAACATGGCGATTAGTTTGGTAGGTTTATTCATAAGTATTTCACTTTGGCCCAGAATAATAATATTCAATCTATACGGTTAGTAAGCTGTTATAGCTCATTACTATTTACACAATTGCGGTAAGACAACCCAAGCGTTTTAGGAAACTTGGTAATTTACAGCGCAAACAGGTCGATAACATGAGCTTATACTATCAATCTTGATCCCGCAATATATATGCTTGTGGTTTACCTTTTAAGAATGCTAACGGATTTTAATACCGTGCCAGCCAGTCGAAAGCGACTAAAAAGCCAGAACAGGGCTTCTGGACCTGCTTGTGTGGTGTATTCAATACCTAACAGACAAATGCTTTTTAGATACCTTACGTGATAGATAGACCGCTGGTTAATGTGTTATTATTCACCAATGCAGTCTCAACGAGTTGCTGGGTATCCCGCTCTGAGTGAGATTACACTAGGCAACGCAGAACGAACCATCTCAGGGAATTCATGCGCAATACAGTTACTGAAAACATCACCCACGTACATCATTGGAACGATACCTTATTTAGCTTTAAAACCACTCGCTCGCAAAGCTTTACCTTTGAGAATGGCCAATTTGTGATGATAGGACTTGAAGTAGACGGCCGGCCTTTATTGCGTGCTTACAGCATCGCCAGCGCCAACTATGAAGAAGAATTAGAATTTTTTAGCATCAAAGTGCCTGATGGTGCGTTAACATCGCGGCTCCAAAAAGTCCAAATTGGTGACGAGGTAATACTAACAACTAGGGCAACGGGTACTCTGGTAGCGGGCTATCTAAAACCAGCCAAGCATCTGTATTTATTATGCACAGGAACGGGATTAGCTCCCTTTATGAGCATCATCAAAGACCCTTTTATTTATGATGCCTTTGACAAGGTAATATTGGTACATAGCGTTCGTTTAATATCCGAACTTGCCTATAAAGATGTGATTGAGCACGAATTGCCTGAAAATGAATTTTTTGGTCCCGACGTGCGTGAGAAACTAGTGTATTACCCCACCGTAACAAGAGAAGACTTCCATTATCAATCAATAAACGAACTAGAAAATAATGCGAGTCATCATTCTCGTATTACTGACTTATTAACATCCGGTCAGCTCACTCAAGACCTTGGAATGCCCGATATTAACCTCGAAGACGATAGATTCATGATCTGCGGAAATAATGATATGTTGCTAGATCTGATGAAGATCCTAGATGACAAAGGCTTTAGCAAGGCTAATTCACGTAATTTAGGAGAATACGTGATCGAGACGGCCTTCATCGAGAAGTAGTTTTAAGCGTCCATATACCTAAATAAATCCCTCCTTGCATAGCCTGCTATGTAAGGCTCTAATATGTTGCGGTCCAATCTCACAGCAGCCACCAATAATAGACGCACCGTGTTTCACCCAGCTCATAGCATGCTCAGCGTACTGTTGAGGACTCATATCTTTGCGCATTTCAAGCGTCTCTACAGTATCGCCTGGATACAACGAATCTACTGATACGAAACCATTACCGTAGGCACCAAACTTGCCCTTTTTCGCACTCAATAACGACCAGCTTGCGCTGATTGCTTCCGGCTGACTGCAGTTTAATAGCGTTGCCTGAGTATCGAAGCACTCAAGTGCTTGTAGCGCGTCTTTTAACGATTCACCACTGCGTAATTGCTCTGGATGAGCGTCACTGACCGTTAATGCCAGCCATACCGGTTTACCACTTTCAAGCGCAGCAGTACAGGCGGCTTGAGCCTCGGTAATGGACGACATGGTTTCGCATATAAACAGATCGCTAGCTGGCGATTGTAGTTCAACCAGGCGACGATAGGTAGAAAGCGAGTCTTCGAAAGACAGCGATACATCAGGTCGATAGCTAGCAACTAACGGTGGCAGGCAACCTGCAATTTTTACGTCATTGCACTGCGCTAAATCAATCGCCTCTTGGGCCGCACTCATGGCTCGCTGATGCAGGACTGCTAATTGCTCAAGATGATTCTCTCGTTTTAGGCGTTCTGGTGTCGCAGTGTAGGTATTCAGGGTAATAACGCGAGCACCGCTATCGATGAACTCGCGATGCAAATCTCTTACCAACATTGGCTCATTAAACATGACGTCAGCAGACCACATTGGCGTTATTGCACGTGAACTTCTGCGCAATAACTCTTGCCCCATGCCACCATCGAGTAAAGTAATAGGACTCATTTAGTTGCCTCAGTTTCAGTTGAAAATAGCGCCATAAAATGGCTCATCATTAAATAACATAACGCGTAACAGTGCGACCTTAACAGTTCGCGTTGAATGATGTTGAATATATTGCGGTTGATCCTTTTTCAAGTCAAAGAGCGTTTGCGTTACGTGAAATTTGTAGATAATACGTATCTATACTCTACCCGCACTATGAAAAGACAAGAAATACGAAAGCTAAGTCGATAGTGGTATTGCATGGCACGTTCATGCAGTCTATTGTTGTTGCATCGAAAGGGGACATAGTATAAAAATGTCGTTAACTTCAAACAGGGTTTTCTTTTAGCATTTGACAATGAAAATGCTACGTTAACTAATATTGAGTTTACATGGATTATGAACACTAACGACAAGGTAGAGGTAAGCTCTGTTTCACAGGGTTTTCTACATATACTTTCACCCCGGCGAACTATATTATTTTACTCCCTCATGCCCATTGTCATTGCGGCCTTGTTAATTGTATTTACACTAATATCTATTGAATCTCAGAGCCGCACGCATATAAATCGTTTAACTCAGAATACCGCGGATGGCATCGCCTCGCTGCTAAAGTACGATATGAATCACCGTATAGAGTCACTGTCTGAGTTTGCTAAATTGTCACAGTTAACTGCTGATATAACTAACGATCAATGGCAGTCTACCAGTAAAGCTCTATATAATATTAGCAGTGGTTATCAAGCGATAGGATGGATTGATAATAACTATCATATTCGCAGAGTGATGCCCAATGAGGGTAATGAATTAGCTAAGGGCGTTAATTTAGCACTTAATTCACATGAGTTATTAGCAGCGCGCAAAGCACAACAGCAAGGGACCGCAACGGTAAGTATTCCTCTTACTTCTATCCAAGACCGGCCTGGCCTCGGTATCTATGTCCCTATATTTAAAAAGCTATCGCTGAATAAAGTGCTACCGCTGGATAAAGTGCTACCGCTGGATAAAGTGCTACCGCTGGATAAAGAGCTACCGCTGGACAAAGAATTACAAGGCTTTATCACTAGCCTACTATTGTTTGATGAGTATATTAATACAGTGCTGCCCTCATATTTGTTAGTAGAACATCAGTTTTCGCTACTTATCGATAAACAACGAATTTATTCAGATGACGTCACTTCCGAGGTACATAACAGCATCTGGAAAAAACAAGCAAGCTTTCTGCTAAATGACAACGTTTGGGAAATAAGCATAGTACCAAAAGACACTTTTTTAAGTGATGCCCACTATCGAATGTTGGCAATTTTAAGCATGCTAAGTGCCTTGTTAATTATTTTTGTAAGCTTAGCAGCTTATACGGCTTTGTTTGCAAGAAACAATGCGAGAGCCATGATAGATGACCGCAATAAAATAGGCCATCTACTTAAGAATTTGCCGGGTATGGCCTACCAATCTTACAATAAACAAGACTGGCCCATGATTTTAGTCAATGAAGTGTGCGAAGAATTAACAGGCTGGTCGAAAGCGTCGTTTGAATCAGGTGAGGTGATGTGGGGCAAGCTAATTCACCCTGATGATTACCAGCGCGTAAATGAAGTTGTGAATAAAGCCATAGCTCAAAAGACTTATTTTGAACTTGAATATCGCATCATCACCAAAAATAGTCACATTCGACTGGTTTGGGAGAAAGGCGAGGCGGTTTCTTCTATACTTAACAACGAAGATATTATTGAGGGGTTTATTACCGACATTACTAGTATTAAACTAGCCGAAAAAGAGATTGTACGTAGTCATGCATTTTCTGATGCGATTGTAAATTCGGTAGTTGAAGCCGTTATCACAATTGATCAAAAAGGGTCTATTAAAAGCTTTAATAATGCTGCACAAGCTATGTTCGGCTATACCTTTGATGAAGTAAAAAATAAAAACGTTAAAGCCTTGATGCCACGTAATTTTGCAGACCAACATGACCAATATTTGGCTAACTATTTACATAATCAGAAAGCCAGTATTATTGGTGTTGGGCGCGAGCTTCAGGCGCAGCGCAAAGACGGTAGCGTATTTCCAATTCATTTATCGGTGAATGAAATCCAATCCAATGAAAATACCATGTTTGTTGGTTTAATCAGAGACATCACTCAGCAACGTATGGCTGCAGATCAGACGCGTAAGCACATTGAACAAATGGCCCATGCCGAAAGACTAAATTCCCTTGGCGAAATGGCAGCCGGCATTGCACATGAAGTAAATCAACCCTTAACCGCAATATCATTATTTTCGCAGTCGGGTAAAAATTTGTGCAATAGCGGTAAATTTGAGCGCCTGCCTGAGATTCTTGAAAAGGTCAGTCAACATTCACGCCGAGCTGGTGCTGTACTGGAGCGCATGCAAGCAATGACCAAACAGGGAGAAAGGCAAAAAGAGCAGATTGATTGCAACATGCTTATTGACGACGTGGTTAAATTAGCCGAGCCCGACGCTAGAATACGTAACATCACTATTAAAATAAGCGGTCGCGAAGTCAACGCAAGCGTATTTGTTGATACAGTACAAATACAACAAGTAATGCTCAATTTATTGCGTAACGGCATGGAGGCTATGCAGGCTTCAAAAATAGAGAACCAAAACGTCATTCAACTATGCATGCAACTGTCACCTTTGGCATCCCTGCAAGCACCCCAAAAAAGCACAATTAAGATTTCGGTTATTGACTCTGGTTGTGGCTTATCTAGCGATATGAAAAATAAGTTATTTACCGCATTTTCGTCCACTAAAAAAAATGGCATGGGCATTGGTTTGTCTATTTCTAAAAGTATCATTGAGGAGCATGGTGGTACTATTCACTATGCCAGCAATACTCCGACAGGATCGGTGTTTTACTTTATATTGCCGTTGGCCGAATAAACAACTCAGCAGTCCCTTTTTACGCATGTGTAACACGGCAGAAAACACTATCATGCACTAAATAGGAGTGCCAAATATCAACACTTTGCGATGTTGATACTTTACGTGAAGGTAGGATGTGCACATATTACGGATGGCCCACAAAGAAATGTGGTTACCCCTAATTGTTGAGCAAAACTTGCGCTTGTACAATAATGCAATGAAAAGCGTGTACTTAACAATAACTAATAAATTCGTCACAGGAGGATTTGACATGACTGAGCAACTCATTAGCGATCATAAACACGTCAGTATTGGCGAACTTAATATTACCATTCGTCCTATAACGCCTGAAGACGAGGAGATAGAAGCCTCTTTTGTACACAACCTGTCGCTGCAAACAAAATATGAGCGTTTTTTTGAAGGGATCAATGATTTATCGCCATCCATGTTGACCGTGTTGTGCAACATCGACTACATAAGTACGATGGCCTATATTGCTACTATTGATAGCCCTACCGGCGAAAAAGAAATTGGTGTTTGCCGTTATGCTGCATACAAAACACCAGGTGAGTGTGAAATGGCAATCACTGTTGCCGATGACTACCCATACGATGACATTGCGACGGTATTGATTGACGCCCTTGTTAAACACGCACAAAGCAAGAATGTTAAAACGCTTTTTTCCACCGATTTAAGTACCAACTATAGAATGCATAGATTAGCTGAACATCTTGATATGAGCGCAAAAATACATCCACAAGATAGTACTTTAATTGTTTATACCTTGGTTTTATAGCCGCTACATATACAACAAAGAAATAGATGACTAGGTAAGCCTTGTTTACTTAGTCAACATCAGTGTTTGGCTTGACTGGGCCATAACAAGCTCTTCATTGGCGGGTATTATCAGCGCCTTAACCTGCGAATTCACATGACTAGTGACACTTTTGTTGAGCCGGTTTGCACTAGTTTCTAAGGTCACCCCTAGCCATATCAGACGCTCACACGCTAGCGCTAACTGGTGTCGAAACAAGCTACTTGGGGTAATTCAGAGACCCAGTTAGATACTGCTTCAACCGCCGATAAATTATGAGGTTGATGCAACGGTACCAAAGGAATAAGTACTTTTAATTGGGAGACAACGCGGGGACTGATTAACGTTGCTTTTGAAAAATGGCGCCCACCATGCACCACACGATGACCAACAGATTTGATGTTGTATCCTTGGTTTTTATGCTAAAACCAGTCAAGTAACATAATATTATGTCCTCATGACTGGCCATGTCGTCAAACTTTACCAGCTTGCTTTTCGGTAAAGCTATGCCATCAGCTGCAAACACGGAAAGGACGGGGCTTTGGCTAATGTTCATAATTTTTCCGTTCATTAATGCTGGTCCTATTACCTCTGTATGGGCATAAACAGGAAACTTTATGCCAGAAGAGCCCGCATTAAGCACCAGCACTGCGTCAGTCATAACTGCGTCTGCTTATCATTTTCGCTAGCCCGATAATGAACATAACTTTGCGCTAACACGCACGAAGCAAATCTCGATCTCCTGCATCGGGATTTTTCCATGACACCATAAATACCGTAAACCCTTGCTCTGTTAGATACTTAACTAAAGAGTTGTGTGGTGATAAGTCAAGAATGTAGTATTTCATGATCCACGCTGGCACAATAAAAATGGGCTCAGAGCGCACTTTATCAGTGCTTGGTTGGTATTGAATAAGTTCGATTAAATGATTGCGATACACCACTTTCCCCGCTGTTGTGGCTAACTGTTTACCTACCACAAACTGAGCTGCTCCCTTGAGCTTTTCATCACCAGCAGTGCGTTGTGCATCATCCATAAAATTTTGCGCACCGCGAACTAAATTCTGACACCTTGTTTTTGGGTTTGTTCAAGTAACTGTGGATTAGTCATTAGGTAATTTGAGGGCGAAAATATATCCAACATTTGCCGCGTCGCAAACTCCATGACATTTTCGTGCTGCCCAGTAACGCCGCGTACATCTGTAGTGGCGTTTGACCACCATTGTTGATTGAGTAAAAAAGACTGATATAACAGGTTAAATGGCCACTTTCCCCAGGCATCATCGCTGAATCGTTTATCGAAGGGGAGAGGCTCAATACAAGGTTCATTATTACTTTGCAGTGAACTGCATTCACCAAAGTAACCAGCTAAGCGTGCAGACTTTTTATTAGCTTTTTCAATAAGCTGGGCCTGTTTACCGGGTGACGATGCTAAATGAACAGCTCAATCAGCATAAGCAGCCATGAATGCGCTAGGCGATAATCCTGAGGTTACTTTAGCCATCGCTGCATGCACGCTTTTATCGATTAATTGCGCCTGTGAATTTTCTTTTTCCATTTTACATTCCTTGAATTATTGTTCTCAACTAGCGCATGCTGCAATGATTTGCGATGACTGCTATCAGCCACTTTTTGTTTACCGAGAGTCTCGCTCAACTGAGCGGCTCAAGTATGCGATATAATTTATCAGCCAATACCGGCACTCAACAATTAGTAATGACCCTATGCTTATGTGGATAACCACAATTGGATGAAGAGCTAGAAGTCAATACAATATAAAATTATTCACTATGAAAGTGTCGTCAAAATATGCTCAAGCGCACGTCAATTGTTAAGCAAGGGACTATTGAAAATGATGCCCAATTGCAACTAGAAGAGCTGTCTCATGTTGCTAGACTCACTATTATTGGTGAAATAGCATCTGACATTGCACATGAGGTAAATCAACCGTTGGCGGCTATTTCTTTATTTTCTCAAGCAGGAAAGCGGCTGCTTGACAGTGGTCAATACGAACGAGTAGCTGAGGTATTTGATAAGTTAAGTCAGCATGCCCAGCGAGCTGGTGCTATTATTGAACGTATACAGTCAGTGGCTAAGCTGCAGGAAAGTGAAAAGCAAACCACTAATTGTCATGTTTTAATATCTGAAGTTGCTCAACTGGCAAAGGCCGAAGCAAGTATTCATGATATTGAAATACAGGTAAGTATTGCTAAAAAGCTTCCTGCGGTAGTAGTTGACGTCGTTCAAGTACAGCAAGTGGCACTCAATTTGCTGCGCAACAGCATGCAAGCTATGCGAAGAATTGCTTGCTGTAATGGCAATGTAGTCACTTTACGGGCCGGATTAAATAGTATTGGCGAAGTTGAAATTGCTGTTGTTGATAGCGGTGAAGCGGTATCGGCTGAGGTTGAAAAAAAGTTATTTCAACCGTTTTCAAGCACCCATGAAGGCGGTATGGGATTGTCTCTCAGCCGCGCAATCATCAAGGCACATAACGGACGCATTAACTTTCATAACAATACAGGCTGTGGTGCAACGTTTTATTTTACCTTGCCTGGTGCTGCGCTAGATAACTAGAAAAAGCGAGATAACAAATATGCAAGAACAGCAAATAGTATATGTAGTTGATGATGATGAAGGTATTAGAGAAGGCTTAAGCCTGCTACTAGAAACTACCGGACAACAAGCTAAGTTGTATAGTAGTGCGCTAGACTTTTTAGATGACTACCACAATAAAATACGCGGCTGCCTCATTTTAGATATACGCATGCCGCGCATGACCGGCTTAGACTTACAAGCAAGACTGAACGCTCTAGGTGCAACCTTGCCCATTATTTTTATTACGGGCCATGGAGATATACCTATGGCGGTTGAAGCTATGCGACAAGGCGCTCTGGATTTTATTCGTAAGCCTTTTAGAGAACAAGACTTGCTAGATAGAATCAACCAAGCCTTATCGATTGATGCTGGCAGAAGTAAGCATGAACGGGACCGCAGCATCATATCAAGTAAGCTAGCATTACTTTCAGAACGCGAACGACAAATATTTGAACGCGTTGCAAAAGGGGATATGAACAAAGTTATTGCCCACGACCTTGGTATTAGTGAAAGAACAGTTGAAGTACATCGCTCGCAAGTAATGAAAAAGTTAGCCGTTAGAACGCTAGCTGAATTGGTGCGTTTTAAGCTGCAAGAAGAAAATAATGTGCTTTAACCGGGCATTAATCCGAGTTTTTCTATCGCGCTATAGCCCTATTCTTCTCACTTGCGCTGATTGAAAATGAGTAACTGCATAGTTCGGTGACATAGCCAGGAGTTGGCCCTTAATAGGCAGAAACAGCGCAACCAATTTATCGAACTCTTGCGCATGCTTACGCACACCGATAATTACCTCCTATAGAATATATCAGTATCAGCTATCAGCAAACGACTTGACTATAAATTGAACTTTATGAGCTTTGTTATTTGCCAACAGAGTTGGTTATAAAAAATATCGTCACTCTTGAACTTATAAAACAGATTAAAAATAGCCAAAAAGCCACTGCATGTAACAATTTATTTGTTTGAGTTTTCAATGTTATCTTTTCTACCACGGGTTTTAAGAAGTGAACACAATATTTGGATATTGATAGATATATAAATGAAGCAATTACAGTGGCTTATATTTTATAAATTTTATAAATTTTTACTAAAACCGTAACTACAACTAAAGTATATAAGACAGTTACAACTGCTTAGGTCGATTGTTATCAAAACGTATGAAACAATCTCAACGGTACAGTTAGTCTTGCAAAAAGGAATTAATTGTAAGAACAGAGAAAAACATCAATAAAGGGAGAATAAATGTTCAATTCTGGCCCAATGGCAGAATCTAAGAAATACAGTAAAAATCAGGTAGTAGAACTTCATCAAATTGATAGGCTAATAGCAGAAAATTTGTGTTCTGCGCATTGTGTTTTATGTCCAAAACAACGGCATCCTATTTACATTGACACAAATGTGTTTATTGAACGACATACTATATCAATAAAAGGGACTAAACACAGAATATCTAATCCTACGTTCAGAATTCTTTGTGCTTTTAGCGAGTATGAAGGAGAGGCACTCAGTAGAGGGTTTTTATTAGCATACGGCTGGGGGATACAAAATAAAGTTAACAATAATGTCACTGTTGCGATTTCTGAATTACGCGCGTTACTAAGAAATAAATCTAATTTGGAAATAATTACAATCCATGGAAGGGGATATCAAATGTTTAATAAAAATAAAGGTATATTTAAGTGATAATAATCCCTTCAGTGTCTATCAAAAAACAAGATATGCAATACCTTGTTTATCCCAGAGTTGAGTTGATAACAGATTGCATGTCAAACAAAATTAGGATTTTAGAAGTGCTGTGTGTCGTGATGAAAGATTCAGAGCAACTATGCCCTACGCGTTTTTTTAATGAATTAAGTAATGATGAAACTTATATAATTTATCGTCATATAATGGAAAGTTTAGAAACACAAACAACGTCAACAGTGTCACTTAATATAAATATTGATTTCTTAAACTCACATTATATTGACACGCTTTTATCAGAATTTGGCAGTCGTACAATCATATTAGAGATCATGGAAACGAGCTCTTTACCATCGATAATTCAAATTCAAAATCGATTAAATAAAATTAAGGAGAATCCTAGAGTCCGTATTTGGTTGGATGACTTTGGGTCTGAGCGTTCAAATTTTGATGTCTTGAATATGCTGGACTTTGACGGCGTTAAAATGTCCAAAGAGCTTTTTTGGGACTTGCACAAAAACGATAAAATTTTACTAAAGCATCTGATCAAAATGATTAAAAGAAAATCCAACACTATCGTAATAGAAGGTGTTGGTAGCTTTGACAAATATATTTTTTGCAAAGAACAGCGGTGCATGATGCAGGGCTACTTTTTTAATGAAATTAAAGTTAGCGCAGTTTGTTGATTATGCATCCACAATTGCATGAAACCACCCTGAACCTGATTTCATTGATACACTTTTATCGACGAGCTTACAGTGATAACGTAAAGCTAAAGGGCGCGGGAGATTTGTCTTTATTACTGACGATGAAAGGCACTGGCGTATCGAGTTCACAAGAGAAGCTACAATTTTGCTCAGCCGCTGTTGAAGCAATTACGTCAGCAGTTACCGATGGTAATGGCAAAACCCCAAAAGTGGAAAATGTTGTTCCACTTTTGGACAGAGAAGAAATCGATTTTATACAAAACATGATATTCACAGATGCACACCATAATGTCGAATATGGAAGTGAGAAAACAAATAGTAGATAAATAAACAAAATGTTGGCGCTCAAGCTTACTTTCATTAGCCAAGAACTCATTTAACTGTTGTATTGATGCATCGCAAACCTAGGGAAACTTAGGGACGCAAAACTAAAGGACCTGTAAAATGGTAGCCAGTTGCCGAAAGTGAATTAGCACTTTTTGTTTTTTGAGCTGTTTTACACATGGTCTTCTTTATGAAGACCTTTTTTTTGCCTTAAATTTTGTAATGTAGATTGAAAATAGTTACCAAAAATTAATAGGAAGAACCGCCGTTAAAATTAACAATTACCTACACCTAGCGATAGCAGTATTGTTGTGCACGTATTCAATTAGTAGTTTCAGTGCCTTTATGGTCACTCAGACAAGTTTTGGGGTGGATCTTGACAGACCGGTGACCCAAGACACGACCCTGATCAATCAGAGTAATAAAGCGGTGCGGGTCAGGGTGGACTTTGAAAAACCGAAATGGGCCAAAGATGAATATTATCTGGGCGATCAATTGGTGGCTTACCCTAAAATAGTGGTTATTCCGCCTAAGGGCAAAATCCAAGTAAAGATAGCCCCACGGATAAAAAAAGAATTAGCAGACGGTGAGTATGTGGCCTTGTTGGTATTTAAAGAACTACCACCACGAAACAGTGACGCTCAGGTCACCATGCTGATGAATCTTGGGGTGCCTTACTACGGCAGAAAAGGCAAGCTGGAAACCGCCATGAATTTTGACAATTTACGTATAGCAAAAATTGAAAATGGCTATCAGCTGTTGGGAGCGGCGCAAAACAATGGCAACTTTTCTTACCCACTTAATATCAACATTAAGTTTTACCAAAATGAGAAGGTCCTCAAAGAAGAAACCTTTAAGCAGGGTTTCTACCGCGAGCATTTGGTCGAGCTAAATAAATCGATCGTGATGAATGCAGTTGCTGATCGTGTAGAGATTGTTTTTGCCAATGAAAAGCTTGATTTTTCCCAGCGATTCACTCTTCCAATCGGATCCAGTTTTCCATTCGGAAAAACAGCAAGTGAATAAAGTTCTTTTTACGCTGCTGTTTTTTTCAAGTTTTGTGTGGGCTGAAGAAGGTGATTTTTATATTAATGGCAATGCAGTAAAAGCCATATCCCTGACGTTGGGTGTCAGCAATATTGATTTTGGCGATGTTTATAGTGATACCGAGGTAGACAGTGAGATGGTGGATTTTTCGGTCAATGCCGAAAATGGCTATGACTACACGGTAGAGATAAGCGATGACGACAACACCGGTATAGTGCAGGTTTCACGAACCGCCAGCACAGGGTATACCGCAAATAGCATTACTTATATACAGACTGCTAACGGGGTTGATCAAGCCCACGAATTTTATGTAGACCTTGATACAGCAAATATGAACGGCGATTTATCCGCCACTATTACTGTGCAGGTGGCCTACAACGATATCCACGAATAAATATCCTTTCATAGATTGGACGTTTATTCATTTTGCAGCAAAGTAAGAAAGAGAGAGAGAAATACGATGAAAAAATTATTATTAGCAACGTCTTTAGTCGCTATGTCGTCAACGGCAATGGCTGCCAATACTTCTGTATTGTTAGATACGGCTGTAACAGATACTTTAACGGTTACTGCTAAATATGTAACTCCAATTGCAGTTGCGTTAGATACATCAACAATCGATTTTGGGGATGTTTGGACGGATTCGCTTATTGATGCTGAGGCGGTCGTCGCTACCGTGACGGGTGAAATTGGTGAGACATTTACTTATAGCGTTGTAACCGACGGAACCTTGGCGCAACTATCCGGTGATATTACTGGCACGACGGTAGGTTTTGTCACTTCGGATACAACACAAGCTCTTAACTTTGAAGTTGATCTAGATACATCCGCAGCTACCACAGCTGGATCTATCAATGAGATTATTACTGTCCAAGTTGTCTATGATGCTATAGCAGATACAGTAATTGATGGTGCTTAATTAATGTTTGGGCAGCCTAATGGCTGCCCTTTTTATTTTAGTTGTAAAAAATGAACAAACTTTTATTTACATTCATGCTTTTGTATTCAGCATCGGCTTTTTCGTTGGATATTATCGCAGTGCAAAATGCCGAACTACAAGACCTCTACCTTTATAACGGTAGCCGACTAACGGTTTACTCTGAAGAGGGAGCGCTTGTCTCTGTGCAAGGCAAAGCTAATAAACAGGTCAAATTGGACATTACACAAAGTGGCGTTATTTATTTTGCACCGGGGATCAGAATTGTAGACCTCCGTGCCAAACACCCCATTATTACTTTAGATAAATATGGAGAAGGGGAATTTGCTATCGGTTTTTCGCTAAGAGGAGAAAAGCATGTGAGCGGTAACTACCAAAAATCAATTAAATATCAAGTGAACTATGTTGATTAAGTTGATTACGTCGACTGAATTATGAACTTTATAACGTTTTAACTAACGCTAAATTAAAATAAAAGAATGACACGATGACCTTATCTGCAGGCAAGTTTCTTTGCAAAAAACATCCTACAAGTCGCCCTTTTTTTTCTGAATGCACTGCGCACCGTTTTATCCTTTTTATGGCATTTCCTTTAATGCGCTGCAGCTTATAAAATGTCAATTAAATTCACTTTGTATCTCATTCTATTTTACCTGCTATGAAAAAAACAGTGATGATCTTGGTCAGTTTTTTACTGATCGTAATATGCAGTCTAGGGCTTTTTAAGCCTGCTATTGCCGACACCCAAGATGACTACTTTGACAATATGATCACCCTTAAGGTAGGCCGATACCTGAAGCTAGAGTTCTATGAAGTAAAAAGCGATTTTGACGGCGGCATTTATCTCGATATCAATGATTTTCTGGCAATGACCGAGCTTGGCCAATATAGTCAACTTACTATCGAAGGCGGAAATATACATCTCCATATGGCAGGCAGTCTGTTTGACGATACAAAAGCAAGGCACATCAATAAAGAAATAAAAAATCTCAACATTGTAATCATAAACGAGCGCCTATATTTTGATAAACAGGCCATCAGTCACCTGTTTCCCCTCAAGTCAATAAAGTGGCTGCCAGAGAGCTATACATTGGCAATAATACCGGATTTTAATCTGCCGCTGGACTATCAGGTTGCAGCACAAAAAAGAAAGCGCGCCATCGAAGAAGACAAAAATAGCCAAGAAAAGCTTCAACAGACCGACTTTTTTATGCCAAAAGACAGAAGACTAGTCGATCTCGGTATGCTTAAGCTGCGCTATGACATAGATGATATAAGTACTTATTTTAAAAACGGTGTGCAACAAGACAAAGGAGATGTGGAAGCAGAATATAGCTCGCAGCTACTTTACGGCGATTTTAATATTAGACATAACATTTATGCAACAGGCGAGTTAGAGGATATCAGTCTGAAATACCCTTATATCTTTAAAGATAAGACGGTCACTATTGGTGACAGTTTTATACAGAAAAACGATATTCTGGGCTACAACAGTAAGATCCGTGGCTTATCAGTAAGTGACAACGATTACACAGTCAATCGTTCAGGTAGGGACGTCACGATCAGGGGCAAAGCACCCAGAAATGCCATGGTTGAAGTCTATCAGAACGGAAAAGTAGCTGATTATCAGCGTATTGAGGGAAGCGAGTATCAGTTCACATTAGAAATGAGAAGTAACAACGATGCGTTCAAAATAAAAATATATGACCGCAACGGTGTCTTGCTCGAAGACAGAGTAGTCAATGTTATGCAGGGCCGTGATTTTCTAAGTCAAGGCGAATGGGACTATAACTTTTTCTATGGCCAAAACCCGCAGGGAGAGAATAAAGCCTGGGACGACCAAAAATTCGGCATCGCTTATGGTGTGACCAACAATCTAACGTATGCCTTTGATTACTATGACACGCGTAATGAAGACAAGCTTTATCAATACGGTAAGCACATGGCGGGATACCGCTTTTCAAATTTATTTGTCCCCTTAGTAACTAAAGTTTCCTATTATGATTCACTTTTAGACGATAGTGAGGGCTATATTGGTGAGATAAAAAGTGAGTTATTTTCTCATAAATTATCATACAGTTATGAGCGTTATAGTCATCAATTGGCTCAAGATGAAAACAAGGACAGTTATCAAGAAGCAGAAATGAGCGGCAATTATGGCAGAAGTGATTATTTTTTCAGATTCTCAAGTAAAAAATACCAAGACAGAACAGAAAATATTTACGATAGCGGACTTAGCTATGATGTCAGCAAAGCAATACGCATTAATGTCGATCTAGGTAAGACGGTGCGCAACCAAAATGAGCGTCAGTCTAATTACAAGGCGGAATTAGGCTTAGATTATAACCTCGGAGATTTCACTTACAATGTCGACGCGAGTTATGATCAGCGCCGTGACGCTAAGTGGCAGTATACCGCTAGGCTAAGAAAGAGGCTGCGTCAGAATAGTAACTACGCCTATCAACTTGAGGTAAGTTATGACCAAAGCGATGATGTACGCCTAGAAATGTCTTTTGAATATAAATTTAACGACTTTTTAAAAACAGATGCTAACTATAGGAGTAACAGAGAACAGCAATACAAGGTCAGAGCTAGCTACGAAACCGTGATCAATTTGAAAAAACCATTGGCCGCTAATAATGCGAAATATCCTGATAGTGGGTATGTTGAGGGCACGATTTTTATTGATAAAAATGCCAATGGTGAAAAAGATACTAACGAGGAACCTATTGCGGACGTAGGAGTGGGCATAGGTCAAAATAAAGTAGAGACCAACAGCTCAGGTATTTTTTATCTCAGTGATGTAGAGCCATATAGAAGTAATGAGTTGCATTATGATTATTCCGGTATCATGATCGACCCGACCCTTAAAGCGGATAATGATCAAACAGTAAAGCTCTTACCTGCATCGGGTAAAAAAATATCTGTCGGACTTGTTCCATTATCCTTGATCATGGGCTCTATTTACCTGCCAGAAACAGAGGACAAAATAAGTAATAAGTTTTTTAGCTATGTTGAGATAGTCGTCGAAAAAAATAATGTTTATTACACCAGCATAGCCCCTGAGTATGACGGTTTCTATGTCTTACAAGACCTAAAACCGGGAAAATATAAGCTGAAAATGAATTACTTGGGCAGCGAAACCATCACGCTTGAAGAAGAAATCCTTAGCGTGGTCGTTCTCTCTGGAGAGACTGGCGATTTTTATGAGGGACTTGATTTTACGGTTTCCAAAATCAAAAAATAATCGACCTGTGATTAGCAGCAACAAAAGCTTGGATCGCAGGTGTGCTCGGTCACAGGACAAACTCACTGCTATAACCCCTCCCCTGAGCCGATGTGTTTGTAAGGACGTATTAAGATTAAATCTTCCGTAACCATAAAAAGCTACCCGACTCGATTCATCTACAGACAATTTCACGTGCAGCTATATAAGCGCTACTCGACGCGATTTTTAACTCTAAGTAGACATTGCAGCATAAATCTTGTCGGTCCCAGATAGCGCTTTTTCGTGTAACTTGCGAATTAGCGCGTACCAAAAATTTTATCACCAGCGTCACCTAAGCCTGGCAAAATATAGCCCTTATCATTAAGTCGGTCGTCAATAGCGGCGACATATATATCGACATCAGAATGAACGTTGATAACGGCTTCTATTCCCTCAGGGGCCGCTACCAAAAACAAACCCAAAATATGCTTACAACCTTTGCTTTTTAGTAAATCAATTGTCGCGATTAAGGTGCCACCGGTGGCTAACATCGGGTCAACAATTAGAGCAATGCGTGAGTCAATATCACTAACTACTTTGTCGAAATAAGCCACCGGCTGCAACGTTTCCTCATCTCGATATAGGCCTACTACGCTAATTTTGGCATTAGGAACCAAGCTCAAAACACCATCGAGCATGCCTAAACCAGCCCGTAAAATAGGCACCACTGTTATTTTTTTACCTTTGATTTGATTGACTGAAATAGGCTCACCTGTCCACCCTTTAATCTCGATACCTTCAACTTCTAGTTCACGAGTAGCCTCATATGTAAGCAAGTTAGCGACTTCACTGGCGAGTTCTCTAAAATCTTTACTACTGACACCATAAGCGCGCATCAAACCAATTTTATGTTGAATGAGCGGGTGTTTTATTTCATAGACTGACATGCTAATCCCTTTACTAAAACCTGTATTTGATATTGATAAGGATACTGGTAAAAAACCACCTAAACAAACACCATGATTTCTACCGACATCATAATGTATGTTACCTCAAAATATGAATCAATCATCTCAATTATTTACATCAATTATTGAAGCGCTTGGACGCAGCACTTTGCCTTCAGTGGTGACGGAAGGCAAAGCCAAGTCACAGGGCTTACCCCACAAAAAGCCTCAAACACTTTTTCGACTCTCTCTCCAATGTGTAAATTGCTCACCAATCATCAACATGCAAGGGGTTAAGAACAAAGTTAACAATGTAGCGAAGGTCAAGCCACCTGCAATAGTGCTCGATAATTGTGTCCACCATTGAGAAGAAGGCGCACCTACTGAAATATTACGCCCCAGAATATCGATGGTTAGTCCAAATACCATGGGCATGAGTCCCAAGACCGTTGTTACTGAAGTGAGTAATACAGGTCGCATTCTTTGTGCGCAAGTACGCATAATAGCGTCCTTCGCGCTCAGTCCTTTGCTTTTTAAATCGTTAAAGGTGTCAATCAGAACAATATTGTTATTCACCACAATGCCCGCAAGCGCAATTACGCCGATGCCGCTCATTACTACGCCAAATGCTTGTCCTGTTAGCAGCAGGCCAATAAATACCCCTGTGGTGGAGAAAACAATCGCACTTAATACAATAAAGGATTGATAAAAACTGTTAAATTGCGTGAGTAAAATCAGTAACATCATAAATATTGCAATGATAAAGGCTGTGCCTAAGAAAGACATGGTTTCTTGGAGATCTTCGTCTTGGCCTTTAAATCGCAGGATAACGCCCGGGGGTAGTGGATCAGCGGCAAGTGCATTTTTCATTAAGGTGACTTGTTGATCAGCCAATACAGCCTCTTCAATAGCCGCTTTTATACTCATTACTCTGCGCCCATCAGTGCGATTGACTCTGCCAGTTTTTTGCGCAGGTTCAAAGGTCACGAAGTTGCGTATAGGCACATTACCTGCACTTGTGGGTATGCGTAATTCGTTAAGCTGTTGCAAGTTGCGTTCGCTTTGGGGGAACCTAAGCCTAATTTCAAGTTCCTCTTCAGCGTCGTCGGGGCGATATTCTGCTAGCAAAACACCATTTGTAATCATGGTCACTACGTTACCCAGCAAGGTAACATCGGCGTCAAATTGCGCGGCTTTTTCGCGATCGACTATTAGCTTCCATTCAATGCTTGGGAGCGGGCGGCTATCTTCAACATCGACAAAGTTACCCACTTCTTGCATTAATGTCAGAATGTGTTCAACACCTTGGTTTAGTTTGTCATTTTGAATAGCGCTAATTTCAAGATCGAAAGGTTTCCCCCCTGCCGGTCCAGATTCTTGTTCGCGTATTTGTACTTTAATACCCGGAATATTGCCGGCTTCATTGCGTAGCCGTTTTATAATGTCGACAGCTGGTGGGCGCTTTTGCCAGTTGGTAAGCTCTAATTGAATCACCCCAATGACGTCTGCAGGCATATTGCCTTGGGTTTGTGCACCTCCTCCCATAGTGCGCGTGTACACTGATTTAATCCCGTTTTTGGTGAGTAAATCTTGTTCAACTTGCGCGACTAAAAGATCCCGCTCAGTAATCGATAAGTCGCCACGGGCTTGTACTTGAACTTGAATAAACTCAGGCTCAATAGTAGGGAAAAACTCGACGCCTTTGCCTAAAGTGAAATACGCTACGTAAGCCAGTATCAAAGACAATACTACGCCTGCGAGAATACGCTTAGGATGATCAATAATGGGTTCTAGACTGCGTAAATAAGTACCCACTCCTCCTTTTATTGATTTCAAGTGACCATCTTCACTGGCTTGTAAATTGCCGTCTGTATCTTCAGCTTGTTTGTTTTTTGCGACTTTATCACTCGTAATAATCCCGCCGAGTACCGGAATAAAAATGAGTGCCATAAAGAGTGATGCGCCCAAGGTAATAATAACAGTCATGGGTAAGAGTTTCATAAACTCCCCTGTTATGCCTGGCCAAAATAGTAAGGGAAAAAAGACCACTAAGGTAGTCGCGGTAGAAGCAATAATTGGCCAACTCATGCGTTTAGAAGCCGCGGCAAAGGCTTGCTTTGGAGTAGCACCTTCAGACATTTTTCGGTCGGCAAGTTCTATCGTGACTATAGCCCCATCCACTAGCATTCCCACCACTAAAATAAGGCTAAACAACACAACTATATTAAGTGTCATACCAAGGGCGCTTATAATTAACATCCCGGCTAAAAATGAACCAGGAATAGACAAGCCAACTAATATTGAAGGGCGAACGCCAAGTACCGCAACAATCACAATCATAACCAAAATGATGGCCGTGATTACATTGTTTTCCAAGTTGCCGAGCATGGTTTTTATTTGCTCTGATTTATCCTGTAAGTAATCCACTTTAATGCTGTCAGGCCAAAACAATTTGTTTTGTTCAACGATGTCTCTCACTTGAGCGATGGTCTCAATAATATTAGCGCCTGTGCGTTTTGATACTTCAAGCGCTAGGGCAGTTTCGCCTTGAATACGAGCGAATGAACCAGGGTCTTTAAAGGTACGACGAATGGTCGCTACATCTTCAAAGGTCACGATAGTATTGCCCACACGTTTAATTGGTAAACTTTGTAAATCACGTAAGCCCTCAATAACGCCTGGTACTTTAAACACCATGCGTCCTGCACTTTGCTCAAGCGCGCCGGCCGCAACCAATCGGTTGTTCTGCGTCACAAAGTTAAATACATCGCTTAACGATAAGTTGTAAGTTTCAAGCTTATTAGGCTCAATAATTACTTCTAGAAGCTCTTCGCGTTCGCCACCGATGTCGACTTCTAGTACGCCCGACAGTCCTTCTATTTGGTCTTGTAAACTGCGTGCAATAACGAGCAAGGTCCTTTCCGGTAATTCGCCAGAGAGAACTACCGTTAACACAGGAAATAAAGCAACATTAACTTCAGTCACTCGCGGTTCGTCTGTACCTTGTGGGAGTTCGGCTCGAGCTAGGTCGACTTTTTCACGCACATCTTGTAAGGCAAAGTCTGGATTAAAACCCGCATCAAATTCAAGTGTCACTGAAGCAAATCCTTCAGCGCCCACGCCACGCATCTCTTTAAGTCCTTCCAAAGACTGCAGTTCCTGTTCTAAAGGTTTTAGCAATAAACGCTCGGCATCTTCGGGCGCTATACCCTCATAATTAACCGACACGTAAATAGTCGGAATAGGAATATCGGGCTCGGACTCTTTTGGGATACTAAAATAAGCACTCGTTCCCATAATCAAAATAATAATGAACGAGAGCGCAACAGTACGTGAACGACTAAAGGCGCCGTCAATAAGACGATCCATACTATTGCGCCTGCTTGTTTATAGGCTTAACTTTATTGCCTGCTTTGACAAAGCCTTGCCCGGTGATGATCACCTTTGCGGTATCAGGTAATCCCGTTACCCAAGTACCGTTGCTATCGGATTGAACTAACTCGATCGGATGGAATTCAACAATATCTTGCTCATTTACCGTTTTAACGCCAATTCCCCCTGAGTCGCTCAAACTGAATAGTGCTGGTGACAAATAATACGCTTTTACCTTTTTTGTGGGTATTTGTGCTTGTGCACTGATACCTGAGCGTAAGCTGCCGTTTGCGTTGTCTATTTCAATTTCAACATCAAATGTACGCGTACTGTTATTGGCACGTGGTGCAATGTATCGAATACGGCCTTGGCGAAACATGCCATTGGCAAAATTGACTTGTGCAGTCATGTCTTTTTCTACATTTACTATGTCCTGCTGCGCAATGGCAACTAAAACCACAATAGGGTGGTTTTCGACCACGACCGCTATGGGTGTATTGGCCTCTATATAGTCTCCGACTTCTACCAAACGTTTTTCCAATATACCGCTTAAAGGTGACACGATTGTTGTGTTTTTTATGTCTCGCTGAATATTTGCCACATTCGTTTCCGATGCTTTTAAGTTGGCAAATGCTGTTTCTACTTCACCCTCTGATTGAAACTTCTTATCTTCGAGTTTTTTCACTCTTTCGTAAGTTTTTTGATTGAGATTTAGTAAGGCTTTTTGTTGCTCTAGCACCAGCATTCTGTCTTGCATATCAATACTGACGATTACATCGTTAGTGCTCACTGCTAGACCTTCTTGGGCTTTTACAGAAACCACATTGCCTAGGGTTTGAGATCTGATCGTTACCACTCTATTAGGCTCAGCTTGACCTTGCGCAGTCACCAATATCGACTTGTCTTGCGCGGTTAATTGTGCAACTTCAACACTAAATAGATCCTTTGCCTGAGCATTGTTAAGCAAATCACGATTTGATTGTGTATCGTTTTCAGCGAATAAGCCGCTCAGCATCCATGTGCACAAAATCACAATAAATGCTAAGGCAATAATATAAGGGTTCTTCATTATTAGGGGGTTCCGAAAATTAGAAAGTTTGCTTTACGTTTAGCAAATTACTTGTTAGTGATAGCCAAAGAAGCGTGATAAAAATCTTTGTAAAATTTTTCAAGTTCTTGCAAGCGTTTTTGTGCACCACTCCATTGTTGGGGTAGTTGCTCTCTTGCTTCTTCTACTACTTCTTGAGCGTATAGCATGCGGGTTTGTATTCCTCGCATTAGGCTGACGTAAGGGTTTTTGCGTAAGCGAAAATAATTTTGTCTTTCACCCGGTTTGGCGGTGCGCTCTATTATGGCGAGCGTCTCTAGTAAACGCGTATTGGTGCTTACACTAGCGCGGCTAACTTGCAGTTTTTCGCTCAGTTGGGAAAAGCTAAAAGGCTCATCAAACAAGACTAATACACCGAGTATCCTGCCGGATATGCGAGGCATGCCCTCAGCTTGACTAATCAGTCCAAGTCGTTCGATAAATTCTTCAATGGCTTGTTCAGTTTTCTCTAATTTCAATTTATTTTACTCGTGCTTACAATAAATGTTTATGTTGTTCAGTTCCAACTGAATGATATAAACATTAACGTCTAATTGCAATTGATAGTGTGTCAAAAACACTTCTCGATTACCGATCGATAAGCTTAGCTGCTCCAGACAAACTTGCTCCCGATAACTTAATTAAGGATGAACAGGTATCGGCATGGCAGTAAACGCAACAGATTTTGCTAAAGTGGTGGTGCAGCGTGAATGGCATAAAGTGCAGCAAAAATTACGCTGTTCTGAACATTAATTAAACAAACCGTCGAGCATTCGTTTGGTGCTATTAAGCTGTTAGTTCGACCGTAAATGCTTTAGTATTTCGCAATCTTTAATACGCTCATTTTTACAACAATTCGCCAGTGTTTTTAAGTTTTGCTCTAGCTGGTGCAATTCATATTGGGCAATGCGTATTTTCTCAAGTTGTTGAAAAATTATTGCATCAACTTGCTTGCACGGACCGTTACCACTGCTCTGCACCACAACTAGTCGCTTTATGTCAGCCAGTGGGATACGTAACTCTTTACAACGTCGAATGAATTTTAACGATGATACATCTTGTTCATCATAATGCCTGTAACCGTTATCACCACGTTTCGCCTTTGGTAGTAGACCAATGTCTTCGTAGTAGCGGATGGTTTTAGCGCTTACCCCAGTAACACTCGCTAATTGTTTTATTTGCATGTTTGCTTGACCTTCCTGTAACTGGAAGCTTTATTCTACACGCAATCAATATCAAAGTAACGAGACCCCATTAAGGCCTCTCTAGCATTAAGGAATATGATCATCATGAGCGCTTTTCACTTCTGTAAACAATTTGTTTTATTCATTGTTGCCGTCAATATGTTCACTTTTAAATTGCAAGCCCATCAGAGCGAAACCGAGACAAACGTTAACTCATCTTCACCAGAGGAATTGACGATAAGTGACAAATCTTTTGATGAAGACGAGCATAAACATGAGCATGGTGATAGCAACCCTCAGGATGAACATATGCATCACGATGACGAACATGACGAGGTTGAATCTATTCTAGTTACGTCCACTCGTTCGCCTCGGTCGATAAACAGTGAGCCTATTCGAATAGAAGTTATCAACAGCGAAGAGCTTCAAGAGAAAGCCATTATGCGGCCAGGTAACATCTCCATGTTGGTAGCTGAAACTGGCGGTGTGCGAGTACAAACAACTTCTCCCGCTCTTGGCAGTGCGAACATTCGCTTACAAGGTCTTTATGGTCGCTACACTCAGTTACTTAACGATGGCTTAGCCCTCTATGGTGGTCAAGCTTCCTCCATTGGTCTACTGCAAATCCCGCCAACTGACTTGTCCCGTGTTGAGATAATCAAGGGCTCGGCCTCTTCACTATATGGCGGTTCTGCCATGGGTGGCGTGATCAATCTAATTTCGCGCCGGCCCACCCAGAAGCCCGAAGGCGAAGTACTGTTGAATGCAACTTCGCGCGATGGACAAGACATAACCACCTATTTAGCGGCACCTATTAGCGATTCTTTTGGCGCATCGTTTACCGCCGGCGCCCATCATCAGGCTAAACAAGACCTCGACGACGACGGCTGGATCGACATGGCAGGGTATGAACGTTTCACTGCTCGGCCACGCTTGTTTTGGGACGGTGAAAACGGTGCTAGCTTATACGCAACAGCTGGCTTTATGACAGAAAAACGCGAAGGCGGCACAAGAACGGGTCAAACTGTGCCAGATGGCAGCACTTTTGTGTAAAACCAAGACAGCGAACGCTTTGATGCTGGCCTAATTGCTAATGGCCCCTTAGGAGAAGTATTAAGCTGGAATGCACGCGGCTCCGTCATGGTGCAAAGTCATAACAAACAGTTTGGCGACGTACTTGACGACGACCGTCATGAGAGTTGTCTCCTGGAGAGCACATTGTCAGGTTATACGCTCAGCTCAAAATGGGTGGTTGGTTTAGCTATGCAGTCAGATAGCTTTGAGTCTGAAGATTTTCCTAGCTTCAACTATTCATACGACGTACCGGGTATATTTGCACAAGCTGACTATGAGTTCACAGAACAGATTTCGACCTCAATCAGTGCACGCTTAGATGATCATAGCGAGTTTGGATCGCAGTTTAGTCCGCGCATATCAATGCTCTATCGCCCTGATGATTGGACTATCCGAGCATCCTATGGGCGCGGCTATTTTGCGCCGACACCGTTTGTGGAAGAGATTGAAGCCGCGGGTCTGTCGCGTCTCGAGCCGCTAAACGACATAACAGAAGAAACCGCTATCACGTCGTCTTTGGACATTGGATATAAATACAATAAACTTGAAACTAACATTACCTTCTTTACTTCAAGCGTTGATGGCGTAACTGAGTTAGAAGCTTTAGCTTCTCAAAGCGGCGGGCCGCTGGACCGAGTTCGTTTGCTAAATGCAGCAGGCGAATCGCGTATTTATGGCTCAGAGTTATTGCTGCGCTATAAGTGGCAAGACTATAAACTCACCGCCAGTTATCTATACTTAGATGCAACTGAATTTGACGAAACCAGTTCAAGCCGTCAGCGCATTGGGCTTACTCCGCAACATTCAGCCGGCTTTGTTGCTATGAAGGAGCAGCACGGTAAATTTAGAATTGGTTTTGAAGCTTACTACACGGGTATACAGCGTTTAGACGGCAATCCTTTCCGAGCACAGAGTTCGCCTTATTGGCATCTCGGACTAATGGGCGAAATTACGAGAGGCCAATTCAGCTGGTTTATCAACGCGGAGAACTTGCTCAATATCCGCCAGACCAAAGAAGACTCGCTAGTATTGCCAATGCGCGCACCCGATGGGCAGTGGACCACCGATATTTGGTCACGCAACGATGGCTTTATTGTTAATGCGGGTGTAAGAATTCGCTTTGGCGCTTAATGTTGTGGTCAAAACGTCTTACGTTGACGAACTTGCCATGCACATAAGATTAACGTGTACCTTCGCAGTGCTTATCTTCTTGCCACTGTCCTTCTGCAAATTTGTGGCAGATATATCGTCGTGCCTAACTGCTGTATTGCAAAGAATTATGATTTCTGGCAGCATCGCCAATAATAAATTATTTGCTGTTTTAATTTCATCATATGGACGTACTTATGAGACTTTTAATAGTCCTTTTTGTTATTGCCTTGGGCGGCTGCAAGTCGAGTCCCCAATATTTAAACACCAACACCTTAATGGACCAGTATCCAACTATTGGTGTGTTAACACTCTCTACTGAATCTAGCCTTGACGCCTTTGAACCAGAGTTAACTGCTTTTTATCAAACTAAAATTGAAAGTGAATTAATGAGCAAAGGCTTTAAGGTGGTTAATGCTGATGTGGTTAGAGACTTTCAAACTGAATTTGAAGAAAACAGCACGGGCTTATATAACGTCAACACGGGTCAAATGAATGAGACTTTGGCGAACCAATTATTTGTTAAAGCATTGCAGCGTGCAGCTATTGAATTACAGGTTGATGCCTTCTTATTTGTTGGTGTAGACACAGTTAGAGCGACCTTTTCTAATAACATTTTTTCTAGTTACGTTGCTTCGTGGTACGGACAAGAGGAAACCTACTTGTCTGAGGGGGTTGATGCTGGTGATGTTTTAGGCTCCTTGTTTGTGCAAAAAACAGGATACTTGCCAGGTGCCCGTTTATATTTACGCTTTAGAGATCCTGACAATAACCTATTGTCCCTAGCTGGCGGTGGCATAGAGTTACTGGCCAGATTTGATGACGACGGTGAGGTACAAACCAAAACGTCTGACAAGCTTTTTGATGACGAAAATGAGTTGCTGCAGGCATTACAACTTGCATTTAGCGATCTTGCCAGCCATAAACAGAAGAAAAAATGACACGTATAATTAGCTTAATATTTATATTGATTGGATTAGCTGGGTGTAATTCTCTTACCATTCCTAGCAAGCCTAGAGTACTTGCACCCGCGTTAAATTTGTTAACGAGTAATGTCAGTCAAGAAATTTTGTACATATGGTTGCCCCCAGCTGCGCAGAGTGAGTTTACCCGTTATGTTGAAGCAGTTGATGCTGATGCCGCCATTTTTATGGCTGGGCGATCGCATGCTAATTTACATTCATCTGCTCAATTAGCATTTACTGAGAATGTTAATAACTTAGGCGGATTGTTCAACAAGACAAACGGCAGGTTGAATCAAGAAATTCTAAATCAAGCTATCAGTGAGACCAGTCGCGCGCTTTTTAGCAATTACGATAAGCTGACTAATATTTTGTACATCACACCTTTTAAAGAATCGGTACAGGTGATTGATGGTGTGGTGCGCTGGCAGCAAACTGAACAAAAGTTCTTTGAACATAATGCTGGCTCTATGCAGAGTAAAACAGCGATTAGCCTGCAGCTTAATTATTTAGGTCGTGGTGCTGCTCCCGCTATTCTGATAATTGGCTTAGACACAAAGTCTGCAAATACCGCTGATAAAGGCAGATATAAGAATGTAATTGACTTTATGTTGACGCCTTTGTTAACGCCTGTTAACTAATTTAACCCGCGGGTCATTGCTATTTCTGCTCAAATTCAGATAAGTGGGTAGCTCGCATTGGTGTCCCAATTACTTCCGTAATTTTACCGATTGGCTTTTTCGGCTTGGCTTTTGTTCATATTTTGGCAGGGCAAATCCATTCTGTTAAACCTTTTCTTAAATCTGATTTTTCAGATATACCTAAAGCAACTTTATTAGCCTGATGGCATATTGTATCTTTAACATTATTCGTTTTTGGACTTGTATTAACTTATATTGCTTGGTTTAATTTACACTCTTTTCAAAATATCGTTGTTGGTATTTCAATAAGTCTTATTGTTTTCTCTTTGTTCTTTATCGCTGTAGGTTGGTGCTTCTTTAAGTTTCAAGCATTTGCAAAACTTCCACAATGGATTTTATTATTACCTATAAGAGTCTTAAACTTTGTTGGTGCCAAGTAAACATAATAAATAGGTATAGGCCGCTAACTTTTTCCGCAACTTAATCCTATTGTTGAACAACCTCCCTCGGTGCCAGCAGGCAAGGTTTATAAGGTAAATAGCTCTTGTCCTTGTTGCGGCCCTATGGCGATGCGATAGCTGACAGAACAAGTCCGAATGTATGGGGTGGAATGGCAGTAACTTGAAGAGCAACAACCACCATTATCCACTCATATCTCCAAAGAACATCAATAGATTTTTATTTTGCGAATATAGAAAGTCATAATGCGAAAAAGCTAATGGCTTTTATCTATCTTAATGATCTTTATGAATAAAATTATTGGCGCGTAATATGCTTTACGAATTAAGAGAATAATGTGAATAAAGATTAATTATAGATATCCACTATTGCATATAAGGAATAACGATGAATAGATTCAAACTGTTCACGCTTGCGTTGGCATTACCATTACTCATCAACTGTGGGGGCGACGAAGATAGCAGTGCTAATGTAATTGAAGAACCACCAGCACTAATCCCCACTGAAAATACAGGCAAAACAACATTATTAAAGGACAATCCACATTCTCAAGGATCACCAGTAAAAGTATTCGACAATTATTCAATAAATATTGATATGACAGAAATAAATATGCAAGGCGAGTATCTTTTTTTAAAAATTATCGACAAGCATAAAAAAGCACTCTTTTTAGGGCAAATTGTTCTTCATGACAATATTAAGGTTCCCCTCACTATTGTGGTTGATTCGTTTCCGCTGGTAGTTGAGTTGTACTCTGAATCAAAAGAAGATAAAACAATAAGCTACGAGGTTTATTATGATTAATTTATTTTTTAGATATGTATTTGTTTTCACTAGTTTAGTCAGTATTTTATTATTTTCAACTGCGTCTAATGCTCAAGAAGAAAGCGAGTTATTAAAGCACACTATTTCTAAAGGTAGTGGTGATATTAATTTATTATTAGCACAAGGCAATAAAGCAATTAACCCTAATTTTTTAGAAACATTACGACTTCAAAATGATGGGTTATTGATGCTTGGTGTTGATATTAATGAAGCCTCATCTGGAAGCGAAAAAGCCAGTAGTCAGGGAGTTGCTATTGAATATTTAACTCTAACGATTATTACCAACGAAGACACTTACACATTTACCGATTTTTCAACAAAAACAAAATGTTCTCTGGCAAAAATTAATAGTGAGAATCGTCAGTTTTACTACACTTTACTCGGACGTACTGGCTCTAACAGCATCACAGGTAGTAACTTAAACGGCACCTCTTTTGATGACACTTTGAAGATACCGGTAGATATAGATTTATCCAACGCTCTTTCGATTCAACTCGACATTCAATTGCTCGAAACAAATGAGGAATTAGGCGATCCAGAAGAATTCTATGATTATAGTGCAGGCTTTGAAGATTTAGCTTTGTTAACTTCTACAGACGTTGACTTCCTCGATACACAAGCTGCGGGAAGAGGCGATGCCCCATTAGTTGTCCTTTCTGACAACCCTACAGCCGTTGCTAGTAGAGTATATTATCCATCTTCTACTTCGTACTATTTAGTTGGATATGAAGATGAATATCCTCAGTTAAGTGATTATGACTTTAATGATTTAGTCGTCGCATATCGCGTAAACTTTGGTTTAGATGAAGAGCTGAAGGTGGTAACCATTAGTGCCGAAGGCTACCTTATCGCTCGTGGAGGAAGTTACGATCATAGTTGGCACCTTAGAATCGAATTACCTGAGGGGTCGCAAGCAGATGGTACTTTCCAGCTTTATATCCCACCGGGTGTGACATCGGGAGATGAACTTATTCAATATATTGATACCAGTTCAGGTATAGATATCACTATCTATAATAACACTACATTGTTGTTTTACGATCCAGCTTCGCCATTTACTAACACACTTTGGGACAGCGAGCATATATTAGGACACAAGTTTTCTTTTGAGATAACGTTAGGAAACCCAGTAAGCTTAGAAGAAATGGATGAAGCCCCTTTTGATCCTTACTTGTATGTACATAACACCAATTTAGAAATACATCTGACAGGTAAGTCACCCGTTATGCCTGAGTCAGATAACATGAGTCAAGGTTTAACGTCATTTAGCGACGAAAACGGATACCCATTTGCACTAGTATTTCCTGAAGACTGGAAATTTCCGAACGAATATGTCGATATTGGCGCAGCCTACCCACAATTACTTGAATATATTCAATCAAACCGTCAAAGCCAAGTGGATTGGTACAAGAATGGTGTTGCTTCTGGCATTACCAAACACAACAAAACTGATTGGGAATGGTAATTAGGACAAATAGTACACACCCCTCATCTATGCAAAAGGGATTGATTGCGTTGCTATTTAGGGGGTAGTTGTGATTCTCCTGAGAATAGTCGAGTAGTATATTCATAGTCAACTATAAAAAGCGATAGTGCATAGTTGACGTGATAGATAACGACAGGGGCGTGATTGTCGGCCCATATACATCTCCATCATTATCCTAAAACAGCACACTGTATCTATCTGCATCAACATTGTTCCAATGAAACCACAAAGTTATTCTCATTGTTGACGCTCGTCACGGTGAGCGTTTGCGAAGCCTCAGAGTTGACCGTTATATCAACAGTATCGGTTGAAGTGCCGTCTTCATTATCGATGACGGTGAACTGAAAGATGAAGGTCGTTGCAACACAGTGGAAATCTTGCTGGGTGGCTGATGTAACCATATCGTCGTGAGAAGACGTTTTGATGCGGGTAAAAGTCGTCCCGCCCCACAGATTCTGGTTAATAGCACCTTCTAAAAAGAGCATTTTAAAGAGGATGTTTAGATTCAGGGCACTACCAAAACGCTGTATAAGTATCACTGCATCCGTCTTGGCTTGTTTATTGGAAAAAAGAGTTAATGGGGTCGCCCATTAGAAAAGGGAGGAAGCCCTCCCTTTTGCTTAGTTAATTAAAAACTAGAAGTCATAGCGTAAGTCAAGATAGACGTAGCGCCCTTGTAGGCTATGAAGTTTAGTAGCATAACCAAATCCGTCATCGGATAGAGGGGGCAACTTATCAAAAATATTTTTCACGCCTAGGCGCACTCTTGCATCATCAAGCACCCCTTTTCTAAATTGATAGTCTAGTGTGCCATTCACTTCAAGGTGTGATTTAACGCGCCAGTATACTGTCTCCCCATCAACGGTCATTCTGGCACTTGTATCATTAAACGCGCCGACATAACGGCCAAACAAGCCTGCACCCCAATTGCCTTTTGTCCATAGAAAACGTGCTGAATGTCGCCAATCTGGTTTACCGTTCTGTTCACGCAAATCACCTAAACCGGTCACTGCAATGCCGTTATCTATTAATCTTTGACCATCGGAGCCTGCTTCTTGCTCAAACTTTTGTAAGCGCGCTGAATCAAATTTGACACTAAAACTGCCCAAATCGTCAGTATCAAAATTGTAATGCGCTGATAAATCAACCCCAGAAACGGTTCGCTTATTTAAGTTAGAATATGCGTCATTAATGGTTCTAATTCGTCCAACCGCTTCCTGACCAGAACCAGCATATAGTGCTATATCTTCATCCGTAACAGCTTCGCGAATAATATTTTCACTGGAACTGCCTTCGTTGCGTAAAAAGCGATCTAATTGAGAGTAATTTGTATTACCAAACAGACCGATTAGATTGATTTGCTTTACTTCCCAATAATCAACTGTCAACACTAACCCTGGCGCAAATGAAGGTAAATAAGTTACTCCAACCGTTAGATTATCAGTATCTTCTGATTTCAACTCTTCATTACCGGCACTAAAGCGCTCCATACTGCCACGTTGGCATTCATTTTCGTTAGTAAGTTCACCCTTAGCAACTAAGGCTTGGCAGCGATTATAATCTATTACAGTATTAATTCGACTTAGCCCTGTATCATTTAACTGAATTAAATTGGGCGCTCTAAAACCACTAGAAAAAGAACTCCTGATATTTAAATCCTCAGTAACCCCCCACGCTACAGCTATTCTCGGTTTTATAATATTACCCACATCTGAGAAGTTTTCATAACGAGTAGCAAGTTGCACATTAACGCTATTTATTAATGGAATGTTCATGTCTTGGCTGATAACTGGCAGCAGTAATTCAGCAAAAGCAGAATAGACGTTTCGTGACCCGTTCGAATCATTTGTAGGACTGTTGCCTAAAGCATCACTTTGAGAAAAAGCACCCGAAACCGAGTCAATAAATGGCATTGTTCCATCTAACCTAGGCCCTCTGTCATCGAGAAATGTCTCACGGCGAGCCTCTACACCTGCGGCAAAGCCAACATCACCGCTTGGCAGGGCATATATCGATGAATTAGACATTTTGTAATCAACTAAAGCCAATGTGGTTTCACCATATTTACGCACATCACCTTGTATAGACGCGATAACATTTTGCGGGTTAGGCGTTAAATCAACACTAGTTGAACCACCTGTGCCATTAAATGGGTTATAAGCATCTGGCGTATTCAACGACAGCGCTTTTTGAAACAATGTACTAGAAACACCGCCTTCCGTTAAATCGTCACTAGATGCTTTAGAGTACAATATGGCGCTATCATAGTCCCAATCTCCAGACGTCCCATTGAAGCCCGCTAACAAGCGATAACTTTTGTTCTTAACCGTACTTGCTCTTCGACCGGCATCAACTGCGCGATAGCGGTACATAAATATATCAACACCTTCGTCTGGAATATCTAAGCCAGATAAGCGATTTGGATTGATAAGGCCATCCGCTAAGGTTGTTGCGCCAAAGGGATTCCAATAGTTTTCTTTGGGGATAATAAAGCGTGCTGTTGAGAGCACGGTAGGGTGTTCCATTAGACGGTTTGTTTGTGCATAATAGGCACCGGCTTCAGCGTAAAATTGAGTACCATTATCAAAGTCATGAGTTAAGGTAGTAAAGATATTAACTCGTTCTCGTTTGGGCACTAGCTGCCTGTTCGCTTCCCAATCATAACGTTGTTCGCGGGTCCCGCCGGCTAATGATCTGCTGTTATCTATGCATATATCGTTACCAAGATCGGCTAAGCAACCTTCATGGCGATTGGGTTGAATGTGAAATCCACCATTACTACTGGTAATGTTAACGCCGTCTTGTTGGACATAACCACCTGTCGTTCCACCATTATTGGTAAGGGATTAAAAGCCGCCCCAAGCAGTACTACTTGAACGATTATCAAAAGCAGTGTTACCTTCCCATGCAGTGCCTTCTAAAAATCGCAAATAGTTACCCGAACGAGATTGCTCATATTCTGTTGATTCAACCGCACCTCGGCGACTATAATCGCCAAATATGGAAACTGACGTAGCGGCGTTATTTAGACTAAATCCAGAGCGGAGGCTGGCGGTAAAATCATAACGTTTTGAACGTTCAGCTTCTCCATATCGGGTTTGAATAGTCGTACCTTCCAATTTATTTTTTAAAACATTGTTGATAACGCCCGCTACTGCATCAGCCCCATATAAAGAAGAGGCACCATCACGAAGCACTTCCAGACGTTGAATTGCATTTGTTGGGATCGAATTCATGTTAGGAGAAACCACCGGAACACCCCCTTCATTGTGAAATCCGGGGTGCAACACCATCCGGCGACCATTAATCAACATCAAGGTGTTACCAGTACCTATTCCACGAAGATTAACGGATGCCACATCACCGCGTGCCTTATTAACTCCCCCAGCACTATTGTTGGAATTAAAATTCACTGAGCCAGCTTGTGGTAAAGATCGAAGTAACTCTTCACCTTCAACGGCACCTATCGTGTCTAAGTCTTCTTTAGTAAGGACAGTAACTGGCAGCATCGCAGTCATTTCAGAACCCATAATATGCGTACCAATGACTTGAATTTTTTCGACTTCAGCTTCTTTTGATTTTTCTTCTTTTGTAGTTACCTCTTGCGCATATAAATTTGCAGAATTAAAAGTCACAGCAAATACAATACCAAGCGTCAATACCCAATCACTACCCATGCTTTTAGTTGCGATTGCATTTGGGGAACTATTTTTATCATAAGTCATTTTTGTACTCATGTTGTGCTCCATGTTCGTTTTGTTTTAAATATTTTGCATATACAACATTTTCGACCATATGTGAAAGTGTAAAAAAATTGCCTAATTAAAGGAAATCAAAACCTTACTATATTTTACGATCCCGATGATATTGCGCCTTCAAATGTAGAGTAAAAAGATAGTAAAAGTTTATGACAATAGAGCGTCATTTAGATTATGGAATTATGACAAGCATTCAAAAATACCCGTATATGTATTCTGCACTCAAATTAATTATTGATAATAAGTGACCATTTAAGGTCACGTTCAAAACTACAATCTAAAGCTGAATTTTGAGGATTCACACTAATAAACCATATTGAGCCAAAATCATCATACGATTAATCAAACTCCACCGAGGGCAATGAGCTGTGATTTCAATCGATGACGGCAAAACTGGGAGGTGGATTGACAGAGGTTGATGCTTTGAAGTTAGTTAGGCTTCTCGATCAAACCTCGATTAATTTGATTGATATTAGCGGAGAAACCTATTTTTCTGGCGCCAAGGCAAGATCTGATGGTTGCAGCAGAGGGTTGAGGTAATCCCGATTTTCCTAAATTCGAATCACCGTCTTTAGGCGTGATAACCGCTTAGTACAAAATACGGCTAGCAACTTTGGGCTAGGATCGCCAAAATGCGTTTACACTCGACCTTCCCTCTGCAATTCATGTCTATCAGGAACGTGATGCACAACGTCGCATTAATTGGCGAGTAATGTTTTCTTATTTGAACTCGTAGTTCGGAAGACCGAAGCACCGAGACTACTAACATACACATGAAGTCGGGCCGAAGCCCAGCTTGGCTATGTCTCAATCTGCCGCGCGCGGCGCACTGCAATAAAGCTCTTAATGTAGACAATCAGTGCGAACAGACTGACCGCCATCATCACTCCCACTCGAAATACGGCAACCATATCGTCCCGTCCAATAGATCCTATTAGCGGCATAATTAGCGCTATCGTAATCAGTAGGGTCAACCCGGCAACCGCGTGAGCGACGACTTTGTTGTCCTTTTTAAAAAACGGCACCAACAATGCTAGAACGACGCCAAAAATCACGGGGATCAATATCGTCAAAGAACGCGACTCTGCGGCCACATTCAGGTACGCCCAAAGGCCGAATACCACCAAAACGGCGGAGTTAAAAATGGTTGCTTGATATGGTTTCATCTATTTCTCTCAGTTTCTCAGTGAATGACACAGGGCGGTCTCCAACGCCAAGTGCAACACTCGGTTTGGTGAACGCCTAATGGCGTTTGTTGGATACATTTTATCAGATCTATAAGCACTTCCAGCGGTAGCTTGAAGCCTAACCGATTTCGGGGCCGTGTGTTGAGCTGGATAGCGAAACAATCCAATTCGTTTAGACTGAATACAGCCGGCTTAGTTCCCTTGAGTGCGCATTGTTTAAGTGCAGTTACTTGGACAACCGAGCTGTAAATTATTGATAAACATAACGACTATATTTTAATGTGTCAACTAAATATCAGTAGGCACGTGGTAATCAATAAAATCGCCATAAAGATAATGCCGGGATGAGACGCGTTAGTTAATCCGCCAGATAAAAGCAATATTTTGGGCCACAGCGGGTGAGCTAGGTGAGCCTGTAAATAATAATTTACAGCGTAGTGGCGACGGCTTAATATTTGACCAACATGAGAGAAAAATCGTTTGCCTTAGTCTGCAAGTAATTCAAAGACAACGACTAGGTGTCATTGCTAAATAAAGCACGCAACTGGGTTAAATTTATGAATGTATGATCCTGACGTATTTTAAAAAAATCGGTCTTGGGTAAATGTTCGATAATCAAATTGGGTTTAAATGTTCGCCACTGTTAAAAGTACGAAACCGATTAAGACTTCAAAGGGCGGAAACCCGTCGTTAGGAAACTTCCTTGTAATGCAAGCTTTCAACAGGAAAGGGGGACATACTTATCATTGGTAAACAAGGTCAAGCGATTTAGTGCTACATTTAATTTTAAAACCACGGTTACATATTATAGTTTTAGTTGTGGTTTTTTTTAGGCTTTACATTTAATGGAATAATTATGAACCACATTTTAGCGATGCTTGCAGTTTTCTTTATCCCTTGGAGTGAGGCTTTTGCTGCCAATATTCATAGCCAAGTGCCAAATACGATAAACCCAAAAGCTAAATACATTTTCTATTCTCATGGTTACATCGTTGAAGGGGGAAACCCTAAACCAGTTCATCCTAACTGGGGTGAATATGATTATCCTGGTATTTTGGATGCATTAGCAAAGATAGATGCAGTGATTATTTCAGAACACCGTGCTATCAATAACAACCCTATTGCCCACGCTCAAAAGCTGCAAGCTCAAGTAAAGCGACTAATTAATGCAGGAGTAAAGCCGCGTAATATTACGCTGGTTGGGTTTTCACGTGGTGGATTTATTACCGCGCTAGTCTCGAGCGAGTTAAAAATTGCCGATATTAACTATGCGCTTCTTGCGGCATGCACAACACGTCTATCAAACAATGAAGATGTTATTTTGACAGGACATGTTCTTTCGATTTATGAAACCTCCGATACTGTAGGCTCATGCGAAAAAGCTATAAAACGTGCACCTCAAGCTGTAAGTTCATTTAAAGAGCACTCAATTTCGACAGGACAAGAGCATGGTGTTTTTTATCGTCCTAATGATGTTTGGATAACGCTACTGAACTCTTGGCTTGAAACTCACGTTTCTGAGCCACCCTTTTCGATACCAAGAAGTAAATCAATTGAAATTGAAGAATCTAACACGGGTAGAGTTTACAGGGTGTTCATTCAATTACCACGCTCATATAAAACCTCGCCCAATAAAAAATATCCAGTCATTTACACAACTGATGGACCTTATGTTTTCCCAAATGTTGCAGGCTCTACTAGACTACCAATGAATATTGGTGTTATGAAAGAAGCCATAATAGTGGGGGTCTCGTACTCGATTGGTTCTAGAGGGTCTTCGAGCAGAGTGAGAGATTATACACCTGCCAAAGCAGACAGTTGGAAGATGGAAACGGGTAATGCTAGTAATCATCTTCACTTTTTTAAAAAAGATGTATTTCCCTTCATCGAGTCAAAATACAGAACAGGGCCTGATGACCGTATATTTATTGGAAATTCTCTCGGTGGCCTGTTTGGCGCATATATTTTGTTCGAAGCACCAGACACTTTTTCTTCATATATTTTAGGAAGCCCATCAGTCTGGTTTCATAGTCATTATTTGTTGCAGATGCACATGCAAGAAGCGCAATCGCCGAAGAAAGTATATCTATCAGTGGGTTCTCTTGAAAAACCAGAGTTTGGAGAACGAGAAGACATGGTCTCTGGAAGCAAATCTTTGGCAGACAAGCTCACTAAACATGCAAATATCTCATTAAAATTCGTTATTATTGATGGGGCGTCGCACGCTACGGCGTTTCCAACAATCGCTGTTCAAGGCTTAGACTGGATCCTCAAGAAAGATGAACTTTAAATCAAATCAGCTTGGCAATATTGTAAATATATGAGCTTGCAATACTTTTAAAAAGATAGAACTTATAAAAATGTTCGATGCTCAAATATCCCAACAATACACACTAACAAAAAGCCACTATAAGCAAAGCCAATCGCATCATATGAAGGGTTAATCATATTGCTCCAAAATAATTATGCAGCGTCCGTAGCATCAAGCAAAATCATTTCTAGGCCTACCTTTAATCCTTTTTTTTAAGACCCGCAAATCTATGAATCAAATAGGAGGCGGTGGCGTCGAGGGGGTCGCAACCAAGGACGGCTGTGGCTCCAGGATGAAAGCTGGAAACTGGGTTCAGGTCGATGAAAACCGGATTGTCCTTTTCATCCAGAAGGTACTCGACTGCGCCGAGCTCCATCCTTGCGGCCTGTAGAATTTTTTTGACTGGCTCGGTCACCTTCGGGGAAATTTCGCTAGGAGGCCGGAGGGTAACATCTGATTCCGGGTGAGCCATGCAGTAGTTGAACTCGTCAGCTCGAAGCGGTGAGCTGGCTTCGTAAAGGATGTCGGAGCCGAGGACTTCGATCCGGTGGACGCAGCCGTCTGCGGCGGTTAACATCTCTTGCTCAATCCAGCCTTCTTGTGGACTGAAAAGTCCATCCGGGGCGGGCTCGCTGTCTTCAAGCTTCTGGATCCCTCTCCCAAAACCACCTGCAGGAGGCTTGAGAAGGACAGATTGTCCAAGTATAGCGCGTCCGCCGGGAACGGCGGGGTACGTTTGCGGCGTTCGCACTCCGCACTCGCTAAAAAGCTTGGCTTGAGCCAGTTTGCTGTAGCCGGTTTGAAAGCAGAATGATCCGTTGATCACAAATCTACCCTCGGTCTCCCAGATTCGCAAAGAATTGGTGATCCGATCCGCCCGAGCCTTATCCCGCTCAGCAAGAAGGGAGGATACGCGGTTGACGATCAACCCATTCGCTACGATCTGCTCCGGATCATCAGCGACTTGTACTTTGATGCCCCTCGATTTTAAAAGGTCAACGAGGGGGCGAACCCATTCTGGGATATCTGTGAGAATTAAAATAGACATTGACTAGTATCCGGCTTGCTGAGGTTAATAGAAGATATAGACGGCCAGCTATAACGTCATTTAAGTCTACCATTCAAGATAGATAATTCAATGAGTTAAGGGGTCTAACGACAATCAGGTAACAAAACTGAGGCGTCTATGAAAGATAATACTATTTATATCAGCCTTGGTGTCGATGACAAGCAATATCACGGCTGTGCCCTTTAATGTAATTACTGGCGAAGTCCTAGCGTTTAAATGCAGACCAACTCTTCAGCATTTCACAAGCTAAGTGTAAACCGATGGTAAAACCAAACTGCGTGACTAATGACTTGAGATGGGTAGCAATAACTCGCTTACATTTCAGTATTTTTCATACCCTGATTATCTCACCGTTTTAAGTACATACAATAAGTTAACACTACTTAACTAAGCCCTCTAAGCTGACTATTTATATTTTTAACACTTTTAAAAAATACGATTTACTACCCTTATTGAAGTGCCAATACCCCTGATTTGCCATTTGATTTATAAGTTAATTAATATTTCGATTTTACATCATAAGCGGACTGTCACGATTCCTTGTACTTTCTGACGACCTGGATCGTTGAAAAAACGGGCGCGATATTTAAAATTCATCCGCTTCAACCTCGATTACGTGAGGTCCTAATAAGCTGAAAAGTGCCATCTACCGGAAGTTAGTTATAGGCTGTTCTTTGGGGCAAGTGATCAGTTAAAAGCTGACATGAGGTTTTATATCTGTGGTGGTATCATTTTTTAATGATGTTATTAACCACTAGTATATCGGCGTCGGCCATAGATATCGTTGGGCCAAACTTTGCAGCAGACTGGGACGCAACATGTTTCGATTGTGCTGGAGCTCCCACCTTGGATACGGGATACGGGATACGGGATACCATTATGTCAGTGTCGACTTTTCTCTATATTACGCAAGCGTTGGTGAAATGTCGGAAGACCGCAACTTCGAAATCACAATCAGTGATATTGGGTCTGCGACCTAGGGATTCAAATACAGCGGTTCAATACATGTACCCGCATTCAACTATCAGACAGGTACTAATTTTGAAGACGTTACGACTTATGACAATAATTGGGAAACCGATAAATTCGAATTCAAATGGGATACTGAAAGTATAAATAGTGCAAAAATAAGGGAGTTAATGTTTGAAACTCAACATCCTTTAGATGCTGCTTAGCTTTTATTAACCATACATTTTTAATACTGCTTAAATGTGCTCAAGGAATATGAATAAGGTTGACTCTAATACTCACTTTTGGCACAGGCCGTCTGGAAGAGTTCAACATTTGTAAAATGTAAAATTGAGTCCTAACTAATTCAGATAAGCTTTTTACCTAATGTAGATAAAATATCTAAAAGGCAATAATAACAAAAAGCGACCACTCGAAGAATAAGTCGCTTTCAGTTGCGAACTTTATTGTAAGTAAAGGACCTACCCAGTTTCGTATCCTTTAACTCAGTAGCGAACTATCCAAATAATGTACACAACTGGGTCAAATTTATGGTGTATTTACGTTAAGTCTACCTCAACAGTAAAGTCTACTAGCTAGGCTCACCAAAATACCGGTATGTGCGTGTCGCGCTCAAATTAATTATTGATAATATATGATCATTTAAGGTCACGTTCAAAAGAATAGCTTAAAGCTCGGACTAATATAATTAGAGCTAGTAGATTATATTGCATTGAGTGAAAAAATCATTCAATTAATCAACCTTGACTGACTGCAAAGAGTAAATTTCCGCCACCAATTACTAAACCAACTTCGACACCAAGCTCGACAATCTCTTTAATCTCTATGGCTATGCGGTCAAGTACTTTGGCATCGATACCGAAGTTCTCTTCGCCCATCAAAGTCTCGCCACTTAATTTAAGTAAGATGCGTCGATATGCTGATTTTGGTTTAATACTCATTCTTTCGCTTTCCTGTGTGAGCGATGGACATTCCTATTGTTGTATAATTTTGTGCTGGACATCGCATGCATTATTTACGGATTTGTTTTTTGGTCAAATAATATACAAATTTATTCGCCGCATGTTAATTCTCAAAGTAAGTGATGTATCAAAATATGTTGAATAACAAAATGTTTGACATACCTTGCAGTTCTATGTAACTTTATACGTAGAACTACAAGGTACTAATTAATGATTCTATCCAAAGACTTGGTTGCTGCATCTTCTACCCCTCTTATCTTATCCATTTTGAGTATTGAAGACAGTTATGGCTACGCAATTATTCAGCAAGTGCATGAGTTATCGGACGGCGAATTGAAATGGGCAGACGGCATGCTATATCCAATTTTGCATCGGATGGAAAAAAAAGGCTGGATCGAATCTTTTTGGGGTCAAGCCAATACCGGTCGTAAACGAAAGTATTATCGATTATCCGCTCAGGGCACTTCAGAGTTAAAGCAACAACAAGAGCAATGGCAAAAACTGTCAAACATGATAAGTAAATTGGAGAAATAAAAATGTTTAATCTAGATTTAGCCGTTCACCAATGGTGTGCGGAAGTGTTAAGTGCTTATTCTATCAAAAATCGAAAAATAGATGAGTTAAAAGATCATCTGTATTGTTTGATCGAAAACCATACCAAACATGGTTTAAGTGAAAAGGATGCATTTGACAATGCGATCAAAGAAATAGGCGATCAAGATGTTTTAAAAGGTCAATTTGACCAAGACCTAACCTGGATAAATAAAATATGTACCTTTGAATATGGTTCGATTGCCGATGGCGCACAACAAGGCGCACAAGTAATGAAGTTACATAAAAAAACGCAACTTACACAAGCCATATTATGGGCAGCGGCCTTGCTAGCAAGCAGTTTAGTGTTAAAAGGAAGCGACCAAGCCTACACCGTTACCATGCTTATATTATTTCCTCTGGCGGTGGTGAGTATATTATCGATTCGTCAGCAATTTACTAAGCAACGAAAAAGTCTTAATAATTAATTCAGTGCGAAAAGTACAAAGAGCACAGATGCAAGGTATAGCGAAGCTGTTTTACATACCCGCGACCATTATGCTGTTACTGTATAGAGATAGGCAGCAAATTGATTAAGGAAAAAAGACATAAGAGCATAAGACAAATAAACACTATACACTCTCCCTTGTTACAACTGTCTTTTGGAATGGATTCATGCTTGTTAAAGCGGATTTGTGGTGATGTTTGTGTAAATGACGTAAGTCAAATTCTTGTGTTGGTAGTCCATTGGTACAGAAACCTTGGGAGTCGCATGCACAAGCTCCTACCGTGAAATAATGTATTTCCTAGTATCGTGTCGAGTTGATAGCCTGTGCACCGAAATCGAAGTCGCGCTGAATGCTGAAATCGTTAGGCGGGTCTCGTAACGGTGGCAATAACTGAGCTTGCGCTGATACTGAATATGTTTTGTCTAAATGTGCCAGTATTTTGTGAATGACGAGTGTGTCTATAATGCAAGCGATTATAGTCACAATGTGCTTTTGACATTTCTCACATCTCACGCGTCGGTTACCCGATAAGGTCGCGGTAGGAATGCCGATCACTCGGCACCCCCCCGCACAGATCCGGACATACGCTACTAACGCATCCGGCTCCTACTTCGGGTATTTGGCGTAGAAGCGTTGCTCTCGCAACTTCTCGCACAGTCAGCAGACGTGACATCGTATTTTCCGAGCTCTGCGTCTGGATACCGGCGCACTGTTGACTGTTCCCCTTAGTCGAGACCCTTCCCTCCATAAATTCCGCCACATTGTTACCTGTTTTGTTCATTTACTTCCTCAGTACTATAATCTCGTCCGACTTCCTAGACTAAGTAAGCCTTGGCTTTTCAACTTTGACTTACCTTCCCTGCATAATGCAGGGCTTGTCTAGGATCTCCTAGGTTCCGTGTGATGAACTTCCTCGGATGCGCAGGGTCTCCGACCCCGACAGGCATAACAATGATTAACCATTAGTACCATTAGTACCATTAGTACCATTAGTACCATTATTATTGTTGGTTTCTGCTTCGCTTAACAGCATCACCGCCTTCAATGATTTATTACGTGGCTCAATACCTAACCTGCGAGTACCTTCGCTAACACTTCACAACAGAAGTTACCCGCTGTTGCGCATAGCTAAAGGAGAAGGCGAGTTGTTCTGATAGCATGGTAATTCTAAATAATTGAGTTACCTTATTGAAGCACATTAAAAAAATTTAGTTATGCCATGCTGCCTTAAGCTCACGTTGGGTTGAGTCTTGGTGGTGGAATGAGTGCGCCTAATTTGCCAATGAAATCGATGGGTGAGAAGAATACATGCGTACTAGCCGGTAATCGGTGCCGTCTCGATACGGTGTTTTCAACTCATAGCGCACTTGTCCTTGTTTGGTGATACTTAACCGTTGCATATTTACGTCATGGTTGCTGCTTATATTGTAACAATAAAGTTGATACCGAAACATTCTATTTGGTAAAGTTTTATGGCTTAAAAAACTAATATCTAACTTTTATCAGTCTTAAACTATCGTACTCTTTAGGCCCTTATGGGCGGCCAGCCGGTATAAGCAATCGATGCTTCGACAGTCCGTTTTGAGCGAATTGCAGACCCTCACTGCTGAGTTAGTATAGCTGACCCAATAGCAACAGCTCACCGATTTTCTGCAATGAATGTCTGCGTAACTAGTGCGAAAAAAATCAAACACACTGGCCTATAAGTTTTAAGTTGTACCGCCACATTTTAATGTGACTGCTTTATTTACACTCCCAAGGAGTTTATCAGCGCAAGATAATGACGTTCTAACAGCGATGACCCTTGAGGAGGGGTTTTGTCATGAATTAGGAGGTGTCAGGTTTCTTTACATTTTCTCTTATGGAATACATGTAAAATCAACTAATATTTTGTATTATATGAATAATTTAATATAGGCATAAATTTTGCGCGTGAATCTTTTTAGATAGCAGTCTCTTCCTATTAACTAATTCTTAGCACTTCCGTGTTGCGCTTTTATAATCTGAAGTCATTACCTCAGGAATATACTGCCCGGCAATGGGCTTTACTGTTAACGTGATATGGAAATAACAAATGAAATATAAATTTTTTAAACTTACCAGCGTATGCTTAATGACCTTGTTTTTTGGTATGAAATTAGCATCTGCGGCACCCATTTTACTGACATTTGATTGGACTGGCCAATGCGACGATTGCCAAGGTCCTTTAGGTGCTATAGATGTTCCCAGGGGCTTATCTGGGTGATGGTTACACTCAGGACGTATCAGGTTTACTTGAGGTAAATTATGACCCAGACATTGACCCCCTTCTTGGTCAGTTCGAAATTGATTCATTCGTTTATAATGGGTCATCGATACTACACAAAGTCGAGACAAGTTATTTTAATGATGATATATCTAGCGCGTTTACTATTGTAGACAATAGCGTTGAAGTCACAGGCGGGTTGTACCTTGGCTCACACGGATTTAGTTATAAGGGGAGTTTTGTTGATTTAAAACAAGGTGAGGCCCACCCTATTTTTGGCGTCGTGGACGGAGTGAACCATTATATGTCATTCGATGTGTCGGGAGAATATCGGCTAGCAGTGAGTTATTCGTGGATCTCGGAACCAGCACCCGATGTGTGTGTAGTCGGTTGCGGTGGTGGGAGTCGTGGTGGGAGACGTGGTGGTGGTTCGCGCGATATAGGTTATGATTCAAAATTTGTAATGAGAGGCACTTTACCGTCACCTTTAGCCAGCCCGGTACCAGAACCCTCTACAATCGCTCTTTTTGCCTTAGGGGTGTTAGGTTTAAGTTTGCGTCGTAAGAAGTGCGCTTAAATTTTACGGTTATACTATTATTTCTAATTATCGACGATGGCATGCCTGAATAAAACCATGTAACCCAATGTTGTCGATAATCATCAAGAAGCATTTGCCAATTAGGTAAGTGCTTCTTCTGCTGATAAAGCTGCGTTAGTCGACGAATGTGATTTTGTAGTGTTCGTTTTGAAACGGTTATTTTTTCTTCGCCAAACTGATAACCCAAAAAGTCGAACCCCGCATTAATTCTACCTATGGTTGTTTTATCAGGGTGTTGTTTTAACTTTAGTTTTGCAAAGTGTTGATTAACCGTTTTAATGGCCTTTTTTAATTTCTACCTAGATGTTGATAGCACAATCACATCATCCATATACCGCCTGACAAAAACAGGTTTACCTTCCATTTCTTTATCGAGCTCATATAAGTAAAAACTCGATATCAAAGGACTTAATGAACAGCCTGATGAAATACCTTGTGTAAAATCAGTAAACAACCCGCCATATTAAACACAGCGTTTTACATACTGTGCTAATAGATTCATGACTTGTTTGTCTTTCACAAACACAGAGAGTTTATCTAATAAAATCTCATGGTTAATTGACTCATAATAAGATTTCACATCAGTGCAAAACACAAAGGTATGGCTTGATACTTGATTGTGTATTTCAGTGACAGTGTGTTTACTGCCACCATGCCCTTTCAAATGTGTACACAGCTTAGATGACGGTAAATAACGTGATAACACAAGGGATAACAGTTTTAACACTAGGCTATCGACTGATGTCCACACATGTATGGCTTCACCTGTTGATTTGGTTATCTTCTGCAGCGGTTTGAAAGTAAAGGTATCTGAGGTTAATTCAGCTATTAGTTTGGCTTTGACTTCTACCCAATGGAACCGCACATCCCAGACATCACTGTTCACCGGAAAGTGTTTTCGCTGTTGACATAACCAGTTATAGGCTTCGTCAACTAAGTCTGAGTTTGCTAATTCGTTCATCATAATAATGAAAGTTACACCATCAGCATGGGATTAAGAAGCCTCTATTCGGTTGATGTGACTATATCTCACTGAAGGATAGGATGATGACACAGCAACGTTAAGGGGTATCAAATGACTGCTTTAGAGCCAGACCTCATCGTTCAGTTGTAAACATCGTATGGCGGGTTTTGGCACATGGCCGTCTATCACCTCTGCCTTTAATTTCAATCCATCAACCAAACATTTTGATGAGGGAAGCGACTGGCCGTTGTGAGCTGTGAGTTCAACTGGTCAACGCAACACATTGGTTAAATCGCTCTGCTGGTGTCTCATAGTCTAACGTCTTTCTTGGTCTTTCGTTTAGTTGTCTAGCCACTTGGCTTAATTTCTGTTGAGAATGCACATTTAGGTCGGTTCCTTTAGGAAAGTATTGACGCAATAAACGGTTGGTGTTTTCATTTGATCCTCGCTGCCACGGTGACTTTGGATCGCAGAAGTACACTTGAATATCCGTAGCAAGTGTGAACCTTTTATGATTGGACATTTCGCATCCTCTATCCCAAGTTAATGTTTTATATAACTCGTTTGGTAACTTTTTGGATTGTTTAATTAGCGCGTCAATTACGGCGACGGTTTTATTGCTTGAAACCTTGGCTAACATCACATATCGGGAGTGGCGCTCTACTAAAGTCGCTATATAAGTATTTCCTGAGCCCGCTATCAAATCACCCTCCCAGTGGCCTGGAACAGCTCTATCTTCTACTTCCGGCGGTCTTTCACTGATATTAACTGCATCTACTATTTTACCTAAACCTTTACCTTTTAAGGTGGCATGTTTAGAGCGTCTCATGACGCGTTGAGATCTCAAATGTTTTTGTAGTTCTTTCTTTAAAGCGCCTCGTGCTTGGACATACAGCGTTTTGTATATTGTTTCGTGAGACACATGTAAGTCCTTATCAGAGTAAGTGCGCATAAGCCAACCTGCGATTTGCTGTGGCGACCAAGTTCGATGTAACTTCATCGCAACCAATCGTGCTAATACTTTGTTCAACAGAAGTTTACATCGCTTTGGCCTTTTCGCGTATTCCCATGCGGCCGAGTCGGCTTTATTCGCTCTAGATGATGTACAACCACCATTTCGATTAACCTCCCTAGATACCGTGGAAGGCGCTCGATTAAGCTGTTTTGCTATTTCACGAATTGATAATTGTGATGACAGACCACGAGATATTTCTTCTCTTTCTTGAGATGTTAACTGTGACGCAGCTCTTGTTTTATCAGGAGGTTTTATTCCACCCGTTCGAGCAATTAGCCCTTGTATACTTGAGTGCATTCTATCGAATATTTTTGCTATATCATGCAACGAATCACCTTGTTGATATCTATCCCAAATAACAGCACGCTGTTGTGCATTGTAGTAAATTCTTTTTCTTTGTTTCATAGCAACGCCTCCACTTTATTTAAGTATAGCGTTGCACTGACCGATTGAACTCACAGCGATAACCGATGTATGGACTCCACCACCCTAATTGGTTAGCGTGGTAGTCGACAAAAACAAAGGAGTCCATACAATGCAAAAGAGTAACGTAATCGGTATTGATTTAGCAA
>Ga0307933_1000241_pt1 | contig 53151 bp, 56 predicted proteins | sample OrgLakmetageno88_FD_201811 | JGI IMG/M metagenome (GOLD analysis project Ga0307933, IMG submission 201811) | Saline water microbial communities from Organic Lake, Antarctica - #88 | ecosystem: Environmental > Aquatic > Non-marine Saline and Alkaline > Saline | place: Antarctica: Organic Lake... | reverse complement strand
AAAAAGAAAATAATAAAAAAAACATACTTTAATATATTTATTTAATTTACTGTACATAGTATTACCTGTTACCTATATTTTTTATGTTTATTTATATAAATTATAAATAATTATTAAAAATTAAATAAAATAGCTATAATGTATAAATACTAATTACTAGGAGTTGGATTCGAACCAACGACACAATTACGTAACAGATTTACAGTCTGTCGCTTTAACCACTCAGCCACCCTAGTTATTTTAACCCCTATGGGAATTGAACCCATCTTCCCGTCATGAAAAAACGTTGTCCTAACCAATAGACGAAGGGGTTAATTTATTAAATAACATATATAGTAATATATCTATATGCTGTCGCATGAATAATAAATTATATAAATAAACATAAAAAAAATAAACTATAAAAAAAAAAATGAATTGTTTGTATAAAACTATTTTCTTTAATGTAATCTTTATATACGACTTTTAAAATATTAAACAAAAAATAAAAAAATATCACAAGAAAAAAATAAAACATTTATATAAAAAAAAAACAAACGTATCTACCTAAAAATTGTATTTTTAAAACCGGAGAAAATGGGATTTGAACCCACGACTTTCCGTGCGACAAACGGACACTCTACCACTGAGTTATTTCTCCAATTTTAATAAAAAAAATATATATTAGTAATAAAAAATAATTAAAGAATATCCTTTATATAATAAATAACTTATAATATAAAAAACATTTTTAAAAAAAATTAAATGTATATTACTAAATAATAAAAAAATAGATCTTATTGGATGTAAAAAGATATATGTGTAAAAAAAAACCATAAAGCTACTAAATATAATATTTAATAACATAGTAACACTTAAAAATGGATGCATTATTAAAAATAAATAAAAAGAATACATAAAACTACTCGTAAATTCTTTATAAATAGCTGATAATGTTAACATTGGGTGCATAAAAAATAACATAAACCAATCTAACAAATCATAATAATATTCTTTTATATAATTTAATTTAAAAGACCAATGATCTTCAGAAATACCTATAAAAGAATAATATTGCTGTACATAATCAAATATAATATAACCTATACTAAAAAAAAAATCTTTTACCTCATCGATAATAGTATATTTTTCTAATAATACAGTATTTGGATGGTATACACCATAAGCATACAAAGCAAATAATAAAAGAAACCATACTAAATCAACAAAATACCAATAAATTTCTGCAAAAGTAACAGACATTAAATCATATTGATTAAATTTTTCTTGTTCTATTCTATCTACGATAGTTCCTATAAACATAATACCTATTGCTACATGAAATCCATGTAAACCTGTAATAGCATAAAAAAAAGAACAATGAGCATTCAAACTCATCATATAAGGAATGGATTCATATTCTTCTACTTGTTGAAAAAGAAATGTTAATCCAATTAATAAAGAAACAAAACCCCAAAAACGAGCTCTATTATTATCTCCTGTCATTAAACAACGTTTCATAGCATTATATGCAGAACATGATAAACTAAGTAAAAAGCTACCACGAAAAACTAATTCTAAACTAGGCAAACCATGTGTACCACTAGGCATATATAAAGATTGTAACACAACACTTGGATGAAAAGCTCTATCAAAAAAACCCCAAAATAAACCTGCAAAAATACAAACTTCAGAAAGCATAAAGATAGTAAATCCATATGAAATAGATGCATTTATTTTTTGATTATGTTTACCTATATTATTACTTTCAATAAATAAATCAAAAAACCAATAAAATAAATTAAGAATAGCAAAAAAAACACACATGATAGTAATAACTTTTATCCATTTTAAAGAAGGGTTATCACTTTTCATACGTTTAAATAAAAATAGCATTTGTGGTACTATAGTACCTAAATACATAGCAAAAAAAAAAGGTGGTCTAGAAAAAGGAATAACATTAATGTAAGTTAGAAATTTACTATGTAAAAAATCACCTTCACCTTCATGATGTTTTTTATCGAAATCAATATATTGTTGATGTTCTTTACTATAAAAAAAATAACTTTTTTTAAAATTATTCCCTGATTGTTTTGTATATAGATTTTCATTAATTAATCTTTTATACTGTATATTATTCATTTTTTTTTTATTAATGATGCTGTCTAACTAAGACTATTTCCGTCAATTTCTTTTTATAATACTTCTTTGATATATAAGCAAGAAAGTACAATAAATATATAAGCTTGTAAAAAACATACTACTACCTCATAAAGCATAAATCCAAATAGTAGAAAAAACCAAAAAAAGATAATAAAAATATACATTAATACGATATTACCATCTAAAAATAAACTATATAAAATTAAATTGTACATATAAATAATAATACAATCAATCATAATATGACCTGCAATCATATTTGCTCCTAATCGAACAGCTAAACTAATTACTCTAAAACTATAAGATAATAACTCTAATACTGCAATAAACATTGTTAAACCTAAAGCAATACCTTTAGGAAAAAAAACTAAAAAAAATTTTAATTGATGATTTGTAATACCAATACCAATAGCACTATACCAAACCATAAAAGAAAACATTAAAGTTACAGCAAAGTGAGAAGTAACAGTAAAATTATAAGGAATTAAACCAGTTAAATTACAAAAAAAAATAAAAATAAATAAAAAAAATAAAAATGAAAAATAAACTCGAACAAAATTATTAAGATAAGAATATACGATGTTATAAAAAAAACGAGATAACATTTTAATAATATAAGAAAAAAAATTAATTTGTATAACATTGTTTTGGATATAATTACCTTTTAAATTAAAAATAAAAAATGTCATTAATAAACCAAAACCATAATCAATATGTAATTGATTATTTAATAAATGAATACCATCAATTGTTAAATAAGAATATAAAAAAAATTGTTCAAAAGGACTAAAAAACATAAGAAAAAAAAAAATAAATAAGTTAAACAATAATAGTAAAATACAATGTTTAAAAATATAAAAGTAAAAACTAATATATTAATTAATGACCATGAGCGATTGCATTAAATCTCTCATCTATTAATTCAGTATAGTTTCTACTAAAAAAAAAATCAAAAATTTCTACAAATTTTTGAAATAATTTTTGTAAATGTTTATAATGTTTAGATTTAACGTAAGCAGTTAACATTTCAAATTCAGTATCTACCACTAAAAACCAAGTATCTGCATTATTAATTGCATAATCTAAAATACCAGGATGAAACATCATTCTAAAATAAAATAAAACATATTGTGGTTGTATTTTATCTAAATGTCCATTATTAATACAATAAAAACAAAAAACTTGTTTATAAAGAGATTCTGTTTTAAATAAATCTTGTCTTAAATATTCAACAATTTTTTTACCTCTATTTAAATAAGATAAAATAGTTGGATCTACCTCTCCACCTACTTGTTCAATACTAGCATATGCTCTATAAAAAGAATAACTAACTTTAATTTTTTTACTCATATCAGCAAGCATATTTGGTTGTGCTCGAGCACCAACTCGACTAACAGATAAATTTAAATCTACTGCTGGCATCATACCTTGATTTTTTAATTTACTAGATAAAAAAATTTGACCATCAGTAATAGAAATTACATTTGTTGGAATATAACCAGATAAATCACCTTGTTTTGTTTCAACAATTGGAAATGCTGTTAAAGAACCACCACCTAATCTAATATGTAATTGAGCAGCTCTTTCTAATAATTTAGCATGTACATAAAACATATCACCTGGGTATGCTTCTCTTCCTGGAGGTCTTCTTAACATAAGAGAAATATATCTATATGCTGTAGCATGATTACTTAAATCATCATAAATAACAATAGGATGATGACCTCTATTTCTATACCATTCTCCCATAGCACATCCTGCTAATGGAGCTAAATATTGTACACCAGCTAAATCAGAAGCACCTGCATAAACAATAATACTATATGAAGATGCTTTTTGTACATCTAATAATCTTTCTAATCTTTTAATTTCAGATCTTTTTCCTCCAATACTAACATAAATACAAGGGATAAAAAATTGATGTCTATCTGTGTTATAATTAAATTGTTCAATATATCTCCAAATACCAGTATTAATATCTTTTTGATTTAATAAAATAGTAATTGCTAAACTTGTTTTACCTGTACCTAAATCACCAACTATCAATTCTCTTTGTCCACAACCAATAGGTAAAAAACAATCAACAGAATTAACACCTGTTTGAATAAACTTACGTACTCTTTGTCTTTCAGTAATTCTTGGTGCATCGGAATCAACTAATACTTTTCGAACACAAAATACTTCATTCCAGCAAAGAATATCTAATGGAAATTTTCTAGTATTTAAACAACCTCCTAAAGGTGTTACTATTCTACCAAAAATACCCCATCCACTAATTGTTTCAGCTAATCGACCAGTTCTTTCTACAACATCACCTGCAAATACTCTTTTTGGGTCACCTGCAACTAATGTTACTTTAACATAAGTTCTATCAAAACTCATAACTAATCCTTTTAAACCTGTTCTATTACCAAAAGTAACAATTTCACCTACTCGAACTCCATTAAGTCCAACAGCTAAAACAACACTTTCACTAACAGATATCACTTTACCAATACCCAGACTAAACATTTTTTTATTAATTATTTTTTTTTTTTTTTTTTGTATATTCATATACTTTTTTTTATTGAATTACTCACTTTATATATTTTACTATAGTGGTATTATCTGTGGAATTTATAAAGAATAAATATTTAAATATTTATTGAAAAAAGTAAAATATAAATATGAAATATAAGAAAATTAAACATATTTTAATGAAAACAATATACTTGTTACTTTTTAGGTATATTATTACTAAAAAAATCCCATGGAGATAAAGTATCAAATTCTCTATATTCTTGAATTAATGTAATATTTTTATATACTATTGAATTCATTCGTAAATCATAACCTAATTCAACATAACCTGTTAATGGAAAATCTTTTCTTAATGGATGACCATAAAATCCATAATCTGTTAAAATACGTCTTAAATCTTTATTACCTTTAAAACCAACACCAAAAAGATCCCATGCTTCTCTTTCATACCATTGTGCAGCTGGAAATAATTTTGTAATACTATCTATAAAATTTAATTCATCATTCCAAATATTTACTAATAGTCTAGTATGATAATGCAATGATAATAAATTATAAGTAATATTAAATCTTTTTTTTCGTCCTAAATGATCTGATGCTGCTAAATCGGTAAATAATTTCATTTGAATATTTATGTTATTTTTCATAAAATTTAAATAATGTAATAAATAATATCTATCTGTAGTAGATAAACATAAGTATTCCTTGCTAAAAAAATAATTATAATTAGATTTATAAAAAAATAAATAAAAATTATAATTAATTACATTTAAATTTTGATTAGATAACTGTAATTTATTATTAGAAATGTTAGATAAAGAATAATTAAAAAAGTTCATAATTTTTCTTTTAATTCTTGTTTTTTTTTTTTTGCTGATAAACCAAATTTAGTAAATCTAGAATTACGATCTACAGGAGCTAAATTAAAAAGACCAAATATAGGTTTATATCTAACACCTATTAAATCTTGACATCTACCTCCTTGTAACATAACAACAGAATGTTTTGATAAATTATGTTTATTCCCTGGTATATGACAAAAAACATTTTTTTTTGTATGTTTAATTTTTACTTTTGCTACTGTTCTTCTAGCAGAATTAGGTTTTTTTGGATTATGTTTTTGCATTTGTTCTACTTGTGCTTTTTTCATAGGATTACCTAATAATGCTGGAGCACGTGATTTTTTTTTTTTTTTTATACGTTGATTTTTACATAATTGATTAATTGTTATCATTTGAGAAATAAAAATTTAAAAAAAAACGTCCAACTAAAGAAACTTTTTAAAATTAATATAAACTGCTTTATAAAATAAAAAGTTTATCATATTTTTATTAAAAAAATATAAACTTTGTTTGTATTTACCAAACAAAATATAATACATAAAATATATATTATTTAATTCTAATTTTTTGTACAAATTAAAAAAAAGAAACGTTTTTTCAATAGAAGAAACAGAATATTTATTTATAAAAAATAAACTATTTATATTAGATGATGTTATTTTATTTTTTTTACTTATTGGCTCATACTCAATAAAAAAATTTATATTATTATTATACCAAATAGATTTACGCATGATTTTTTTTTTTATTATAGAAAAAACGTCCAACTAATTTTATTTTGGGGCAAAAGGATTCGAACCTTTGTATCTTGATATCAAAAACCAATGCCTTACCACTTGGCTATACCCCATTAAAATATTTTATTTTTTAAATATACTATATGTGTAATATTATTTATATAGCTGGAAATGGAATCGAACCACTGTACAAGGATTTTCAGTCCAATGCTTTACCACTAAGCTATCCAGCTGATCAAATGAAACATAAAAAAAAAAGTAATATTATACCCAGCTAGAAGAAACTAAATGTTTTAAATTAGAAATAGTAGATGCCGGATTTAAATTCTTAGGACAACATTGAACACAATTTAAAATACCATGACATTTATATAATCTATCACTGGAATGAAGTAATGAAAGTCTTTCTACTAAATTATTATCCCTACTATCAATAATCCATCTATATGCTTGTAATAAAACTGCAGGACCTAAATACTTTTCTCTACTCCACCAATAACTTGGACAACTTGTAGAACAGCAAGCACATAGGATACATTCATATAATCCATCTAATAAAACACGTTCTTGTTTAGTTTGTGTAATTTCTTTATTTGGTTTAAAAAAAACAAAAGTTAAATTATTAACAAAAAATAATTTATTTTTTGTATATTTTTTTAAATAATAGAAATTAAACAAGCTAGTTGTTTTTAAAAAAGGATTAATACTTTTATATTGTTGATAAAAAAAAGACATTTCAACTACTAAATCTTTAATGTGTGGCATATGAGGTAATGGATATATTTTAAAATTATCTAAAATAGCTGATTTTTTAGATATCAAACAAGCTAATCCATTTCTGCCATTAATATTCATTCCACAAGAACCACAGATACCTTCTCGACAAGAACGTCTAAAAGATAAACTAGGCATTTGATTATTTTTAATTAAGAATAATCCATCTAATACCATTTGTATTTGATTACTAGAAACTGTCCAACTTTTTAAAACAGGTTCTTTCTGACAATATAAATCAAAAATAAAAATTTTAAATTTAATATAATTCATAAAAAAGAAAAAATATTTAATAAAAGGCGAGTTTATAAAGAATAATATTACTTGTTTTACTAGAAATTAAATATTTTTTCTTTGATTTTTCTGATACATTTGAAATTAGATTTAATAAAAAAGATTCTTTTATTTGATTTGAATTATTTAGATAAAAAGATGGGTATATAAAAAATCCCATAGATCTACAAGTACCAAAAACAGTTTTATAATAAGATAACAAAGGAATATTACTATCAAATGTAGAATATTTAATTTGTGTAATATTAAATAAACCACTTGATGAAAAATAAAAATTTTTTATTTTTTTTTTTTTTTTTCTATGTGTTCTTTTTTTTATTCCATATAAAATAGATTGTACACGTCCTTTTTTAAAACTTAAATTTTTTTTACCAGCTATCAATTCATTATTGATAGCTATTTTTAATAAATAACTTAAATCAATTGTTTTTAATTTTAGATCAAAACTAAAATCACTATAAATATATAAAACACAATTAATTAATATTCCTTTTTTATATTGGCTATCTAAAGTTATTTTGTTAAATAAATTACAAAAATCCATTATTGGCACTCCAAATTGACCAATCATAGAACCTAAAGGAGGTTTGGAAGAAGCTTCACAACTAGGCACTTTTAAAGAAACTATATTTCTAATTTTTTTATTCATAATTAATATTATATTATTATAATAGGGTGTATTATAATACACTTATTAATAGTTTTATATAAACTACCTACTAAATTATTTCCAAATGGAATGTGTATTTTTTTTTTTATTAAAAAATCGAGAAGGTATTTCTATTTGATTTAAATTTAAATTAAAAGGAATTAATTCTTTTTTAATATTTTTTATAAGATTTGGTTTATTATTTAAATAGATAGATAATATTGTATTTTTATAAAATAAATAAATATTTGTATTAGGTATTAATGTATTATTCAAAATAGTATTTAATATTTTCCATTTTTGAAACCAATTTATAGAATTGTCATATATGACAATAGAATTATTATTTGTTTTTTTTTTTATATTATTAATATTTTTTTGTAATCTAAAATAACCTTTTTTTTTAAAAATATTTTTAATTTGTATTAATAATAAATACTTAGCTGAAATAAAATTAACACACCAAAGATAATTAACACTTGAACTATATTTACCTCTAATATCATTTTTACTATGCTGTGATTCTTTTTTAATTATATAATTAAAATATCTGTGATATTTTAATTTTTTTAAAAGTGAAAAATTAGAAAAAGATAAAAAATTTTTTTTTTTTTTTATTTTTTTTTTTTTTTTATAAATTGATTTATTTTTTTTAAATTTATTTAAAAAAAATAATTCAGGATTTTTTTTATTTTTTTTAAATAAATTTAATGTTTTTTTTGATAGATTAAAAAACATTATTTTTTTTGTTTTTATAAAAAAAAATTTAACCATTAGGTATAAATTATATAATTTTAAAAAATAAACACTTAGATGTATATGTTTTTTTTTTAATCTTATTATTTTTTTCAAAAAAAACATAATAAAAAATAAATAATACCTGTAATAATAAAGTAATAAATAATAAGTATGTATTATTTTTAATGTAGATACCATATATCCAAAAAATATAAAAAAGACCAAATTTATAATAATACTCACTATGGGACTTGAACCCATACCCAAAAAGGACTTGTTTTTAAGACAAGCGTGTCTACCTGTTCCACCAAGTGAGTATTAATATTAAAAAAAAAAAATAAATATAACTATTTATTAGAAATAAAAGAATATGTTACATATATTAAATACTTTAATAATTGCTTTGATAAGTAATTGGTCGTTTGATTAGAAAATAAAAAAAAAAATAAAACTAGTTTATTATCAATCCATTGTAATAAGTTTTCTTTATTTTCTGATTTAATTTCCAATAAATCACCTGAAAATAAAGAAACATTTGTATTCTTATGTAATGTTATACCTTGCCCATTTAAAATAATTTTATTAACTAAAAAATTATTAATGTTTAATGTTTTTAAATGATAAGATAAATTATTATTTAAAAACAAAAAAAAATCTTCCCACTTTAAAAAATTATATTTATTAATTAAATATTTAAATTGATTTATATTTATATTAAAATAATTACAAATAAATAACTTAAATATTTTTTTTTGTTTATTACTAGATTGTGGTATATTCTCAAAAATATTTTTTTGAGAATAATTTGAATTATTTAAATAATTTGTTTTTATTAATGAATTCTCAAATAATGGCACCTCATTTGATATATTTAATATTTTTTTATATTGCTTTAATAACAATGGATTTTTATATAGTAAATATATATTTTTTATCATATTTTTACTAATTTTATATAAAGGTTGTTTTTTTTTTAATAAAAAAGAATATTGAAAAAAAAATTTTAAATACCTATAAAATTTTTTTTTTATTATAATTATTGTTTTTTTAAAATTAAAAAACAATATTTTAAAATATAATCTATAAACTTGATTAACAAAAACAATATATTTTTTTAACAAAAAATGATATTTTTTACGATGCATAAAAAATATTATTTTTTTATATTTTTTTTTTTTCCAATTATTTAAAAATTTAAGTATTTTTAAATAACTTAATTGTATAATATATGTTTTTTTAAATAAGTGCATTAAACTATTAAAAATACAAAAAAATTTAAATTTTTTTGTATTTTTAATTTTATTTTTAGAAAATAATACAGTATTACTTAGACTATTCTTTTTTATTTCGTAATTTAGTTCATGTAAATATTGAGTAAATAATATATTATGTTCCATAAAAGACTCTTTTTTGTAGTTGCCCCATTCATGAAATAAAATATCTTTTTTAATTTTTAAATGTAAATCAGTATAATTATTATATCCAACATAACCTATTTTTTCCCAATATTCAAAAGGACTATTAAATAAATTTTTCATATAAATTAATAAAAAAATAACTAATTACTTAACCCAAAAAAACACGGAAGAAAGGAATCGAACCCTTATCATCGGTTTTGGAGACCAATACTCTACCATTAAGCTACTCCCGTATAAACATGTGAGTGGCTGAGTGGTCTAAAGCGCCTGTCTTGAAAACAGGTTTTCTATTATAGAAACGTGAGTTCAAATCTCACCTCACATGAAAATAAATATACAAATATGAACATTATTTATTATATTAAAGAAATTGTTTATAATATGATAATTTATGTATTTTTAATATTTACTACAATATTATTATATATGAATAATAATTTATTATTATATATATATAATAATAAAGATGTAAACATTGATAATATTAATAATTTTATATTAAAATTACCACAAAAAATAACAATTAAAAAATTAGAGTGGTTCACAGAAATAAGTAAAAAAAATATTATACATATTGAATTTTATACCTTGGAAACTATTTATTATAAAATGTTATTGTTTTATTTTATTATTATAACATTATTATATTTATTGTTTTTTTTTATTAAATGGCATTTAAACATATTATATATACATGAAAAAAAAAAATATATTGTTATATATATAACAATACTAATATTTTTTATATTAGATTATTATAATAGTACATTAAACATAACAAATATAAAAAATAAATTAATTCAAATGGAAAAAATAAATTATTATAATCTATATTTAGAACCGCAAATAACAATGGAATCGTTACTAGACACAAAAATATTTTTTTTTTTTTTAATATTTATAAAATATTTGTATATCTATGTAACTTATTTTTTTAAAGAAAGTATTAATATTATATACAAATATATATTATTAATATTAATATTTTTTTTTTTACATATTGATTTTTTATATATTGTATATAACATAATAGAAATAGAAATATTATACATACTATTTAATATAATTACATTATACTATGATGGAGATGACAGGAATTGAACCTGCGTTTCACGTATGCAACACGTACATTCTACCACTAAATTACATCCCCTAAATAAAATATATATTAAAAAATAAAAATACCAGGATAATTTAAATCCATTGAATATTTAACAGAAGATCTTGCTGTATGACCTATAAATATAAAACTACGATGTATATTATTTTGTTTTTTTAATTTGATTATTCCTGATAAAGAAAAAAATACAATTTCTTTTTTATTAAACATTATATTTTTAAAAAGAATTGCTTTTTTTTTATTTGTTTTTATATTTTGTACTGTATTAATGTTATATAAAGAGATACAGTTTTTTTTTCTTTTTATTCTATATATTTTTTTCATTAATATAATATATTTTTCCTTTTGTATCAATTGAATTGGGTTAAGTAATTACAAGAATTATATAAAAAATGTATTTATTTAATATTTTTTATTATAACACATTATACATACTATATATATTTTTATTTATATTTAATTATTTTTTTTATATTTTTAAATCAGTTAATTTATTTTTATACATTTCATATATAGATATAGAATATGTTTTATCTAAAATAATATCTTCTTGGTCTTCTATAGAAAATTTAATAACTTTTTTTTTTTTATTAAATATTATATTTTTTTTTTTCTTTACAAAAAATACTTATATTTTAAACAAACAATTTAATAATTTATTAATAATATTAGCATGTACTTATTTTTATTATATTATTATATATAATGAAATTTATTTTAAAACATTATTTTTTAATCCTTTATTAAATCATACAATGGGATCAATACATCCACCTTTAATTATTTTTTCTATTTTTTTAATACGTTACTTTATAAGTAAAGAAAAATATAATATTAACAACATTATATTTTTCTTTATTTCATTATCTTTATGGACTGGTAGTATATGGTCCACTTCATTATTTGGATGGAATGGTTTATGGATGTGGGATCCTATAGAAAATATATCTTTTTGCTATTGGATATTAATACTTGTAATAATACATATAAAAAAAAAATATTATTATTTATACACTATATTTTTTTTTTATTTACTTGATTTTTATTTTTTTATATTATTTAAGATAAAAATTACGAATAGTATTCATATTTTTCAAATTAATATAAATCAATGGAAAATTAACACATACCCACTAATATACATATTTTTTTATATAACTTTAGTTTTTTTAATCAATATATATTTTTTTTTATTTAGTAAAGAAATAAAAAAAATAAAAACAATTAATACAAAAATATATAATTTATTTTATCTTTTAGTATTTATAATTTTTATTTTTTTTATTATAAATCATTATATACAAATACAACATTTAACATTAAAAATAATATTAAATTTATATTATGAAATATTATTTTTATTTATGTTATTTATATACTTGTTATATATACATTCTAAATATAATATTAATAATAATATACTTGTATTAATATTATTATTAATATATACAAATATATATACAATAGTATACGTTATTTTAATAATAATAATAAAAAATAAAAAAAATGATTTATTAATAAATCATTTTTTTTATTTTTTATTATTATATTTATTTATTTTTTTTTTAATTGAAGCTAAAGAATATAATTCTATTTACACAAATATATTAAATTATACACAAATAGAAAAAAATATAATCTTATATAAAGATATAATAACATATTACAAATCAATATTAGAAAATATTAATATTTATAGCATTAATCAAATAAAACAAGAGAATTCAATTAATATTGTGTATAAAAATAATAGTTTTTCATTTTTTTATAAAAAAATGAAAAACATAATTAATGATAAAAATGAAAATATTTTTTATATTAATACTACATCACTAATTTCGTATAGCACAAACCTAAAAGATATTATGATCATAAAAACAAAATATTTATTAATATTAATAATAATGTTAATTATTTATTTATTAAAATATATAAAGAAAATGCGTTTTTTTTTTATAAAATAAAAATGTTTCAACTAAAACCAATAAAAAAAGAAAATAATTTTGTTTTAAATTTTGGACCACAACATCCAGCTGCACATGGTGTATTACGTTTAATATTAGAACTTGAAGGTGAAATCATAAAAAAAGCTGAACCACATATAGGTTTATTACACAGAGGAACAGAAAAATTAATAGAAAATAAAACATATTACCAAGCTTTACCATATTTTGACAGATTAGATTATGTTTCTATGATGTGCCAAGAACATGTTTTTTCTATGGCCATAGAAAAATTATTAAAATGTAAAATACCTGTTAGAGCACAATATATACGTATACTATTTTCTGAGATAACTAGAATATTAAATCATCTTTTATCTTTAACAACACATGCATTAGATGTCGGTGCACTAACACCTTTTTTATGGGCTTTTGAAGAACGTGAAAAATTAATGGAATTTTATGAAAGAGTTTCTGGTGCACGTATGCATGCTAATTATATTAGACCTGGAGGTGTCTCATATGATATACCATTAGGTTTATTAGATGATATATATAATTTTGCAAATCAATTTGCTTCTCGTATAGATGAAATGGAAGAATTATTAACAGAAAATAGAATTTGGAAACAAAGATTAGTAGATATTGGTATATTAAATTATAAAGAAGCTATTGATTTAGGTGTTAGTGGTGTTTTACTTCGAGGTTCTGGACATCCATGGGATTTACGAAAAACACAACCATATGAATTATATAGAAAGATGGATTTTACAATACCATTAGGAATTAATGGTGATTGTTATGATAGATATTTAATTAGAATTTATGAAATGAGACAAAGTTTAAATATTATTTATCAATGCCTGAATAATATACCAAAAGGACTAATTAAGGTAGATGATTACAAAATAACACCACCTCCACGAAATGTAATGAAAACATCAATGGAAGCATTAATACATCATTTTAAATTCTATAGTGAAGGTATACATGTACCAAAAGGATATACTTATGCTGCTGTTGAAGCACCTAAAGGTGAAACAGGAGTTTTTTTAATATCAGATGGTAAAAACAAACCATATAGATGTAAAATAAAAGCTCCTGGATTTGCACATTTACAAGCAATTGATTATATGACTACTGGACATATGATAGCTGATTTAGTAACAATAATAGGAACATTAGATATTGTTTTTGGTGAAGTTGATAGATAATATGTTTATCATTGCTACAAAAAAAAAAGAAATTCCTTCTTTAACAATTAATAAAAATATTACAAAATGTGTTGGATATAATGCAATGGGAAAAACTATTTTTTTAAAATTAATATTGAATAATATCAAAAAAGATATTATCTATTATAAAAAAAAAATTAATTATTCCACATCTCAAAAAAAAAAAAATTTATTTCTTAATTTAAATAATAAAATATGGATTTTAGATGAACCCTATACTGCATTAGATTATTATAATTATATGTACTTAAAAACAATAATGATAGAACATATAAATAAAAATGGTGTTATTATATATACACAAAATAAAATGAAATATAAAAATAAAATATTTTATTTTTATATTTCATTTTATTGGATTTAATCAGAGGGAATGGGATTCGAACCCATGAGTACAAAAAAGTACGTTGGCTTAGCAAACCAATGCTATAGACCCCTAAGCGACCCCTCTTTTATTTTTTAAAAAATGTAGTGATATGTTTGATAAAAGTAATATCTGCTTTTATTATATCATACCAACCTTTTCCTAAAATAGGTAAAACTAAGTAATTAGTAATTAAATATCGATAGAAAAAAGATGTTTTCTTTAATTGTTGGGAAGTTTTATATGGTATATAAAAATTTGTATATATAAATTCAAGACTCCAATTTAAATCTTGTACATCAGACCAACCATTATAAATATTATAATATTTTTCTTTAAATGAAGAATGCATATTTAAAATAGATATTAATTTATTTTTTACAACATGAGGCATATTTTTTACAAAATTAACATTTTTATTATTAATATCTAGATGTAAACAAGTTAAATCAATAGAATTAAATTTATCATTAATATTAAAAAAATTACCTCGGGTGGTATAAAAGTAATTATTTTTACTAGAATCCTCTAAATTGTAATTACTCCAAAAAAACAGATTAATACTATTTGTTTTTAAATTTGGTAAATAATAATTTAAATAAACACCATCTCCTTTAAATAATAATTCATTTTTAATATTTAAAAGAATAGATAAATAATTTTTATAATTTATATCTATTTTTTCTAATTCTATTTTTGATAAATAAGAATTTCTGTCACCTAATATAAATAAAGGCTTAACTATTGATTTTTTATTTAAAAAAGAAGGTTTTGTTAAATAGTTTTTATTTTCCCCAAATAACACAGTATTTGATTTATCTGGAGTTACTAACAAATCAATACTAATTGTATTATTATGTAATCCAGCACTAAAAGGTAAATGTTTACTTAAATATTTATGTGGATATCTTATAGATTGACTTACATATTCAACTGAATGACTATATTCTTCACTCTCTTCGACATTATAAGAACCTTTATACCAACCATTAACATCAGTATCAAATTTATTAATTCCTAACACATAAGTAATATAATTAATAAATAAAAAAAATGTTTTTGTTATTTTACGCATACCTTTTTGAAAAATAGATGGTGTTTCTTTGAAATTATAATTTTCATTTTGCAATAAACGCTTACCTTTTTTGTAGTTATAAAAACGATCATTTGTAACAATTGTTCGAACAGGTACATAAAAGGTATGTAATGGCGGTGGAGATGGAATAGTCCATTCTAAAGATCTTACTTTAATATTACTAGAACGAACTCGAAAATTATAATTTACATCTCTAGTATAAAAAAAAGCTTTTGCTAATTGTTCATTTAACATCTCAGCATCTCTATCTTCTACATATAATAAAACACGTAATACACGAGCTAAAAAATTTTTCTTTAAAACAAATTTTTTTTTTTTTTCAATATTAATTTTTGTTTTTAAAATTAATATATTTTTAAAAACATTTAGAACCTCAGTATAATTTGCTTTTTTTTTATCGGAATCATTGATTAAATAAGGAAGTTTTTTAAACATATTAGATAAAACAGCATCATTTGATTTAATTTCAAAATTAAATAAATTATGTCTTAATTTATTTCTTTCATTATAATTATTATAACTATCAAATAAATAATCATCTACTTTAATATCACTTGGACGATAACTGATTTTTTCTGTAGATAATAAAGGATCACTTATTTTAATATTAGCTTGTAAACCATCTACACATTTATAAGAATATATACCAAAATTATCAATCCAATTTTCGATAGTAATATTTAATTGTTTATCCATTTCTGTTTTTAAATTAGAAATAAAAATAGTTTTTTTTTTTTGTAGATTAATTTTTTCTTTTTCTAATTTTAATTTTTTAGTTTCTTGTTGTTTATCTTGTATAATTTTTTCTTTTTCTAGTTTATTTAAAGAATCTAAATCTAACTGTTGTATTTTTTTTTGTTTATTTAATCTATTAATATAACTTTTTTTATAATAAAAAAAATTTAAAAAATTAGCATAATACTTAAAACTTTCGTATAACCATTTAAACATAATATATATATATATAAAGATGTATTGCTTTTAAAACATTCTGTAGAATGTACTATTAACTTTTAGTTGAAATTAATATTTTTTTAAATCTTTTTTATATTTTTCAGCTAATTCCTTAAATTCTGGATGATCTCTAATAATTTGTTTTACTAAATTATCTACATTACAAACAGCAAAAAAATATAAACTATTTTTTATAACTCTTTCCACTAATTCTTGATGAGAACCAAAAAACCAAGGATTACTACCAGCATATAATTTTTCTTTAAATAATAAACGAATCATATAGATAAAATAAAGAACACTTATAAAAGAAATATAAGCACCATAACTACAAATCACATTTAAATTTTGATACATTTCTGGATAACATGGAATTCTTCTAGGCATTCCTGCAGTACCTAAATAATGCATTGGTAAAAATGTAATATTAGTTCCTATAAAAGTTAACCAAAAATGAGTTTGACCAACTCTTTCATTATATTGAAAACCTGTTATTTTACTAATCCAAAAATAAAAACCTGCAAATACAGAGAAACCTGCACCCATAGATAAAACATAATGAAAATGAGCAACAACAAAATAAGTATCATGTAAAGAAACATCAATACTTGCATTTGCTAAGATGATACCTGTCATACCACCAAAAGAAAACAATAAAATAAAACCAATTACAAAATACATTGGTGTATACATCCAAATAGAACCATTCCACATTGTAGATAACCAATTAAATACCTTTAAACCTGTAGGTATACCAATAACCATTGTAGCTGTTGTAAAATAAACTTTTGTATATGTTTGTAAACCTGAAGTATACATATGATGTGCCCAAACAACAAAACCAATAAAACCAATACAAAACATACACATTACCATTGCTCTATGACCAAAAATTGGTTTATTACAAAAAAAAGGAATAACATGACTAACAACACCAAATCCTGGTATTACTAAAATGTAAACTTCTGGATGTCCAAAAAACCAAAATAAATGTTGAAATAAAACAACATCACCACCACCAGTAGGATCATAAAATCGAGCACCAAATCGTCTATCTAATAATAATAAAGTAATTGCTATTCCTAACACTGGTATAGCAAAAACTAATAACCAAGAAGTAAAAAAAATAGACCATACAAATAATGGTAAATTTCTATGCTTAGGTGCTTCTGCTTTGTACATATAAAAAGTAACAATAAAATTAATAGAAGCACCTACAGAAGAAATACCTGCTAAATGCATACTAAAAATTAAAAAATCAACATTAAAACCAAAATGACATAATTTACTAGATAAAGGAGGATAAATTGTCCAACCTGTACCTGGACCACCTGCAATAAAAGCTGAAGAAACTGCTAATAAAGTAGAAGGAGGTAAAACCCAAAAAGAAAAATTATTTAGACGAGGATAAGCTAAATCAGATGTTCCTATTAAAATAGGAACAAAATAATTACCAAAACCACCAAATAAGATAGGCAAAATAACAACAAATAGCATTAATATACCATGTAATGTTACACATACATTGTAAAATTGATACTGACTAAATAAAATTTGATCCCCAGGAAACATTAACTCTATTCTGATAAATAAAGATAATATGACAGCAAAAAAACCATTGAAAAAACCAAAAAAAAGATACATAATTCCAATTCGCTTATGGTTAGTTGTATAAACCCAATCTAATTTGAAAAAATGAAATTTATACCAATTCCAAGAGAATGTGAATACATTTAAATAATAAAAAAAACGAATATCTTCTTTTAACTTACTAATACCTCTGAATGGTAATAACAACATTGATATTAAAATATCAATAAAATCAAAAGAAAAATAAACTTGTGACCACTTAAATGTTGTTTTTTTTTCAATATATCTTTTATATTGTCTACCACGTAAAGTAAAAGATTGTAAAAAAGAGAATAAAGGAATTGTAATATATTTTAATAAATAATAATTAATATTTTTTTCTAACATTTTAATATTTAATTTATCATACTGTATTTTTATTATTATTAAATGTTTTCTTTAAACTAATCATTAATTGATTTCCTTTAAGGAAATCAACCATTTAAAAAATATTAAATGTCGTAAGTATTAGATAAAATTGAAAAAAAAATAAAATACTCATTACATAACAAGAAATGGAATTATAAGATAATGAAAACACAATTTTTTTATTATTGCTTAAAATTGGTGTTTTATGATAAAATAATTCTTTTATTATATATAAATAGTAATAACCACTAATCATACTACTAAGTACAAAAAAAAAAGATAAAAACCAATTACCATGCATACTCAAATGTTCTAATAGATAGAATTTTTGTAAAAATAAAGGCATTGGCGGTAATCCTAACAAACCATATAATCCAATTGCAAATATATATTTATTATATGTGTTTGTTTGTATTCCTCTTAATAAATAAAAATCTTCAATATAATCTATTTTCTTTATTTTTTTAAAACTTAACATTCTATAATTTCCATTATAGAAAAAAGCGAATAATAAAACCACATTTATAGTATAAGGTATTAATAAATTAATACTTTCTACAAATGCAACTGTATGTGTGCTAATAAAAATTGTTAATAAATAACCTAATAAATTTATACTACTATAAGCCAACAGTCTTTTTAAACGTTTTTGTAAAAGTGCTCCTATAGAACCTATAAACATAGACATATAACTTCCTAATATAAAATAATAAACATAATAATCTAAATAACCAGATAAAAATATAAAATATATTTTATATAATACATAAAACAAAGAGAATAAAGGTACTGTTGAAAAATATAAAGTTGTTGTGGATGGAGATCCCTCATAAACATCCACAATCCACCAATGAAAAGGTGCTATGTAAAATTTACCAAATAAACCTACTGTTAAAAAAAAGATACCTAATTGTAAAGAATATTTATTTGATTCTACTAAATAATTATTATTACTAAAAACTTTTAAATCTTCAAAAGAAGTACTACCTGTTAAAGAATAAAAAAAAATAAAACCTATTATAACAAAAATAGAAGAAACACCACCAATAATGAAATATTTAATACCAGACTGTAATGTCCATTTATATTTTTTATTAAATCCAGCTAATATATAACTACTGATACTTTGTAATTCTAAAATAAAAAAAAATGAAATTATTTCATTTGATTCTAATAAAATAGTTAATGCAAAAATAGAACTTAAAAGTAAAGTATAATATTCCATATTATCTAAATTTTCTTTTTCATTATATTTATTCATAACTAATAATACAAGTATTGAAACAATACAAATATACATAGAAAGAGAAGTTGTTTCCTGTGTTTTCAAAAAATAAGTATTGTATAAAAAATAATTTTCCTGACTATATAAAAAATTTAATTGTAACATTAACATTAATGTTAATGTTACAATTAATAAACTATGTTTTTTTAAAGAAGGAAATTTTTTTTTTTTAGATAAAGACATTAAAATAGAATATGTTAAATAAAAAAATATAACGGATAGCAAAAAAAAAGCTGGTACACAACTAAGGCTAAAAGCTGTAGAATTGAATGTATTAATTTGTTGTTCTAACTCATTAAATTTATTTTCTATTAATAAAGAGTTAATATTATAATTCATGAATAATATAATAATTATTATAATTGATCACATTGTACACTATTCTATTAAATAATAATAATACTATTCAAAGTTTTCTACACATTAATAGTAGAAAATCTGGATACGGGGTGGGGGGGGGAGTAATAAATATTATTCATATAATAACATATAAATATTCCCCCGTTCAACAACAGATATAACACCTATAAAAAAAATTATTTTTTTATTAATAAATTAAGTAATTTTTTTTTTGTTATATTGAATTTAACCATTTGTTTATTACATAATTTTTCATTAAATAAATGAATTGTTTTTAATATAGTAGTAAACTGTATTTTTTTATTTGAAGAATATAATTTTTTTTTTTTTTTTGATTTACTTATTCTAAAAAATGGTGCAGCCATATTATTATGAAATCCAATTTAAAAAAATAGATGGATATACTCCTAACAATAAATTAAAAAATAATAAAATACTACAAACTAATGTTTCTTCTAATGTTAAATCTACAGTATATGTATAAGATTTTTTATTAGGTAAACCAAAAAAAATCTTATTAAACATATATAAGTTATAAAGTACTCCTAAAAAAAGACTAAATAAACAACAAATAAAAGCAGTAACATAATTAGAAACAAAAATACCAATTAAAATTAAAAATTCAGATATAAAATTAACAGTCATTGGAAAACTAATATTAGAAAACATAAAAATAAAAAAAAAAAAATAATAAAAAGGCATACTATAGCATAATCCCGAATAATGATATATTAGTTTTGTATGGTATCGTTGATATATCATACCAATTAAAAAAAATAAACATGAAGAGATAATACCATGTCCAATCATCATAAATATACTACCTTGTAAAGAATAATAATTAAAAGAAAATAAACCAATTGTACAAAAATTCATATGACCAACAGAAGAATATGCAATTATTTTTTTAATATCTATTTGTCTTAATGCCATTAATGAAGTATAAATAACACCAAGACAACATAAAACTAAAACAATTGTAGAATAATAAAAACTAGTGGATGGAAATAAAAAAAATAAAAATCGACATAAACCATATGTACCTAACTTTAATAATATACCTGCTAAAATAACAGAACCTTCTGTTGGTGATTCAACATGTGCTTCAGGTAACCATAGATGAAAAGGAAAAACAGGTATTTTAATAGCAAAGGATATAAAAAAGCACCACCATAAATAATATTTAGAATTTAAATTTGAATTCCATTCAAAAAAATAAAAATTTTGAAAACTACCTTGTTGTAAATATAAATAAATAATTCCTAATAACATAAGCAAAGAACCAAAAAAAGTATAAAAAAATAAAAGAAAAGAAGCATGGACTTTTCTTTTATTATAACCTACTATACCAATTAATAAAAAAAAAGGTATCAAAATAGCTTCAAAAAAAATATAAAAAATTAATAAATTAGTAGTACTAAAAATAAAAAATAATATAATTTCCACTGCTAAAAGACAATAAAAATATTCAATTTGATACGTTGTTTGAATATTCCAATTATATAAAAAACAACAATTAATAATAAAAGTTGTTAAAAAAAGAAATAACAATGACAAAGTATCTAGAAAAAATTCTATTTGAAAATAAAAAAAATTTAATTCAAAAAAATAAAATGGATTATTTAAATCCAAAGTAAACCAAATATAAAAAACATATAATTGTAACAAAATACTAAAGAAAAAAGGATATAATTTAGAATAATTTGACATTTATGATATAAAAAAAAAAATAACAATAATAAAAATAAATACTATATAAAAAAAAATAAAAATATAAAAATACTAGAGATAAACATAAAGCCTATATACAAAGTAGTAAAATGAGGGGTTTTTTTAAATAAAAATCCTGAAAAATTAGATAAATGATTAGATAAAAGATAAGGACCACTCCATTCAACTAAACCTTTTTCTACCACAAGAAAACAAAAATAATATGAAAAAAAAAGTCCTTTTTTTAATAAAGGATTTAATAATAATTTAGAATATGAAAGATATTGTTCTGTTAAATGTCTAGATAATAAAAAGAAAAAAAAAGGAGCTATACTTAAACTATAAACATTAAAATAAAAAAAATAATAAATAAAAAAAAAAATAAACAACATATATAAAGAAATATATAAAGCATTTTCAATACCATATTCATTGAAATTAAAAGGAAATAAAAACCATCCATGACCTGAACTATTTAAATCAAAAAAAGAAGGTAACGCAAACTGAAAAAAATCACTACCAGAACCAGTAAACATATCTTTACATAAATATCCTTGATAAACACTTAAATCTGCTAACTCATAAATGGCAAACCACATAGTAAAAGAAGAATAATGTATTTTAGTAGAACTTTTTGTTTTTTTATAAAATAAAAAGCTATTTAATATGTTAGAATAAAATGATATACTAGTGTTAAAAGTAATATTTTTATTTAATAGATAATACCTACTATGATTATTTTTATAATAAAATACTAATAATATAACTTTCACGCTATACCATACAGTAAAAATTAAAGAAATATAAATAAACCATTCAAAAAAAATAAAAATATTATATAAAAATGAAAAATTTATATTTTCATATAAAACATCATTTAATAGATAATACTGCTTAAATAATAAAATAATAGATTCCTTAGAAAAAAAACCAGATGTCATTGGAAAACCCATTAATAATATAGATCCATATAAAATCATTAAATAACAAAAAGGTAAAAAATAAACTAATGAACCCATTTTTCGCATATCTTGATCATCTGTTACAGCATGTATTACATATCCAGCAGTTAAAAATAACAATGCTTTAAAAAAAGCATGAGTATATAAGTGAAAAAAGCTATTATTAAATCCTCCAAAACCACATGCTAATAACATATAACCTAATTGACTACAAGTAGAATAAGCAATTATTTTTTTTAAATCATTTTGAAAAATTCCTATAGTTGATGCAAAAAAAGCTGTAATTCCACCAATCATTAAAATTAAAGATAAACTAAAAACATCAAATAAAAAAGAACATTTAATGACTAAAAAAATACCTGCTGTTACCATAGTAGCAGCATGTATTAAAGATGATACTGGTGTTGGACCTTCCATAGCTTCAGGAAGCCACACATGTAATCCGACTTGTGCAGATTTACCAACACAAGCAATTAATAAACTAAGGCATACAAAAAAAAGAATATTATTTTGTAAATCAAAAAAAAAAAACATGATTTTATAATAAATGAAAAATAACAATAATAGTAATAAATTATAAAAATAATAAATTATAAAAAATTAAAAATTAACTAATAAAGCAATTAATTCAATCTCAGTTGTTTTATATACAGAAAATAATAAAATAATTGCATTCATAAAAAAAATATCACCTATTCTATTAGCTATCACTGCAGTCATAGCTGCTTTATTTGCTAATATTCTAGTGCTCCAATAATTAATTAACAAATAAGAACATAAACCAACACCTTCCCAACCAATAAAAAGTTGTATTAAAGAATCAGAAGATACTAATAATAACATAAAAAAAGTAAATAATGATAAATAACTAATAAAAAGCGTAATAAATGGATCTTCTTCCATATATTCAAAAGAATATAGATGAGAATTAAAAGAAACTAATAAAACAACTATAAACATAATGCAAGATAATGGATTATAAATGAAAGACCATTTCACATTAAATAAAAAAATATCAAACCAATCAAAACAATTAATTATAACAGTTTCACCCAACAACAAGCAATTATAAAAAAGAAAAAAACTGCATGTAATAGAAATAAAAAAATTAAAAATTATAAAATAAAATAAATGCTGTTTTGAAACAAAACGACCAAAAAATAATAAAAATAAAGATTGTAATAATGAATTATAAATAAGAAAATACATAATAAATATATAAAAAAAAACAATATTAATATTAATAATATAAATAATTATTTTTCATTTTTTATTGCTCGAAGGTATGAAATAGCAAATGCTAATCCAAGTGCTGATTCAGCTGCTCCTATACATAATGAAAAAATAGCAAAAATAATACCTTTCAAATCACCGAAAAGACCCCAACTAATAAATAAAAAATGAAATGTAACAGCTAATATTAATAATTCTAGAGAAATAACTACTAGAATTAAATTTTTTCTACCTATAATAATACCACACAAACCACAAAAAAAAAGATAAAATGGCAAACATTGTAAAAAAATTAATTTTTTTAAAAAAATTTCAATTGTATTTATAATTTCTTGATTATAAAAAAAATGAATTAAATTATCCATAGTAAAACATAAAAATAAACATCATAATAATATTAATAAATAATTAATCCCAATTCATACATCCTTTTTTCCATTCATATAAAAAACCAATTACTAAAACGATTAAAAAATAAATAAAAAAATAGAATCCATATAAATTAATTTCTTTGATTGACATAATAAAAGGAAAAAAAAATACAAGTTCCACATCAAAAATAATAAATAAAATACCAATTAAATAAAATTTAACATCAAAAGGATCTCTTGCATCAGAAAAAGCATCAAAACCACATTCATAACCAGAAACTTTATCATAATTTGCTTCCCATTTATTTAATAATATTGTACCGGTTAATTTACCAACACCTACAAAAATTAAAGAAATACTTAAAATTATAATACTAGAAACCATATAAATTAACGATAATAAGATTCAACTGCTAAATTATAGCGAACAGATTCTTCCCATTTATCTCCATTATACAATAATTTTTCTTTATTATATAATAATTCATCATGTGTAAATGTTGAGTATTCAAAATTAGGTCCTTCTACAATAGCATCAACAGGACAAGATTCTTGACATGCACCACAAAAAATACATTTAGTCATATCTATATCATATCTAACACTAAAACGTTTACCTGTTTGATTAATGCCACTATCAATTGTAATAGCTAAAGCAGGACAAGTTACTTCACATAATTTACAAGAAATACATCTCTCATTACCATCAGTATAACGGCGTAAAACATGTTCTCCTCTAAATCGAGTACTAATAGCTCCTTTTTCAATAGGATACATTAATGTAACCTTTTTATAAAATATGTTTTTTGCAGTTACAAACATACCTCTTAAAATTTCTAATAAAACAAAATGATTAGATATAGGATAATTCATATTACATATATTAAATATAAAATAAGAAAATGTTTAGAGCATTCTCTTGTAAAACAAAAAGAAATAAAAATATTAAAATTTATTTTTATTCTAAAGTAATAGCTGTTTCAAATTGTTTTTTTAAATTATTAGGATCTACAATATTACCATTTCTATATAACATACAAAATAAAAAAAAAATAGCTCCTTTTTGAAACTCAATACAAATTGGCATAAATGCATGATATACACCACATAATTCAGAACACATACCAAAATACATACCAGTAAAATAACTATAAACAAAAAATTGATTAATTCTACCTGGAATAGCATCTACTTTAACTCCTAATTGAGGTACTGTCCAACTATGTATAACATCTCTAGCAGAAATAAAAAAACGAACATGTTCTTTTACGGGTAAAACCATTGGTAAGTTAACTGCTAAGAAATTTCCCCTAGTAATTTCTTCTAATGGCAAAAATTGTCTTAATTCAATTTCAACATCTCGTCGTCTTGTCATTAAAAGATGATTATTTAAAAATTCATTAAAAAGATAAGAATTTAAAAATTTAAATTGATCTGCAACTACATCTGCATCTAATGTATACCACCAATACCATTGATGTCCCATAATTTCAACTGTTAATGATGTTTTTAAATTAACTGCTACAAAATCTAAATGTAAAATATAACCAACACCCATTCCTGCTAAATCAAAAATAATGGAAGTTGGAATCCAAATAAATCCTAAGTCAATTAAATATTCAATATGCTTACTTGTTTTTTGTACATCTTTTAAAGATCTATTAGTAAATAAGAATAAAGCAACTATTAAGTAAACAATAATACCAAGTAAAATTTGTGCCATTACAGTACAATTCTCATGATACATTAAAATAACACATTCCATATGTGGATTTAATGGTTTAGGAAAACCATATTTTCTACATAAATTAGAAATTTTAGATTCATTTTCTTCATTTTTTAAATTTTCTAAATAATGTTGAACATACTCTTCTTTAGTCTGTGACACACTATATTTTCCATCTAATTCATATAAAACTTTAGCCCATACAGTATCACTGTTTGTAAGAAAAAAATTAGAAAATTTATCACAAAAAACATAAAAAATATAAGAAAAAATGTTTAAATTTTCTATATTATTATTACAATTTAATAAAAAATAATTTTTAATATTAATTAAAGAAATTGTAAAAAAACTAATAAAATTAGTAAATAAATCAAAAATAAAACTGAACATTATAATATAAAAAAATAATATATATAAACAATTATTATACTTTTTAATATAAATCGTTATGAAAACGACCTTAGAGTTGGAATCGAACCAACAAAAACAAAATTGCTTTAACCATTCAGCCACTAAGGTTTATTTTTTAAATTTATTTTTTTGAGTTCTACCATTACTACGAGTTCTTTGTCCTCGTGTAGGATATTTATATTTATGACGAATTCCTTTATAACTTTTGTTTTTAATATATTTTTCAATATTATTACTATGTAACTTCTTAATATTTTTATCTAAAAATTTAGCATTTTCAACAAAAAACTGCTTAACTTCTTTTGTTTTACTGCTAGTTAAAACATTTTTAGATTTATAATAAGGAGAGAAACCCATATACTTACTTAAACGAAAAGAAAAACTCTTACCTATACCATATCTCTGTTGAAAAAATTGATATAAATTTAATTTTTCTAAATTATACATTTTTGTACGAAATGATAATAAATTATCAATAAAAGGATACATTAGTATATTAGAAAAGAATTAAGAAAACGATCATAATTGTAAATAAAGCAATTGCTTCAGTTAATGCAAATCCTAAAATTGCATAATTAAATAAAGTAGGTGTCATACTTGGATTTCTGGAAATACTATCTAATAAACCATTAAAAATAAAACCAATTCCGCTTCCAACACCAGATAATGCGATTGTTGCTAAACCTGCTCCTATCATTTTGAATTCTGTAACCATTGAAATTAAGAAAAATTACTATTGTAATTAATCAAAAAACGTCCCCTAAGTATTATAATAAAAAAATAATATTATTTTTTAAGTAACTTTTATCTATTAAATCACTTACTTGATGTCTTGAAAAAGTTAACCAAAATTGTTCCATTTCAATTAAAGATTTACCAAAATCTTTCATTCTTCTTTCTACAATAAATTTATATTGTTTTTTAAAATGATTAATAGCTTGTCCGGACCATTTTGTAATAGCAGATAAAGCTTTTATTCTTCTACCATAAAAAGAAATAAAAAATACAGAACACCAAGTACATAAAAAAGATAAATAGTACATATGAGTTCTCCAAGTAGTTTCATTTTTAATTAAAAATGAGTGTAAATAATTAATATATTTACCATAAAAATACTTAATTCCAAAAAAAACAACAAGAATTAATAAGATCATCTGATCTAAAAAAATTTGAAAAAAAGGGAAAAATAAAATAATAAAAAAAACAAATAAATTTCTACTAATTACATTACCATTTAAAATATTACTATTCATAAGTTATTATATTAATATGCTTATTAAAACGTCCTATCAAAATTTTATTATAATAAGTATAAATGTATATTTTTATTATAAAACACAAAAATTAATACATTAATTTAATTTACATACTAGAATTCCTCCTACTTTACGATAAAAAGCTTGATTTAATGTAATAAAACCATAAGAAGTCCATAAAATGTACATAGTTTGAATATTTTTTTGTTGTTTTAATTGTGATATTTTTTTGATATTTAAATAATTTAAATTTCCTGGTTTAAAAAAATTTGTAATTTCATGTAAAACATACTTATCTTGATAAATTTTAAATTTAATTTCAATTTTATTTGATATTTTTTTTATTTGATATAATTCTAAAAATCCATTTTTATATAAAAAATGAATAAAATGTATATTTGGTTTAGTATAAGGAACATTACAATATTTTTTTTTTACTAATATTGATTTTTTTAAAATTGATATACAATTTGCTATATTACCATTATTTAAGTAAGACATTAATTAAAAACTTGATTTAGTAACACCTGGAATTAAACCACTACTACTTAAACATTTAAATGCCATACGTGTTAACTTGTATTTTGTTAAAACGGATCGAGAACGACCTGTTAATACACAACGAAATAATGTATTTGTATTATAGAAATCGTTTTTATTTTTATATTTATAATTAATTGATAGTGGTAAATTATAATCCTTCATTAGTAATATATTATTTTTTTGTAATTTTTTTTTTTTTTTTTTTAAATCTCGTAATGATTGAAAACTACTAGACATTATTCTGATATATTTAAATTATTGCTGCTTAATAAAAGTCTTCTAAATAAATAATAACGCGTATCAAAAGATAAATTAATATTTAAACCATAAATTTGTTTTTCATATAAATAACTAAAAGTTTCCCAACTACTTCTATTTAATTTTAAAAAAGAAAATTGTAAAAAATAAGATAAAGAAAAATTAAAAGATACTGAAGGATTATTATCCTTTAATTTTTTTTGATGATAAAAAAAATTTTGACGACTCCACCAAAAATAAATTAAATGATTAAAAAAAAGATTTTTATTTTTTAAAAAAAAACTACCACCTATAACAGAACCTACTGGAGCAAAAGTACGAATATTTTTTTTTTGTTTTAAAAAAACAAAAGAGGTACACAGCAATTTTTCTAATAAACATAAATTTAATATTAAAATTAAAGTACCTTCTGTAGTATTTTTTATTCGAAAATTAATAGCAATATGATTTAACTTAAAAGAATCTATTAATTTATAATTAAAATATTTATTATTATTTATTTTTTCAAATATTAAATTATTCATTTATAACACACAAGGGGCAATTGATAATAATTTCATTTTTTTTTTATTACGCAATTCTTTAGGCAAAGCTACTTGTATACGACTACCTATTAATTTGTTTTGTTGATTTTTATTAAATAATATAGCACAATTTCGATTAAAATTAATAAAGCAACCTTGTTTTTTACGAGAGTATTTTTTTCTAGTTTGTATAATAATACCTTTTAAAACATCACCTTTTTTTATTTTTTGATCTTTTTCTTTTTTTATTATTTGAACACTAACAACAATATCATTACCTATAGTACCATGTTGTTTTTTATTTTTTAAGACTTTAATTAATTTGACAAAAAGAACATTTGAATTGTCTGGAACAAATAAAATACTTTCTTTAAAAACCATATACTTGTAATTTGAATTACTATAAAAACAATACTATTTATTTATTAGTAAGAAAAGAAACATTTAAATTAGTTTTATAATTTAATTGTTTTTTGATTAATTGTTGTTTTTTATTATCTAAATTATTAAAAAAAAACAATATTTCATTTTTAGATAAAAACTTTACATGTGTACTTACTTTGCTTTTACCTTTACCCATTCTACTTTTATTAGATCGTCTAAACATAGGTAAATTTAAATGATTATTAATTTTAAAATTAATTTTTTTATTTATTATTTTATTATAAATATCTTTTTGTTTTTTATTTTGTTTTATAAATCCACTAGATATTTTTTTTTTTATTTTTTTTTTTTTTTCTTTTTTTTTATATTTTTTTAAAATAGAATTTCTTTTTCTAAAAAAAGAAATCATATTTGATTTAAAAAAAGAAAATAATTTTTTTTTTTTTGAATATACATCATTACTATTACTTGACAAATCAGAGAATGAAAGTAAATTTTTTTTATATTGTTGTGTATTCCATTTTTTTATGCCATTTCTAGTTAAACGACTAACAGTTACTCTGCAACATTCTAGTAACTTATTACTTACTATTTGATTTTTAGTAACTATTAAACAAAGTTTATTTGATATAGGTTTTATTTTTAAAATAGATTTTTTATAAGATGCTTTTCTAAATAAAAAAGTTTTTTTTTTCATCTAATCTGAAGTTACAATACTAATGTAATGCTTATTACTATTATATAAATGAGTTTTAAAAAAAACCCAAACCTTAATTCCAATAGATCCACTTTTTAAACGAGATGTTACTTGATAATAATCCAAATCAGCATAAAAACTATTATTAGGACTTTTATTAATTAATTCTACATCTTTTATTATTTCACCGTAATATTTTTTTTTTTTTCTACTACCTGGTTTATAAGAACCAGAACATTCAATTCTCATTCCTAAAACTGGATATTTTTTATCTTGATACATTAAATGATAATCAGTAATTTTTTGAGAAGAAGGTAAATATTTTTTATTATAATAATTTTTAAATTGCCAGTCACGAATTTCATAAAAAACTCTATTAATACTATAAAATTTATTTAATCTATACATAATATAATCACTTACTATTTTTGCATCTTTGATTGCTGGAACTTGTTTTTCTTTTTTTTCAAAAAAAGAAAAAAATGTATACACATTATATAATGTACATTTTTTTCTAGTTAAATAAAAACTAATAGTATGTTCAATTTCTTTTACAAAATATAAAAAAAATTGATTCATATATTTTTTATAGTACGTTCTATTTAGAAACTTATACTTTAATTTTTCAAAATTAGAAATTCTTTTTAAAAATTTTTTATGATTATAAAACAAACGTTTTAAATCAAACCAATCAGATAAAAAACACATGTGTTTTTTATTTAATAAAAAAAAAGTAATTTTTTTCTTAAAGTGTAAAAAAAAAAAATTAAAATAATCAAAAGAAGTAGGTAAAATATTAAATAATAAAAAAAAAAAAGAAAGATATTTTTTGAAAACTAAAAGAATTTCACTTGGTTTATTTAAACAAAAATTAGTAATATTCCAATTTTTAAATGTATATAAAGAAACATCTTTTTTTAAATGATTATTAGTATTAAGTATTAATTTGTTTTTTAAAAATGTATTTTGATAAACATAATAAAAAGAATTTTTATAAAGGTTTATACTACGTTGTGGCTGATGTAAAAATAATATAGAATTTAAAAAATAAATATTAAAATTTGTTTGATCTTGAATAGTAAAAGTATTTATGCTTAATAAAAAATAAATAATATTTCTAAAAAAAAAAATATTATTTTTGTTATGAGTAAACCATGTTTCTGTCCAATCACGTATTAAATTATAAGTATCACTACGGCTCATATTTAAATTAAAAAAAGTATCAAATTTTTCTAAAGTATCTAAACCTTGTTCTTTGTAATTATTTAAAAAAGAATTAAATAACAAACTTTTTTTTTTAAATAAAATATTTCTATTTTTTTTTTGAAAAAATAAAGAATATACTATCTTTTTAGATTTATCTTCTAATAACAAATCATTTTTTTGATTTTTTAATATATTTAATTTAAAATCAATTTCTGCATTAAAACCTAAATTAATTTTAGAAGGTATACTATACTGTTTATATTTAAAAAAAAAATATGAATATATAGTATAATAATTTAAATAACAATAATAGCTATATTTTTCAAATTCAACAAAAATATTTCTATACTTAGAAATATTTTTTTTTTCTAATAAAAAAATATCACAATATAAAAAAAAATTTAATGAATTATCACGTTTTAAATAAAAATAACTAGTTGGTGTATCTAAACGTCTAAAAATACCAGATAAATAAAGACGTGTTTTAATATCTTGAAATAATAAAACATTATAATAAGTAGTATTATACCAATCTCCTTGCCAACTATTATATAATTGATTTCTAATTGTAGTTAAATTACTAATTCGACTCATTTATTTTTTTTTTTTTGTTTTTTTTTTGTTTCTATAAACACATCTTTTCTTGGTATAGCAAAAACTACCTAATTTAAAACCTAACTTATCAATTGTTATTAAAATTTTAAAAAAAATTTTACCATTATATATGTAAAAAACTCTATCTAAAAAACTAGATACTATAGTACTGTTTCTAGTTTTACTATAAATAGGTTTTGTTTTTTTTAAACCATTTAATTTTTGAATTATTAAACTATCAACATAAGGACCTTTCCATATAGATCTACTCATTTTTTTTTAAAAAAAGGTTGTTTTCTCCATGGAGAAAATGGACAACTACGTCCTGATTTTTTACCTTCACCACCACCATGTGGGTGATCTACAGGATTCATAGCAACTCCTCGAACTGTTGGACGAATTCCTTTATTTCTATTTCTACCTGCTTTACCTATATTTTCATATCTATGTTTTAGATTACTTGCTATACCTATAGTACCTCTTAATGATAAACTAATATATATTCTTTTACCTGAAGGTAAACGAACAAGTGCTTTATTAGTCTCATTTATTTTATTAATAAATTGACAATAAGTACCTGCTGATTTAGATAATGAAAAACCTAAATTATTATTTTTTTCAATATTAAAAAAAAACATACCAAATGGTATATTTTTTAAGTATAAATGATCTCCTTCAGAAAAATTAAATGTAGTAGTATTTCTATTAAATATAATACTACCACAAAATAAACCTCTACTACTTAAAATATAACTATAAACACCATTTAAAGAACACACTAAAGCAATAAAACTACTTCGATACGAATCATAACAAAGAGTAACTACTTGATGCGGAATATTAATATTAGTATTTCTAAATAAATCTAAATTAATGTATTTTTTTTTATGAAATCCTCCTTTATGTCTAACTGTTTTTTTTCCCTCATTATTAATACCATTTTTTTTTAGTTGTATTTGATTTAAAAATTTAATTTTATAATTACTCAATAGTCGTTTATCCACTAAAGAAGTAAATCGCATGGATGGTGTATATGGAATACTTTTTTTTAAAAACATTTTTTTATTTTATCTTGTTACGTATCTGTATAAATGATTATATATTTAATCTAAAGAATTAGTATATTTATGTTTAATGAAAAAACTATTTTTCATTTTTTTATTAAATAAATTAAAATAATTTTTAGTAAAAAAAACACTATAATTAATAGTTAATTTAATCTGGTGTTGTTCAAATTGCTCTCTACCTTTTTTAAACACAAAAGGTGATCTTAATAATGTATATTTTGTTAATTTATTAGGTAAGTTAATAATATTTAATTTATTTTTTTTATTTAGTTCTAATAAAACCCACTTATAAAAAATAAAAGACAAATTTATAGCATTACTATTAGAAAATGTTAATAAAAAAATAGACATTTTTTTATTGACACAATAAAAAAATGTATTACATAATAAAATATTTAAGAAATAAATATTTAATTTAATACTATTAAATATAATATTCTTAAATAAAAATTGATTAATAAAATTAAAAATTGTATTATTTTTTTGCTTATTAATTAAATATTTTAATAAATTAATAAAAAAAAAATAAATTTCTTGTGCTGCTATAGTTAAATTTAATTTTTTAAAACTATTGTAATGCACCATAGCTATTTTATTTTTTTTTTTATAATTAAAAATTGATTTTTGTTTACTTACATTTTTAAAAAATAAATTGTAAAACATATTTTATATATATAATATTTTCGTTCTTTTCTAAAAATATGCTTGAGTGGAATCGAACCACTAACCTCCGGCTTATCAAGCCGGCACTCTACCGTTGAGTTACAAGCATTATAATTCGGAAAGGAGGGACTTGAACCCTCAACCTCTTACTCCCAAAGTAAACGCGCTAACCAAATTGCGCCACTTTCCGTAAATAACAAATAAAATTATCTATATTTTACGTAAATTACCTTGTTTATAACTATTAATAAATAAACGAAAATAAAATAATAATATTAAAAAAGAATCATCATTACTTGGTATATAATAACTTAAGCCAGAACCTTTGCTGTTACTATCTAACAGTCCAATAGTAGGTATTTTTTTACGATTAATTTCAGAAATAATACTATCTCTATTTAAATGATTAGTTAAAATACATAAATCAGGCCATTTTAAAAAATTATTATAAAATTTAAAATAATAATAAAATCTCCAATATTTATTAATTCTTTTCCACTCTTGATACCAATTAAGACCAACAATTTTTTTTTTTTTTATGACAAATATAATTTGTATTAAAAAATCTAACCAATGTAACATACGAAACTTTAAATAATTATATTGTTTCAATTGTATACTTCTATCTAATTTATTTAAATAAATACGATAACCTTTAGGACTAGTTCTTTTTTTTTTTATAACGTTTTTATTTTTGATTCCTAAAAAATCAATCATATTTAAAATATCAATAACTTGTGTTTTATAATTAGAAAAACAACCATTTTTCCATTTTTCAGAAAAAAAAGATTGTTTTTCTTTAAATACTAAAAAATTAATTAAATAACTTTTTAAATGATTATTATAATTGTGTATGTTACTACTATAAAATAAAATATTACCTGAAATACTTCCCAGTTTTTGAATAAAAAATAAATTTCTTTTTAAATAAAATACTGTTAATTGTAAATCAATAATACTAGTATTATTAATAATACCTTTAATAGTATTAATATTTTCACTTTTTGTTTCTTGTATTGAATGTCCTATATGTACTCCTAAATTTGATAAAATGTAAATTAAATTGTTTTTCATATTATTAATAAATATTTACATGGTATATTAATGGCGCTCTTGCCATTGGATATGTTTGTTTTTTAGTTAATAAACCTTTTCGTGTATTTGTTAAATAGATAGATCCTATCATAGAAACTAATAATAATAAACCACAAACTAAAAGAACTATATTATATCTACAAAAAATAACAATACCGATTAAACGTAAAAATTCATTAGGGTGTAAATAATATTCGTAATTATCATAATTACCATAAATATTTAAATTTTTATCATAAATAAAAATAAAAAACTGAATACTTAATATTAAAAACAACAATAAAAAAGGAAACATATATGTATAATCTCGTTCATAAATAGAATCTTTTAAATCTAAAATCATAACAGAAAAAAGAAATAATACAGAAACAGCACCTATATAAACTAAAAAATAAAATGCACCTAATAAACCAATTCCCATAAACATAAATAATATTGAACTACACATATAAATGAAGATTAAATATAAAACAGAATATACTCTATTACTTTCAAAAAGTAAAAGTATAGAGGAAATAATAATACCAATGGATAATAAATTAATAAAAATTAAATTTAACATTTTTCTATAAAAATGGATGTATTGCTTTTAAATGGACAATAATGTCTTGTTTAAAAATTAAAATGTTTTAATTTTTTTTGTTTTTTTTCAAATTCAGCCTTTAATAAAAAAATAGATTGATTACTTAATAAATTAGAAGTATAACTTTTAGATAATTTTTGAAAACTCATTGAATTTAGAAAAAAAAAATTAAAATTATTCTTTTTTCTATTAAAAAAGAATATATTTTTTTTTTCTAAAAAAAAAGGTATTTTTTTAATAGAAAAAATATCATTATTTGAAAAAAGATATAAAACATCTTTTATACTTTTACATAGATCTAAATAATCTTGTACTATGGTTGTTTTTTTTAAAATACCAGATAAATTGTAATAACTTGTTAAATCTTCTAAAAAAAGTTTACAAGGTAAAACTAAATTACTTTCAATACTATTGTTAATCATATGATGACCTATAAAAATATTATAATAAAATGATTGTTTATCTAAAAAAAGATTTTGATTATAATTTAATAAAATATTAATAGAATTTTTAGTTTGATGCATATAATTAGTATCTTCCCACTTATAATCATTACCAATATATAATTGATTATTAATTGTTGTTTTATGATTCAATAAATATAACTTATGTGTAAAAGGTATTATATCTGTTAAAACAGATGAAGTATTTTGCAATAACTTACAATCATCCATATAAAGATGAGCCAAATTATAATTCTTATATAAATTACATATATAATGTTTACCTTTTAAAATAAAAAAAAACATATTTTTTTTTAAACTAATATGTAAAATATTATAATTGTGTTGAATATTATTACCTAAATAAAAAAATTTTTTAAAATTTTTTTTTTTTTTAAACACACTATCCAACACAGGATTATTTTTTTTCATATTAATATTAAAAAAAATAATTATTTTTTTTTTATTATTATTTATTAAATAATTACTTAATAAATATTGATTTATATTATTTACAGAAATAACATTCTTATTATTTTTAACTAAAGATGTATGACTTCTAACTATTTCATTAACTAGTGAATTAGTTGCTGTATCTATATTATCACCTTTAAAGAATTTTAATTTTTTATATTTGATTTTTTTTAATATAAAAAAAGAAAATTCCCAACTACAAGAATAAAAAAAATTTTCTTTAGCATCATAAATCAATGGATTAACAAGTCTATCTTTCTTGAAACCATCAAAACAAAAACGAATAGAATCACTAATCCAATCTGTTTTGTATATTTTATCTGTAATAGGTAAAATACGCATAACTTCATTTCCTTTAATATCTATTTTAATATCAGAACAAAAACTATTTAAAACATCAATCGTTTCCATACTATAAAGTTCCCAAGGTCTTGCAGAAAAAGCATAAGGTTTAGATGTTAAAGCTCCTACAGGACATAAATCAATTACATTTCCAGATAACTCATGTAAATAATCTTGATTATAATAAGTTCCAATTTCACTTTCTCTTCCTCTACCTAACATACTTAAGCTATGTATATTTAAAACTTCTTTTGAAAACCGTACACATCTAGTACAATGTATACATCTATTCATTATTGTTTTTATAAAAGGACCTAAGTCGATATCCTCAACTGCACGTTTGATCTCTTTAAAGCGACCTCTATCACTACCATAAACAAAAGATTGATCTTGTAAATCACACTCACCACCTTGATCACAAATAGGACAATCTAAAGGATGATTAATTAATAAAAATTCCATTACATATTCTCTAGCTTTTTTCACTAATATTGAATTAGTAAAAATTTTCATTTCTTTTGTTAACATACAACCACAGGAAATAACTGGTTTTGGTGAATGAACTACTTCAATTAAACACATACGACAATTACCTGCTACAGATAATTCATCATGATAACAAAATCGTGGAATTACTAATTCAACTTCTTCACAAAATTGTAATAAATTTAAATTCCAGTCTTGCACTGGAACTTCCATATTATTTATATAAATTATATCTTTTTTATCCATTTATTTGAAAAATATAAAATAAAAAAAAAAACAATAACTAATTTTTATTATGTATAAAAAATAATACATTAAACATACTTAACTAAGAAAATTTATAACAAACACTATAAATAGAATATTTTTTTTTATTTCTATTACGAATACGTATTCTTTTTTTTATATTTCTCATCTTTCTATTTTTTTTGCGATTAATATTATAATGTAACATTTTATTTTTTTGACGATAAAATCGTTTTTTTCGATTAATATTACCAATACACTGATATAGTTGTTGAACTTTGTCATAAACAGGTCCTTGTTTAAAAAAAGCATTTAAAATTGCAATTACTATTTTTTCGTACAAAAATAATTCTTTTGTTTTTATTAATTGTACATGTTCCATCAATAAACTAATACCTTTTTGTATTCTTTTTTTGCTATTATACATTTTAGATTTATAAAAAAGAATTCTTATTTTTTTAGATTTATTTTTTTGTAAAACTGGTATTGTTTCTAAAAAAAGTTGACTATTATAAATTGCTTTCTTTAAAACATAAATAGGAGACAATCTTGTTATTAATTTAATTAAATAAAAAATTTTTTCAATTAAATGAATTGTTTTTTTTTTATTTCCACTTTTAATAAAAAAATTAATAAATAAAATAAAAAAAGGATCATATAAGTAAAAAGACCAATTATTCCAATCATTTTTAGACTGGAAATAAAAAGATAAATGTTTAATTTTTTTTAACATTGCTATTTTTTTTTTCATTATTTAATAGAAGCCAAAAGAAAGAATTTTTGTCATGTGAACCATTAAAATAACACCCAATAAAATAAAAAATAAACAACAAGGTAATAAAACTTGCCATCCTAATTTCATTAACTGATCATATCTATAACGAGGTAAAGTAGATCTAATCCAAATAAATAATAAAACATGTAACATTACTTTAATGGAAAACCAAACACTACCAGGTAGACCTAAACTACCACATAAAAAAAAAGGACTCCAACCACCCCAAAAAAAAAGAGTTGATATTGCACTTAAAAAAACTAGATTTAAATATTCAGATAAAAAATAAAGAGCAAAAGCTAAAGCAGAATATTCAACATTATAACCTGCAACTAATTCTGCTTCTGCTTCAGGTAAATCAAAAGGTGCTCTGTTAGATTCTGCTAAAATAGAAATAAAAAATAAAACCCAGAAAGGAAATAAAGGAAAAACATACCATAATCTAGATTGAAATTCAACTATATCACGAATATCTAAACTATGACTCATTAAACAAATCATAATTAAACAAAAACCTAAACAAATTTCATATGAAATAACTTGTGCTGCTGTTCTCATTCCTCCTAAAAAAGCATATTTTGAGTTAGAAGACCAACCTCCAAAAATTAAACCATAACTGCCTAAAGATAAATATATTAATAATGAAAAACAACCAAACATAATACTGGATGGAAAATGAAAAGAATCTAATGGTATACAAGTCCATAGCTTAATAGATAAAAAAAAAGTAATTGCTGGACTTAATAAAAATGCCCAATAATTACTTTTTTCAGGAGCAATTGTTTCTTTTAATAACAATTTTAAACCATCTGCAAAAGGTTGTAAAAAACCTAAAATACCATTCACATTAGGACCTTTTCTTCTTTGTATACTACCTAAAACTTTTCGTTCTAATAAAGTGCTTAACGCTATTGTAAATAACATAAAAACAAAACTAATTAAATAATTATACATTTTTTTTATATCAAAAAAGAATACCAATAATATTAATAAAAAATGAATTCAATGTATTCTAGATATTTGATAATATATCTAAGAATGAAAAAATACTCTACATTTTAACGTTTTAGAAATTTTTGAATTGTTTCTGTATATATAGAAACAATTGTTTTTTTTTCAGTATACTTCACATTTTGTATAAAACCAAATAAAGAATCTATACTATGATAAGGTAAAGCAAAAAAAAAAAAAAATAAATGTATATGTGAGCAAATTAAAGATAATAAAATAAATGGTTGCTCTGGTGCACAGCTACCTAAATAACCTAAAAAAATAAAATTAAATACAAAAAAAAAAAAATCTCGTTTAGTAGATAAATTTCTAAACATGTTACCTTTAATTCTACTTCTATCTAAAAATGGTAATAAAAATAAGCAAAATATAGAAGCAAACATAATTACAACACCCCAAATCTTATCCGTAAAAGAACGTAATACTCCATAAAATGGTAAAAAATACCACTCAGGAACAATATGTGCTGGAGTTACCATTGGATTTGCTGGTACATAATTATCTGGATGACTTAAATATTCTGGATAAAAAAAAACAAAATACATATATAATATCATTATAATTGCTAAAGCTACTAAATCTTTAACTATAAAATAAGGATAAAAAGGTATTGTATTTTTTGCTCCTGTTTGAAAACCTAAAGGATTACTACTTCCTACTTTATGTAATACATTAATATGATAACATACAATTGCTGCAATACTAAAAGGTAAAATATAATGTAAACAAAAAAATCTATTTAATGTTGCATTATTGATTGTTTCACCTCCCCATACCCAAGCAACTAAAGTTTTACCCGCATATGGAATAACTGTTAATAATTTAGTAATTACTGTAGCAGCCCAATAAGACATTTGTCCCCAAGGTAATACATAGCCTAAAAAAGCAGAACCCATCATTAAAAAATAAATGATTACACCACTATACCAAACCATTGTTCTTGGTTTTCTATAAGAACCATAATATAAACCTCTTAAGATATGAATATAAATAACAATAAAAAAAAAAGAAGCACCATTACTATGTAAATATCTAATAAACCAACCATATTTAACATTTCTCATGATATTTATAACACTATCAAAAGCATAATCAATATGAGGAGTATACCAAAAACTTAAATGTAAACCTGTAACTAATTGAATTGCTAAAAAAATACCAGCTAAAAAACCAAAATTCCAAAAAGAATTTAAATTAGAGCTACATCGGTATTCAATTAAATAAGATTTAAATAAATTCCACCCACTATCTGTAGGCAACATTGTTTTTTGTTTAAAACTTTTAATATATTTTTCTGTATACATGAAAAAAAAAATGTGATACACTGTATTTTTATTTTTTAATAAACTAATCATTTTTTATTGAAATATATAATTTAAAAAATCAATCATTTTTTATTGAAGCATAAAAGAATATTTTAATACCCAAAATCAAATTTACCTTTTCGTTTACGCACTTTTTGATTATTATTACTATAACTTTTCATTAAACGTAATTGTGTTAATAACATTAATTGTTTTTTTCTATTTTTCATATTATATCGTAACCACATAGTATGTAATCTTTGTCTATAAGTTAAAAGTACTTTTTTTTTTCTTCTTCCTGCAATACGGACAAATTTTAAAAGCCATCTAAAATATCTTCTAGCAATTCTAAAATATCTTTTACATAGTCGAATAAATAATTGAGTAATATGTCCTAAACTAGATCGAAAAAAACGTTTGATTCCAGTACAACAAACTATGACATTTTTAACGTCGAATGGTTTTTTCCATTTATACAATAATAAAAATCGTTGTAATTTACGACTAAGTAACCAATTACCATATTTTTCTTCTTTATAAGTATTATTAATAGATCCTATAGATCTATTATAAATAATTTTATTTTTGTGTATAATTGTACCATACCCATTTGTAACTTTATTTTTTAATTTAATCCAAACTGTTTTTGTATGGTTATAGATAGAATATGAATATTTCAATTGTGCTAATTGAATATATTTATTTAAATTCAAATTATAATTTATAGTATTTTCATAAAAAAAACAAGAAATTATAAAATTAGACATATTAGAATTATTTATTTGCAATAATAAATTATTATTTTTATTATCTAACATATTAGGATTATAAAAAGTAGTAACGTTAAGAGAAACATTATCCACAAAATGTTTTTTTGTTTTTAAATGAATATTTAAATACTTTAGTAAAAATAATTTATTCATTAATATTTTTCAATAGTATCTATATTTTCATAAACAATTCTTAATAATTTAATATTTGTTTTTTTATTTTCATCTAATACTTCTTTACATGTTGTAATTTCTAATAATTCATTAGTAATATAATCTTGTCTTGCTTTATGGTATAAAACTGTTAAATGTGAAATCATATCATTAGAATTACGAATTGCTTCATCCATTGCATTAAATCTACCTGCTAAAAAACTATATCTATTATCATCTAAAGCATCAACTAAAAATAAACTTACACTAAAATTATATAAAGAATTTACAAAATCCTCATAATCCATCTGAGATAATAAAGAACTCCAAAAAGTAAATGCTTTTTTTTTATTGATTGATTTAACTGTTTGATTGATTAAACTTTTTTTAAAATCTGTTAAATTACAAATAGAATGTACAACACCTGTTTGAAATTTAACAGAGTAATATCTATTAAAAATAAAAAAAAATTGATCTACTTTATTTTCTACTAAACTAGATATTTTTTCAAATAATAAATAAGCTATATCAATTGAAAATCTAACATCATTAATTTGTGTTGTATAACCTTTATAATTTCTTTTATACATTGATTTAAAATATTGTCTACCTTTTCTACCAATACTATATAAATAAAAATCAATTTGAGAATCAATCAAATCATCAATTACTTCATTAGCACATCTTAATACATTTAAATTATGCATACCGCAAGTACCTCTATCATCTGTGATACAAACTACCATACTATTATTAATATCTTCTGATAATTCATCATTTTGTAAGATAGGTACAACACTAGTTAATCCTACAAATCTACCTTTAATTTCAGGTCTTAATCTACCTAATTCACCACCTGCAACAAAACGAATTGCTGTAGATACTTCTTTAAATCTTTCCATTACTTCTATTTGTTTTTTTAATTGTTTATATTTTGCAACCATTTTTATTTTTTTTTTTAGTTATATTTCACACGTGATCACATTGTACACTTTTCACTCTTATTCTTAATAAAGGGAGCAGGATTCAAACCTACATCAGATGGATTATGATTCCACTATTTTATCATTAAACTATCCCTTTTTTTTCTTTAAAGGCGAATAATGGGACTCGAACCCACAACCTTAAGTGCCACAAACTTACGCTCTAACCAATTGAGCTATACTCGCTAAAAAGTGTACAATGTGATTATCTATGAAAATTTTTACATATAAAAGCGGAGAAAGGAATTGAACCTTTGACTTCAGATCATGAGTCTGATGATTTACCATTAATCTACTCCGCTTACAATATAATATGTACTTGGTAGGAATTGAACCTACAGCTTCTCCGTTATGAGCGGAGCATTCTACCATTGAATTACAAGTACATATTAATAAAATATTTAAATTTCTTTAACTAAAGCTATATATTCTAAATAAATTAAATTTAACCAATTTAATTTATTCTCTAATAAAATAATATTATCTAAATAAATTAGAATAGGTAAATTGATTAATTCATGTGAGCCAATTAAAATTTCTTCAAAACAAAAACATTGTACTTTTACCAAATATAAACTTAAATTTGGTGGATTAATTAAATATATACTATAAAATAATATTTCTTGTAAAGATTTATTATAAATTCTATAAAAAGAAAGTGATGTTTCACCAGCTAACAAAATTTGTTGTTGCTGTAAACAATAAAAATCAATTAAATAACTACGACTACAACTTGCTTCTAACCATAATAAATAAAAAGAATTAGTAGTTAAATCTGAACTAAAAGAAATATTTTCTATTAAAAGATCAGTATATTTACTATGTTTAGTATTACTTAATAAATTAGACATTTCGGTATATTCAAAATAATATATATTTTCTAAAAAAAAATTATTTTTTTCTACTAATAAAAAATCACTCCAATATAATAAAAAATTATTAGCATTACTAAAAAAAAATTGATTTTCCCAAAAAAAAGGTGAAAGATAACAAGAAAGACTAAGAAAAAAAGAAAACCAAATAGAAAGAATATTATAATTAAAAAAAAGAAAAGAAATAATAAAAAAAAAAATAAAATACATTAAAATTTACTTAAGCTATTAATACCTCTTGGTATAAATTCATTATATAAAGAAATACCCTTTATTCTTTTAGAATATAGATTAGGTCCACGTAAACTTCTTATTATTTGTTGTATTAATGATAATTTATTTATATTTAAACCATGTAGTACCCAAAATTTTTTTTTTTTTTTTTTTTTTTTGATTTGTATATCTAATGGTAAAATAAATTTAACTACATGACTAAAACCTAATCTAAAATATAAAATATTTTTATTACTGTATAAGTAATATCCTCTACCAATCATACGAAATCTATAAGAAAAACCATATAAATGCACGGATAAAAAAAAACGTATTTGATGCAAAGAATAAATAATTTTTTTTTGTAAATATGTATAATTACACAGAAATAAAAAAAAATTATTATTTTTTAATAATAAATTATCTAGTTTGGAAATTAATATCTTAGATTGACTTTTATTACTTAATGCAATTAGTTGATTATTTTCATTATAAACTATTGATTTTTTTATATTTTCAATATAAAAAGATTGCAAAAAAAACATTTTTATTTATATTTTTATATTTGTCTTTTTGACAAAAAATCATTCTTTTCTAACACATAAGAGAGAACAGGATTCGAACCTGCGAGAGATAAACTCTGTTTGCTTTCCAAGCAAATGCCTTAGACCGCTCGGCCATCCCTCCATCTATGTTATTCCATTTTTTTGTAATGCATTTTCATTCTATTTTTAAATGGAATAACATAAATTTATTTATTTATTATTATTAAAGAAAATGGAAAGAACATATAATTTTTTCTGCATTTTCTTTGAAAATATACGTATGCGGTACCTTTATTAAACCGTTCATATGAGATATTTTACATAAATGATCGAATGTCTTTTCTGTTAAATTATAATATTAAAAATAATAATTTCTAATTTACCTCTTATGATTGAGAATCCTTTTGTTCCTGTCACTGCATGGACTACGTTTAATAAATTATTATTGCTTTATTTTACTTTTGTATAGATTACCTGATGCTTTTTCTATATCATCTAATAATATGATGGCTCGTTTTTGACACTGTTGTTTTTTTAATCCTTCATCTATAATGGATTCAAATGCATTATAATATGATTTGAATCCATTTTTGTTAAAGATTTTATTTCGAAAAAAGGTTGATTTTTTTCATAATCAAAAAGTTCTCCTAAAGATTGTGGTTTATCCCAATTAAGATAGTCTTTTTCACTAAGAAATATATTCTCTATACCTTTGCTATGTGTTAAACTAGATAAAACTTTAATTTCTTTTTTAATCCATTTTCAGATATTTGTGTATTATGTAAGATGTAGTTTCTCAACGATACAAAATTAAATTGAATTTTTGCATAATATATTCCTTGTTTCATATGCTCCATTGCATAAACTGCTTTGATTTCAAAACTAATACTTAAATATAATTATCCCATTTGTAAAATAAATATTTTATATTATTTAATGTGAAAAACGATCGCATATTCTTTTTATTCATTCTTTTTTTTTTTTTTTAAATTTATAAGTTTCATAATAAGATAAAAAAAAAAATTTGATTGCTTTTAATGGATTTTTTGCGAAACTAAGACTTTCATTCTTCTCGTCCTCTTCAATAGCTTTCTTCTTTTTATAATTCCAATTATAATCCCAATAAATATTTTTTATTTTTTTGAATGGATTCCTTTCTAAACCAATACTGTAATGAAAAAGTATTCGTGGTAGTCGTGGTAGTTCTGTTCTACATTTTAAAAAGTCTATCCATGTAAAGTTCGTATATTTTTCATCTAGATAATTAAAATTATATATTTCATTTATACATCTTTTTATACATTTTATAAAAACTACAATAATAATTGTATTTGTAAGTCATTTCATTAAATTTATAAATTCCATTCCATGCTATACATAAATCATTTTGTGTAAAATATATTTGATACATTGTTATAAAAGAGTGTGATTTGTAATTATTTTTATATGAACAACCATCGTAAACATTCACATAGCTTAGGCGAGTAGAGTATTTTATATATATTTTTTCTAATTCATTTGAAAATCCTTCATCTAAGATATTAAATATTAACGCAAATGAATTATAGTCTGTTAAAAAATTATCCCATTGTTCTATTATAGATTTACCAATTGACCAACTATCAAAACTATTTCTATAAATTATATTGAAACGACATTTTTTTTTACTAATATAATCTAATAAATCACTATCTTCACCTTGTAATTCATACCCATGGTTAGGTTCACTCAAAAAAAACTACTTTCCAATTTTTTGAACTCTTTTTAAAACTTTTTTCAAAATCTTTTATATTTATTTCTTGAAAATTAAATTTGATATCATAAAAAAAACTATTCATATTACTTATTATTGAATAAATAGAAGTTATTATTTTTTTCTTTTCTGTTTGTGAATACCATTCAGACACTACAAAATAACCTTCGTAAGTAAAATAGACTTTCTCTTTTTTAAACTAAAAAAGATTACTTCTGTTCCTAATATTTTTGTGAAACGTTGAAAAATAAATAATGATAGTAGATTAGACATATCTTTTAATGATAATTTAAAAAAATAATCATTTTTGACTACTAAACTCAAACTAAATTTCCTGTATAATTGTATAGTACTATTAGTTTTTTTACTTTAATAAAAAAATCCTTATATTCAATATTACCTATATCGTTAGATTTTGGAGCTAACCATTTGACATGTTTGAAGTCTGATAATTTTTCAGATTTATTGAATTTATTTATATACTCTATTAATTTTTTTTTTGTTTCTTTCTTAATTGCTGTTACTATATTCATTTATTTATATTCTTTTCAAAAACGTCCAACTAATTTTATTTTAGGACAAAAGGATTCGAACCTTTGTATCTTGATATCAAAAACCAATGCCTTACCACTTGGTTATACCCCATTTAAATGTTTTTTATTATTGTTATTGGTATTATTAAAAAAATATTTAAAACTTTTTGTACCATTCTTTTAATATATTTGGCAAATCTTTTTTTATGATTTTCAATATGTTTTAATATTTTTTCTTTTAACATTTTTTAATGAATATATAGGTTACGTATCTTTTTAAAAATTCATGAAATTTGTTTTGTTTTTTTTAAAATAAAACTTATATAATACATTACATATATATTATTCAATTCTATTTTTTTATACAAATGATTGATTTTTGAAATTATTTAATTGCTTCAATAAAAACGCGAAATCGGATTTGAACCGATGACCTGGTGGTTAACAGCCACTCGCTCTACCCCTGAGCTATTCGCGTTTAATTAGGCGCAGCTGGATTTGAACCAGCGACCAGCCGATTAAAAGTCGGTTGCTCTACCACTGAGCTATACGCCTATTTTCATACCAAATGATATAATTTATAAATATTAAGAAAAAAATTAAAATACTAAATAATAATAAGTAAAATATTAAATAAAATATATCATGATTCATTAAATATTCTGTTAAAATAATAGTTTTTGTATTTTGATGAATTGTTTGGTAATTATTTTTTACTAAAAAATAATAAAAAATTAAACTTATCCAAAAAAATTCAATTAAATAAAAAAAAAACCATTTTTTACTATTTTTTAAAAAATAATAAAAATAAAAAAATAAAAAAAATATACAACAAATACTAAAAAAGAACCATGTAGTACCAAAAAAATATACTCCCCATGAAGAAAAACTCCATAGCAAACCACTAAAATAAAGAAAAAATAATAAATATAAAAAAAGTAAATTGACTTCATATTTAAAAAATTCAAAATATCTAAAAAAAAAAAAAAGAAATAAAAAACAAGAAATATAAATAACACCATATAAATGAATTGAAAGCATTAAATCTTGTAAATTATACTCTAATGTTTTTTGAATAGAAATAAAAAGAATAAAAAAAAATACAAATAAATTACTTTTTTGTATCATTACTAATAATTAATTACTCTAAAATAATTACGATTACATTCATCAAAGGCACTATAATAAATACCTTGTAAATAATATAAATCCATTGGGTACATTCTATCTGGAAATACAATTCTATATTCTGGTAAAAAAAAACATAACCACTCAAAATAATATTTACCATAAAATAAAGAATCGGTTGTTTTTTTTACTAAGATAGCATCATATTCTACAAATGTATTTAAATTGTTATCAAACCAGATATAATATTCTAATTCTAATAACTTCTTAATTCTTAATTGAAAAGTTAATAATGGTTCTATTTTTTTTAAAAATAAAAAATAATAAAAAAAAAATGAAGGTAAAATAAAACTTTCTGTTTGGATTACTAAAAAATCTAATTGAGGCATTCAATTATAAAAATTATTAAAATGTATTGTAAAAACTTCTCTTAGTTTTGTGAAATGTTCTAATTATTTAATTTGAAAACTCTTTGGTATATTTAGTATAGTTTTGCTGAATTAATTACTTAACTTACACATACTACCTATCATTACGTAATAATCTTTAACGTACCTCTAATTAGAAAAATTACATATATTACAACTTCCTACTTATATGAATTCAGCAGTTATTTGTACATGCGTAGCTACTCAACTATGCTATTTTTAACAATTGATACACAATAGGCATGCTTGTTCCAGTCCTTTCGTACTAGGAAAAAGTTAATATGATTTTTCTTATACTAATAGTAGATAGGGACCGAACTGTTTCACAACGTTCTGAACCCAGCTCACGTACCACTTTTATTAGCGAACAGCTAAACCCTTAGAACCCCTTACTGCACTAGGATGTGATGAGCCGACATCGAGGTGCCAAACCACTCCGTAGATATGAACTCTGGGGAGTGATAAGCCTGTTATCCCTGGCGTACCTTTTATCCGTTAATCGATTACTCTACCACTAGAAATAACCGGGTCACTATGACCAACTTTCGTTTCTGTTAGAAGTGTTTTTCTTTCAGTTAAGCAAATTTAGGCCATTATACACAGAAGCTGTGTTCTAAACAGCTGAAGATTTACCTTTGTACACCTCCGTTACTATTTAGGAGGCGACCGCCCCAGTCAAACTACCACACATATGATTTTGACAAATATAATTATATATTTAATTAGTTCTATCTTATGAAAAAAATTATATCTCAAGAACGTATTTATATTAAGAAAAAACTATAAAATCTTAGAATTTTTTCTTAGAAATACTCAAATCTATCCTGCATAATTCAAAAAAATAGAAACAACATATGTTTATAGTAAAGGTGCACAGGGTCTTTCCGTCTAGCTACTAGCACTCTGCATTTTCACAGAAAATTCAATTTCATTGAGATCATGTTGGAGACAGTGAAGAAGTCGTTACTCTATTCATGCAGGTCTGCAATTAACAGACAAGGAATTTCGCTACCTTAGGACCGTCAGAGTTACAGCCGCCGTTTACTGAGCATTAGTTTAAAATGCTTTTTACACAACTTAAAATTATCACTACAGCACCGGGCAAGAGTCAGACTCTATACTTCATTTTTCAATTTAGCAGAGTCCTGTGTTTTTGTTAAACAGTCGCTTCTTCCTGCTCTCTTTGACTTATTATATATACAATAAGTATCTTTTCTCCCGAAGTTACAAGATTATTTTGCCGAGTTCCTTCAACATGATTCTCCCAAACGCCTTAGTATTCTCTACCTACCTACCTGTGTTGGTTTAGGGTACGATACAAAAACATTAATTGTTTTCCAGCATATATTAAGTATGATTTTTTTTTTATAAAAAATCATTACTCAACATACAGTCTACTTAATGTATAATGTTATTCATCTAAAAAAACATTGGTTTTTTTATTAGAAATCGGCTTACTCTATTTGGTAAATCCTGCTCAATAGAAACCCTTAGGTTTTCGGCGACAATGTTTTTCACATTGTTTTTTATTACTCATATCAACATAATTAATTCTGATTTCTTCATAAGATATTTAATATCTTACTTCAACAAAATACAGAACATTCCACTACCATTTTTAAATTTGTAATTTAGGTGTATATTTTTAGTCTCTTTACATTTACAGAAATAATTAATAACACATTAGTGAGCTTTGACGCTTTCTTTAAATGATGGCTGCTTCCAAGCCTACATCCTAATATGATTCTATTTGTATTTCTTCCTTTCACTTAAATATAACTTAAAGACCTTCATTTACAATCTGGGCTGTTTCCCTCTCGATTTTAAACCTTATCACTTAAAATCTACCTGTTTTATTACTATTTATTTTTTTAAAGGTTAATAATTATCAGTAAAATCAAAGATTCCCATCCAATTAAAAGTGCTTGACTAAATAAAAAGAAGATAAAACGCCTTACTTCAATAAGTTTCGTGGAAAACCAGCTATACTAAGTTTGGTTGGCCTTTCACCCCTAACCACAATTCATCCCAGTATATTGCAACATACACGGGTTCAGTCCTCTAAGTTTTTTGACTCTTCAACTTGATCATGGTTAGATCACTTAGCTTCGGGTCTTATTTAAATAACTAAATATAATTTCTTTACGCATTCATTATAATTAATTATGCTTGCTATTTAAATAAAGTCATTGACCCATTATGCAAAAGGTATAACGTTACAAAACTGATATTGTTTTGCTTCGTATGCTTGTGAGTAATAAGTTTCAAGATATTTTCAAAACTTTTGACATTGTTACTTTTCACCTTTCTCTCACGATACATAGTACACTATCGGTTTTTAGAAAATAAAGGAAAAAAAAGTGGGTTTCTTATTCAAAAAAAACAACACGTATTTTTTTTTACTATTTTGCTTATATGGTTATTATCAAACTACAGGACTTTCACCTTTTACCGTTAATAAATTCAATTTATTTTCATCTGTAATATATACCATCTACTTCCTAAATGCAAGTTCGCTCACCACTACTATTGCTTTCTCTTTTGATTTTTTTAAAAAGGTACTAAGATGTTTCAATTCCCTTTATATACATATAAAAGCATATTGCTTTTATTTAAAAAAAGATCCGTGGAGATTCTCCTAACTTTTTTATTTTTTTTCTAAAACCAAGGTATCCACTTATTACTCTTTTTGTTTTCAAATTAAATATATTATTTAATATTATGTGTTATATTTAAATATAAAGTACTATTTTAATTTATATTTGTATGCAATTAATTCTTATTGTGGTCGAATGGTAACAATTAAGAATTAATTTTGTATATCATTTAAAACATTTCTGTTTATATTTTTATTTATTATTTCACTAATTTTTTTTATTATGATTATCATTTAATTTATCCAGCCACAGGTTCCCCTACGGCTACCTTGTTACGACTTAACCCCAATTACTAATAATACTCTATTAAATATTAACAAATCCAGTATATGAATTCTTTCTATTTAAATGGTAGTACTACTAATTTTCGTGGCTTGACGGGCGGTGTGTACAAGATCAGGATATAAATTCACCGTAGCGTTCTTATCTACGATTACTAGCGATTCCAACTTCATGTTTTCGAGTTTCAGAAAACAATCCGAACTTAGATAATTTTTTTGAGATTCACTACTGAATTATTTCATTCGTAACTCTTTGTGATTACCTTTGTAGCACATGTATAGCCCATACTATAAAGGCCATATTGACTTGACATTATCCTCGCCTTCCTCTTACTTTACGTAAGCAGTTCTTTTAGAGTACAAACATTAAAATGCATCAAACTAAAAGTGAGGGTTGCGCCCGTTGAGCGGAACAAACCTAACATCTCAAAACACGGACTTACGACAGCCATGCAACACCTGTATTTTATTTATCCTTTATAAAAAATAAATGAAATGAATAAATTAATATTCAAATTTTAATAAAATATGACAAAGTATGGTAAGGTTTCTCGCGTTGTATCGAATTAAATCACATGCTCCACCGCTTGTAACTGATCTCCGTCAATTTCTTTAGGTTTTAATCTTGCGATCGTACTACCCAGGCGGAGTGTTTACGCGTTTGCTTCAACATTTAAAAAAAAATCAAATGTTTAACACTCATTGTTGACTGCATGGACTACTAGGGTCTCTAATCCTATTTGATACCCATGCCTTAGTGCTTAAACGTCAGAACGTACAATGCTGCTCGACTTTACTAGTGGCCTTACCTCTAATATAATATCATCTTTAGTAACTATTATTAGAATTTCCAACAACACTTATACTTCTCTAGTAACATTAAAACTTAGATACTCCACGCAACCAAATAATAATTGCTATTTGATACTAAAGTTATGTTACAGTCTACGCACGCTTAAAGCCCAGTCATTAGGAGTAACACTTGCGCCACCCGTATTACCGCGGCTGCTGGCACGAGAATTAGCCGGCGCTTTATATGTTTTTACTTTTATATTAAATTTACTTTTTTTTCAATTTAATAGAATCGTTTGTTAAGAGAATATCATGATTACTCCAAACTATAGGTTTACAGTTACACCTTCATTCCCTAATTTATTAATGAATCACTGGATCCGATCTATTAAATCGATTGTCCAAAATTCCTCACTGCTGTATCCAAATGGAAATAGGGCGTTGTCTCAGTCCCCACGTGGCTGTTCAACCTCTTAGACCAGCTAGGCGTTCGGCTTGGTAAGCTTTTACCTTACCAACTACCTTTAACCATATGTATTAATCTATAGGCAAAATCATTTTTTTTTATTTTCTGAATTGTTTTCGATAAATTCGAATTGATATAAGAAACCTAAAGGCATTTAATACATATATTACTCACTTGTTCGCAAATTTATATTTATAAATTTATACTTGCATGTGTAAAGCGTTCACTAGATAGCATTCACTCCGAGCCAGAATCAAACCCCTCTTTTTATGAAAATAAATAAATATTTATTTATTTTCTTGTTAATTTTCCTTTTTTATATTCAATATATATAATTATAATTATTATATCATGTTACATATACATAGATAGGTACTTAATAAATAATTACAGACTTAACATAAGTCTAATTTTTTTTTATTATTTCTTAATTAATCTTTAGGTTTGATTGGTTTATTGTTACATTTGCTTGAAAGAATATACTGAATTTGTATTTATTTTAGATAATTTAATTATAATTGATTTCTGTAGTATTCAAACTTAAATTGAAAGTAGAGTATCGATATCACCTTCTATACCATTGTTATGATTCGAGTTAGGAGGTACCTCCTAACTCGAATATATTATATCTATTCCCGACCACCACCCCTATAGTTCTTACTAGAACTATAGAAGTATATATTATACTATAAACATTTATACTATAAGAAATACCTACTTAATAAATTAACATATTCTAAAAAG
>Ga0307933_1000240_pt1 | contig 53224 bp, 49 predicted proteins | sample OrgLakmetageno88_FD_201811 | JGI IMG/M metagenome (GOLD analysis project Ga0307933, IMG submission 201811) | Saline water microbial communities from Organic Lake, Antarctica - #88 | ecosystem: Environmental > Aquatic > Non-marine Saline and Alkaline > Saline | place: Antarctica: Organic Lake... | reverse complement strand
ACTGAGATAAAGCGCGATGCATGCGCGCAATCGCACCATTCATTACCACAAATCGAGAGCCAGAAAGTTTGGCAGCCGTTTCAAAGTCTAAACCTTTATTCAAGGATTGAGAGATATCAACATGGTCTTTTGGATTAAAATCAAAGCTCGGAGGCGTGCCCCACTTTAATATTTCAACATTATCGTTTTCATCTTTACCGATTGGTACGTCTTGGGCCGGTATATTGGGGGTTTCTTGATAAATACTGTTAATAGACTGCATTACATCGTCAAGTGCTGACTTAGCAGCATCAAGCTTTGCGCCAAGTTCATCCACTTGTGCAAGTAATGGGGCAATATCTTCGCCAGAGCGTTTTGCCATACCAATAGCCTTTGAACGAGTGTTTCGCTCATTCTGTAGCTCTTGTGTTTCCATTTGCAGGGCTTTACGCTGTTGTTCGAGCTGGTTGTAAGTTTCTACATCAAGCACAAATCCTCTGTTTGCGAGGGCGGCTGCCGTTTCTTCTATATTGTTTCGAAGTAAACGTGGGTCTAACATAACAAATACTATCCTTTCATAATTGACATAGCACACCACACCGCGGCGAGGCAGAGGCATACGTTTAATAAAATAGTTAGTCCAGCTTTTAACCAATCGCCTTCTTGCAAAAATAAGAAGACTTCAAGTGAAAAGGTGGAGAACGTTGTAAAAGCGCCGAAGAAGCCAACCGTGATCAGCAGTTTTAAGTCATTACTCAAATGACTTTGCTGAGAAAACCACGCTAGCGCGAGACCTAAACCGAATGATCCGAGCACATTTACGCTAAGGGTAGCAAAAGGTAGACTCTTGCCCAATACATTTGTCACCATAACATTGGCAAATAATCGCAAACAAGCACCTAATGCACCACCGATTGCTACGAATAAATAAGTCATCCAAGTAATGGTCAAGGTTTTACCTCAGGCTAATGCAAGCTTATGATTTACGAGCATTATCTTCTAATTCTTGTAAATATGCGATTTTTTGCTGTAAGTGTTTTTCAAAACCACGTGGATTAGGTTCATAATATTTAGCGGCTGGCATATTTTTTGGAAAATAATTTACTCCCGGCGCGTATGCCGTCTCTAAATTGTGAGGGTACACATAGTCTTTCCCGTGCCCTGCTGTCTTGGCCAATTGCGTAGGTGCATTTCTAAGATGCAAAGGAACCGCTTCATTACTGTGCGCTAAAGCATCTCTCTTGGCTGCTTTGAAAGCATTATAAACAGCATTGCTTTTAGGCGCCAGGGTGCAATAAATCACCGCTTGAGCAATTACTCTCTCACCCTCTGCCTGCCCTACACGATGATAAATATCCCATGCATTTAAGCAAATTTGCAGCGCTTTGGGATCTGCATTGCCAATGTCTTCTGAAGCAATTGCTAATAGGCGTCGACATATAGGCGTAACGTCAGTGTTTGCAATTAACATACGTGCAAACCAATATAATGCTGCGTCGCATGCACTGCCTCTTATCGATTTATGAAAAGCTGATAGTAAGTCATAATAATGATCGCCTTGCTTATCAAAGGCTGCAATGGTTTCTCCTACAGATTGCTCGAGAATAGCCAAGGTGATAACAGCGCTTTCGTCTACAAGGCTAGCACCCAACTCAAGGCTATTGAGTAAGCGCCTTGCATCTCCATTCGAATATTTAAGCAATGCTCGTTTAGTAGCTTCTTCGATAGATACAGGTTTAGATCGATTTTTATTTAAGTATGATAATGCACGTGCGCACAGTTTTTCTAAATCAGACTCGTTTAGTGGGGAGAGCGAAAATACGCGCATTCTAGAAAGTAGTGCCTGATTAATTGAAAAGGCAGGATTTTCAGTAGTAGCGCCAATCAAACGAATAAGTCCACTTTCAACATGGGGTAAAAAAGCATCTTGTTGTGCCTTGTTGAAGCGGTGAATTTCATCAACAAACACTATGGGTACGTTGTTAAATAGGCCGCCATTCTGTTCCTTTGCTTGCTGCGCTATCTGCTTGATGTCTTTAATGCCAGCATTAATCGCAGACAGAGTAATAACCTCAGCGTCAAGCGTGTTACTGATAACATGAACCAAAGAAGTCTTACCGCAGCCCGGTGGGCCCCACAAGATCATGGAAGGAATGTTTTGTGCCTTACTCAACTTATAGAGTATGCCTTCATCCCCCATTAAATCTGGATTTCCTGCATACTCATTAAAGTGCTCGGGACGAAGCGCATTTGCCAGCGGTTGGGTCTGTTTCATAGTAGTAGAAGCAAAGCTAACTAGAAGTTCTCAGCGCTACGCTGGTCATCAATTACATAGCTTTCTGGATATATAGCTGTGAAACTATTGTCTGCCACTTTGATATTTTGTTGGGCATTAGTAAACACAATCCGATTGGTTTGACGTTGTTTATCCTTAGAAACTAAGGCGCTTAATATATCATCCGTAAATGTTAATGCTAATTCAGTGATATTGGCGTCTGGGTTGGTAGCGTTTATTATAAAACTGCCCTCAGAATACGAGATATTGACCTCATTCCATGCTGCCGGATCATCTGATATGAGCAACATAAGCGGGTTATTATCAATAATTTGAGATTGATCGAGCAAACTTACTTGCTCAACGAAAGGGTCAATATTATATACAACAGCACCGTCAGCAATAAATAAAGATTCGTCAGGTTGACTAACTTGCCACCGTAACTGATTAGGTTTTTGTAAGGTCAGCTTACCTTCAGATTGTTGCAACACTTCACCTGTCCAGTCCTCAATAGTTTGAGTAAAATCAGCCTGATAACTTTGCAAAGCCCCAAGTAAGACCTTGAGTTCAGCCTTTGGCTCTTTATCTGTTGCAGCAAAGCTCTGTGAACTGAGCACCAACAACAGCATGAGCAGAGCGACGGTCATTGCCATTTTGCCAAGCATAGACTTATGGGAGATGCTATATGGCTGATTACGTTGTGCGACATTGAGGTAAATAGGCTTCAACTGTGTTCCTTATCTTTTAATGAACTAACTAAGCTTAATGTTTCGGTGCAGCTGGGGCTAAAACTTCCCGGTTGCCATTGTGTCCTGCCGTAGTTATGACGCCATCCATTTCCATTTGTTCAACTATTCGAGCGGCCCGGTTGTAGCCAATTCTAAATTTGCGTTGCACACTCGATACTGAGACCTTTCTGGTTTCGGTCACAAAGGCTACGGCTTCATCATAAAAAGCATCATAATCTTCTGCGTTGCCGCCCTCACTAGATTCACCCGGCAATAACACCTCTCCCAGTGCATCACCGTTCAGAATTTCGTCAATATATTGTGGAGCGCCACGAGCTTTCCAGTCAGCAACGACTGCGTGCACTTCATGATCGTCAACAAATGCGCCATGCACACGAGTCGTAATGCTTGTACCAGGTGGATTATAAAGCATATCACCCATCCCCAGCAGCGATTCTGCGCCCTGCTGATCTAAAATTGTGCGCGAGTCGATTTTACTCGATACTTGAAATGCAATCCGCGTAGGTATATTTGCTTTGATCAAACCGGTTATAACGTCTACCGATGGCCGCTGTGTCGCGAGAATAAGGTGGATTCCGGCAGCTCGAGCTTTTTGCGCGATACGAGCAATCAACTCTTCTACTTTTTTGCCTACAATCATCATCATATCGGCAAATTCATCGACCACCACGACAATAGAAGGCAGTTTTTCAAGTGCTGGAGCCGTTTCATCCATACTCTGACTCGCTTGCCAGAGTGGATCGTAAATAGATTCGCCAAGAGCCGCCGCTTGTGCAATTTTTTTATTGTAGCCTTTAAGGTTTCTAACACCTAAAGCAGACATTAAACGATATCGGCGTTCCATTTCTCCAACGCACCAGCGTAGAGCGTTGGACGCTTCTTTCATATCTGTAACCACTTCAGCTAATAAATGTGGTATGCCTTCATACACGGAGAGCTCAAGCATTTTGGGATCTATCATAATCAATCTAACGTCTTCAGGCGTCGATTTATAAAGTAAGCTCAAAATCATTACATTCACGCCAACAGATTTACCCGAGCCTGTTGTCCCCGCGACCAAAAGATGTGGCATTTTCGCTAAGTCTACTACCACAGGATTACCTGAGATATCTGCGCCCAATACCATGGTTAGTGGAGATTCGTTATTTTGGAATTCACTGCAACCGATTACTTCGCTCAAACGCACCATTTCGCGATGCTTGTTTGGAAGCTCAAGACCTATTACCGATTTACCTGGGATTACCTCAACCACACGCACAGAGATTGCTGACATAGCCCTTGCTAAGTCTTTAGCAAGTGTTGTAATTTTGCTAACTTTGACGCCGGGCGCTAAGTTGAGTTCAAATCGTGTAATCACTGGGCCGGGAAGAACGTCTACAACCTCAGCCTGCACGTTAAAATCAGCTAACTTCGCTTCAAGTAACCTCGATACTTGTTCTAGTTCCTCGGGTGAGATTGGATTTTCGCGCTTATTGGCACGTTCAAGCAATTCAAATGACGGCATAGGACCAATCCCATTGCTCGACTCTGGCTTACTTGGTGCACTGGCTTCCTTATCACCTGCATGGGTTTCAGACTGAGTTACATTTTTGCTTGGCTTAGATTGAGTGTGTGAAGTAGGCGTTTTATCGCTATCTTTGCTACCCGCTTGATTGTCCACCTCGTCATTACCGACGATAAAGGGCGGGAGTTCATCATCCAAAATGTCATCAGGTAAAGAGAACCCTGGCTCTGTTTTAGTCTTTGGTGCGGCGCTAGGTGCCGCGCGTAGGCTTGTAATAGTCACTTTACTCGAACGTTTAGCGTCCTCTTCGCTATCATCCTCTCGCCTTTTAGGATTAGGCAATGATAACTGGCTGACTTTATTTGGCAAAGCAATGACTTTTTTGCTTCCACTGATGGCAAATGCACCTAAACCATCAACAATCGCCATCCAAGATATACCGGTTGCAAGGGTAAAACCCGTACAAAAGAAGCATAATAATAATAGAACAGAACCCACAAAACTGAAGTGCGGCATTAATGCGGCGCTGATAATATCACCCATTGCGCCGCCGGCTGATACACTGTAAAAGTCATCAAAATTAATACTGGCAATACCTGTAAAGCCAAACACCAGCAGCAGCACACCTATTAGACGCAAGCTAATGGTTAAGTAATCAAGTTCTTTTAAATTTCTAAGATGCAAAAACATAAACCAGCCTATGAAGGCTAAGGCAAAAGGCACTAGATACGCAGTAACACCAAAGGTAAAGAGTAGAATATCGGCGAAATAAGCGCCAACTGCACCCATAGTATTTTGAACTTCAGGATTTAAGCCTGCTTGGCTCCAGCCCGGATCGCTTGGATGAAAAGAGGCTAGCGCAACCAATAAGAAAAATGAAAAAGCGCATGAAATTATCATGCCCACTTCCATTACGCGCTGTATGCCTGACAATCGTGACATTTTCTTTTATTTTCTCATAAGTTATTTGAACATTAACATACTAAGGTTAGCACGGATTAGGCTCGCAAAGCACCTTAAAATAGTATCATAAAACACAGAATACGAACTTGCTAAGCCACTCTTTAGTCTGCATTTACTTCATATTAATTTTGATTCTTGAGGTGTGTTTAACCTCTTCCATAACCACATAAGTGCGAGATTCACTAACCCCTGGCAAGCGCAGTAATGTATCACCCAGTAATTTTCGATAACTGGACATATCTGCGACCCGCGCTTTCAGCAAGAAATCAAAATTACCAGAAACTAAATGGCACTCTTGAATATCCTCTTGGTTTTGAACCGCCGCAGAAAATTCTGCGAAGATATCTACCGAAGTCTTCGTTAATGTAATTTCTACAAACACTAACATAGCAGCACCCAATTTATCTGGGTTCAAGCGAGCATAATAACCCTCAATATACCCTTGCATCTCTAGGCGCCTTACCCTTTCAAGACAGGGGCTAGCACTTAAACCAACTAACTTTGCTAATTCAACATTGGAGACTTTACCATTTGTTTGTAGCTCGGCGAGGATCCTGCGATCAATTCTATCGATGTGTTTTGGCGTTTTAACTAACAAAATAAAATACCGCAATAAATTCATATCACAGAATAATACATTGAAAAGTTCATAAATACGAAATTATTATTTTATTATTCTTATGTACAATGCCGTCTTCTTATAATGAGCAGATGAGTTGTAGGTTATGTTAGTAGGTGTACCAAAAGAAATTAAAAATCACGAGTACCGCATCGGTTTAAGCCCCGCTGCTGTAAAGGAATTTGTCGCTCACGGTCACACCGTAATGATAGAAACCGATGCTGGAACATCTATTGGCTTTCCTGATGAGATGTATATAAACGCTGGCGCTGTAATCATCAATACAGCGGAAGAAATCTTTGCACAAGCAGAGATGATTGTAAAAGTAAAAGAGCCGCAGCCTAACGAGTGTAAAATGCTCCGTGAAGGACAAATTCTTTATACTTATTTACATCTCGCACCAGATGCAAAGCAAACTGAATTATTAGTCGCATCTGGCGCTACCTGTATTGCCTACGAAACTGTCACCGATAATAAAGGTGGCTTACCTCTACTGGCTCCAATGTCAGAAGTTGCGGGCCGTATGTCTATTCAGGCAGGTGCACATTATTTAGAAAAGGCTCACGGCGGAAGTGGTACTTTGCTTGGTGGCGTCCCAGGAGTTGCACCCGGTAAAGTACTTATTATCGGCGGAGGTGTAGTTGGCACTCAAGCTGCTAAAATGGCGGTAGGTCTTGGCGCTGAAGTGACTATCTTAGACCGTTCGCTACCTCGTTTGCGCGAGCTAGATGATATTTTCTTAGGTCGCATTCACACCGTATATTCAACTGAAGAGGCCATTGAGCAATATTCTTCACGTTCAGACCTTGTTGTAGGGGCCGTCTTAATTCCAGGCGCAGCAGCACCAAAATTACTAAACCGTGAGCACATCAAAGCGATGAAGCCAGGTTCTGTATTAGTCGACGTAGCAATCGACCAAGGTGGCTGTTTTGAAACATCTAAAGCAACTACTCATCAAGACCCTGTATATATTGTCGATGATGTTGTTCATTACTGTGTAGCTAACATGCCTGGCGGCGTTGCTCGAACTTCAACTATTGCGCTAAACAATGCAACCCTACCCTTTGGCCTAGCGATAGCTAACAAAGGCGTAAAACAAGCAATGATGGATGACAAGAATTTATTAAACGGCTTGAACGTGCATAAAGGTTTAGTCACATACAAAGCGGTTGTAGATGCTCTCGGTAATCAACTTAATTTAACCTATTGCGAGCCTTTAGAGGCACTGAATCGATAAACGCTTTGAATCTACTTTGAAGTAATAACGAAAAAGCACGAGGTCATTAAGGCTCTCGTGCTTTTTTATGTGGTTTGAGATAGTAGAGACTGATTAATTTGTTCAAGTACGCGTGCGGGATTTTCTGACTGGGTAATAGGTCGACCAATCACCAGATAGTCCACGCCTGCACTTAGTGCTTCTTTAGGTGTCATAACACGTTTTTGGTCGTCCATATTACTACCAATTGGTCTTATGCCAGGCGTTACTAATCGAAAGTCTGAGCGTACTTGTCGTCTTAACATTATTGCTTCTTTAGCAGAGCAAACAACACCATCAGCTCCAGCCTCTTGCGATAATAATGCCAAGTCGGCTACTTTACTTGCAATATCTTGCCCTTGGTACACCGCAGAGAATTGACCTTCATCCATACTCGTCAGAATCGTTACAGCCGTTAACAATGGCGGTTTATTCACACTTTGCGTTGCATCTTTTGCAGCTGTAACCATATCTGCGCCGCCACTTGCATGGACATTAACCATCCACACCCCTAACTGACTGGCAGCTGCAACAGCTTTTGCGACAGTATTGGGAATATCATGAAATTTAAGGTCTAAAAATACATCAAAGCCTTCACCTACTAGATATCTAACCCAATCAGGACCGAATAAAGTAAACATTTCTTTGCCTACCTTTAAGCGGCACTGCTCAGGCGTCAATTGTGCAATAAGTGCTTTTGCTGATGCTATGTTGTCGTAATCCAGCGCTACAATGACCGGCGAATCGATTAACTTATTCACCATCAAGTCCTTTAATTGGTTTGATCACAGACCACTTTTTACAAGATGGACACAACCAATAAAGCTGACGCCCTGAAAATCCACAACTATGGCAACGATATTTAGGACGTTGTTTAATTTGTTTAACAATCAAGGTTTGCATCTGCTCTAAGCTTTGTTGAGCTCTATTATCAGGTAACACCTTTTGATATAAACTTAACAAAGATTCAAAACCACGCATGGTAGGATGATTGTCTAATTGTTTGTTAAGAGTCTCTATAGCAAGGTCTGTATTACCTTTGCGCGCAAGGATTTTTACCTTAGCAATATAAGAAGACGCGCACTTTTGCCAGTATGGCTCTAATATATTTTCCAGCTTATCCCAGGCATCAATTTTTTCGGCACATATTTCTAGTAGAGGAATTGCCTCGCTTAGCCAATCAATCTCTCGTTTAGGAATTTCAGCAAGATAATCCATCGCCTGATCATACGCTTCTTTTTTAATACAAAGCTTGCCCATTTCTAGCCAAGCCCGAATTTCTTTACCTTCAACCATAATGGCTTTCTTTAGGGTCTGCTCAGCGGCATCTAAATCATTTTCTTGCATCAGCTCTAGGGCTTGCTCACAATAAAAATGCGATAAGAGTTGATACATGACGGTGTCATTAGGAGTGATTTTTAGGCTACGCGTAGCTAACTCAATGGCCTTATGCCATTCTTTGGTAACTTGGTAGATATTGAATAGTTTTTGCTGAGCTATACCAAAATGTCTTTCATCTTCGAGTAATTGAAGAAAAGCTCCCTCTGCACGCTCTAAGAATCCAGCTAATAAGTAGTCTGTACCTAACTCAACAAGCGCTAGGGCTTCTTGTTTTTTGCTAATCTCATCGCGACTGATGAGATTTTGATGTACCCGTATCGCACGATCTAACTCCCCTCTATGACGAAAGAAGTTACCCATCGCAATATGCGTTTCAACCGTATCATTATTTACACTTATCATCTTCATAAAAGTATCAACGGCTTTGTCAGCTTCGTCGGACAATAGAAAGTTGAGGCCTTTGTAATAATGATTAGCAATAATAGAGGATTGTTTACGTTGTGCGCTCCGAAGACTATTACGGCCCATTACCCAACCATAAGCGGCTGCGACAGGAAGGAGGAGAAATAGAGCTTCTAGCATTTAAGGTTCTACTTTCGAAAGTTTTGCTAACTTCCTATTCAGTAAGCTTACCTTAACTCTTAAAGAAAGGTACTTCGATAACATGGCACATATTCCTAATGTAAAACCAAGCGCAATAGAGCAGACCATAAACGCAGAAACACGCATATCGCTTTGAGCAATTAAGTAGTTAACGGTGATTACTTCGGAGTTTCTGGCACCTACAACAATCGCTAATAGCAAAAGTAAAACCACGACTATTATAATTAAAATAGCTTTCATCAAGCGTCCTTTTAATAAAACCCTATTGTAGATGTAATTGTCGCTCACATGAACACATGAGCGACATAAACCTTAGAGGTCGACTCTATCTCTTAATTCTTTACCAGCTTTAAAATGCGGCACATGCTTACCCGCTAATTCAACGGTTTCACCGGTTTTTGGATTACGGCCAACACGAGGCGCACGATAATGCAGAGAAAAACTGCCGAAGCCACGAATTTCTATACGCTCACCGCGTTGAAGTGTTTGTGCCATTTGTTCTAGTAATTCTTTGACAGAAGACTCTAGTTCTTTGCCTTGTAAATGTTGTGCTTTTTGGCCTAAACGATCAATAAGTTCAGATTTAGTCACGGATTTTCCCTCAGTTAAACAAATGAGAGGTAACCTTTATTGCAGATAGAAACGCAGAAATAAAGGAGCGGCAGAGAAGCCGCTCCTGATAGTACGATTACTCGCCTTTAGCAGCTTTAAATGCTTCTGCCATTGCGTTCGCAAAGCCAGCGTCATCAGCCTTACTATTATTGCTATCGATCGCTTCTTTCTCATCAGCTTGATCTTTCGCTTTAACAGACAGGTTAACAATGCGGTTTTTACGGTCAACGCCCATGAATTTAGCTTCAATGGTTTCACCCACTTTCACTACATCATTCGCGTCTTCCACTCTATCGCGTGCAAGGTCACCAATTCGAATATAACCTTCAACTTCATCACCAAGTTTAACAGTTACACCCTTAGCATCGGCCTCGATGATTGTTCCATTAACAATAGCACCTTTTTTGTTGTCTGTCAGATACTTATTGAATGGGTCTTCATCAATTTGCTTAACGCCAAGAGAGATGCGTTCGCGCTCTGGATCCACTTGTAATACCACAGCACTAATTTCATCGCCTTTCTTGTAGTCACGAACCGCTTCTTCACCTGTTTTCTGCCAAGAGATGTCAGATAAGTGAACAAGGCCGTCAATGCCGCCGTCTAAGCCAATAAAGATACCGAAGTCAGTGATTGACTTGATCTTGCCAGATACTTTGTCGCCTTTCTCGTAAGACTTAGCAAAAGTCTCCCAAGGGTTGTCAATGCACTGCTTAAGACCAAGAGATATACGACGACGTTCTTCATCAATTTCAAGAACCATTACGTTCACTACATCACCTAAGTTAACAACTTTAGATGGGTGAATGTTTTTATTAGTCCAATCCATTTCAGAAACGTGTACTAAACCTTCAACGCCGTCTTCAATTTCCACGAAACAGCCGTAATCAGTAAGGTTTGTAACAGCACCGCTCAAGCGTGCGCCTTCCGGATAACGCTCAGCAATTTCTTGCCATGGATCGTTGCCCATCTGCTTCATACCAAGTGATACGCGAGACTTTTCTTTGTCGAATTTTAATACTTTAACGTTGATTTCATCACCCACGTTAACGATTTCACTTGGATGCTTAACGCGTTTCCAAGCCATATCAGTAATGTGAAGTAGGCCGTCTACGCCGCCTAGATCAACGAATGCTCCGTAATCGGTAAGGTTCTTAACGATACCTTTAACTTCATCACCTTCCTCAAGGTTAGAAAGTAATTGATCACGCTCTGCACTGCTTTCTGCTTCGATAACAGCGCGGCGAGAAACGACCACATTATTACGTTTAGCATCAAGTTTGATAACTTTAAATTCTAGTTCTTTACCTTCAAGGTGGGTTGTTTCGCGCACTGGGCGAACATCAACCAAAGAGCCTGGTAGGAAGGCACGAACGGTATTAACTTCAACAGTAAAGCCGCCTTTGACTTTGCCATTGATAACGCCTTTAATAGTTTCTTTTTCTTCGTAAGCTCTTTCAAGCTCAACCCAAGCTTCGTGACGCTTGGCTTTTTCACGAGAAAGGATTGTTTCGCCGAAACCATCTTCTACAGCGTCTAGTGCCACATCAACAGTGTCACCAACTTCAATTTCTAATGAACCGTCAGCCGCTCTAAATTGCTCAACTGGGATAGCACTTTCTGATTTAAGACCAGCATCAACAAGAACGATGTCTTTATCGATAGACACCACGGTACCTTTAACAATAGCGCCTGGGCGCGTTTCTAGCTGGAGTAAGCTTTCTTCAAAAAGATCTGCAAAATTTTCAGTCATATTAGCTTCAATGTTTAGTCCGCCAATTCAATCCAGAATTACGGGGTTATTAGTAAGACCTTTTTCATCCTAAAATCGGTCGCAAGTGTAGTACATCTCAGTGGTATACATGCCTTAAGCAAACAATTTACTATCAATAAAATTCTTTGCTTTTTCAAAGACTTGTCGGACATCTAAACTAGTAGAGTCAATCTCAAACGCGTCTTTGGCTGGGCGTAGCGGCGCTGTTGTTCTGTTAGCGTCACGTTCATCCCTAGCTTGTATATCCTCTAAAAGGCGCGAGAGTTTAACATCATGGCCCTTGTCTTTCAACTGCTGAAATCGTCGCTCGGCGCGAGCTTCAGCGCTAGCGGTTAAGAATATCTTAGCATTTGCATTTGCAAACACCACCGTTCCCATGTCACGACCATCTGCAACTAACCCGGGAGATTGTGAAAAGTTTCTTTGCCGTCTGAGTAGGGCTTCTCTGACTACTGGAATAACGGCAACTTGAGATGCTGCAGAACCTATTTCTTCAGTTCTTATTGTATCAGTAACGTCCTCACCCTCTAAAACAATTCTTGTGTGGCTGCCATCAGTTTGAAAAGAAACATCTAAGCCCGAAGCTAGAGGCACTAGGGCGTCATTATCATCAAAAGGAATATCGTGATGCATGGCTGCCACTGCCAAAACGCGGTAAATAGCACCGCTATCAAGAAAATGGAAATGATATGCATCCGCTAACATTGCGCTTAAAGTCCCCTTGCCTGCGCCACTCGGTCCATCTACCGTAATAATCGGTATGTGTTGCTGCATATTTTTTATACCCATAATTGAAAACGGCGCAATTATACGCCCCTGACTAATAAGTGCAACGCGCGCTGGCTTTCTTTCGCTCAACTTTATTGGCTTATGCGATCAAATTCATCAAAAAAGCTAGGGAAGGTTTTTGATGTGCACTGAGGATCGTTAATAGTAATACCACTGATGGGGTCAAGTGCTAATAGAGCAAAGCACATCGCCATGCGATGGTCATCATAAGTGTTTATATCTGCGTGCACAATTTGTTTTGGTGGAGTCACTTTTATATAATCTTCACCCTCCTCTACCTCAGCGCCCACTTTTCTGAGCTCTGTTGCCATAGCATGGAGACGATCGGTTTCCTTTACTCGCCAGTTATAAATATTTCGAATAACCGTGGTGCCTTTTGCGAACAAAGCGGTTGTTGCAATTGTCATTGCAGCATCTGGGATATGGTTTAGATCTTGGTCAATGGCTGTTAAACGACCGGCGGATGCGGTAATTGCATTATCTTCCCATTCAATTTTTGCACCCATGTCTTGCAACACGTCCGCAAATTTTATGTCACCTTGAATGGATGTTTTGCCCACACCAATGACGCGAACTTTACCGCCTTTTATGGCGGCAGCGGCTAAAAAATATGAAGCTGAGGAAGCATCACCTTCCACCCAAAAAGTGCCTGGTGAACGATATTTTTGCCCTGCTTTTATTATAAAGCTCTGATAATCTTTATTTTCTAAACTGACACCAAAGCGACGCATACTATCTAGGGTAATATCAATATACGGTTTAGAAACCAGAGTACCTTTTATATCAATATAAACGTCTGTTTCAAGTAAAGGTGCTGCCATTAACAAAGCGGTCAGAAATTGACTCGAGACTGAACCATCAACTTCAAAACGTGAATTTGTAATCTCTGCGTTTTGAATGCGAAGCGGCGGAAATCCTGGATTCTTTAAATATTGAATATTGGCACCATTCGCAATCAGGGCATCGGCTAGGTCACCTATGGGTCGCTCCTCCATTCGCGGTTCACCACTTAAGGTAACATCTACATCAGAAAAAGCTAATGCAGCGCATAGCGGTCGCATAGCCGTACCAGCATTGCCTAAAAACAACACTTGCGATGTATCGCTTTTGAATTTACCACCTATTCCTGTGACTGTGCATTCAGTTTTATCAGCTGACAATGAATAACTAACACCCATCTGCGTTAGTGCATTTAGCATATGCCTGATATCGTCGCTGTCTAAAAGATTTTCTAATCGAGTTTCACCTTCCGCTAATGCGGCAAGTAAAAGCGCTCTATTTGACAGACTCTTTGAACCAGGCAATCTAATCTCGCCATTTACACGGGCGATAGGAGTTAATATACGTTGCTGCATCTTATCCATGCTTTTGTTCAAATTCCTTCATAAATTCTACCAGCGCCTGCACCCCTTCTAAGGGCATGGCGTTATAAATACTGGCGCGCATTCCGCCAACAAAACGATGTCCTTTAAGTGCCTGCAGTCCAATGTCTCCGGCTTTTAATAAAAAGTCTGCATCTAGTCTATTATCTGCCAACTGAAAGCTAACATTCATTTTAGAACGGTTTTCATCCGCCACTTTATTACTATAGAAATCTGAGCTATCGATACACTCATAAAGTAGCTGAGCCTTTTGTTTGTTAACTCGCTCTATTGCCTCAACACCGCCTTGCTCTAATAACCACTCAAATACCAAACCCGCTAAATACCAAGCGAATGTGGGTGGAGTATTGTACATGCTATCGTTGTTAACCTGCTGCTGATAGTCAAAGACAGCTGGTGTATCCGGACGAGCCAAACCCACAAGGTCTTCACGTATAATTACAACCGCAAGACCTGATGGTCCGATATTTTTTTGCGCGCTGGCGTAAATGATCCCAAAATTATTTACATCAATTGATTTACTCAAAATATTTGACGACATATCCGCCACTATCGGCACACTGTCAGATTTAGGCACCCAATTGATTTCAATTCCATCGATGGTTTCATTAGGGCAGTAGTGAAAGTATGCGGCTTTAGGATCTATTTCCCAGGAATCTTGCGTAGGAACCCAAAGACGGTCATCTTTACTCTGAGTTTTCGCTACAACTTCGGCTTTCATGTACTTTTCAGCTTCCGAAACCGCTATTTGTGACCATTGCCCAGATACTAAATGTTGCGATAAATCACCGCGCTGCGCTAAGTTCATTGGCACTGAAGAAAATTGCCCACGACCGCCGCCTTGCAAAAACAATACTTTATAGTTGTCGGGTACTTTCATTAGGGTTCTTAAATCACGTTCAGCCTTTTGAGCAACTGCAATAAAAGGCGCACCTCTGTGACTGACTTCCATGACGGAAGTCCCCTGATTTGACCAGTTCAACATTTCCGCTTGCGCTTTTAACAGAACCGGCTTTGGCAGCACGGCAGGACCAGCACTAAAATTATAAATGGTTTGCATGTTTAGTATCCAACATAAAATAAGCGACCATTAATGGTCGCCTATAATCACTATGATTTAAAACTGCTCAAAACCTACTCTTGCGGAGCATCTGAGTCAGTATCACTTGCATCCGCATCAGATTCAGGCGCTTGACCTTCATCAACAGATGCTTGCACGCCCTCTTCCTCTGCAAGGCTTTCACCTTCTATAACGGCTTGTACAATCTCTTCTACTTCGTCAATTCGCTGCAAGGCCACAACATGTTCGCCCTCAACAGTACGAATAAGCGTTACGCCTTGTGTATTTCTGCCAACGGTAGAAACTTCGGCTGCACGTGTACGTACGAGCGTTCCTTGGTCTGAAATGAGCATGATTTCATCATTTTCATATACCTGTACGGCACCAACAACAGCACCATTACGTTCAGATACTTTGATAGAAACAACACCTTTAGTTGCACGACTCTTAGCTGGGTATTCACCAATTGGTGTACGCTTACCATAACCGTTTTCGGTAGCAGTAAGAATGTCACCTTCAGCGTTCGGTACTATCAACGAAACAACGCGCTCATTTTCAGCGATGCGAATACCGCGAACACCGGTTGCAGTACGTCCCATTGGGCGAACTTGATCCTCGCTGAAACGTACAACTTTACCCGCATCAGAAAACAACATGATTTCGCTGGAACCGTTAGTTAAATCAACACCGATGAGTTCGTCACCATCTGTAAGATTTACCGCAATAATACCGTTTGCGCGAGGACGAGAATATTGCGTTAACTCGGTCTTTTTAACTGTTCCTTTGGTGGTTGCCATGAACACGTAATAACCAGCCGCAAACTCTTTGATAGGCAAGATAGCCGTAATGCGTTCACCATCTTCTAGTGGTAAGATGTTGACAATTGGACGGCCTCGAGCGTTTCTACTCGCAAGTGGTAATTGATATACTTTTAACCAATATAAACGCCCTCTCGTTGAGAAGCATAGAATATGGTCATGAGTATTAGCAACTAATAAACGCTCAATAAAGTCTTCAGCTTTCATCTTAGTAGCTGATTTACCACGGCCACCACGACGCTGTGACTCATAATCGGAGAGCTTTTGATACTTAACATAACCTTCACGAGAAAGTGTAACAACCACCTCTTCTCGCTCAATTAAGTCTTCAATATCAATGTCATGAGACGCTGCCGTAATTTCAGTGCGTCTTTCGTCACCATACTCATCACGGACAGCAACTAGCTCCTCAGCTATGACTTCCATTAATCGAGTAGAGCTTGCTAAAATTTTAAGTAACTCAGCAATGATATCGAGTAGTCCGCGATACTCTTCTAAAATCTTATCGTGCTCAAGACCAGTAAGTTTGTTTAAGCGCAAATCTAGAATGGCTTGTGCTTGTTCTTCCGTCAGATAATAGCTGCCGTCGCGAATACCAAATTCAGGTGCTAACCAGTCTGGTCTAGCCGCATCATTACCTGCGCGAGCCAGCATCTCTGCAACGTCACCCAAATCCCAACCTTTTGCTACTAAGCCTCGTTTAGCTTCAGCTGGGCTTTGTGAGCGTTTTATTAACTCAATTATCGGGTCGATGTTGACCAATGCGATGGCCAAGCCTTCTAAGATATGAGCTCTGTCTCGCGCTTTTTTAAGTTCGAAAACGGTACGTCGAGTCACTACCTCTCTGCGATGCAGAACAAACAGCTCTAAAATTTCTTTGAGATTGAAAACACGTGGTTGGTTGCGGTCTAAAGCAACCATGTTGATACCAAAAACCGTCTGTAGCTGGGTGTTGGCGTAGAGATGATTGAGTAAGACCTCGGCCGATTCATTTCGCTTAACTTCAATTACAATACGCATTCCGTCTTTATCAGACTCATCACGCAATGCTGATATTCCCTCAACACGTTTTTCTTTTACTAGCTCGGCTATCTTTTCAATCAATCGAGCTTTATTTACCTGATAAGGAATCTCATGAACAATAATGGTCTCTTTACCATTTTCTTCTTGCTCTATTTCAGCTTTTGCTCTGAGATAAATTTTACCGCGGCCTGTTTTATAGGCATTTATAATACCTTGCCTTCCACTAATAATAGCGGCAGTTGGGAAATCAGGTCCCGGAATATGCTCTAGTAGCTCTTCAAAACTAATATCAGGATTTTCAATTAGTGCTAAACAGCCATTTATAACTTCATTGATGTTATGTGGTGGAATATTGGTTGCCATACCAACGGCAATTCCTGAGGAACCATTGACCAAAAGATTAGGAACTCGTGTTGGTAAGACTTCAGGGATGAACTCTGTACCGTCATAGTTTGGTACAAAGTTAACTGTTTCTTTTTCCAAATCGGCTAAGAGTTCATGTGCTATTTTTGACATGCGCACTTCGGTGTAACGCATTGCAGCTGCCGAATCTCCATCTACTGAGCCGAAGTTACCTTGACCATCTACTAGCATATACCGTAAAGAAAAAGGCTGTGCCATTCGTACAATAGTATCGTATACGGCTGAGTCTCCATGAGGATGGTACTTACCAATAACATCACCAACTACACGTGCAGATTTTTTATAGGGCTTGTTGTGGTCGTTTTTAAGTTCACTCATCGCAAACAAAACACGTCTGTGCACTGGCTTTAAACCATCACGTACATCGGGTAAGGCGCGCCCAACGATAACGCTCATTGCATAGTCGAGGTAAGAGTTTTTTAATTCTTCTTCAATATTAATCGGGGAGATTTCTTTGGCATTGTCAGTCATGAACTGCATGGTCCTTTTATGTGTGGTGCATGTGTCTGACCCTACTCATCATATAAATGAGCGTTAGTCTGACAAGTCGCAGTTGCATTAGCGCAAGTGTCTGCAAGACCTGCATGGCATCACTTTGTTTTTATCATTTTTTTCAACTCTAGATAGTACCATTGTGTTTTAAAAAATTGTAGCGGCTTGTTACTCCTAAATGCATTTATTTTCAAACAAGCATTCCTGTTTATCTAATAGCTTTGATGTAATAATATTGTGGAGGATAGTTAATAGTGGAAGTTAAATGTCAAACGTAGATGCACAAGAACTAAACAAGTTTGCCGAATTAGCCAGCTTTTGGTGGGATCGAGAAGGCAAGTTTAAATCACTACATGATATCAACCCATTGCGCGTAGATTTCATTGAAAAGCACTGTGAAGGAATATTTGGTAAGCGCGTGCTGGATGTTGGTTGCGGCGGCGGCATTTTATCAGAAGCATTAGTTCAACGCGGTGCGAAGGTTACTGGCATCGATATGGTGCAAGCGTCTTTAGATGTGGCAAAACTACATACTTTAGAGTCTGGATTAAGTGTTGATTACCATTTAACTACAGCTGAAGATTGGGCCTTAAGCCATGCAAGACAATACGATGTCGTGTGTTGCCTTGAAATGCTCGAGCATGTGCCTGACCCAAGTGCAATTGTAAAGGCGTGTGCACAAATGGTGAGTGATAATGGCATCGTCATTTTTTCAACACTTAATCGCAATGCCAAGTCTTATGGACTAGCCATCGTCGCTGCAGAATATATTCTTAATATGGTGCCTCGTGGAACTCATGACCATAGTAAATTCATACGACCGGCTGAATTAGTAAACATGATCGAAAAAACAAACTTAAAGGTCGATGCCATGACCGGAATGCACTTCAATCCATTGCTAAATAGGTATTATTTATCGAATGCTAATGTGGATGTTAACTATTTTGTAGTCTGCCAAAATACAATGTGAAAAATGAAATAGCCTCCAAGCTATATACTTAAAATGTAATCACTTTTTGACCTATCAATTAAGTTTTTATAATTTTTTATTTTTTTAACTTTTAGCGTAATAATGGTTGCAAGATATAAACTTCGTAGCATGATTATTCTTTTCGGTTAGCTCCCACTAACATTAAATCTTCGTAAGGCGCAATTAGGCCAAAACACTAGATATAGTGGTTGCAATACAGTTCAAGACTCACTATCTTGTGTGTATTGAGATTTGCCCGTTGACCTTCTGGATCCGAGACGTACCTGCAAACGGCTTCAAATTCGCTCAATAATGAACACTTCAGCGCTAAATAATAATTAAGCTGGCGCGCACGCCAGCAACAAAACAAAGAGCAAACATTATAATGAACAATGATCTTTTGGTAACCAAACGTGATGGTACTAACGAGTCTATTGATTTAGACAAAATTCACAAAGTTGTCACCTGGGCCGCAAAAGGCCTAGAAGATGTGTCAGTTTCTCAAGTAGAAATTAAAGCGCAGATCCAGTTTTACAACGGAATAAAGACCGCAGAAATACACGAAACACTTATTAAGTCTGCCGCGGACCTAATCTCTACGGACTCACCCGACTATCAATATCTCGCTGCACGCTTAGCGGTATTTCATTTGCGCAAAAAGGCCTACGGAAAATTTGAACCGCCCGCGTTAATTGATCAGGTTAAACGTATGGTAGCGGCTGGTAAGTATGATAAGCACTTAATCAGTGATTATACGGACGAAGATTTTGCCCATATGGATGAATTTTTAGACCATCAGCGCGACATGAATTTCAGTTATGCAGCTGTCAAACAGCTAGAAGGAAAATACTTGGTACAAAACAGGGTGTCTGGCGAAATTTATGAAAGTGCCCAGTTTTTATATGTCTTGGTGGCAGCTTGTTTGTTCGCGAAATATCCATCTGATACTCGCATGGACTACATCAAGCGATTTTACGATGCCGTTTCGACCTTCAAGCTTTCTTTACCAACCCCAATTATGGCTGGCGTGCGCACCCCTACTCGTCAGTTTAGCTCTTGTGTACTCATCGAAGCTGGTGACAGCTTAGATTCAATCAATGCGACCACAAGTGCCATTGTTAAGTACGTTAGCCAACGAGCTGGCATTGGCATCAATGCGGGTAGAATTCGTGCCTTAGGTAGCCCAATTCGCGGTGGCGAAGCATTCCACACCGGTTGTGTCCCTTTTTACAAACATTTCCAAACTGCGGTTAAGAGTTGTTCACAGGGTGGCGTTCGAGGCGGAGCGGCGACTCTATTTTATCCAATATGGCATCTAGAAGTTGAGTCACTTTTAGTTCTGAAAAACAATCGGGGTGTTGAAGAGAATCGCGTACGTCACTTAGATTACGGTGTTCAATGTAACAAACTCATGTACACACGAATGATTAAAGACGATTACATTACACTGTTTAGTCCGTCTGATGTACCAGGTTTGTATGACGCATTCTTTGCTGACCAAGATGAATTTGAACGCCTATACGTACAATATGAAAATGACGATAGTATTCGTAAAAAACGTATCAAGGCGATGGATCTTTTCGGTCAATTTATGCAAGAACGGGCAAGCACCGGTCGTATCTATTTGCAGAACGTCGATCATTGCAATACTCACAGCCCGTTCAACCCAGCGCTCGCGCCAGTACGTCAAAGCAATCTTTGCCTCGAAATTGCCTTACCGACTAAGCCCTTACGTAATGTTGACGATCCTGAAGGCGAAATTGCCTTGTGTACATTATCGGCTTTCAATTTAGGCGCAATAAAAAGCCTAGACGATTTTGAAGAGTTGGCTGATTTATCTGTGCGTGCACTAGATAGCTTACTTGATTATCAAGACTACCCTGTACCGGCAGCACTAAGCGCAACAATTGGTCGTCGAACCTTAGGCATAGGCGTCATTAATTTCGCTTATTATTTAGCAAAAAATGGCGTGAAGTATTCTGACCATAGCGCAAACGGTCTGATACATCGCACTTTTGAAGCTATGCAGTATTATTTGCTGAAGGCCTCAAACAATTTAGCCAAAGAAAAAGGTGCTTGTCCTAAGTTTAATGAAACTACTTATTCTCAAGGTATACTTCCGATTGACACTTACAAGTCCGATTTAGATAAGGTGTGTAATGAGCCCCTACATTATGATTGGGAAGCTTTGCGTAGCGAAATTGTACAACATGGTTTACGCAACTCTACTTTATCGGCCCTAATGCCATCTGAAACTTCATCGCAAATTTCAAATGCGACAAATGGTATTGAACCCCCTCGCGGTCATATCAGTATCAAAACTAGTAAAGATGGTGTGCTAAAACAAGTCGTACCTGAGTACAAAGCACTGAAGAACAACTATGAACTTTTGTGGGATATACCTTCAAATGATGGATACCTGCAACTGGTCGCGATTATGCAGAAATTCATTGACCAAACTATCTCTGCTAACACTAGTTACGACCCAGGTAAATACGACGGCAACAAAGTACCAATGAAGCTTTTGCTTAAAGATTTACTAACCACTTATAAATTAGGCGTGAAGACTCTGTACTATCACAACACCCGCGATGGTGCTTCTGATAAGTCTGATGCTGAAATGGAGAATGTGGTTCAAGAGCCGCAAGCACAAACAGCTTTCATTGAAGAAGATGACGACTGTGCAGGCGGTGCGTGTAAAATATGATACTTATATTTAACTGGATGTGGATGTTATAAATGAAATATACGACTTTTAATCAACAATCGACTGATACGATGAAAGAGCCTATGTTTTTTGGTGCGCCGGTGAATGTAGCGCGTTACGATCAACAGAAGCACCCTATTTTTGAAAAGCTTATCGAGAAGCAAATCTCTTTCTTTTGGCGTCCAGAAGAAGTAGACGTTAGTAAAGACCGAGTGGACTTTCATAAATTATCAGATGCTGAGAAACACATATTTACTTCCAACCTGAAGTATCAAACTCTGCTGGATTCAGTGCAAGGTAGAAGCCCTAACATTGCATTTCTACCCATTATTTCACTGCCTGAATTAGAGACATGGGTTGAAACGTGGTCCTTCTTTGAAACAATTCATTCTCGCTCTTACACTCATATATTGCGTAACTTGTTTTCAGATCCAAGTGCAATTTTTGATGATATTGTCGTAAATGAAGAAATTAGAAGCCGCGCGACATCAATCTCAAAATATTACGATGATTTAATTTTTTATACTCAGCTTTATCAAACTCGAGGCGAAGGTATATTTACAATTAACGGCGAAACTCATGATGTTAATATAAGAGCATTAAAGAAAAAGCTGTTCTTATGCATGAATTCGGTTAATGCACTTGAAGCTATACGGTTTTACGTTTCTTTTGCCTGCACTTTTGCTTTTGCAGAGCGCGAATTAATGGAAGGTAATTCTAAAATTATTCGCCTGATTGCGCGTGACGAAAACATACACCTTACCTCTACGCAGCACATTCTCAACTTGTGGATTAAAGGTAAAGATGATCCTGAAATGGCTGAAATTGCAAAAGAGTGCGAACAAGAAGCAAAGGACATATTTTTACTTGCCGTACAACAAGAGAAAGACTGGGCCAAATACCTGTTTAAAGATGGTTCCATGCTTGGCTTAAACGAAGAAATTTTAAGTCAATACGTAGAATATATAGCAAATCAAAGAATGGCAGCCATTGGTATGGGACAACCATTTGACGTTAGCAGTAACCCTCTACCTTGGATGAATAACTATCTAACGTCAGATAATGTGCAAGTTGCTCCGCAAGAAACTGAAATTAGTAGCTATTTGGTGGGTCAAATCGATAGTGAAGTTAGTTCAGCTGAGTTCGAAGAGTTTGAACTATAGCGGTGATAGTTAAAAATGAAAAATTAAGCGTGTGTGTCAATCAGAGCACACGCTTTTCTTTTGAGCACGAAGATAATTTGCTTATCGCAATGGAGAAGCAAAATATTGACGTGCATTTTCATTGCAGAGAAGGCTTTTGCGGTGCTTGCCGGACTAAATTAATAGCCGGGAAAGTAGAATATAAAGTTGACCCTCTTGCCTGTATTGAAGACGACGAAATTTTAGCGTGTTGTTGCATACCCGTCACCGACCTCGAAATTGAGACTTATTAATTCTTCGCAGAATTTATTTCATTTCTATTATGTGTGCTTAAGGTAAAAAAAATGAGCCCTTCAAGTGGACTCATTAAAAAGTAAAAATCACGGACGCTTTAGCTTAAAGCGACAGACCAATCCTACTTGCTACTTCAATATAAGACTCGACTACTGAACCTAAGCCCTGACGGAAGCGATCTTTATCTAACTTTTTCTTTGTTTCGCTATCCCACAAACGACAGCCATCCGGCGTAAACTCATCACCAAGTATTATGTCACCTGCTTCATCAACACCGAACTCCAACTTAAAGTCTACTAGCAGCATGCCACCTTGAGCAAAAAGTGGACGCAGGATATCATTAACTTGAAACGTCAGAGTTTTCATTTTAACAATTTGAGCCTCAGTGGCCCAATCAAAACCAACAATATGCGACTCGTTCACCATGGGATCATGAAGCGCGTCGTTTTTTAGAAAGAACTCAAAGGTAGGGGGCGATAATGTTAAGCCCTCCTCTACTCCTAAACGGCGACATAGAGAGCCTGCAGCAAAGTTTCTAACAACACACTCAACAGGAATCATATCTAACTTTTTAACTAAACTTTCGGTATCACTTAGCAAGGCCTGCACTTGAGTTTTAACGCCAGCGGCTTGTAGCTTTTGCATAATAAAGTGATTGAACTTGTTGTTTACCTCACCCTTCCGCTCAAGTTGTTCAATTTTTTCACCGTCAAATGCTGAAGTATCATTTCTAAATTCCAGCACCAACAAAGTAGGATCATCGGTAAAAAATACTGTTTTTGCCTTACCCCGGTAAAGCTCTGCGCCTTTTTGCATTGCTACGTTAACCTTATTAAATATCTAGATTATCTTCAGCCATGTAGTCAGCAAAAACTGAAAACAGGTCGGTTACTTTTGACACATCAAAAGGAATATTTTCACTATCCTTGAAAGTAATAGCAGTCTGTTGACCAACAGATTGAACAGACAATCGATAATTTACTTTGTCGAGCATTATTTCTTCTTTACCAAATAAACCAGACCACCAAGACTCGTCTGGACCATTAAACTTAACAAAAATAAGACCAGATGATTGGTCTAAATCAATAACATCGAATCCCATTTTTCTGAGAACAAGAAGTAGACGAGGCCATGCATTTCCATACTCTGCATCCACAACAAATGCAGGGTCACCGTCTGGGTTAAAGCCTAATTTAGATACAAAACCATCTCTGATAAGCGCTATACGTTGATTTTGAGCAAGTCTTATCCCAACATCATATTCAGCGATAATAAAGTTAAGAAAGTCGACTCTGGTATTTCGAAGTTCAAAGGGATTTACTTGATTCAAAACAGAATTTCCATTTTCATCAATAAATTCGATGAGCTCTGCTGATAGGGCAGCAGTTCTGCCATGAGGAGCGACTTCAAGACTTAGCTTAAAGCGTTTGGCTTGTTCAGTAAATTCGTCACCCAACTCATACCACTGCGAATCGGCCTCCTGGCGAGTAACAACCCATCCGGTCATCAATTCATTGTTATTTTGATCAAATTCTTCGACCGCAATATCATTTAATTCCAAATATCCTAAAACAGAGTCCCAAATAGTTTTGGGAAGAGGCTCATTATCATTAATTTGATCAAACATAACGCGCGCGTCTGATGAGCCCTCTTCAACATGTGAACCCGTTACTAACGGCAGAACTAATCGCGGCGACGCAACAGATACTTGCGCTCCTTTTAGTTCGTATGCACCCCCAGTCTCTGGAAGTACATAGCGGTCTGACATATTTGGACGCGCTAACTCCGGTGGCACTTTCAATGTTTCAGCAGTCGTGACTTCAAGGTATTCTAAGCTACCCGATGCCTGCTTACGAGATTCTGCGCTACTACATCCGGCAATAGCCGTAAGGGCGCATAAACATAATATTATCTGGCTTTTCATTACTATTTCATTAATCCTAATTTGAGCAACGTTTGTTCGATTTGCTTTTGACTATTAAGTTCAGGTAAAACCAAGGGTAATCTTAAAAAAGCATCGTTAATGAGACCCATTTTGTACAAGGCCCACTTCGGCAATACTGGATTGGGCTCTATAAACAAGCGCTGATGTAGTTCTGCAATTTGCTTATCAATAACCTTTGCTTTTTCAAAATCGCCTAACAAAGCATTCATGCACATTTGCGCCATTTGTTCAGGCACAACATTTGCTGTTACAGATATTACGCCATCGCCACCCTTACACATAAACTCAGCGCCGCTAGCATCGTCACCGCTGAAAAGTAAAAAGTCTCCATCCACCGATTGTTTGGCATCTTGTAGTCGGCTTAAGTCACCTGTGGCGTCTTTTAAACCGACTATGTTCGGATGTTTAGCTAACACAGCAACCGTTTCTGTAAGCATGTCGGTTACGGTACGACCGGGAACATTATATAACATTACGGGTAAATCAGTCGAATCAGCGATAGCTTCAAAGTGCGCGATAATCCCGCGTTGCTGAGGTTTGTTGTAATATGGTACGACAGATAAAAAACCATCGATGTTGAATTTCGCCATTTCTGCGCTTAAAAAAATAGCTTCCTCAGTTGAGTTAGCCCCTGCTCCAGCTATAATTGGGACCTTCCCTTGCGCATATTCTGTAATTAAGCGTACAACTTCAATATGCTCATCTGAAGGCAGGGTAGCAGACTCACCTGTCGTTCCAACCGCGACAATACCGTCTGTTTTGGCGTTTATGTGCCATTCAACTAAACGTTGAAGACTCGGTTTATCAACTTCGCCTGTAGCCAACATTGGCGTTATTAAAGCTACGTAGCTTCCCTTAAACATCATACCCCCTTTAAACAATGCGCAATATTAGAGGTCTGAACTAGTAAAAACAAGCAGAAAACCTTATATTGAGCATAATTTAACGTCATACAAACCCGAGGGTACTTTAATTTATGAAAGCGCAGCTTATCGTTAACGTCTTAGGCACGGACAAACTCGGGATTTTGAGTGAGATATCTGGCTGTATCAGTGATAATAACTGCAATATAATGGACTCGCGTCATGCAATTTATGGTCAAGATTTTTCGGTTACCATGATTGTGAGTGGAACTGAAAGTGACGTAACACGTTTAGAGGTGAATATCTCCCAACTGTGCCTTGAGTATGATCTTCTATGCATGATGAAACGCACAAGTGGTCACGTTAAACAAAATATCGAACAACTAGTAAGCTTAAAATTCGCAGGCGATGACGCCAGTGGGGTAATGCGTTCAGTTACACGTTTACTAGCTCAAGAGCATGTATCGGTAAACGCAGTTCGTCAGAAAGTAAGTACTGTCGACGACCACTGTTTCTTAGAATGTAAAATGATATTGTCTGCGCCAACTGATCTAGATTTGGTCGAATTTGATAGTAAGATTAAGGCAGCCCTACATGGCTTAGGTATGTCAGGTCGAATTAGTCATCAACAATTGAAGGAAGATAATGAATACATTGAAAGCTGGTGATAAAGCACCGCAGTTCTCACTACAAAATCAAAATGGCGAAACCATAAACTTAGATAGTTTCAAGGGTTCAAAGGTTATTGTATATTTTTATCCTAAAGCAATGACCCCTGGTTGCACAGTGCAAGCACAAGGCTTGCGTGACCATAGCGATGCATTACATTCTGCAAGCGCGGTCGTATTAGGTATTAGTCCTGACCCAGTCGCCCGTCTCAAAAAATTCGTGGAAAAAGAGTCGCTTAACTTTGACCTTTTATCAGATGAAGACCACGCAATAGCAGATGCTTTTGGAGTGTGGGGTTTAAAAAAATTCATGGGCAAAGAATACGATGGTATACACCGCATAACTTTCGTCATTGATGAGCTTGGTAATATTTCTGAAGTGTTAAACAAATTCAAAACTAAAGAACATCACCAAGCGGTCTTAGACGTTATTGCGAAAGGATAGAAGCTTTTATTAGGTTAGTTATGTTTGGAAGCTTCATTGAAGCCTGATGCTTATATAGCATCAGGCTTTTTTATGTTGTCGGAGTCTCTTCTAAGTGCCCTGGTGAAGACCATGCAGTAATGAGCGCTTTTACTAAAGTTGCCAATGGTATTGCAAAAAAGACGCCCCAGAATCCCCACAAGCCACCAAATAAAAGCACTGCAATTATTATGTAGAGCGGATGCAGGCTCACTGCCTCTGAAAAAAGAAAAGGTACTAATATATTTCCATCAAGCGCCTGAATAATGAAGTACACCAGCATTAAGTAACCAAATTCTGCACTCATACCAAACTGAAATAAGCCAACCACAGCCACCGGAATGGTGACAACTGCAGCGCCTATATAAGGAATTAACACCGATATACCAACGAGCACACCAAGCAAAATAGCGAAGCGCAAGTCAAGCAAGGTAAACGCAATACTGGTAACGGTGCCAATAATTACTATTTCAATTACTTTACCTCGTATGTAATTAGCAATCTGAGTATTCATTTCCTCGCCAACTTGAGTAATTAATCGACGTTCTTTAGGAAGGATAATTGACAAGCTCTGCACAAAGAAACGTTTGTCATTTAACATAAAGAATATCATCAGCGGCACTAATATGATGTAAATCAACAGTGCAACAACATTGCCCAATGAACTTACAGAAGCTGATAGGATTTGTTCACCAAAGCCAACAACACGCTCATTTACGCCAGCCATCATTGATTTTATGTATCCCACTTCAATAATACTCGGATAACGCTCCGGTAAAGTAGTTAGCCAATCCTGCGCAGATGCCCAAATTAATGGCACTTCTTTGACTAGGTTTACAGTTTGTTTGGAAATAATAGGAACTAATGCGACCGCGGCAACGAAACATATAAAGAAAAAGACAATTAGTGTAAAACTAGTCGCAAGAGAACGTCTGATACCGAACTTTTCTAATTTAGTAACGGGTACGTCGAGTAAATACGCAATCACAATTGCCACAATGACCGGCATTAATATTTCTCCAAACGCATAAAATAATGCGCATGAAAATATAATCAGCAACAGTAACATTAAGGCATTAGGGTCAGAAAACTTGCGTTTGTACCAGTTACCAAACACTCCGAGCATGTCGCAATCCTTTCAATATTTTTTCAATCAGTTATTGTATGTCATTAAGCAATGAATATATCTATATTCTGCTAACAGACCGGCAAAATAGCATATTCAGCATGCTGGGTGAAACTAAGATGACCTGTAAAGGTCTATGTATAGTATAACTACATTATTATGGATAAAGAACAAGGTTTATGCCGTTTAAAAAATATCGCTTACTCTGCTTATCGACCTGCCTAGCCTTTACAATAAATGTGCAGGCTCAATCGAATCGTAATCAACTTCCTGAAATAGGCGTGGTTGCCTCTGACGCTATTACGATTGATAAAGAGAGAGTGATTGGTGATGCCATCATGCGTCAATTACGTGGACAAGCACCGCTCATTCAAGACCCGGTTTTGCAGGAGTACTTGCAAGATGTTGGTAACCGCCTAGTTGTGCATGCTGACAACACAAAGTTCCCGTTCACATTTTTTATGATTAACAACCCAGTGTTAAACGCCTTTGCTTTTTATGGCGGACACATTGGTGTGCATAGCGGTTTGGTTGCGCAGGCTGAAACAGAAAGTGAGCTTGCATCCGTTCTTGCACACGAGATAGCACACGTTACGCAACGACATCTTGCTCGTCGCATGCAATCGCAGCAACGTTCTTCGCCACTACAAATAGCGAGCATGATTGGTAGTCTATTAGTCGCTATGGCCGACCCTAGAGCAGGAATGGCAGCGCTTCAAGCTAGTATCGCAGGTGGACAACAAGCTTCAATCAATTTCACACGTAATAACGAGCAAGAAGCTGACAATATTGGTATTAATATTTTATACCGTGCAGGCTTTGACCCTCAGGGCGCTCCAGACTTTTTCTCACGCTTAGCAGAACAAGCCCGAGGACGAACCAACCAACTCGCGTTTCTACAAACTCACCCACTACCTCAGTCTCGTGTTGCGGAAACAATGACGCGAGCACAGGTATATGGTAGGGTGAATTTACCCGACAGTCTTAGTTTTCAGCTTGCACGAGCGCGGATTCAAGCTAGGTATATGAGTAACCCGGCGCGAAATTTAGATGTATATCGAGCGCAAGTTAATCAATTTGAGGGTGTGCGTTTGACAGCTTCCAAATATGGATTAGCCATAACGCTCTTTGAATTAGAAAAATATAAAGAGGCGCAAAGTATCACCTCTGCGTTATTAGAAGATGATCCTGAAAACTTTTTCTATCTGGACTTAATGACAGATGTCTTATTAGAACAAGGTCAGGCTATCGCTGCAATTAACTTGCTCAAACCATTGTGGCGTTTAAAACCGCAAAACCAAGTCTTAGCTTTGAACCTAGCAAATGCCTATTTACGCGCTGCTGACTATGAGCCAGCTATCCAGATATTAAGAGATTTGTTATTAGTTGATAATGAAAATATTCTCTCTTACTCACTATTAAATAATGCCTATGAGCGCTCTTCTCAAAAAAAGGAAGCGCACAAAGCCCAGGCTGAAATTTATGCTTTGATTGGCGCTTATTCTCTCGCTATTGACGAGTTACAATTTGCCTACAATTTTGCACGAACCGATATATTGGAAAAGCAAAGAGTTCTGGGCCGCATAGACCAATTAAGAACGGCTCAAGCAAATGCTCAACGCTTGAGTCTCTAGCGTTGGTCAATCTCTGTTATAACGTTTAACAAGCTTTCTGCAGTCTGTTCCCCAAATAGTTGACCTGCAAGCGTCCCATCAGGTTTAAGCACATAGGTTGCCGGCAGATATTGGGGACGTTCAAATGGAAACGGTGTGGTGATGCTATTGATGAGCGGAAAGTTCATCTCATATTTTTGCTGTAATTCGCTAAGTTTTTCATCGCTTACATTGTCATAGCTAATGGCAAAAAGTAGGACATTATCTGGTTTGATTTGATTAAGCTTGGATAGCTCAGGGACTTCTTTAAGACAAGGTGCGCACCACTCGGCAAAGTAGTTAACCAATACATATTGACCATCATAGTCGGAATGGCGATGTTTCTTTCCATCCAAGGTGGTAAAATCACTTCGGTTCATTTGATATAAATTACCACCAACAACTGCGGCGAGAACTGCGAAAATAATAAACAACCACTTTTGTTTCATGTTAATACTTTCTTTTAATGTAATTTTTCATATAAATGATGACCAGAATCTGGAGAAAATAAAATAATGCCTAAAGCAACACTTTATCACAACCCCCGGTGCTCAAAAAGTCGGGAAGCATTAGCATTTCTTGACCAACATTTTGAACAACTCGACGTTATAGAGTATTTAAAATCACCACTAAATAAAGCCCAATTATCAGCCTTATATAGCGCCCTGAATCTTCAATCTGCACAACAAATGATCAGACCTAAAGAAGCAGAATATAAGCTTGCAAACCTTACGCAAGATTCAAGTGATGATGAAATACTAAATGCGCTTGAACAATATCCTAAACTATTAGAGCGCCCTATTCTTCAATATGGCAGTAAAGCTGCAATTGGACGTCCTTTGGACCATATAGTCTCACTATTACACGCTTAAACAAAGGTCAAAAAAATGCCTAAATTGTTAGTTCTTTTTTACTCCCGACATGGCGCTACCCAAGCGCTTGCTCAAGCAATCGCGCAAGGAATTGAGTCTGAGGCTTGCGAAGCAGTAATTCGCTGCGTTCCTGAAGTGAGCAATGGCTTGGATACAAAACGTGAACCAGTGCCTCAAGACGGGTATTTGTATGTCAGTAAGCAGGACTTGATAGAGTGCGAGGGTTTAGCGCTTGGAAGCCCAACACATTTTGGTAACATGGCGTCTGCCTTAAAATACTTCATAGATAGTCTCACCGATCTGTGGCTTAAGGGTAGCCTAGTGGATAAACCCGCATGCGTGTTTACATCAAGCTCAAGTATGCATGGTGGCCAAGAAAGTACTTTGTTATCGATGATGCTCCCCTTACTCCACCACGGAATGTGTATACTGGGCTTGCCATACAGTGAAGCTAAATTGCATGAAACAAAAACTGGTGGCACCCCTTATGGTGTATCTTGTGTATCAGGAGAGGGTTTTCAGGCATTATCTGAAGACGAACAAATACTAGCTATAGCAATGGGCAAACGTCTTGCTACATTCGCTAAATTAAGAGGTAAATAAAAATGTCTACAATGGCAATGTCCAGCAAAGTCAAAGGCTACCGCTACTTAGCGCTCATATCGCATATTGGCTTAGTAGCTTGGATGAGCATTTGGTATTTTGGCTTTAAAACTAGCTCAGAATATTCAATTGCCTTTGTGTTTGCCTTATATATCCTCCCCCTACTCCTTCCTCTTAAAGGTGTCATTCAAGCTAAGCCTTATACTCATGCTTGGGCTTGTTTTATAGTGTTATGGTATTTCTTACATGCCATTACCGTCATATATGCAGAGCCTTCTTATTTATGGTTTGCAATAATTGAATTAGTGCTAGCGTCAGCAATGTTTGTGGGTTGTAGTGTTTTTGCTCGCATTCGAGGGCAAGAGTTGGGAACATCACTGCCGAAACTAAGTAAAGTGATGGAAGACGAAAAGGAAAGGTTTGAGCGAGGTAATTAATCATGCGTACGATTGTATTGGCCAGCTTTATAATGATGCTGCTATCAGCCTGCGGCGGGGGCTCTAGTTCACCGAGCCCTGCACGCCCTAGCCCACCAGTACCATCAACACCGCCGACATCTACGGGTAACGCAAGTCCTATTGTTGAAACGAATAGTGTTTTTGTGTTTGGACAAACAAATGCTGTAGTTGGCGAGGCAGTTGGTTATGGCATTGCCGCCAAACAAGCTGCGGTCGATGTTCAGTGGCAACAATCTGCTGGTCCAAGCGTCAATTTGCTTGCTACAAACTCACAAGGAATGGGCTTTGATGTCACCACAACTGGAGAATATTCATTCGTAGCTACCGTTCAACAAGTTACTGGCCAAGTTGAAACTATAACGCTAGACCTTAGCGTCAGTGCAGCAGAGCCATCAAATGTTCAAGTGCGCCTAGACCACGCAGTCGTAGAGCTTGGTAAAGTGTCATTGGATGCCCAAACTAGTGACACACAAACAGTGTCGAGCATTCAATGGACACAAATATCTGGACCACAAATTCAGCAAGCTCAGTATCAAGACGAGTTTGTCTTCTTTAATGCTCCATCAGTAACAAAAGACGAAATCATTGTAATGCGAGCTGAAATTGAATTTAACGACGGCAGTCGCTCGAGCGATGATGCCATTGTCACCGTTAAAAATGTTGATTTTGACACCAATGGCTTGTTTTATACCAATAATTTTATTATTACTGAAGATATGCAGGCATATAATACTAATAGTCGCTGGAAAGATGCGATTGAAAATTGCGTTTACAATAATCAAATACCCAGTAGGCCAAATTGCAGCTTTTCTCGGCTGCCTTTGATTGGAAGCCAAACTAATTCACCTACTGTGCAAGATGTTTTAAACAGAACTTTAGTTTCTCATGCATGGATGGGTGATAGATTTAAAGCATATCTTGAAAACTCAGCAGCCGGACCTGACATGCTAAAACTTTTAAGAGGCGTCACTGCTGTTGTGATTTCTTATGATGTGAGGCCGTCTTTTTATTGGGTTGCTACAGGCGCTATTTATCTTGATGCTAATAACTTCTGGGAGACACCACAAGAGCGCGATACCCTTAATGACCAAGCCGATTTCAGAACTGATTTTGGTGATGAGTTAAATTTTTCGGTTTTTTGGCGATACACCAAAGATAACCAATATTACCCAAATCGAAGCTACGAGAAACAAGCCAGAGAGACACGAAGCTTTCGAGATATGGAGGCAAGCATTTCTTGGCTGATGTACCATGAATTGGCGCATGCCAACGATTTTTTCCCACCAAGTTCGTGGCAAGGCATAAATACGAATATTACACCTCTGGATTACTTTCAAAACAGTTCAACTAATTCCGACTTATTAGCATCTTTGTATCCACTTCGCTCAGATGAAATGCATGCCTTAGCCGCCGTAAGATTTGGCGGCAACAATCCAAATGACACTCAAAAAAGTTATCGTGGTAATGATATAGAGTCGTTTTTTAGCCCTGATATTGCACCTTCCTTCTACGCTTACTATACAATTAGAGAGGATTTTGCGACCCTAGTTGAGCGCTTCTTAATGCTTTATAGGCTAGACGCAGAGGCAGATTTGGCCATTATTGATGGTGAGACTGAGAATGACTTTAATGTAGTTTGGGGGCAAAGAAATCGGATTAGTGAGCCAGCTTTAGCGCAGCGCACCGCTTTTGCAGTATCACGAGTGTATCCAGAACTCGGCAATATAGCAGACCTGCAGGGAGAGTTACCTTCTTCGATTTTAATGAATCCTGCAAACGGCTGGTTTACTAACCTAAACTTATCACCGAATGCTGATAGCACAGCACCAGAAAGAACAGGTAAGTTTAATATGAAACAACAAGCTCTGCTCGACCAAAAACGGCCGCATGAGCAAATGCCGGAATTAAACAAAAACTAGAACTCAGAATGCTAAGATAAAGACATTAACTATAACTTCAGCACATCTTTAATAAACGGGATCGTTAATTTTCTTTGGCTTTGTAAGCTCAATTTATCTAGTTGGTCAACAATGTCCATAAGCTTATGCATATCACGAGCGGCACGTTTCATTAAATAAGAAACGGCTTCGTCTTGAACATTTAAACCACGATTTATAAGGTGCTGTTCTATCGCTTGATTTTTTTGATTTTCGCTTAACTCTTTCAAACTAAATACAGTTCCCCATACTAAACGAGAGACTAGGTCGGGAAGCGAAAACTCACTCTCCTGTGGACGTTTACTTATACTAATAATGAGTGCTCGACCACCAGATTCCAAAAACTGATTAATTAAATCAAAAACTTGTTCCTGCCATTGCCTACTGCTAGCAGTCGCATCAATATTGTCGATACACAAAACATCAAAGGTGCCAATGTTAGTTAACATGTCTGGGGGCATCTTAATTAGCGAGAGCATATCAAGATACTGATGGCTGATTTGACATTGCTCTGCTAAGTGATTCGCAGCAAGTAATATATGAGTCTTACCCGTCCCTAGTACACCTTGTATGAGAGTAATACGAGCGCTTGCGGTCAACGAGGATGGCGTCTCGACGAGCGATTGTATGTGCTCTAATAAAGCATGGTTGTCACCGTAAACAAAGTTGTCAAAAGTAAACTCACTCTGCTGGTGTACTGGAAGAACTAGCTGCACTAAGGCTCCCAGATTAACTGTATGGTATTTGCATCAGCTGCCTCAGGGGCATCTAGAAAAGCCGAAACCCTTGGGTCTAAAACAATTAGTGCAATAAATTCGTCTATTTGGCCAGTTAAGCTTAAAGAAAAAGTCGCTTTATTGCCTTCAATTAGTTCTAAGCTTAAACCGCTAACCTGAGGAATAGCATCAATTAAGCTTTGTGCATTGTGATGGTCACTAAGGTTTTTTAGGTTGTGTAAAATCAATATACTTTTAGCACTAACATTTTCATCGGTGCCCGCACCACCCACAGCATACTGAGCAGAGAGTTGATTGGCGTATATATCAATTAGCGTTTTAGCGACAAGCGATTGTTGCTCTAAAAATACCTTTCCAATTTTAATACTGCGACCATTACTAATGATCCAATCGACCTGGTATTGGTCCGTTTCTTTTGGCACTACTACTGCTCGAACGTTTTTTATCTGCGGCTCTAACTTCATATCTTCTTGATTACGATTTGCCTGACGCTCAGCGTTAAGCAATGACTCAAGCGCTTTTTGTTGCTCACTAAAAGCCGCATTTTGAAGGTATATTAACCGCCCGTCATCAGTAATGGGTTTGAGGGTTGCACTAATCACAAAATCTGTATTATATCGAACAGACTGAGCGCTTATTTTATTTAGATTTTGACTCCATACGTCAAAAGAAGAGACTGCTTTAGCGTCATTTAAATCACCTAATGGCAAAATAACGCTTACTCCGCGCTCAAAAGCAGCATCTGACAAAGCGTTGCCAAAATTTTCAGCGTTGTTTTGATGAATCCACTTAATATCATTTTCTGAGTCCTTAACTGCAATCCACATGCTTGCAGTAGGCCTTAAGTTGGACCATACCGGCTGACCAGTCGACTTTAATAAATCTCTAATGCGCTCCTGATTAAAGCGTGCCTCTATCCATAACTGCTGTTCTCTTTGCACGAATGTACTTGAGATCATGTATTGTTCATAGTTTGTGATTGCGCGGCGTATGCTCGGATGCTTCACCGAATCTGTTGCGCCACTCATTTTAATAAATACTTGTCGTAATGCAGCTCTACCTGCAGTGGTTTGCGTTGCTAAAGACTGATCGGCTACGGCAACACGACCAACATTAATTGAGTCCATCTTTGCAGCACTTAGGGCCGTGCTAAATAGCAAGACAACGACTAACCATCCCCACTTTAAATTCACCAGAACATTTTACCTGTATTATGAGCTTGCACTATTGTCTGACATTTAACATATTTTTGCATCTCTATTTTCGATAAGTTTTTAATACAAAATCTTCAGCGTTACTGATACCATTTACAAAAGTTTTTTAGTCTTCCCCAAGGAACCCTCGTGGCAAATAAACAAACCCCTTTGAGTTATAAAGATGCTGGCGTAGATATCGACGCAGGTAATCAACTAGTTGATAGAATTAAGTCAGTTAGTAAGCGTACCGCAAGACCAGAGGTAAAGGGTGGTTTAGGTGGCTTTGGGGCACTCTGCTCGATTCCGACTAAATACAAACAACCGCTGCTAGTCTCTGGTACGGATGGCGTTGGCACTAAGCTTCGTTTAGCAATGGATACCAAAATGCACCATGACATTGGCATTGATTTAGTTGCAATGTGTGTCAACGACTTGATTGTTCAAGGAGCTGAGCCATTATTTTTCCTTGATTACTATGCAACGGGCAAGCTCGATATTGATACAGCAGCAGAGGTAATTACGGGTATTGGTGCTGGCTGTGAACTTGCTGGTTGCGCGTTAATTGGTGGTGAAACCGCTGAAATGCCTGGCATGTATCATGGTGAAGACTATGACGTTGCGGGTTTTTGTGTAGGCGTTGTAGAAGCAGAGGAAGTGATTGACGGCTCACAGGTAAAAGCGGGTAATAAAATTATTGCTCTGGCGTCTTCCGGCCCGCATTCAAATGGCTATTCATTGATTCGAAAAATTATTGAAGTGGCAGAGATTGATTTAGAGCAAGAGCTAAATGGGAATAGCATAAAATCTTTGTTGCTATCCCCTACTCGCATTTATGTAAAATCGATATTAGAACTCCTTAGCTCGCAGCGTGTAAACGCTATCTCTCATATTACCGGTGGCGGATTTTGGGAGAACATCCCCCGCGTATTACCCGATGATTTAACCGCGCATATTGATGCAAGTTCTTGGCAGTGGCCCGATATTTTTAATTTTTTACAAGAAAAAGGTAACGTAGCGACTGACGAGATGTATCGCACATTTAACTGTGGCGTTGGTCTTATGTTAGTGGTTGACGACAGTAAGGCCCAACAGTGTGTAGATACTTTAAATTCTCTTGGCGAAACCGCATGGATAATTGGTGAAGTTAAAGAGAACACAGAAAACAAGCATGTTGTTATTCACAACTAAGATTTATGTAATTAGGTTTCTGTAATTCATGAAAAAGCGTATTGTGATCTTAGTCTCTGGCAATGGTACCAATGCTCAGGCAATTATTGACGAGTGCTTGGCCGGCAACATCAATGCAGATGTGATTGCGATAGTATCGAATCGCCCAACTGCTTACGCTTTAGAGCGCGCTAAAAAACATGGCATTCAGGCCTTATGCATCGATCATAAAGCTTTCAATGAGCGTAATAAATTTGATGAGGCTTTGTTATTATTATTACAATCATTAAAGCCCGATCTAATTGTACTGGCTGGCTTTATGAGAATTTTAAGTAGTGATTTGGTTGAACAATTTGCAGGCAAAATGTTAAACATACATCCCTCGTTGTTGCCTAAGTACCCAGGTTTACATACTCATCAGCGTGCACTTGATAACGGTGATCAGTTACATGGAGCTAGTGTCCATTTTGTAAGTGCTGAACTTGATGGCGGTCCTGTGGTCCTACAATCTGTACTGAAAATAGAAAACTCAGACACGGCAGATATGTTAGCCAGTCGAATTGCTAAAACCGAATGGCAAATTTACCCACAAGCAGTAAGTTGGTTTTGTGATGAACGGCTTCAATGGCAAGCTGACAAAGTAAGCTTAGATAATAAAACGCTGCCTAAAAGCGGAATAAAATATGAAAAAGCTAAGTTATAAAATCATTTTTCAAGTTTTATGCATCGGCATTTCGATGTCATTTGCGGTTTGTGCTTCGGCACAACTTGTTCCTTTTAAATCCAACTATGTAGCCTATTACAAAGGCAAGGACGTAGGAAAGGCATCTCTGGAATTAAGCGCACTTAGTATGCGACGCTATGAATTAAAGTATCACTCTTCAGTCTCAAAATTTTTCTTGTCCGATCGTCGATATGAAACCAGCGTATTTGAATTAAATGACGAGGCATTAGTGCCGGTCAGCTACCATTATCGCCGCGAAGGCACAGGCTCTAATAAAGATTTAAAACTTCAGTTCGACCAAACAAACGATATGATTATTATAGATGATTCTGAGTCATTTGAGTGGGACAATGAACTCGACAATCAATTATTTAGAGTTGACCTATCTCAACGCCTAGCGAAGGGAGAACGTGAATTTAGTTATGATTTCATCAATTATCGTGGTCAAAAACGCAGCTATATATTTGAAGTATTAAACACTGAAAACTTATCATTGCCATATGGACAGATTGAAGCACTCAAGGTAAAAATTGATCGTGATTCAAACCGCCGGCTTACTTATGCTTGGTTTTCTCCCGAGCTCGATTACTCCCTTGTTCGCCTTCAACAATTCAAAGATGGTAAAGAACAAGGCGATATTAAACTCGCAGAATATTCACGCCAGTAAATAATAAACTTTGGGCGATTATACGCATTTATCCGTAAATATATATTAGAGGACACACGTCCTCTTTTTTCATCAAAACTTGATATTTTTCGCTATTAATTATACGTTAGACCTACTCTGGTCAGACCTTTGGAGATTTTATGTCCGATTTAGTATCTATACTAATTGTTTTAACTGCTATCGGTATTGTTAGTTACAAGCGTTATAACTTACAAACAAGCTTTATTGCTGTAGGTATCACCTTGGCGATTACCACTATTTTTGGTTCGACAGGCTTTGTAAGCTGGATAATTTTCGCAGCTATTGCAGTGCCTCTGTCTTACGAACCATTTAGAAAGGAAGTGCTAAGCACGAAACTGTTAGCTTTCTACAAAAGTGTATCGCCTGAGATGTCACAAACAGAACAAGAAGCGATTGACGCTGGTACTGTTTGGTGGGACGGTGACTTGTTTAGCGGCAAACCTGAGTGGCAGAAATTACACGCTATCGCAAAGCCAAAGTTAACTGCAGACGAGCAGGCCTTTTTAGACGGTCCTTGTGACACTGTTAGTGCAATGGTTGATGAGTGGCAAATTAACCACGTAGATGCCGATCTTCCTGATGAAATATGGGCTTATCTAAAAGAACATAAATTCTTTGCCATGATTATTGAGAAAAAATACGGTGGTTTAGAATTCTCAGCATATGCGCAGTCACGCATCTTACAAAAGCTTGCGGGTATTAGTGCGGTCTTATCAAGTACCGTTGGTGTCCCTAATTCATTAGGTCCGGGCGAACTTTTACAACATTACGGCACAAAAGAACAACAAGACCACTACCTCCCTCGCTTAGCCGCGGGTGATGAAATTCCATGTTTTGCTTTGACCAGCCCAGAAGCAGGCTCAGATGCTGGCGCAATTCCCGACCAAGGCATTATCAAAAAAGGCATGTTCAACGGCGAAGAAGTACTTGGAATGTCTCTTACTTTCAACAAGCGCTACATTACGCTAGCGCCAGTCGCCACTGTTGTAGGTTTGGCATTCAAACTTTACGACCCTGAAGGCTTGCTTGGCGAACAGAAAGATTTGGGTATTACCTGTGCACTTATCCCTAGGGATACTGAAGGCTTGAAAATTGGCCGCCGTCACTTCCCCTTGAATGTACCTTTCCATAATGGTCCGTTGCAGGGTGAGGATATGTTTGTACCATTAAGTTATATCATTGGTGGCGAGCAAATGGCAGGCAAAGGTTGGCGTATGTTGATGGAGTGTTTATCAGTAGGGCGTTGTATTACCCTGCCTTCATCTGCCGCTGGTGGTGCAAAACAACTCGCGCTTGCTACGGGCGCTTATTCACGTATTCGTCGACAATTTCGTTTACCTATCGGTCAAATGGAAGGTGTTGAAGAAATGCTGGCTCGTATCGGCGGCAATGCCTATCTGATGGATGCCGTTACCTCGTTCTCAACAGCCGGCGTTGATTTAGGCCAAAAGCCATCAGTAATTTCAGCGATCTGTAAGTATCATTTGACTGAGAAAATGCGTGTTGCAGTAAATGATGCTATGGACATTCACGGCGGTAAGGGAATCTGCTTAGGTCCAAATAACTACCTGGGGCGCGCATATCAAGGCACACCTATTTCAATCACGGTGGAGGGCGCAAATATCCTGACTCGCAACATGATGATTTTTGGTCAAGGTGCAATGCGTTGTCACCCTTATGTGTTAGATGAAATCTACGCCGCCCAGATTGAAGATAAAAAAGAACAGTTAGTTGCCTTTGACAAAGCTGTTTGGGGTCACATCGGATTTGCGTTTAGTAATGCTATTCGCTCTGTATGGTTCGCACTCAGCGGTAATCTGACCAGCAGTACCCCGTTTAAAGACAGTACAAGCAAATACTATCGTGCCCTACAAGGTTACTCTTCTAACCTAGCGTTATTAACGGACATAAGTATGGGCGTATTAGGCGGTTCATTGAAACGCCGCGAACGTCTATCTGCGCGCTTGGGTGATGTTTTAAGCCACTTATATTTAGCTAGTGCTGTGCTTAAAAGATATGATGAACAAGGACGCATTAAAGAAGATTTACCATTCGTTGATTGGGCAATGCAAGATAGTCTGCGTCAAATTGATGTTGCGATTGATGACTTTATCCGCAACTTCCCTGTGAAACCTGTCGCTTGGGTATTACGAGCAATGGTTCAGCCGTTTGGCAAGCGCTTTGACAAACCTTCTGATGTCATTGAGCATAAAATCGCTCATATCCTTCAAAATCCTTGCAGTGCTCGCACGCGCTTGGGAGAAGGCCAATATCTAGCGCGCATTGAAGGAAGTCTCTTTGGCGACCTAGAACAAACACTTGAAAATATGATCAAAGTTGAACCTATCTTTGACCGTGTTTGTAAGGCTCTCGGGGAAAAACTCCCTATGACACAGCTTGACTTACTCGCTGATAAAGCGGTTGCGGCAAACATTATTAGTGAAGAAGAAGCAAGTTTATTGCGTGAAACCGAAGCAGGTCGATTACGCACGATAAACGTCGACGACTTCGATCCTAAAGAACTATTGATGTCGACCAGCGAAAAGGTTCAAAAGCCAGCTGCTCGCAAACGCAGTGCAGCCGCAGCAAAATCAACAAAAACAGCGAAAACAACAAAAGCAACAAAAGCAACAAAGTCAGCAAAGGCTGACGCTGCATAGGTGAGTAAGACATATCGTCTCATTCATTAGTAAACGTAAAAAGCCGGATGTAAATCCGGCTTTTTTTTTCTTGTTATAAAATCTAATTTAAACTTATCGCAACTGTTGTTTTTCAGATGCACTAATAAACGCTTGATTTAATGCATTTAAACGTAAGATATCGCATTGATCATCGTCTAGTTTTACTACTCGTTTTGCAATCTCAAATTCATCTTCTAAGGTAATATTTGAGACTCCTGGATCGTCTGTATGCAAAGAAGCTTCAATTCCTTCATTAAGAAATGTGCGTACTGGATGTGATGCAGTATCAATCCATGTGCCGGTTTGATAATTTGAGGTCAAACAACTCTCAACACCGATTTTTTGTTCAGCCATATATGACAACAGCGATTGGTCTTCAACTGCACGGACGCCATGACCAATTCTATCAGCATGCAAAATGTTAATAGCATCCCAAACACTTTGAGGCCCATCGGCTTCACCCGCATGAACCGTGTATCGCCAATTAGTGTTTTGTTGAGCGAGCGCAAAATGAGCTTTAAATAAAGCGGCTGGAAAGCCAAGTTCATCCCCTGCTAAGTCAAGGCCAACTAGTTCATTATGCGACTCTAGTAAAGCTTCTAATTCTTGCATACAGCTCTCAGCGCCAAAGGTACGGCTCAATATTCCAATAAGGTTCACTCTTACACCAAAGGCCTGCTCACCTGCCCGCACACCTCTTATAACCGCTCTCACAAGCTCTGGCATAGGTAGTTTGTGATTCATTGCCATGTAATATGGTGAGAACCTTAGTTCAGCGTAATCAATCGACTCTGCCACTAGGTCTTCTACGTTTTCAAAGGCAATGCGCTCACACGCTTCAATATTGACTAAAGACGACACCCCAAAGTCAAGCTTTGCTAAAAATGCAAGCAAATCGGTGCTTCTGTCTTGTATATAAATATCCTGTTCGAGCTGCGCAAGTTCATAACTTGGTAACTTTAAAGAATATGTCTTAGCTAGGTCGAGAATGGTTGATACACGTATGTTGCCATCTAGATGGCGGTGTAAATCAATTTTTGGATAGCGCTTAGTTAACATTCAGCCAATTGTACCTTTTCTATTTTCACAAGCACTTGCGTACGTGATTTTACATTGAAGTGTTTGAAAATAGCACCAATATGCGCTTTAACGGTTGCCTCGGTAACGCTCAACTCTGATGCAATATCCTTGTTCATTAGGCCTTTGCGCAATAGACATAAAACTTTGAATTGTTTCGGCGTGAGTCCACTAACCAGTTTTGCTGCGTCTATAATATCTTCTTCAAGGTCCAATATTTTATTGCTGACATAGGAAGGTAAACAGACCTTGCCAGCTAATAAAGATTCAACAATCTCAACCAAATCGTCGGTACTTGTGGTCTTTGGAATAAACGCTTTAGCTCCATAAGCCATAGCTTGAGATATAGTGCTAGGGGAATCATGCGCTGAAATCACGGCAATTGGAACATTTGGGCAAGTTTCAATGACCTTAAGTAGACCATAAAAGTTATCACAGCCTGGCATGCTTAAATCGAGCAGAATCAGCGAAAGATTATGATGTTTTTTTACGGTTGTGAGCACAGAATTAAGAGAGTCAGACTCTAAGAATTTCACTTTACTTAACCGTAGTTGCAATGCAGCTAAAAGCGCTTCTCTATATAGAGGGTGATCGTCTGCCACCAAGATTTTGTTCATATTGTTTCTTGAACCCTTTTATTTATATTGAGGATTAATAGATAGCAAACAACAAAAATCGGCATTATGCTAGCGCCTTACCAATACCACACATGTTATCATTCTATTTCTATTACATGATAAATAAAGATTATGCATGCTCTATGTCTAATAATAGTCAAGTTCTTGAAATATTACTATTAAATATAAGTACAAAATATGTCCAAAAAAACAGATGTAATAAAAGCTGACACACTATTTGCCGAATCACGGCCGGATTTGCATCCGTTCAAATTTAATCAAGCGGTCGTGGATGTATTTCCAGATATGATCAATCGTTCAGTGCCCGGCTATCAAACTATTATTCATGGAATAGGTAAGATAGCTCAAACCTTATTGCCAAATACTGCCACAGTGTATGATTTAGGTTGTTCGACGGGCAGCGTTAGCCTATCAATTGCAAAACAATGCAAATCGCACGCACTTACTATCTATGCCATTGATAATTCAACAGCGATGGTAGAGCGCTGCGAACAATATATAAATACTTTTAATTACCCTGCTCGCATTGAGGTCAGTAAAGGTGACATTACCGAGCTATGTTTTGATTCTTGCGACATGGTGGTAATTAACTTTACCTTACAGTTCATCGCTCCTGAACAACGCCAGGCGGTTATTGACAATATTTTTAAAGCACTCAAACCAGGTGGCGTACTGGTTATCTCTGAAAAGTTTATGTCTGCAGATTCGGCCATCAATAACACGCTGACATCCTTACATCACGACTTCAAAAGAGAAAACGGTTACTCAGAACTAGAAATTAGCCAAAAGCGCTCGGCATTAGAGGATGTAATGATACTCGATGACTTTCAAACACATTTTACACGCTTACAAAAAGCTGGATTTTGTAATATTTCACCTTGGTTTCAACACTTCAATTTCTTTTCTTTTTTTGCGATTAAATCATGACTAGTGCTCACTGGAAAACGGCTTTTTATCAGGCGGTAATGAATACGCCATTGCAACATAGTTTACTGACTCTTATGCCTTTACTAGAATCTTGGGACGGGCAAAAGCTACATGCTGACGGTAAAAAGTGGGCTAAACAAATAAGCGCTCTACCTAAGTCCGAGGGCAGCACATTATCTCTTGGTGATACGCTTACAGTGCGTTCTGACATTGATCTCTCAGAGGGAGAAAAAAAGCGCGTTGAAAGTGTTTTGCGACAATTTATGCCTTGGCGCAAAGGCCCCTTTGATTTTTTTGGCGTATTCGTAGATACCGAATGGCGCTCAGACTGGAAGTGGCAACGACTAAAACCACACATTAATGACTTAAGTAGTCATCGTGTTTTAGATGTGGGTTGTGGTAGCGGATATCACCTATTTAGAATGCGTGAAGCTGGCGCTAAGCAAGTGATTGGTATCGATCCGACTACTTTATTCTTTTATCAGTTTCAATGCCTAAAGCGCTACGGCGCTGACCTGAACATACATTACCTACCTTTAGGTATTGAAGATATGCCTCAAAGTAAAGCCTTCGACACGGTTTTTTCAATGGGGGTACTTTACCATCGGCCCGACCCACTGCTGTTTTTAAAACAGCTCAAATCCCAATTGTTAAATGGTGGTCAACTCGTTTTAGAAACACTTGTTATTGAGGGTGATGAGAGCACAGTATTGATGCCCAAAGATCGCTACGCTCAAATGCGCAACGTGTATTTTTTACCCAGTATACCTGCGATGATTTTGTGGTTAGAAAAAGTTGGTTTTAAAGATGTTCGTTTAGTTGACGACAATATCACTTCCTGCGAGGAACAAAGAAGTACCCCTTGGATGGATAACTTGTCGCTGAAAGATTTTTTAGACCCACTTGACTCAAATAAAACTATTGAGGGCTATAGCGCCCCACGCCGAGCTACCTTTATTGCAATAAACCGCTAATTTTTATATCGCTGTGTAATTGGCATAGAACGTGAAAAGAATCTGATAACGATCTAATTACGAGTATACAATTTATAATGCTAATCATGAATGCTGTTTTTCAGGTAAACACCTTCCCACGCATCTGTATGGCGCTTAGCTATGACTATTAATGATGTGCTGAAAGCCTTTATTAAAGCGGAAAAATTACCTACAGAATACACATCTGTAGCCAGAGAACACTTTCTACCCTTAGTATCACAAATAAAATCGCACCATAAAAGTGCAAACGAAGCCATTTTAGTGGGCATAAATGGTGCGCAAGGCTCAGGAAAAAGCACACTATCAGCATTACTTAATGCCTTGATCAATCAAACTACCCAGCTAAGATCTATTGCGATCTCCTTAGACGACTTTTATCTTACAAAGGCGCAGCGAGTAGAACTTTCTTTAGATCAACACCCTCTTTTTAAAACTCGAGGAGTACCCGGTACTCACGATATTCAATTATTAACAAACACAATTGAAAGCCTCAAAGGCGGACTTTCTTGCATAATCCCCCGCTTTGATAAAGCATGTGATGATCGCTCGCCAGAGGTACATTCGCAAGAGGTTGAGCATGCAATTGATGTGATTATATTGGAAGGCTGGTGCGTCGGCACGCCTGCCCAAAGTGAATTAGAGCTCACAAAGCCTGTAAATTCCCTCGAAGCACAAGAAGACTTTTATGCAAAGTGGCGTCGTTATGCCAATGATCAGCTTGGAGGGCCTTATAAGCGAGCATTCGAACATATAGACTTTATGGTCATGCTACGGGCTCCTTCTTTTGATACCGTCTTTCGCTGGCGATGTGAGCAAGAACAAAAACTGCGTGAACGCGCAGCGCAATCCTCTGAAATAACAAACCATAGTAAAAATTCGCAAACAATAGGCATGAGTAATTCACAAATACAACGTTTCATCCAACACTATCAGAGAATTACCGAACACGGTCTTAACAACTTAGCGCCTCACTGCGATGTCGTTTTTGAATTAGACGCCGACAGAAACATACAGTCATGAATAACAATTCAATGCTGAATTCTCCAACATTGGTCTTTAGCGACTTGGACGGCACGCTTCTCGATCACCACAGCTATTCTTTTGCGCCCGCTCGCGCCAGTTTAAAGCGTCTATCTAAGCTCTGCATTCCCGTTATCCTTAATACTAGCAAGACTTTCGCAGAGGTCATGCTAGTGAGAAAAGCCATGAGTTTAGATACACCATTTATTGTCGAAAATGGTGCCGCTATTTTCATCCCCATTAACTCACTAGCTACTCAGCCTTCTGGGGCTAAACTTCAGGATGACTTTTATGTGTTAAGTCTTGCATCTAATCGTGAACGATGGATAAAGCTGGTAAAACAATTAGCAAACAAATTCTCGGGTGAATTTGAAGCATTCTCTGACATGTCGTGTGAACGCATAGCAGAACTAACTGGCCTGAGTTTGCAAGATGCTGAACATTCGGCGCAACGTGCTTATGGCGAGCCGGTAATGTGGTTAGGAAGTCAGCAACGCAAGCGTGAATTTATCGAACAAGCAAAATCGCTTGGCGCAAGCCCGCTTATGGGTGGACGCTTTTTACATATATGCGGTGATACAAATAAAGGCAAAGCACTGATTTATCTTAGCGAGGAGTACCAACGGCAAGGCCATTTAGATTTAGTCAAAACTATTGCCCTTGGCGACGGGGAAAACGACATAGCAATGCTTGAGGCGGCAGATGTTGCAGTACGTATTTTGTCGCCGGCTAATCCTCTACCCACTCTTTCAGGTCGCAACGAAGTCTTTACCAGCACCCTGCACGGGCCTGCTGGTTGGCAAGAAATGATAGACCAATTATTACCATAACATACAATCAGAAAGTAAGGATGAGCACAAATGGCTGACTTTTATCAAAATGGTATTATCACCACTCTACATAATTTAGAGTCGCGCAAAATTGAAGATTTAGAGGCTGAGTTAGTGTCCTTCTCTGACCGCAGACCCATGGGTTTAATTCTTCCCTCTTTGTATTCTGAATTAGAGGGCAAAGCCTTACCTCACATCATCGATAACATTAGCAATGTACCCTATCTAAGTGAAATTGTGATTGGCCTCGACCAAGCAAACAAAGAACAATTTAAGAGTGCATTGGCATTTTTTGGCAAGCTACCGCAACATCATCGCATTTTATGGAACGACGGGCCTCGGTTGAAGGCGCTCGACGAAGAGCTTCAATCTCTCGGTTTAGCTCCTAAAGAGATGGGTAAAGGTCGTAATGTTTGGTACTGCATGGGCTATGTCTTAGCATCGAATAAAGTAGAAAGTGTTGCGCTACATGACTGTGATATCCTCACATACGAACGCTCACTGTTAGCTAGACTGATATATCCAGTGGCAAATCCGCAGTTTAACTATGAATTCTGCAAAGGTTTTTATGCGCGCATTGCTGACGGGAAAATAAACGGCCGTGTTTCTCGTTTACTAGTAACACCTTTACTAAGAGCGCTCAAACACGTTGTAGGAGCAAACGACTACCTTGAATTTATGGATAGCTTTAGATATCCACTCGCGGGTGAGTTTTCATTTCGACGCGATGTACTAAACGATATTAGAATCCCCAGCGATTGGGGTTTAGAGATTGGTGTGCTTTCAGAAATGCATCGCAATTATTCCCATAATAGACTTTGCCAAGCAGATATCGCTAATAACTATGACCATAAGCATCAAGATTTATCTCTGAATAACGATCAAGGTGGTTTATCTAAAATGTCTATAGATATCACCAAGGCGCTATTTAGAAAGTTAGCTACTCAGGGCACGGTATTTAATACTGAAACGTTTCGCACCATTAAGGCCAGTTACTTTCGCATTGCACTAGACTTCGTTGAGACCTATCACAACGATGCCATTATGAATGGTCTTAAACTTGATATTGATGCAGAAGAAAGAGCGGTTGAAATGTTCGCTCAAAACATTATGAAGGCAGGGAGTAGCTTTTTAGATAACCCTATGGAAACACCCTTTATACCTAGCTGGAATAGAGTCGTGAGTGCAAAACCCGACGTCCTCGAAAGCTTACGAAAGGCCGTCGAAGATGACTATCAAGAATTTGTAGGATAAGCAGATGCAAAGTGCATACGAGCAGTTAACAGACAAACTCATTCATCAACTTGCTTTTATTTATGCCGACGTAGCATTAGATTCCACACTGCCTTTAATTGCTCAACGCTTATTAGACGCAATGCGCCTGAGTGATACTGAATCTCTAAGTACACCCCCTCCTCACGCCAATTTGTGGAGCGAGGAAGATGTAGTGCTGATTAGCTATGGCGACAGCGTATATGAGCAAAATGACCTGCACTGTGATGAACTTCCAAAAGCACCCCTAAAAACGCTACATCGTTTTCTGAAGCGTTATTGTGCAAATGCCGTTAACCATGTGCATATTTTACCCTTTTTTCCGTACAGTTCAGACGATGGATTTTCAGTTATCGACTACTCGTCGGTAAATGAGTCTTTGGGCACTTGGGAAGATGTCACAGCAATATCTGAAGATTTTGGTTTAATGGTTGATTTAGTAGTGAATCATTGCTCGGCCCGAAGTGCATGGTTTCAGCAGTTTATTGAGCGCAAATCTCCTGGTAAAGATTTCTTTTTCACAACCAGTCTTACCGCTGATATTTCTGAGGTAGTGCGACCACGCACCTCACCTTTGCTGCGTGAAACGAAGACAGCGGAAGGTGTAGAACGGGTGTGGTGCACCTTCTCTCACGACCAAGTTGATTTTGACTTTCGCAATCCAGAGGTCCTAATCGCCTTTATGGAAATTATTCGCTTGTATCTTGATAAGGGCACACGCATTTTCCGTTTTGATGCCATAGCATTTCTGTGGAAAGTTGAAGGCACGAGCAGTATTAACTTGCCGCAAACGCATGAAGTAGTAAGACTTATGCGCGCCCTCGTTGAGCATGCTTCACCGCAAGCGCTCATCATTACCGAAACGAATATTCCCAACCGAGAAAACCTAAGCTATTTTGGCAATGCTAATGAAGCGCATGCCATTTATAACTTTTCGCTTCCACCACTATTATTGAATACACTTGTAAGTGGTAATAGTCAGTATTTAAAGTCATGGTTAATGAGTATGCCACCGGCACAAAACGGCACATTCTATTTTAATTTTATTGCTTCACATGACGGTATTGGGCTTCGACCAGCAGAAGGTTTACTTAGTGAAGATGAGATAAATGACTTAGCCAACTGCATGCTCAAATTTGGTGGGCGCATCAGTTGGCGAAGTGCCGACCAAGGTCGACAAAAACCGTATGAACTCAATATTACACTCATTGATGCCTTAAAAGGCACACTTGAGGGTGAAGACCATTGGCAAATTAACCGTTTTATATGCGCTCATGCGATTATGTTTGCCCTAGAAGGTATACCCGGAATTTATATACATTCGCTGCTTGGCACGACTAATGATGAAGAAAAAGTACTCCATACGGGTCAAAACCGCTCCATTAATCGTCATCGTTGGCAATATAAAACCTTAGAAAAAGAGCTAGACGATGTTTATTCACTGCATCATCAAATATTGACACAAGTTACACAGCTGTTACATGTCAGACGCTCTCAGAAAGCCTTTCATCCAAATGCTACGCAATTTACTTTGCAATTACGTAATGAGCTCTTCGGTTTTTGGCGCCAGAGTATAGACCGCAAGCAAAGCGTCTTTTGTATATCTAATATTACTAACCAAGAACAAGAGTTATATCTTGCTGATATCAATTTGATTGGTACTGATGAATGGGCGGATTTAATTTCACAGGTGCGAATTAATGCTGAGGATAGTAAATTAACCTTGAAACCATATCAGTCTGTTTGGTTAAGTAACCAATATGAAGATTAAAAGAAACGGGCTCATTTGGCCCGTTTTTTATTTGAAATTTAGGATTACCTGAGTAAAAAATTATACAAATTTGCGCTCGCGCTTTGTCTCAATGGTTGCAATATATCCATGCCAAGATGCATATCCTAGAATTGGCATGATCACTAAAAAGGCAGCAAAGAAAGTAACAAACCCCAAAAACACTGAGAATAAAATAACACCCGACCATACAAACATAGCCTGTTTGTTTCTCCAAACCGCGTTCATGCTCGTTAGAACAGCTGTGGCTAAATCTACTTTGCGTTCAAGTAAAATAGGTTGTGTAAAAGCACTGATAAAAAATACTAATACCGTAAAACCAGCACCGACAACAGTTCCAATCAATAAGAACGGCCATGCATTAATTATGCTAAAGTCAAGATACACAGGGTAAAGGGCATGTATAAGAGAAGCTACGCGTAACCAAAAAATCATTAAAAACATAAGCAATACGCCAAATGCCCATTCATTGACCGCATTGCGAGACATTGCTTTCAAAGAATGTCTAAGAGATGGCTTATTACCTTTCTCAAATTGCCATGCTACGTCGTACAAACCGGCCGCTAAAAACGGTCCAATGAGCATAAAGCAAATCATCGCCGGAAAAATAACTAGGTGCCACTCGGTTGCATAAACTAAAAAATAAATACCTAAAGGAAGAGCTGTAAATATTACACCATAAAAGAAGCTGATTAATTTCGCTTTTTTAAAGTCGTTAATAGCAAGTGCAATCCAATTGAAACAATCAAATTTGTCTAACTTAGCGCAGGGTATAACACGAGCGATACCGCTTTGTTCTATTGCATTTGGTGCGGTTTCATCGATTTTTTCAGACATAGCATTTCCTTGGTGAGTGTTTCTACTGAAAAGCAGTTTTAGATATTAGTTTATTTTTAACATATCTTACACTTTATACTAAGAAAATTATCTTGTTAGGTCAAAGTTTGTTCTCATTCCGTTGACCTAAGTCAAACGCCAATCTATTACACTGCCAAAATGGGAAGATAAAAACTCATTCAAATCGCTAAAACTTGTGACGTCCTGCTGGTTACCAGCAATCATTTCAGCCACAAATTTATGGCAATTCTGTCTGATTAAGTGGTAGTTATAGAGGGAATAAAGTTGTGCTTTGGTGCGCTCTATTGCCAATGATTCAACCAAAGGATTACCCAGCTCATTACACGCGACGTATATTTTTTTTCCACTGCGGTTTTCAATGAAACGCTTCGGACTGATACAACGGACTAATCCGTTACCATTTAATTCAAAAATATTGCCGTTTATCCATATACCCGTGTGCTCAAACATTTCAAAAATATCACAGGTTACAATACAACCGTTGACTGGCTCTACCGGTCTTTTGCACTCACCAGGCATGCGCCCAAGTACATTATGGCGACGCAAGTGAGCAGTGTTTAACTTATTGCTCGCATAAAAAGATACTGCAGCAGCGCCTAACCATAAGAGGGGTGCAGGCATATTAAACTCCTATGAAACAAGTGGATTATTACCATATTACGTAATTTCTAAATGAAAGTTTGCATAAAAGTGTGACAAAAGATGTCATTTATCGCTTAACAGCGAACCTGCTATGCATTACCCTTAGTGAACCTACGCTTATTTAAGTTCAATGTCCCACAATGCATCACATCACACAGTCAAAAAAGCTTGAAAACGTTTGTTACGATATTCGCGGTCCAATTCTTGCCCAAGCGAATAAAATGGAAGAGGCCGGAGACCGTATTTTAAAGCTTAACATTGGTAACCCTGCCCCTTTCGGCTTTGATGCTCCCGATGACATTCTTAAAGACGTTATTCGTCAATTACCCACCGCTCAAGGTTATTCAGATGCTCAGGGTATATACAGTGCTCGTGTTGCTGTAATGCAGTATTACCAACAAAAAGGTATTGAAAATATCGCTATTGAAGACGTTTTTCTTGGTAACGGCGTTAGCGAACTGATAACCATGGCTATGCAAGCCTTGTTAAATACGGGTGATGAGGTGCTCATCCCTGCTCCCGATTATCCATTATGGACTGCGGCAGTAAATCTAAGCTCTGGTACGGCTGTACATTATCGCTGCGATGAACAAGCCGACTGGTTTCCTGATATAGAGGATATTCGCAGCAAAATAACGAGTAGCACCAAAGCGATTGTGCTGATCAATCCGAATAATCCCACTGGTGCGGTGTACTCAAAAGCCTTATTACTGGAAATTGTTAAGCTTGCCAGAGAGCATAATCTGATTATCTACAGCGATGAGATTTACGACAAAGTCTTGTATGACGATGCCGAACATATTTGCATTGCGTCACTTGCACCAGATTTATTCTGCGTTACCTTTTCTGGGTTATCAAAAAATTACAGAGTTGCAGGATTTCGCGCTGGTTGGTTGGTCGTCAGTGGTAATAAAAAAGCAGCTAGCTCATATATTGAGGGTCTCACCATTTTATCTTCAATGCGCATGTGTGCCAACGTGCCCAGTCAGCATGCTATTCAAACAGCATTAGGCGGTTATCAGAGTATTGTCGATTTAGTCACCAACGGCGGGCGTTTGGTAACTCAACGAGATATTGCTTATGAGCATTTAAATCAAATGCCGGGTGTATCCTGCGTCAAGCCAAAGGGCGCTATGTACTGCTTTGCTAAGTTAGATGAAAAACGATTTGCCGTTAATAATGATGTAGATTTGATTCTTGACCTATTAAAAGAGAAAAAGATTTTACTAGTACACGGTAGCGCATTTAACTTACATGAAGGCATTTACTTTAGGCTGGTGTTTCTGCCACATAAAGATATTTTGTTACCCGCTTTAGACAACATGCACGAATTTTTTGATTCTTATAAACGGAGTACCTCATGACCAAAAGCCCTTTCCTTGCGTGGATTTTAAGAATGCCTTTAATTAAACGCTGGGCATTGATGCATTCTGTAAAGGGCGAAAATGTGGCTGAACATAGTCATCAAGTTGCCGTGATAGCCCATTTGCTTGCAACCATTCGTAATGTTTACTTTGACGGCGATGTTAGCCCTGAGCGAGCAGCAACGGTTGCTTTGTATCATGAGGTTTCAGAAACAAAGTTGCAGGATATTAATCATGTTACCAAATATCATAATCCTGATCTGACTCGGGAGTTTAAAAAAATTGAAGAAATGGCCGAGATAGAATGTTTAAACACCCTACCCGACAAACTTAGACCCGAATTTTCGCACCTACTCGTCCAGAAAAATGTCGACCCCATTTATAAAAAGATAGTGAAGGCCGCTGACCTGATTTCTGCATATTTAAAAGCAAGTGACGAACTCAGCTTTCAAAACAAAGAGTTTTCACATGTCAAAACACGCCTACAAACAATGTTAGATGAATATGCGATAGACATGCCTGAGATCCCATTCTTTTTACACATGTTTGAAGATAAATGTTTTGTAAGCGTTGATGAACTATCGAATATCAGATAACCCATTAAGTGGATTATTAACAAGGCTTCACTCAAGGTTTCACTCAAAGCTTAGTCGAAATCTTTAATTACTATAAAGTCACATCATCACTGATAAATAATAGGAGAGTCTAGGTTGAACGTATGGAATGAACGAAAGCATGTAAGGGGCCCTAGTCGCGATGGCGATCACCGTAGTCCATTTCAAAGAGATAAAGCTCGCATCATGCACTCTGCGGCATTCAGACGTTTACAAGCTAAAACCCAAGTGGTCGGTGTGGGTATTAGCGACTTCTATCGAACCCGCCTCACCCATTCTTTAGAAGCGGCGCAAATCGGTACGGGTATCACCGCGCAGTTGCAACAAAAGAATCCAGAAGCTAGCTTAGCGCTCGGTCTTGACGAACACTTAATTGAAACCATTTGTTTAGCCCATGACATTGGCCATCCACCTTTTGGTCATGGCGGAGAAGTAGCGCTGCATTACATGATGAGTGACTTTGGTGGATTTGAAGGTAATGGACAGACTTTTCGGATATTAACAAAATTAGAAACCTATTCACCTGAAGATGGAATGAATTTGGCGAGGCGCTCATTATTAGGGGTGATTAAATACCCAAATTTTGTAACTCATCTGAACAATGCTTCGCTACATCCACAAAAGCCTGAGCGTTTTTCACAGGTCAA